>WNGR01003619.1_pt1 | contig 48941 bp, 49 predicted proteins | sample 5407581 | NCBI WGS metagenome assembly WNGR01 (sample SAMN13153383, study PRJNA577476) | soil metagenome | isolation source: 80 cm soil or saprolite under Garry oak tree replicate 2 | place: USA:California | collected 2016-06-15 | reverse complement strand
ACGTAGCTCATCGCGTTGCGGTAGCCGATGATCTCGGTCCAGGTGTCCTGGTCGGCTTCCAGCGGTTCGCTGTCGTCGACGGCCGCCAGCGCATCGTCGAGCGTGACCTCATAGCCTTCGATCGTGTTGGAACCGCGGATGGCGCGCGCCTGCAGGTTACGCCGCAGGTTGTCAGTCCCGCGCCCGGGCTCGCGGAGCGCATTTCGTAGCTTACGGCGGTAGTCGTCGAGTTCGCCCAGGACCGCCCGGTCATGGGCGTTCAGTGGCGGAGTCTGGAAGAGCATGCCGCCAGTATGCGAACGGGGAACCTGGGTGTGCGCCACTTCTTATGGGACTTGATGATTGAGTCGGTGCGGCGGGACGGGATAGGCTGCAAACACTAGTTCGGGACGAGACGAGGGGACCGCGTGCGGGTGCTGGGGATCGACCCGGGGTTGAGCCGTTGTGGTTGGGCGGTGCTTGAGCAGGCGGGGGGGCCGGTTGGGGCGCTCGGCTATGGGACGGTTGTGACCAAGGGGGAGGACGTGCCGGGGCGGCTGGCGACGCTGGCGGCGCGGTTGCGGGGGGTGATCGCCGAGTACCGGCCGGAGCAGGTGGCGATCGAGCGGCTGTTTGTGAACGCCAACGTGCGGACCGCGATGACGGTCGGGCAGGCGTCGGGAGTGGCGCTGCTGCTGGCTGCCGAGCATGGGCTGCCGCTGTCGACCTATACCCCCTCCCAGGTGAAGCAGGCGGTGACCGGGACGGGGACCGCGCCCAAGGAGCAGGTTGGGTACATGGTGCGGGCACTGCTGCGTCTGGATGCCATCCCGCGGCCGGCTGACACCGCCGACGCGATCGCGGTGGCGCTCTGTCACCTGCACCACGCGGGCACCGCCGCCGCCTTCGGCCGGAGCGGGTCGGGTGGGGTCGGTGCGGCCAGTGCCGTCGACTGGCTCGCGCGGGCGGCGCCGACCTCGCCGGGACTGCGGCGATGATCGCGAGTCTTCGGGGGCGGCTGGTCGAGGTGCTGGCCGACGGCGCGGTGATCGACGTCGGCGGGGTGGGCTACCGGGTCTTCCTCACGCCCAAGGCACTGGCGGCGCTGCCGCGTGGCGGGGAGGTGCTGGTGCACACCGTCACCTATGTGCGGGAGGACGCCCTGGCGCTGTACGGGTTCCTGTCGGCTGACGAGCGGCGCACCTTCGAGCATCTGCTGTCGGCCACCGGGGTCGGGCCGAAGCTGGCGCTGGCGATCCTGTCGGTGCACTCCCCGGACGCGCTGCGGCGAGCGGTCAGCGCCGGCGACGCCGACGCGCTCACGCTGGTCTCCGGCGTCGGCCGCAAGGGGGCCGCGCGCCTGGTGCTGGAGTTGAAGGGCAAGCTCGGCGGCGACGGGGCCTACGAGTTGCCCGCCGAGGGGGGAGGCGGCCGGGCCGCCTACGCCGAGGTGCGCGAGGCGCTCGCCGCGCTCGGCTGCGCCCCCGCCGAGATTAAGGCGGCGCTGGAGTCGCTGCCCGCCGACGCTGGGGAGCTGTCCACCGAGGAGCTGCTGCGCCTGGCGCTGCGCAACCTCGGTCCTGGCGGCACCGCCCGGGGCGGTGCGCGGTGAGCGACCTGCTGGCGCCGAGCGCCTCCCCGGAGGAGCGGGCCAGCGAGGGGAGCTTGCGGCCCCGCAAGCTGGAGGAGTTCGTCGGCCAGGCGCGCACCCGCGAGCAGCTCGGCATCGTGCTGGAGTCGGCCCGGCGCCGCGGGTTGCCGCCCGACCACCTGCTGTTCTCCGGGCCGCCCGGCCTCGGCAAGACCAGCCTGGCCGCGATCGTCGCCGCCGAGATGGGCGCGGGCCTGCGGATCACCTCCGGCCCGGCGCTGGAACGCGCCAGTGACCTCGCCTCGATCCTCACCGGGCTGGAGCCCAGCGACGTGCTGTTCGTCGACGAGATCCACCGCCTGCCCCGCGCGGTCGAGGAGGTCCTCTACCCGGCCATGGAGGACTTCCAGATCGACGTCGTCCTCGGCAAGGGCCCGGGCGCCCGCAGCCTGCGCCTGGACCTGCCCCGCTTCACCCTGGTCGCGGCGACCACCCGCACCGGGCTGATCACCTCGCCGCTGCGCGACCGCTTCGGCTTCTCCGCCAAGCTCGACTTCTACCAGCCCGGCGAGCTGCAGGCGATCGTGACCCGCTCGGCCACGATCCTCGGGGTTCACATCGACCCGGAGGGCGCCGCGATGCTCGCGCGCCGCTCCCGCGGCACCCCTCGCATCGCCAACCGGCTGCTGCGCCGCGTCCGCGACTACGCCGAGGTGCGCGGCGACGGCACCATCGACGCCGCCACCGCCGCCAGCGCCCTCGACCTGTTCGAGGTCGACCCGCTCGGCCTCGACAAGCTCGACCTGGCGCTGCTGCGGGTGCTCTGCGAGCGTTTCGCCGGCCAGCCGGTCGGCCTCGCCACCGTGGCCGTCTCGGTGGGGGAGGAGCCCGACACCGTCGAGGACGTCGCCGAACCCTACCTGCTGCAGCTCGGCTTCCTGATCCGCACTCCCCGCGGCCGCCTCGCCACCGCCGCCGCCTTCGCCCACCTCGCCCTCCCGGTCCCGCGCGAGGCTCCCGGCGCCCCTGCCACCGGGTCGCTGTTCGACGACCCGGACCGATAGCTGGGCCGTGCGTTAGGATGGATATCGGAAACCGCAGCTCAGCCCACAGGTTCGGGGCATCGGCGGCAGTTGACCGCGGTGGGAACCATCCCTAGGATGGCGCCTGCGCCGTGGCCGGAAGCCGCTGCGTTGACGTGCCCCCACCGCTTCCCGGGTGGGATGCAGACCTTGGGATCTACCTGGGCGCTTCGGAGGTCTTCACGCTATGGGGAACGGTGCTGGTGCGCTGGGAATCGTGCTTGCCGCGAATAACGGTGCTGGTGCGCAGCTCGTGCTGTTCGGGCTGCTGTTTGCGGCGCTCTACTTTCTGATGATCCGGCCGCAGCGCCGCCGCGCGCAGCAGCAGGCGGCCCTGCAGTCGTCGCTGCAGCTCGGCGATGAGGTCCTGACGGTCGCGGGATTCATTGGGACCATCCGCCGCTTCGACGGCGAGACGGTCACCATCGAGCTGTCGCCTGGCGTGGAGGCGCGGGTCGTGCGGCGGGCCATCAGCGGCAAGGTGCCCCCGCCCCAGGCCGAGGAGCTGGACGAGCTGGACCAGCACTCGGACCTGAACGGCGGCCACGACAACGAGGCGGGGAACCAGGGAACATGAGCCATGAGCCTGGCTGAGCGCCGGCCTCCCGTCGCCGAACCTCGCCTCCTCGACCGAGTGGCGAGCAGTCGGGTGGTGCAGACCTACCTCACCCTCGCCGACCAGTTCACCGGCCAGCTCGGCTACACCGAGCATGGCCTGCGGCACGCCAGCCTAGTCGGCGCGATCGCCTACAACATCCTGGACCGGCTGGAATACGACCACCACGCCGCCGAGCTCGCCGCGGTCGCCGGGTACCTCCACGACATCGGCAACGTGGTCAGCCGCGAGCACCACCCGCAGACCGGCGCGCTGATCGCCCAGCCACTGCTGGCCGAGGCGGGCCTGCCTCCAGAGGACATCGGCCTGGTGATGGGCGCGATCGGCAACCACGAGGAGACCCTCGGGCTGCCGGTCTCGCCGATCGCGGGGGCGGTGATCATCGCCGACAAGTCCGACGTGCACCGCTCCCGGGTCCGCAAGGATGCCCGCGCGCAGGTCCAGTTCGACATCCACGACCGGGTGAACTTCTCGGCCACCCACTCGTTCGTGCGGGTCGATCCCGAACGCAAGACGATTACGCTTGAGCTGGAGATCGACACGACCGTGTCCGATATCCTCGAGTATTTCGAGATTTTCCTGACCAGGATGATGATGTGCCGCAGGTCCGCCGAGGGCCTCGGCTGCAAGTTCCGCATGACCGTGAATGGCAACTCGCTGCTATAGCTGAGGCGTCATCACGGGCAGCGGCCCGGAGACAGCGGCCCCGGAGACAAAGGAGCGCGAACCGCAGTGCCAGGAAACCGTCGGCTCGTCGTCCCGATGATCGTCATGCTGACGATCGTCGCCGCGATCTGGGGGACGATCGCCTTCCAGCACATCAAGCCTCGGCTCGGGCTCGACCTCCGCGGCGGCAGCAGCGTCACCTTCGAGCCCGTCAACCCGAACGGGAGCGCCCCGACCAAGGAGCAGATCGACCGGACCATCGACATCATCCGCAACCGGGTGAACTCGAGCGGTGTGGCCGAGTCCGAGGTGACCAGCGAAGGCAACAACATCGTGGTGTCGATCCCGGACGTGAAGGACCCGGACGTGGTCATCCAGAAGGTCCAGACCACCGCCCAGCTCCAGCTCCGGCCCGTGCTGGGCGCGGCCACCGCCAGCCAGCCCGCCTACAAGCAGGCGCCCTACAACACCGTCGACTGCAGCAAATCCACCAGCTACATCGCCCAGGACAACCCGAACAAGAACGTGGTGCTCTGCACCAACACCAGCGGCAAGCTCGCCGCCGACCCCAGCGGCACCAAGCTGCAGATGGGCCCGGTCCAACTCCAGGGCACCGACGTCAAGTCGGCCCAGGCGCAGCTGGCGACCAGCGGTAACAACATCACCACCGGCCAGTGGGTCACCAACCTGAACTTCTCCGGCAGCGGCCAGAAGAAGTTCGCCACGCTCACCGGCAACGCCGCCTGTGCGACCGCCGGCACCCCGCAGCAGGAGATCGCGATCATCCTCGACCACGTGGTGATCAGCAACCCGCCGGTCGCCACCGACGTGCAGTGCCACGTCGGCATCACCCAGGGCGGCCAGATCACCGGCCAGACCCAGGCCGAGGCGCAGTTCCTGGCGCCGCTGATCTCCAGCGGTGCACTGCCGCTGACCCTCCACCAGATCGACCGCAATACGGTCAGCGCCACCCTCGGCAGCGACTCGCTGCGCGCCGGGCTGATCGCCGGCGCGATCGGGCTGGCCGCCACCTTCCTGTACGTGCTGCTCTACTACCGCGGCCTCGGGCTGGTCATCTGGGTAGGGCTCACCGTCGCGGGGCTGCTGAACGTCGGCGTGGTCCTGCTGATGGGCAAGTACCAGGGCTTCACCCTGACGCTGGCGGGGATCGCCGGCCTGATCGTCGCCATCGGCATCTCGGCCGACTCCTATGTGGTGTTCTTCGAACGATTAAAAGACGAGGTCCGCGACGGCAGGACGCTGCGTGCCTCGGTGGAACGTGGCTGGCAGCGCTCCTTCCATACGCTGGTCTCGGCCAACACCGTGTCGTTTGCGGCCGCGCTGATCCTGTACTGGCTCGCCATCGGCCCGGTGCGCGGGTTCGCCTTCACCCTGGGGCTCGCCACGCTGGTCGACTTCTTCGCCGTGTGGATGCTCGGCCGGCCGCTGGTGGTCCTGCTGACCCGGACACGCCTGTTCCAGGAGGGGCGCTTTGTCGGAATCCGCGCTGCCGTCTAGGCGCAGCCTCATAGTCTAGAATTGGGATCTTCCAAGGAGAGCTCACCCTCGTGTCGCTAGCCAGCCGCCTCTACCACGGTCAGATCAGGGTCGACTTCGTCGGCCACTGGCGCCGCTGGTTCCTGCTCTCGGGCATCGCGATGCTGATCTCGGTGCTCGCGCTGTTCTTCCCCGGCCTCAAGTTCGGCCTCGACTTCCGGGGCGGCGGCCTCTTCACGGCCACGCCGTCGCATGCCGTCAGCCAGGGGGACGTCTCGACTGCGCTCGGGCCGGTGGCCAAGGTCGTCCAGATCACCGGCGCCCAGCCGGGGAAGCCTTCCCAGGTCGTGGTGCAGACCGAACCGCTCGACGTCGCCCAGACCGCTGCGGTCCGGGCAAATCTGGCCAAGGTCGCCGGGGTCACCTCCAACCAGGTCGACACCACGGTGGTCGGGTCCAAGTGGGGGAGCACGGTCTCGCGCAAGATGATCCAGGCGCTGATCGCCTTCCTGATCGTGATCACCATCTACGTCTCGATCCGCTTCGAGTTCAAGATGGCGGTCACCGCGCTGGTCGCGCTGATCCACGACCTGCTGATCACCGCCGGGATCTACGCGCTGGCCCGTTTCGAGGTCACCCCGGCGACGGTGGTCGCGCTGCTGACCATCCTCGGGTACTCGCTGTACGACACCGTGGTGGTGTTCGACAAGGTGCGCGAGAACACCGGCGAGTTGACCTCGATGTCGCGCATCACCTATTCCGACGCGGCCAACCGAGCCGTCAACCAGACGGTGGTGCGGTCCCTGAACACCTCGCTGACCTCGCTGCTGCCGATCGGGGCGCTGCTGTTCGTCGGCGCCGCCCTGCTCGGCGCGGAGACCATCAAGGACTTGGCGCTCGCCCTGTTCGTCGGCGTCGCCACCGGGACCTACTCGTCGATCTTCATCGCCACGCCGCTGGTCGCCCTGTGGAAGGAGCGCGAGCCGCGCAACCAGCAGCTCCGCGCCCGGGTGGCACGGCTGGTCACCCAGCCGCAGCCGGCCGTGGCAGCCGCCGGTGCGGGCGCAGGCGGGGGTGGCCGCGCGATCGGCGCAGGCGGCGCGAGCGGCAAGGCGGGCCGGCGGTCCCAGCGGCAGGCACCCTCGGCGCTCACCACCGACGGCCAGGCCGACGGCCAGGCCGACATGCCGCAGGGCGCGCAGCAGAACGGGCTCGGTCCAGAGCCGGAGGGGGAGGGCGCGGACGAGGCCGCCGCCGCGGCCCCGGTGCCGCGCCAGCCAGCGCAGCCGCAGAAGCCGCGCCCGGCACAGCAACGCCGCAAGTCCTCCAGCCGGCAGCAGTCCCGCCCGGCCAAGCGCCGGCGCCGCTAGCGCGAGGAGAGCAGGAGCACCCGCAGTCCGTAGTCCATGGAGGAGTTGAGTTCACCGTGCCAATCGACGTCAACCGGCTCCGCGCGGTCATCCGTGACGTGCCCGACTTTCCCCAGCCGGGCATCATCTACAAGGACATCACCCCGCTGCTCGCCGACGAGGTCGCGTTCTCGACGGTGATCGACGGGATCGTGGTGGAGTTCGGCCGTGGCAATGTCGACAAGGTGGTCGGCATCGAGGCCAGGGGCTTCGTGCTCGCCTCTCCGGTCGCCTACCACTTCGGCGCCGGGTTCGTGCCGCTCCGCAAGGCCGGCAAGCTCCCCTACACGGTGGAGGCCGAGGAGTACGCGCTCGAGTACGGCACCGCCACCCTTGAGATCCACTCCGACGCCATCGCCCCGGGCGAGCGGGTGCTGATCGTCGACGACGTCCTCGCCACCGGCGGGACCGCCCGCGCCGCAGCGCGTTTGGTCGAGCGGCTTGGAGGGAAAGTCATCGGTATCGCCGTACTGATCGAGCTGGGCTTCTTGGAAGGCCGCAAACAGATCGAAGGGTACGAGCTGTTCAGCTTGATTAAGTACTGATCATACTGATTTTCCAGGCCGGGGCCCGGCCTTCGAGGCGTTGCCAGGTGCCTTTAGGGTACCTTGGTCTTCCAAGAATGAGGGCAGGCGCCACCCGGCGCGACCGGCGCGGACGGGTGCGGGAAGACCAATGTGGGTGGGCCGATGGCGCAGCAGCAACCGGCAGCGGTCCCCGAGGGGCTGGCGCGTGATCGCGAGCCCGTCGTGGCGCTACCCACGCACGCCTCCGGCCAGGGGCAGGTCCAGGGCAACAACCAGCATGACCAGAACGGCACCGGCACCGGCGAGGAGCTGACCGGGCTCGCCGCGGCGCTGCTGCGACCCTACGACCGAGGGCCAGCCCCCACGCTGGACATCGAGCCGCTGCTGCGGCGCATGAAGCACCGCAACCCCAAAGACGACCTGGTCCAGATCCGCCGCGCCTACGAGACGGCCCGCCAGCGGCACGAGGGGCAGACACGCAAGTCTGGCCAGCCGTTTGTCGCCCATCCCCTCGGCGTGGCCAAGATCGTGGCCGACATGGGCCTGGACGTCACCTCGATCGTCGCCGCGCTGCTCCACGACGTGGTCGAGGACACGTCAATGACTCTCGAAGAGGTCGAGGCGCAGTTCGGCCCCGACGTCGCCAAGATCACCGACGGCCTCACCAAACTGGACCGGATGGGCTTCGACACCCGCGAGGCCGCCCAGGCCGAGACCATCCGCAAGATGGTCATCGCCATGGCCCGCGACATCCGCGTGCTGCTGATCAAGCTGGCCGACCGCCTCCACAACCTGCGCGACATCGGCTACCTGCCACGCGACAAGCAAGAGCGCAAGGCCCGCGAGACACTGGAGATCTACGCGCAGCTCGCCAACCGCCTCGGCATGCACCAGCTCAAGTGGGAGCTGGAGGACCTCGCCTTCGCCGCGTTGTACCCCAAGCGCTACGAGGAGATCGCCCGGCTCACCACCGAGCGCCAGCCGCAGCGCGAGCGCTACCTCCAGGACGTGATTGAGCAGATCAACGCCCAGCTCAAGCTGGTGAAGGTGCGTGCGGAGGTGACCGGGCGGCCCAAGCACTACTACTCGATCTACGAGAAGATGGTGCTGCGGGGCAAGGACTTCTCCGACATTTTCGACCTGGTCGGCGTGCGGATCCTGACCGACACGATCAAGGACTGCTACGCCGCGCTCGGGCAGGTCCACGCGATCTGGAAGCCGGTACCAGGGCGTTTCAAGGACTACATCGCGATGTCGAAGTTCAACCGCTACCAGAGCCTGCACACCACCGTGGTCGGCCCCGGCGGCAAGCCGCTGGAGATCCAGATCCGCACCAAGGGGATGCACCAGACCGCCGAGTACGGCGTCGCCGCGCACTGGCGCTACAAGACCAAGGACCCCAAGGGCATCAACGAGCACGAGATGGGCGGCTGGCTGCGGCAGCTCATCGACTGGCAGCGGGAGCTGTCCGACCCCAAGGACTTCATCGAGAACCTCAAGACCGACCTGTACGTCGACGAGGTCTTCGTGTTCACCCCTAAGGGCGACGTGGTGCAGCTCCCCGCCGGCGCCACGCCGATCGACTTCGCCTACGGGGTCCACACCGAGGTCGGCCACCGCTGCGTCGGCGCCCGCGTCAACAAGCGGCTGGTCCCGCTGGAGTACGCCCTCCAGAACGGCGACACGGTCGAGATCTTCACCTCCAAGGCGCAGGACGCCGGCCCGAGCCGCGACTGGCTCAGCATCGTCAAGACCCCCCGGGCCCGCAACAAGATCCGCCAGTGGTTCTCCAAAGAGCGGCGCGAGGACGCCATCGAGGTCGGCAAGGACTCCCTGGTCCGCGCGATGCGCAAGGCCGGGCTGCCGCTGCAGAAGCTGACCCACGGTGGCAGCCTCGCCGCGCTCGCCACCGAGCTGCGCTTCCCAAGCCTGGATGCCCTCTACGCCGCGGTCGGCTCCGGGCAGACCTCCGCGATCACGGTAGTGAGCCGCCTTCAGGCCGACCTCGGCAGCGAGGAGCAGGAGGACGAGGACTTCAGCCTCGACCGCGCCACCACCACCCGCCCACGCCCCATGCCGGGGAGCCGCGGCGTGGTCGTCAAAGGCGTCGACGACGTCTGGGTGAAGCTGGCGCGCTGCTGCACACCGGTGCCCCACGATCCGATCATGGGATTCGTCACCCGCGGCCACGGCGTCAGCGTGCACCGCTCCGACTGTCCCAACGCCGTCGAGCTGCGCCGCGACTCCGGCCGGCTGATCGACGTCGAATGGGACACCTCCGGCCCGTCAGTCTTTGCCGTGACCATCCAGGTCGAGGCGATGGACCGCACCAAGCTGCTGCGCGACATCACCGAGGTCCTCTCCGACCATCACGTCAACATCATGTCGGCGACCGTGGCGACCGGGCGTGACCGGGTCGCCACGTTACGTTTCACCTTCGAGCTGGCCGACATCGGCTACCTCGCCCACGTGCTCGGCACCGTCAAGCGGGTCGACGGGGTCTATGACGCCTTCCGGGTCGTGCCGCACGGCAACGGCGGGGACGGGTAGCAGGGAGCCACAGGCATGCGAGCGGTGGTCTCCCGCGTTGCCTCGGCGCGGGTCGTGGTCGACGCTGAGGTGACCGGCGAGATCGGCCCGGGCCTGCTGGTGCTGGTCGGCGTGCACCGCGACGACGGGCTCGATGAGGCCGCCTGGCTCGCCGACAAGGTCGCCACCCTGCGGGTCTTCGACGACGGCGACGGCAAGATGAACCGTTCGGCCCTCGAGGTCGGCGGTGGCGTGCTGGTGGTCAGCCAGTTCACCCTCCACGGCGACGCCCGCCGCGGCCGGCGCCCCTCCTACATCGAGGCTGCCCGCCCCGACCAGGCCGAACCGCTGGTCGACGCGGTCGCCCGCTGCCTGGCCGCGACTGGCCTCAAGGTCGCCACCGGCCGCTTCCGCGCCCACATGCTGGTCGAGTCGGTCGGCGACGGCCCGGTCACCATCCTGCTCGACAGCGCCAAGACCTTCTGATTCAGCTCGCCTGCACGGTGGCCTGCTCGATCCAGGCCGCCTGGGTGGGCGTGTCGTTGTTCTGGCCGCCGACGGGGATCGCGGCGATCTTGTTGACCACCGCCTGGCCAGAGATGACCTTGCCGAACAGGGCGTAGTTGGCGGGGAGGTTGACGTTGTTGCCGGTGTTGATGAAGAACTGGCTGCCGCCGGAGTTCGCCGCCTGGGCCTTGGCCATGGCGATGGTGTACTGCTTGTACGGAGTCTTGACCCCCTTGGGTGGCTCGTCCTTGATGGTGTAGCCGGGGCCGCCGGTGCCGGTGCCCTTGGGGTCGCCGCCCTGGATCACCGCGATGCCGGCGGAGCCGCCGGGGACGATGCGGTGGAACCAGGTCGCGTCGTAGAAGCCGTGCTGGGCCAGGAAGACGAAGTTCGCCGCCGCGATCGGGGCGGTCTTGGGGTCCATCTGGAGCTTGAAGCTGCCGCAGGAGGTCTTGAGAGTGACCACGTAGGTCTTGGCCGAGTCGAGGCGGGCGGTCGGCGCCTTCTTGAAGCTCGGGTGCTGGTGCCTGGCCGGCAGCTTGCCGCCGCAGGCCACCGCCGCCGGCGCGGTGGGGGCGTCGATGCGGGCGCCGGTCGGCGGGACGGTCGTGGTGGTCGGGGAGGTCGTGGTGGTGGCTGCGGCGGCGGCCTTGTGCTTGGGCCGGTTGGCGAACATAGTGCCGCCGATCCCCAGCAACACCAGCACGACCACGCCGAGCGAGCCGTAGGTCAGCAGCGCCCGCTTGCGGCGCGCCCGGTAGCGCTCGGCGTCCCGCCGGGCGCGGAGCCTGGCCAGCTCGCGTTGGCGCGTCTGCTTCGTCATCCAAGGTCCTCCGGCAACGACTAACGACGAATGTGAGTCCTGCTTGAGCCTGCGCGCGGGGCCTCCCACCAGCCACCTATCCACTGCGCGTCCCCGGAGTCTACTTGGACGCAACCGCTTGCGTGGGGGCCTGTGGATAACTGCCATGCCCGGGATTTTGCTTCCGGTAGACTCCCCTCAGCCCATCCCCGAACCGGATTGTGCCGCCAATGCTGATCGCCGGATTTCCCGCAGGGTCGTTCCAGACCAACTGCTACCTGGTCGCCACCGGGCCGGGCAGCGAGGCGCTGGTCGTCGATCCCGGCCAGGACGCCCTGCCGGGGATCGAGGCGCTGTGTACCCGCCACCAGCTGAAGCCCGTGGCCGCGCTGCTCACCCACGGCCACCTCGACCACGTCTGGACGGTGGCGCCGCTGGCCGGGGCACACGGCATCCCGGCCTTCATCCATCCAGCCGACCGGCACCTGCTCAGCGATCCGCTGGCGGGGTTCGGGCCCGAGGCGCGCGACTACTTCGCCAGCCTCGGCCTGGACCTGAAGGAGCCCGGCGACGTCCGCGAGCTGGCCGACGGGCAGACGATCGCGCTCGCCGGGGTGGAACTGGTGGTCGACCACACTCCGGGCCACACCAAGGGGCATGTCACCTTCCGCCTGCCTGAGGCTGAGGCGGCGGACGGGCCCGGGACGTTGTTCGCCGGAGACCTGGTGTTCGCTGGGTCGATCGGGCGCACTGACCTGCCCGGCGGTGACAGCCAGGCGATGCTCGCCTCGATCGCGAGCCGGTTTCTGACCCTGCCGGACGAGACCACGGTGCTGCCAGGGCACGGCCCGCAGACCACCGTCGGGCAGGAGCGGGCCACCAACCCGTTCCTCGCCGGGCTCAGGCCACAGCCGCAACCGCAGCGAGGTGGGATTCGGTGAGCGGCCGGTTCGAGGCGCCCAAGGGCACCTACGACTACCTCCCGCCGCTGGCGGCGCAGCGGGCGGCGGTCGCCGGGGTCATGCTGCAGCAGGCGCGGCTGGCCGGCTACCAGCGCATCGAGACGCCGATCTTCGAGGACACCGCCCTGTTCGCCCGTGGGGTGGGGGAGTCCACCGACGTCGTGCAGAAGGAGATGTACACCTTCACCGACAAGGGCGGGCGCTCGCTGACGCTGCGGCCCGAGCTGACCGCCGGGGTGCTGCGCGCCCTGATCGAGCACGGCCGGGTCGGCCCGACGGCGGGCCTGGTGAAGGTTGCATTCTCCGGCCCGCAGTTCCGCTACGAGAAGCCGCAGGCGGGCCGGCAGCGCCAGTTCGACCAGGTCGACATCGAGGCGGTCGGCAGCGCCGACTCCGCCGTGGACGCCGACGTGATCCTGGTCGGCGAGGAGATCTTCCGCCGCCTCGGCGCGGAGGTGACGTTGCTGCTCACCAGCCTCGGCGACGCGGCGTGCCGGCCGCTCTACCGTGAGCGCCTGCTGGACTTCCTCCGTGGCCTCGGCGACCGGCTCCCGGCCGAGGCGCGCGCCCGCGCGGAGCAGAACCCGCTGCGGGTGCTCGACATGAAGGACCCCTACATCCAGGAGCTGACCGCCTCAGCCCCATTGCTGCGCGACGCCCTCTGTGCCGCCTGCCAGGAATATCACGAGGCCGTCTGCGAGCTGCTGGAGGCGGCCGGGGTGAAATGGGTGGAGGCACCGCGGCTGGTCCGCGGCCTGGACTACTACGTGCGCACCACCTTCGAGTGGCAGGCCGAAGGCATGGACGCCGCCCAGAACGCCCTCGGCGGCGGCGGCCGCTACGACGGCCTCTCCGAGCTCCTCGGCGGCCCGCCCGCCCCCAGCGTGGGCTGGGCCCTCGGCGTGGACCGCACCGTCCTTGCCCTCCAGCGGTCCGGCAAGCTGCCCGACGCCCCGGAGTCGCTGGAGGTGCTGGTCCTGCCGCTCGCCAGGACCGCCCAGGCCCGAACGATCGCGTTCACCCTGGTCCGGGACCTGCGCCGCGCCGGGATCGCCGCCGACCTGCCCTACGCCGAGCGCCCCCTGCGCCGCCACCTGCAGGCCGCCGCCAAACGCGACGCCCGCGCAGTGGTCATCCTCGGCGACGAGGAGCTAGCCGCCGGCCAGGCAACCGTCCGCGACATGACCGCCCACCAGCAGACGAGCGTTTCACTTGACGCGGTCGCCGCCGCGATCCGCCAGCTCCTCACTGCCCACCCTCCGCAGGCTGGGTAGGCGCTATGCTCGACAGCATGAGTGGGACCACAGCACGTCAGGGACGCCTGCGCACCCTCCTTCACCAGCGCCGCGGCGAGATCCTGGCCGTGGCGGCGCAGCGGGGCGCCCACAACCTCCGCGTCTTCGGCTCTGTAGCCCGTGGTGAAGAGCACCCTGACAGCGACATCGACATTCTTGTCGATTTCGAGCCTCGCCGTTCGCTGCTCGACCAGGCTGGCCTGATGCTCGACCTTGAGGCGCTCCTCGGCGTCCGTGTCGACGTTGTTTCAGCCAAGGGCTTGCTCATGCCAGCCGACGAGGACATCCTGGAGGACGCGGTCCCTCTGTGACTCCCACTCGCCGCACGGTCAACAAGCTCCTCGACGACATCCTCCTCGCCGCTGAAATGGCCGAGGAGATTGCGCGGCGCGGTCGCGAGCAGTTCGATTCCGACCGGATCAATCGACTCGCTGCTGAGGCGGTGATCGGCCGAATCGGTGATGGGGCCTCGAAACTTCCTGCTGAGATCCGAGCTGCGCTCCCTGACGTCCCGTGGAATGAGATCATCGGTGCGCGGATCCACGTGGACCACATCTATCACCGACTCGACTATGACCTGGTGTGGGACACGATTTCCGAGGACATCCCCAAGCTGCGGGCGGCGATCGAAGGGTACCGAGATCGTGATGGCGCCTGAGCTGATGGTTGCCGTCAGCGGGTGGTGAGCAGGGGCTGGTCGCGTTCCAGCAGGTTGGCGAAGCTGGACTGCTCGAAGGCCTGGATGGAGCGGCTGATCATCGTGACGATGCCGACCGGGTCGCGGCCGATCGCGGTCTCGGCGGCGAGGACCAGGCCGTTGACGCCGTCGAGGAGGGTGTTGGCGATGTCGTTGGACTCGGCGATGGTGGGGTTGCGGTTGGTGACCATCGATTCGAGCAGGTTGGTGGCCACGAACACCGGGCGGTGCCAGCGGTTGGCACGGCGCACGATTGCCTTCTGGTAGTAGGGCACGTGCTCCAGCGGGACCTCCCGGGACAGGTCGCCCCGGTCGAGCAGGACGGCGTCGGCGCCGGCGATGATCCCGTCCAGATTGCGGACCCCGGCGCCCGACTCGATCTTGGCGATCAGCGTGGTCCCCTCGGTGAGCAGCGAGCGGACCAGGGCGACGTCGTCGGCGCAGTTCGCGAACGACAGCGCCACCTGTTCCACGCCGCGGCGCATGCCGAGCGCGATGCTCTGCTGATCCTTGGCGCTGAGCGTCGGCAGCGCCGGCGACGGCTCGACGGTGACCGCCTTGTTCGAGCCGACCCGGCCGCCGCTGAGCACCACCGCCTCGGCCAGACCATCGGCCGGGCCACAGCCATCCACCCCTGTCACCTCGACCTGGGCGCCGTCGAAGTCGATCGCGATCCGGTGCCCAGGCGCCAGCGCGGCGAACACGCTGGCGGGCCGCAGGGTCAGCGCCTCGGCGGTCCCTTCGATCTCGGCGGCGGTCAGGTGGAGCGGTCGGCCCTCCTCCAGCACCAGACCGGGGGTGACCGCGCCGCAGCGCACCTGCGCCCCTTCAAGGTCCAGGCACAGCGGCTTGGCGGTGGCCCGCCGGACCAGGTCGATGGCGCCGTCGAGGCGCTCGAAGGCGGTGTGGGACAGATTGATCCGGAACAGGTCCACGCCCGCACGGTCAAGCTGCCGGATGACGTCCTCCGACATCGACGCCGGGCCGAGCGTGCACAGGATCTGGATCTTCACCGGCTGTCCGCCCCCCATTCAGGTCCTCGCCAAGCGGCCGCAAGGCGCTGTTCACCACATCAGCGCCCACCTTGCCGGTTCCGTACCAGCCCGCGTACCTGCGAATGACGTGCCCGCAACACGGTCATTGCTGTACGGAAGAGGCGGTAGGCTGCCCTGGCCACTGTTCGTTCCTGGAGGTTATCGATGTTGTTCTTCGTCTTCGGCAGCGGCCGTTGCGGGTCGACGCCGGTGATCGAGGTGATCGCGCGCCACCGCGAGGTGGGCTTCATCTCGAACGTCGATGACAAGTTCAGCTACCTCAACCTCAACGGCCGCTGGAACAACACCCTGTTTCGCCGCTCGGCCCCGCGCGACCCGGGCCTGCTGCCGATGGCCGGGCGCTCCCGCTTCTTCGAGCTCGGCCGGCTGCGCATCTCCCCGTCCGAGGGCTGGGAGGTGCTGGAGCGGCAGGTCTCACCGATGTTCGCCCACACCTGCAGGGACCTGGTCGCCAGCGACGCGACCCCGTGGATGGCCAAGCGAGTGCAGGGCTTCTTCGAGCGCCGCATGGCCGCCCAGCGGAAGGCAGTCTTCGGCCACCACCTCACCGGCTGGCCCCGCGCCGGGCTGCTGCAGGCGGTCTTCCCGGAGGCGCGCTTCATCCATGTGGTCCGCGACGGCCGCGCCGTGGCCAACTCCTGGCTGCACATGCCCTGGTGGAGCGGGTACAAAGGTCCGGACCACTGGTACCTCGGCCCCCTGCCGGAGAGCTACCAGCTGGACTGGGAGGAGTCCGGCCGCTCCTTCGTGGTGCTCGCCGGGCTTGCCTGGAAGCTGCTGCTGGACGCCTTCGACGCCGCCCGCGCCGCCACCCCGGCCGGGCAGTGGCTGGAGGTCCGCTTCGAGGACATCCTCGCCGAACCCCGCAAGCAGTTCGAGGCGATGCTGGAGTTCCTCAACCTCGACTGGACCCCCGCCTTCGAGTCCGGCTTCAAGCGCTATGAGTTCCAGCAAAGCCGCGGCGACGCCTTCCGCCGCGACCTCGACCCCGCCAACCTCGCCGTGCTGGAGCACTACATCGGCGACCGCCTCCAGGCCTACGGCTACGAACTCTCCGCTAGACCGGATTAACCGGGATCATAGGTAGAACGTCCTAGTCACCAGCTTGCTCAGTACCGACGAGCGTGGAACAATCGGTTCTCGGCAGCGCCCGACGTTGTTTGTGGCCGGCTATTCGTTTGCGCCAACACTTCGACGTAGGGGCCCGACCTCCAGGTCAGGGTAGGCACCCGCAACGTCCGGGTACCGAAAGCGACCGGGGCGGACCCCAACCTGTTCCGTAGAGAGCAGGTGCAAACGTCGTCCGGCCACGGCACCCGTGGAGCGCTGCCGACGCATTTCCGACGGGTCAGGGTGCAGGTGCCGGTGGCGCCACGCAGCTACGATGGCCAGGCTATGGACTTGTTCTCGGCCAGAGCCGACGAGATGGACGCTGCCAGCGCGCCGCTGGCCCGGGGGCGACCAAGTCGACCTTCGAGGAGTTGTCGGCGGTCAGCGCGGGCGTCAAGGACGTCCGGGCGGTGCTGGCGGCGGCCCGCCAGCGGCTCGGCGCCTACGGGCGGCGCACGATCCTGTTCATCGACGAGATCCACCGCTTCAACAAGGGGCAGCAGGACGCGCTGCTGCCCGGCGTCGAGGACCGCACCGTGGTGCTGGTCGGGGCGACCACCGAGAACCCGTTTTTCTCGCTGAACGCGCCGCTCATGAGCCGCTCGCTGCTGTTCCGGCTGGAGCCGCTCGGCGCCGACGACCTGCGCGCGATTGTGCGCGGCGCCCTGGACGACCCTGACCGCGGCCTCGGTCAGGTTGGGCCCGGCGGCAGCGGCGTCGCCCTCGACGAGGACGCCCTCACCCATCTGGTCGAGCGCGCCGACGGCGACGCCCGCCACGCCCTGAACGCGCTGGAGGCCGCCGCGCTGGTGGTCTCCAGCCGCGGGGCGTCGCGCATCACCCTGGCCGACATCGAGGACGCACTGCAGCGCCCCCGGGTGATCTACGACCGTGCCGGCGACCAGCACTACGACGTCGCCAGTGCCTTCATCAAGTCGATCCGCGGCTCCGACCCGGACGCGGCTCTGCACTACCTGGCCCGGATGCTGGAGGCCGGCGAGGACCCGCGCTTCATCGCCCGGCGCCTGGTGATCTCGGCCAGCGAGGACGTCGGCCTGGCCGACCCGCAGGCGCTCCCGGTCGCGGTGGCGGCCTTCCAGGCGCTCGAGTTCGTCGGGTTGCCGGAGGCGCGCCTCAACCTCGCCGAGGCGACCGTGTACCTGGCGCTGGCACCGAAGTCCAACAGCGCCTACGCGGCGCTTGGGGCGGCCACCCGCGAGCTGCAGCAGGCCGCCGGCCCGGGCCGCGTGCCGAGCCACCTGCAGTCGGCCTCCCACCCGGGCGAGCGCAAGCTCGGCATCGGCGTCGGCTACCAGTACCCCCACGACCAGCCCGGCCACTGGGTCGCGCAGCGCTACCTGCCAGACGGCCTCGAAGGCGGCTACTACCGGCCCTCCGACCAGGGTCGCGAGCCAGAGATCGCCGAACGATGGCAGCGGCGCGATAGACTCCCCGCCAAACCGACGACCGAGCCGGACGCCGCACCGGCTGACACCGAGGAGCCGCCGCCGTGAGCTTGCTGGCCATCGCTTGGACCATCGTGGCGTTCTTGGTCGGTGCGCTGGTGGTCGCCATGTGCTTCGTGATGGCGAACCTGTTCCGCGTGCTCACCGCCACCAAAGACCTGATCGACGGCGTGACCAAGGAGACCGTGCCGCTGCTCGGCGAGGTCGGCACCAGCGTCGCCCTGATCAACCAGGAGCTCGGCCGCGTCGACGGCATCCTGTCGACCGCCGAGACGGTGACAAACTCGGTTGGCAATATGGTCAGCGTGGTCTCCAATACCATTAGCAGCCCACTCGTCCGGCTCAGCGCGTTCGCGTACGGCCTGCGCAAAGCCACCCGCAAGGCAGCCGACGGCGAGGACGAGGACAAGCCGGCGGGCAAGCGGGGCCGGGCCGGACGCGGACGGGGCCGGAGGCGACGGTAGGTGACGCGACGGTGAAACGGGTCTTCTGGATGCTGGTCGGCCTCGGCGCCGGGGCCGCGATCGGCGTCCAGACGGTCAGGTGGGCGAGCCGCACCGCCGAGCAGCTCGCCCCCCAATCGGTGGCCAAGCGGGCGCTTGGGGCGGCCGGCGAATGGCGGGAACGGCTCACTGCCGCCTACGAGGAGGGCCACGCCGCCATGACCGAGCGAGAGGCCGAGCTGCGAGCCCAGCTCGCCGAGCCAGGGAACGAGACGTCGTAGCCCCCAGGTCCAGGGCCTGATCGGGCGTCTCGGCCTGGCTCGGCGGTGATGCAAGGTTTCCACCGGCAGTTTCCCGCCGACGCTCTAGGACACCGAGGTTGATGAACGAAATGAACAACATGAAGGCGAACGAGATCCGTCGCCGCTTCACCGACTTCTTCGTGGAGCGCGACCACCGGCTGGTGCCGTCCAGCCCGCTGATCCCCAACGACCCCACGCTGCTGCTCGCCAACGCGGGCATGAACCAGTTCAAGCCGTACTTCCTCGGCGAGGCGGTCCCCGAGTTCACCCGCGCGACCAGCGTGCAGAAGTGCACCCGCACCATCGACATCGAGATCGTCGGCGACGCCAGCCACTGCACCTTCTTCGAGATGCTCGGCAACTTCAGCTTCGGCGACTACTTCAAGCAAGGCGCCATCGGCTACGCCTACGAGCTGGTCACCGAGGTCTTCGGCCTCGACCCCGAGCGGCTATGGATCACCGTGTACCTCGACGACGACGAGGCGATCGAGCTGTGGCGCCAGATCGGCATGCCTCCCGAGCGTATCCAGCGGCTCGGCAAGGAGGACAACTACTGGGACATGGGCGTCCCCGGCCCCAGCGGGCCCTGCTCGGAGATCCACTACGACCGCGGGCCCTCCTTCGGGCCCGGCGACGGCGGGCCGGCCAGCGAGTCCACCCGCTACCTGGAGATCTGGAACCTGGTCTTCATGCAGGACATCCGCGGGGAGGGCGACGGCAAGGACTACAAGATCGTCGGCGAGCTGCCCCAGAAGAACATCGACACCGGCATGGGCCTGGAGCGGATCGCGATGATCCTGCAGGACGCGCCGACCATGTACGAGACCGACCTGCTCGCCCCGGTCGTCGGTGAGGTCCAGGAGGTCTCCGGCCGCCCCTACGGCAAAGACAGCCGCACCGACGTCTCCATCCGGATCGTCGCCGAGCATGCCCGCTCGGCGGCGTTCCTGATCGCCGACGGTGTGCTGCCCTCCAACGAGGGCCGCGGCTACATCCTGCGGCGGCTGCTGCGCCGCGCGGTGCGCCACGCGCGGCTGCTCGGCGTCGAGGGCGGCGACCCGGCGCTGCCGCAGGTCACCGACCGGGTGGTGGCCAACCTCGGCGAGGCGTGGCCCGAGCTGGTGGCGCAGCGCAGCTTGATCAGCCAGGTGGTGGCCAGCGAGGAGGAGTCGTTCTCGCGCACCCTGCGGCAGGGCTCGCAGCTGCTGGAGGGCGCCATCGCCCGCGCCCGCGACGAGCAGGCCGGCGCCCTCGCCGGTGACGTCGCCTTCCAGCTGCACGACACCTACGGGTTCCCTTTCGAGCTGACCCTGGAGGCGGCCGAAGAAGCCGGCCTGGCGCTCGACCGGGACCGCTTCGAGCAGCTCATGGACGAGCAGCGCCGCCGCGCCAAGGAGGCCCGCAAGGAGCTTGCCGGCGCGCAGCGCAAGCTGGAGGCCTACCGGGAGCTGTCGGCGCGCTTCGGCCGCACCAACTTCACCGGCTATGAGGGCACCAGCACCGAGGCCCGCCTGCTCGGCCTGCTCGACCCCGACGGCGAGGAGCTGGCCCAGGCGAGCGAGGGCCAGCAGGTCGAGCTGGTCCTCGACCGCACCCCCTTCTACGCCGAGGCAGGCGGCCAGGTCGGCGACCAGGGCAGGATCCGCACGGCCGACGGCGCCCTGCTGGAGGTCACCGACACCCGCTTCGGCCTGGAAGGCTTCGCCGTCCACCAGGCCCGCGTCATCGACGGGGAGGTGCGCCCCGACCAGACCGTGCTCGCCGAGGTCGATGAGGGCCGCCGGGCGGCGGTGGCGCGCAGCCACAGCGCCACCCACGTGCTGCACTGGGCGCTGCGCCAGGCGCTCGGCGAGCACGCCCGCCAGCAGGGCTCCCTGGTCGACGCGGGCCGGCTGCGCTTCGACTTCGCGCACTTCTCGGCGGTCCCGCCCGAGGAGCTCGCCAAGGTGGAGGACACCGTCAACCGCCACCTGCTCGGCGACCCGGCGGTGCGGGTGTGGCACACCAGCCTCGCCGAAGCCGAAGCAGCCGGCGCGATCGGGCTGTTCGGCGAGAAGTACGGCGCAGTCGTGCGGGTGGTCGACATCGGCGACTTCTCCCGCGAGCTGTGCGGCGGCACCCACGTCGGCCACGGCAGCCAGGTCGGCCCGGTACGCATCCTCGGGGAGTCGTCGATCGGCGCCAACCTGCGCCGCATCGAGGCGTTCACCGGCCTGGACGCGCTGCGCACCTTCGACCGGGAGCGGCGGCTGCTGGAGGAGGTCGCCGCACTGCTGCGCACCCGGCCTGACGACGCACCCGAGCAGCTCCGCCGCCGCCTTGAGGCGCTCGCCGAGGCGCAGAAGGAGCTGGAGCGCCTGCGGCTCGCCAGCCTGGAGGCCAAGGCGGCCGAGCTGGCCGGCCGTGCCCGCCAGGCCTCAGGCCAGGCCGACGGCGCCTGGCTGGTGATCGAGCAGGTCCCCGAGACCAGCGCCGACGACCTGCGCCGCATGGCGACCTCGGTGCGCCAGCGGCGCGGGAGCGGGCCCGGGGTGGTGGTGCTCGGCTCCGGCACCGGTGGCAAGGCGTCGATGGTCGCGTTGATCACCAAGGACCTGGTCGCCTCGGGGCGCTCCGCCGCCGAGGTGCTGCGGCCCGCCGCTCAGGTGGTCGGGGGTGGCGCCGGTGGCAAGGGCGACCTGGCCACCGCCGGCGGCCGCGACCCCGGCAAGCTGGCCGAGGCGCTCGCCGTCGCCGACCGGGAGGCACGCAAGTGGTGGGGGGGAGCCGGGACTCCCGCCCCATGACTGGAAGGGTGCTCGGGCTGGACGTCGGCAGCCGCCGGCTCGGCGTCGCCGTCTCCGATCCCACCGGCACGGTGGCCAGCCCGTTGGCCACCGTGCCGCGCCGCAAGGCGGCTGACGACGCCGCCGCCCTCGCCAAGCTGGCCGCCGAGCAGCAGGCCAGCAGGATCGTGGTGGGCCTGCCGGTGACCTTGGCCGGGCGGGAGGGGCAGGCCGCCCACGTGGTCCGCGCCTACGTGGCCGAGCTGGCGCAGCTCCTCCCCGGGATCTCCTTCGAGCTAACCGACGAGCGCCTGTCGACCGTCGCCGCCGAGCATGCCCTCATCGATGGGGGAGTGCGCCGCCGCGACCGCCGCGAGGTGGTCGACCAGGTCGCCGCTAGCGTTTTCCTGCAGACATGGCTCAATATTCGGCACAGCCAGGGCCGTGGCCAGGCCCAGGCCGGGGGGCAGGACAGGGAGACGTCCAGGTGAAGCTCAACTGGGAGCCGGGGTCCTACGTCGGCCGCGCCGAGCGGCGTGCCCGCAAGCGGCGCCGGGTTCGCGGGATCGCCCTCATGGTGGTGTTGCTGCTGGTGGTCATGGGGGTCACCTTCGAGGCCTACCGGCTCACCGCCGGGTCGCACCAGCCGACGGTCGCCGCCGGCCAGAAGGTCACCATCACCATCAGCCCCGGCGAGAGCAGCATCGCCATCGCAGACGCGCTGGCCCGCGCCGGGGTGGTCTCCTCCGCCGCGCGTTTCCGCGCCGCCGCCGACCAGCGCGGCGTGGTCGGCGCGCTCAAGCCGGGCAGCTACCAGCTGCTCACCGGCATGAACCTCGACGACCTGCTCGACCTGCTGGTCCGTGGCCCCGCCGCCGGGCCGCGCGTCACGATACCGGAGGGGTCGACCCTCGCCCAGATCGTCGCCCGGCTCGCCGCCACCAAACGCTTCTCCACCACCCAGATCCAGCACGCCCTGACCAGCCCCGACCTCAGCGTCCCCTACCGCCCCAAGGGCACCAAGACGCTGGAGGGGCTGCTGTTCCCCCTCACCTACGACATCAACAAGGGCGACACTGCGGTGACCGTGCTGCAGAAGATGCTCGATCAACTCCAGGCGGTGATGGCCAACTACGACCTCACCGCCGCGCCGCAGCACCTCACTCCCTATCAGGTCCTGATCGTGGCCAGCATGATCGAGCGCGAGGCCAAGGTCCCAGAGGACCGCCCCAAGATCGCCCGGGTCATCTACAACCGCCTGGCCAACCACCAGGCGCTGCAGGTGGACGCGACCCTGGTGTATGCGTTGCAGAGCGGCAACCGCCACCTGACCGACCAGGACCTGAAGCTCAACTCGCCGTACAACAGCTACCTCCACATGGGCCTGCCCCCGACCCCGATCGCCAGCCCAAGCGAGGCGTCGATCCGTGCCGCCCTGCAGCCGGCCACCGGGAACTGGTTGTTCTACGTGCTGCAGGACGCCAGCGGCCACCACGCCTTCACCGCCAGTGCCACCGAGTTCGCCAGGCTCAAAGCCGAGGCGAAGCAGAAGGGGCTGCTGTAGCGGTGCCAGTCGCCGCGGTGCTGGGCTGGCCGCTCAGCCAGACCCTCTCGCCCCAGCTCCATCAGGCCGCCTACCACGCCGCCGGCCTGGACCTGGAAGGCTGGACCTACGAGGCGCGCCCGACCCGCCCGCAGGACCTGCCCGCCGCGCTCGCCGAGATCCGCGACGGCCGCCTCGCCGGGGCGAACCTCACCACCCCGCACAAGCAGGCGGCGGTCCCGCTCCTCGACGCGTTGGACCCTCCCGCCGGCACCCTCGGCGCGGTCAACACCATCTACCTGCCCCCTTGCGCCGGTGCCAACGGCGACGGTGACGCCCGGCGGCTGCTCACCGGCGCCAACACCGACGTCTGCGGCGTCCTGTGGGCCCTGGACCACCAGCTCGGCCTCTGCGACACCAGCTGGGACGGGCAGGGCCCAGCCCTGCTGCTCGGCAGCGGCGGCGCCGCCCTCGCCGCCGCCCTTGCCTGGGCCCGGCTCACCGCCGCCCGCCAGCATGGCGGCCTGCCGACCAGCCCCCTGCTGGTCGCCGCCCGCGACCCCGCCAAGGCCGCCCAGGTCGCCACCCACGCGGGTCCCGGCGGGCGCGTGGTCGCATGGGATGAAGTGGCGGGCTTCGTCCCCAGCGCCCGCGTCCTCCTCCAGGCGACCACCCTCACCGCCCAGGGCCACCCCATCCCCGGCCAGGACCACCTCCCCCCAGGCCCGGGCCTGCGGGTCCTGGACCTGAACTACGGCCCCGGCGCCCAGGGCCTGGTCACCGCCGCTCGCGCCGCCGGGGCAACGGTCGCCGCCGACGGCCTCGGCATGCTCTGCGCCCAAGCCGCAGCCGCGGTCACCCTGATCGCCCGCATCTCCCCCGATCTAGACGCGATGGCCGCTGCGGTCGGCTTGCGGCGAGGGGAGCGACGGGGGCGATGACGTCCTGGTAGATGGTTTCGTAGGCGGCGGCCATGGTAGGCACGTCGAAGTAGTTGGCGACGTGCTGGCGGCACAGCTTCGGCTCCAGGTCGTCGGTGCGGGCGATCGCCCGGGGCAGTTCCATGACGCTGTCGCAGACGTAGCCGGTGACACCGTCGTCGATGATCTCGGGGACGGAGCCGTCGCGCAGCGCGACCACGGGGGTGCCACAGGCCATCGCCTCGACCATGACGATGCCGAAGGGTTCGTTCCACTGGATCGGGAAGATCAGGCAGCGGGCTCGGGCGAGCAGGTCCTTCTTCTGCTCCTGGTTGGCTTCGCCGAACCAGACAGCGTCCCGGCCGAGAAGGGGGCGCACGCGCTCCTCGAAATAGCTCTGCTCGGCGCGTTCGTTGCATTTCGCGGCGACCACGATGGGGCGGCCAGCGGCACGGGCGGCCTTGATCGCGAGATCCGGAGCCTTCTCCGGGCTTATGCGGCCGAGGAACAGGCAGAAATCTTCCTTCTCGGCCTGGAACGGGTAGTCGTCCACCGGGATAGCGTTGTGCACCATGCCGGCCCAGGGCAGGTGCGGGGCCTCGGCACGCTGCGCCTGCGAGATCGCCACCACGGAGGTTTCGTCGGCCAAGAGCTCATAGTAACTGCCGAGCTCGCCGGTGGCCGGCCCATGGGCGGTGAGCACGGTAGGCGCATGGCGTCGCGTGGCGCCGAGCGGTCCCGCGCAGGTGTGGTCGTGGACCACGTCGACGGCGAGGTCGTCGAGGATCCGGGCGGCCGTGGCCACGTGCAGTGACTCCGGCAGGCATTCGCCGAGCCGAGGGAACTGCGCCTCCTCGAACGTCGGGATGAAGCTTGCCCGCGTACCTGGCGCACCGACGCCGATGATGGTGACCTCGTGGCCGCGGTCGACCAGGCCGTCGGCCAGCCAGGCCATCATCCACTCGATGCCGCCGTACCCCGCTGGGGGAACCGGGTACCAGGGTGGAGCGAGCATGGCGATATGCAGGGAATCCCAGGAACTCTCGAGGGGGGAATTCCAGGAACAGTTCAAGGGCCACCTCCAGAGAGGACCTGCCGACCGGTCGGCAGGTGCTGACGGGCACGGGCATGGGCGCTGGGGTGGGAGCTTGGGGAGACTGAGGCCCATACGCCGATAGCGAATTGTTACCCGATTTCCATGCCGTTGTAACGCTCGAAGAAAATAAGGAGATCAGGCCTTAGGGACTTTTAAATCTAAACGCGCTGCTCTGCGCACGAGGGGCGGCACGAGGGGCGGCGCGAGGGACGGTAGGATTCCCCTATGTCCGCTCTACCCGCCCTGACCGCTGGGCTGCTCGGCCTGGCCGCCGGGGTGCCCGCCGGGGCGCTGGTGCGCTGGCACTGCCGGGCGCGAGGGGCGCCGCAGCCGGGCTCGTGGCTGGTGCCGGCGCTCGGGGTGGTGCTGGCGGGGCTGTGGGCCGCGCTGACGCTGCGGCTGTGGGCGGGGCACCGGGCCGCGCTGCCGGCCTATCTGGTGTTCGGGTTCGCCTGTGTGGTGCTCACGGTGATCGACGCGCGGACCAAGCTGCTGCCGAACCGGCTTACCTACCCGGCGTTCGGGCTGGTCGCGGTGCTACTGCTGGCCGCCAGCCTGGTGGAGGGGGACCCGGGGCGGATGCTACGGGCGCTGGAGGCCGCCGCGGTCATGGGGCTCGCCTTTCTCACGCTGGCTGTGGTGGTGCCCAGAGGGCTGGGGCTGGGGGACGTGAAGTTCGCGCCCACGCTCGGGCTGGCGCTCGGGTGGCTGTCGTGGGGGACGGTTTCGGTGGGGTTTGTCGCGGCGTTCTTCCTCGGGGGGCTGGTTGCCGTCGGTGCCATGCTGGTGCTGCGGCTGGGCCGCAAGGCGCGGCTCCCGTTCGGGCCCTGGATGGCCGCTGGCGCCCTGCTCGCGGTACTGGCCGGCGGCCAGATCGCCGCCTGGTACGGGCACGCCCTGCTCGGCACCTGAGCGGCTGCCTCTGAACGCAAGCCGCCGGTAGGATAGGCTCTCGTCCCATCCAAACCGAACTGCGCAGGTGTCGATGTGCGCTACCTGACCGCTGGCGAGTCGCATGGCCAGGCACTCGTCGCCGTCCTCGAGGGCATGCCCGCCGCTGTCCCGCTGACCAGCAAGGACGTCGCCGCTGACCTGGCCAGGCGCCGGCTCGGCTACGGCCGCGGCAAGCGCATGCGCTTCGAGGAGGACCGCATCGAGATCCTCGGCGGCCTGCGCCACGGCCTGACCCTCGGCTCGCCCCTGGCGATCCTGGTGGGCAACAGCGAATGGCCGAAGTGGACCGAGGTGATGGCCCCCGACCCGCCCGCCGACCCGGAGTCGGCTGCCAGCGGCCGGGGCGTGCCACTCACCCGCCCCCGGCCTGGCCACGCCGACCTCACCGGCATGCAGAAGTATGGCTTCGCCGAGACCCGCCCGGTGCTGGAGCGGGCCAGCGCACGCGAGACCGCCGCCCGGGTCGCCGTCGGCGCCGCTGCCCGCGCGCTGCTCCGCGAGGTCGGCGTCAGCGTCCTCAGCCACGTCGTCCAGCTCGGCACGATCAAGACCCGCTCACGCGCCATCCCCGGCCCTGCCGACCGCGACGAGATCGACGCCTCGCCGGTGCGCTGCCTGGACGGCGAGGCCGAAGGCCGCATGGTCGCCACCGTCGACGCCGCCCAGGCCGTCGGCGATACCCTCGGCGGTGTCTTCGAGGTAGTCGCCCTCGGCCTGCCGCCCGGCCTCGGCTCCTACGTCCACTGGGACCGCAAGCTCGACGCGCGCCTGGCCGCCGCACTGATGAGCGTGCAGGCGATCAAGGGCGTCGAGGTCGGCGACGGCTTCGCCGGCGCGGCCAAGCCCGGCTCCCGCGCCCACGACGCGATCCTGCCGGCCTCGGGCGTCAAGGGCGCCCGGCCGGCGCGGCGGACCGGGCGCAGCGGCGGGATCGAGGGCGGCATGTCAACCGGCGAGCCGCTGCGCGTCCGCGCCGCCATGAAGCCGCTCTCCACCCTGGTCAACGCCCTCGACACGGTCGACGTCGCCACCGGCGTCAAGGCCAAGGCCAACGTGCAGCGCTCCGACGTGACCGCGGTGCCCGCGGCGGCGATCGTGGGCGAGGCGGTGGTCGCGCTGGTGCTGGCCGACGCGCTGCTGGAGAAGACCGGAGGGGACTCGCTCGCTGAAGTTCGCCGCAACCTGGACAGCTACCTCGAACAGCTCGACCAGCCTCGGCGGAGCCGTGGCCCGCGGGCTCGGGCGGGAGTTCCTCGACACCGACGTGATCGTGGCCCGCGCCTCGCGGATGGAGATCACCGAGATCTTCCAGCGCGAGGGCGAGGAGGGCTTCCGCCGCCGCGAGGTGGCCGCCATCGACCATGCCATCGCCGTGCCCGGCCGGGTCATCGCGGTCGGCGGCGGCGCGGTCCTGTCGGCAGAGAACCGCACCGCCCTCAAGCAGGCCGGGTTCCTCGTCTACCTGCGCGCCACGCCGGAGACCCTGGCGGGCCGGCTGGACGGTGCCACCGACCGGCCGCTGCTCAACACCGGCGACCGTGTCGGCCGCATCCGCGACCTGCTGGTCGCCCGCGGCCCCATCTATGAGACCGCCGGCGACTTCGCCATCGACACCGACCGCCGCAGCGTCGAGCAGGTCGCCCAGGAGGTGCAGGAGTGGTACCAGCGCCGCGTCGGCGCGCTGGCAGGCCGGTGACGCCTTGACCGCCTGGAGCACGGCGGCCGCCACCGTCCCGGTCGTGACCCCAACCCGGACCTACCCGGTGCTGGTCGGCCGTGGCCTGCTCGACCGGCTCGACGAGCTGCTGCCTGAGCTGCCCGGCGCGACCGTGGCCGCGCTGGTGCACCCGCGGGCGCTGGCGCCGCTCGCCTGGCAGGCAGGCCGGGCGCTCAGCAGCCGCGGCTTGGAGGTCCACGCCTTGGAGGTCCCCGACGGCGAGGACGCCAAGCGGCTCGCGGTGGTCTCCGACCTCTACCAGCGCCTGGCGGCGATCCCCGCGCACCGGCCCGACCCGCTGGTCGCCCTCGGCGGCGGCGCCACCACCGACGTGGCCGGGTTCACCGCCGCCACCTGGCTCCGCGGCGTGCCGCTGGTCAACCTGCCGACCACCCTGCTCGGCATGGTCGATGCCGCCATCGGTGGCAAGACTGCCGTGGACCTGCCCGCCGGCAAGAATCTCGCCGGTGCCTTCCACCAGCCTGTCGCCGTGGCAGCCGACCTCGACACCCTGGCGAGTCTGCCCGCCGCCGAGCTGCGCTCCGGCATGGCCGAGGTGATCAAGGCCGGGCTGATCGCCGACCCGGCCCTGGCCGCCGCGTGCGGCCGCAACGCCAGCGAGGCGATCGGCGAACCCCCCGACCTGGACGCGCTCGCGCCGCTGGTCGAGGCCGCCATCCGGGTCAAGGCGGCGGTGGTCTCAAGCGACGAGCGCGAGGCCGGCCGGCGCGCCATCCTCAACTACGGCCACACCCTCGGGCACGCGCTGGAGCGGCTCGCCGGCTACCAGGGGCTGCGCCACGGCGAGGCGGTCGCGCTCGGCATGATCTTCGCCGCCCGCGTCGCCGAAGCCACCGGCCTGGCCGCACCCGGCCTGGTCGAGGGGCACGCCGCGCTGCTGCGCGCCGCCGGCCTGCCGGTCGGGGGCACCGACCTCGATCCCGACGCGATCCTGGACGCCATGGCCACCGACAAGAAGACCACCGGCGGCGGCCTGCGCCTGGTCCTGCTCCGCGAGGTCGGGAGGGCGGAGCTGCTGCCCGCCCCACCCCGCGCGGTGCTGGTCGAGGCGATCCGTGCGCTGGCGGAGGAGCCGAAATGACCAGCACCGCGGAGCAGGACCAGGCGCAGGATCGCCATGGGGAGCGCCGCCTCGCGCTGCTGAACCTGCTGGCCGAGGCCGACCTGGCCGCGCTGCTGGTGACCAGGCCCGCCAATCTGCGCTACCTCACCGGCTTCGACGGCAGCTACGGGGCGCTGCTGGTCCGCCAGGACCACAGCCTGTACTTCTTCACCGACCGGCGCTACGACCAGGCGGCGTCGCGGCTGCTGCCGGAGGCCGAGATCGTGCTCGCGCCCGGCGGCGACCTGGTCGGCGCGGTGGTCGGCGTGCTCGGCGTGGACGGCGAGGGCCTCGGCTTCGAGCCCGCCGGGCTCACCTGGGGCGACGGGCAGCGGCTGCGCCAGGCCCTCCCGGACCAGGCGGTGTTGCCCGCGCCGCCGCTGGTCGAAGAGCTGCGCGAGGTCAAGGACGAGGGCGAGCTGGCCGCCATGGCCCGGGCTGCCCAGCTCGGCACCGACGCGCTCGCCGAGGTCCTGCCCACCCTGCGCGAGGGCATGACCGAGCGGGAGCTGGCCTTCGACCTGGAGCTGGCGATCCGCCGCCGGGGCGCAGAGCGGCTCGCCTTCGACAGCATCGTGGCATTCGGCGAGCAGGCCGCCGAGCCGCACCACCACCCCGGCGACCGGGCGCTAGCGCGCGGCGATCTCGTCAAGCTCGACTTCGGCGCCGAGGTCGGCGGCTACTGCTCGGACATGACCCGCACCGTGGTGTTCGGCCGCGCCTCCGGGCGCCAGCGGGAGCTCTACGAGCTGGTGCGCCAGGCCCAGGCCGCGGGCGTCGCCGCGCTGCGCGCCGGAGTCAGCGGCGGCGAGGTCGACCGCGCCTGCCGTGAGGTGATCACCGCGGCCGGCTACGGCGACGACTTCAGCCACCCGGTCGGCCACGGGGTCGGCCTGGAGATCCACGAGGCGCCCCGGATGCGGGCAGGCGCCTCTGGTAGGATCGCCGCCGGAACGCCCGTCACCGTGGAGCCAGGTGTCTACCTTCCCGGCTTCGGCGGGATCCGGATCGAGGATCTCGCGGTCGTCCGCGAGGACGGCCACGACCTGCTCACCACCGCACCCAAGGATCTCCTCGAACTGTAAGCAAACACTGTCATTCAGACTTGGACTGTACCCTGACGATTCGAGCCGACCGCCGCCAGGTGCCCGCCCGGGTGCCCCGGCACGGTGGTTGGCGCAGGAGGCGAGCATGCCAACCACCAACGACCTGAAGAACGGGATGACGCTGAACATCGACGGCAACCTCATGAACGTCGTCGAGTTCCAGCACGTCAAGCCCGGCAAAGGCGGTGCCTTCGTGCGCACCAAGCTGAAGAACGTGCGCACCGGGCGGGTGCTCGACAAGACCTTCCGCGCCGACGAGCCAGTGGACATCGCCATCCTGGAAAAGCGCGAGATGCAGTTCCTGTACCGCGACGACCTCGGCTTCCACTGCATGGACACCGAGACCTACGAGCAGTCGGCGATCGACGCCGGCGCTGTCGGCGACGCCGCCAGCTACATGCTCGAGGGGTCCACCCCCTACGTGACCTTCTACGAGGGCACCGCCATCGGCATCGAGCTCCCCGCCTCCGTCGAGCTGGAAGTCCGCGAGACCGAGCCCGGCCTCAAGGGCGACCGCGTCTCCGGCGCTACCAAGCCCGCCACCGTCGAGACCGGCGCGGTCGTCCAGGTCCCCCTGTTCGTCGAGGTCGGCGACAAGATCAAAGTCGACACCCGTACCGGCTCCTACCTCACCCGGGTCCAGTGATCGACGAAGGGAACGGCCCGGCGGCGGGGTTCCCGACACGCACCGCCGCGCGCCGCCGCGCCCTCGACATCCTCTACGCGGCCGACCTGCTCGACCAGCCGATCGCCACGGTCCTGACCGACGCCTTGGAGGAGCCGGAGGAGACTCGCCCCAACCCCTACGCGGTCGAGCTGGCCAGCGGGGTCGAGCGGCGCCGCAGCGAGCTGGACGCCCTGATCGCGGCGGCCGCCGAACGCTGGACCCTGGAGCGCATGCCCCTGGTCGACCGCAACCTGCTGCGGATCGCCACCTTCGAACTCACCGCCAGACCCGAGGTACCCACCGCGGTGATCCTTGACGAGGCGATCGAGCTGGCCAAGCTGCTGTCAACCGCCGACTCCGGCCGCTTCGTGAACGGCGTCCTCGGCCGCATCGCCCGCGAGACCCGCCCCGAACCAGCCCGCTAGCCGCCAGCCGCCAGGACGTCTTCAAGCAGCACCCTCGCGCGATCCGGGATCTGCTCATCGGGGAAGACCTCAGCGCAGATAGCAAGCACTTCGCTGGCGGTCGTCAATTGAAGGTGCTTTACCAGGGTGAGGATGTCCCGCGTCGCTCGTCGGGCGTCATAGGCCAAGGCCATAGCGGCCCCACCGATCACGTAGGTATCGGCGACGACGCCGCGACGGGCGAGCCTGGCGCCAAGCCGTCTGAATGCCTCCTCGATGGCGGCGCGGTCAAGGAGTGGAGCTTGATCGCTCACGCGACCTCAAGATTCTGGGGAGCGATGAACACCCCGCGCCGTCGGAAGGCTGCGGGTGCGTGCACGAACGCGTCTACCCGGGCGGCCGGAGTGTTGAACGGGAACCAGAACACCGGGAGCCAGCGGCCTGCCGCCCACTCCGGGGCCCCCCGCCCGTCGCGTGCCGCCAGATGCTCAGCGAGCGCCGCAAGGAATACATCCCAGCGCTCGTCTCCGCTCGTCCGAGGTTCTCCGGCCAGCAGGCCGAATCGGGTTTCGGCGGGTTCGTGCCGGTATTCCTCCAGGAACTCAGCGATCATCCGCCAGTGCTCCGAGGGATCACCGTTGGCGAGCCACCCTGCCAGTTCCGCGAGCGTCGCCGCGCGATATTCGTACGGAGGGGTAGCGGTCATGCACATCAAGATAGCCCACGCCCCTTTCGCTGAGCGCAAATCAGGCGGACAGTTCCCGCTCCAGAGGAGTCCGGAAGCGGGGGGTGACGCGGACCTCGCCGATCCAGGTGCGGAGGCGGTCGGCGGCCGCACCGATCATCGTGGTGGCGTCGGAGCCGGGGTCTTCGAGGAGGCGGACGGCGATCTCGCCGGTCTTGCGGTGGGCCCAGCCGCCGATGATGCGGCCGTTGTACCAGACGGTGGGGCCGGGGGCTCGGGCTCCAGGTCGTCGGGAAGCACGAGCCCCGGCACCCCGTCAAGGTCCACCTCGGCGGGGGCGAGCGCCTTGAGGGCACGCTTGGTCTCCGCCGCCGTCCAGTCGGTCCACCAGCGCAGGTCGGCGAGCGGGGCAGGCCCGAAGGCGGCGAGCCAGCGGCGTGCCAGCTCCGCCTGAGCCGCCTCGGTGGGCAGTTCGGCCAGGGCGTCGGGGGTCGTGAACCATGCCTCGATCGGGGCCCAGCGGTTCTGGGTGCTGATCCACGAGCCACGCGGGCGGCCGCGGACGATGCGCCCGTCGGCAGCGAGCAGCAGCAGCACCCCCGTGGTGATGTTCTGCGCGCCCCCGTAGGGCTTGTCCTCGAACAGCGTGATCTGGGAGCGCAGACGTGGTTCGTCCTCGACGAGTTCGGTCGCGGTCGCCTCGCCACGGGCCAGCAGCGCCCGCAGGGTCGACTCCTCGACGTCTCGGAGCCAGCTTCCCGCGTCGATGCCGCCCGCGACCCCTGCCTGGTCGAGGAGCTGGACGAAGCGGCGCCGTTGCTGCGCCGCCACCGCGCGCGTGGCGCCTGCCTGCACCACCGGCGCCAGCTCAGTCGGGACGACGAACATGGTCCGGCGCATGCCGAGCATCCGCACCAGCGTCCGCTCCTCATACAGCGCGTGCAGCAGCGCCGCTGCCTCCGCCACCGGGCGGGTCCGTGCCGCGACGGCGAGGAACACCGACGCCGGGTCGGTCGCGTGCAGTCCCACCAGGTCCCGCGCGACCTCGACCACGTTGCCGCTCCGGGCTGCGGTGGCGAGATGGTGGCGCCGGGCGAGCCGCGCCCGCCGCTCCTCGACGCTGATCCGTCGCATCGCTGTGCGGCGCTCAGGTGTGGGCATGGTCGCCGCTGGCGTGGAGCAGGTCGCGCATGGTGTCGCGGAGGGTGGCGAGGCTGCCGGCGGGCACGGCCGCGTCCGCGCCGGCCTGCGCCAGGTCGCCGACGGCGATCACGAAGACGTTGGGGCTGGTCGACTTGAGGCGCCGGACGATCACCTCGGGCCGGGACCCGGCGGCGCTCGCATCCAGCACCAGGAAGCGGGCGCGGCGCTCGACCGCCTCCTGGTAGGCCGCCTCGGGGCCGTCCGCCTCGCCGACCACCTCCCATTCGGCGGTCACCACCGAGCGGCGCAGCTCCAGGCGGCGGTCCCGTTCGGCGGCGGCGACGACGATGCGGACGGCGGTGCACACAGCGGCGACTCCTCCAGGCTCGGGCTCGGGCTCGGGACCGGAGCCGAACAGCGACAGAACAGAACGGCTCGAAGACTCGTATCCTACCGGTGCGATGCCATCCGGACCGGGCCGCTTGGCGCCCGCCCTGGCCCCCGCCGCCACCGTGCTCGTGGTCGGCGCGTTGCTGGCCGCCGCCTGCGGCGGGGTGGGTGGCGCTCCCCACCCGGCGACCACGACGACGGCCGCCCCGGCGACGGCGCCCGGGTCGCCGGCCGGCGGGAGGTTTCGGGTGCTGGTGTTCTCCAAGACGGCTGGGTTCCGGCATGCCTCCATCCCGGCGGGGATCGCCGCGATCCGGGAGCTTGGCCGTGCTAACGGGTTCGGCGTGGACGCCACCGAGGATGCCGGGCGGATCAGCGACGCCGGCCTCGCGCCCTACCGGGTGGTGGTGTTCCTGTCGACCACCGGCGACTTCCTCGACGGCGCTGAGCAGACGGCGCTGCGCCGCTGGGTCGAGGGGGGTGGCGGCTGGGTCGGCATTCACGCCGCCGCTGACGCCGAGTACGACTGGCCCTGGTACGGCACGCTGGTCGGCGCGTTCTTCGCGCGCCATCCGAAGCTGCAGCGGGCCACGGTTCATGTCGCTGACCACAACCACCCGGCGACCGCCGCCCTGCCCGACACCTGGACCCGCACCGACGAGTGGTATGACTTCAAGACCAACCCGCGCGGCTCGGTCCACGTGCTCGCCACCGTGGACGAGTCGACCTACCAGGGCGGGACGATGGGTGCCGACCACCCGATCATCTGGTGCCATCCAGTGGGCACCGGCCGGTCCTTCTACACCGCCCTCGGCCATTCCACCGGGAGCTTCGCCGAGCCGCTGTACCGGGCCCAGCTCCTCGGCGCGATCCGCTGGGCAGCCAAGGTGGCCGCTGGCGACTGCGGATAGGGGATAGGGGTTGACCCTCACTTCCTATCACTGTTAACTGAACCACGCTAAGTTAGCAGCGATAGGAGGTACCGCCGTGTTCGATCGTCTCACCCGGTTCCTGCTGCGGCGTCGGGTCCTCGTGCTGGTGGCCACCCTGGTCGCCGTCGTCCTCGCTGGGGTGATAGGTGGCGGGGCCGTGGCCAAGCTCAAGTCCGGCGGGTTCGACGATCCCGCCGCCGAGGCCACCAAGGCCGCCAACACCCTCAAGGACAGCTTCCACACCGGCGACCCCAACGTGGTGTTGCTGGTGACCTCCCGCCACGGCACCGTGGACGACCAGGACGTGGCCGCCGTCGGCGCGGCGCTCACGCGGCGCCTGGCGGGGGAACGCGACCTGGCCGATGTGACCTCCTACTGGTCGGTGCACGCGGCGGCGCTGCGCAGCCGCGACGGCCGCCAGGCGCTGGTGCTGGCCCGCACCACCGTGGACGAGGAGCGCTTCAATGACCGCGCCAAGCAGCTCACCGCCACCTACCAGCACGACGACGCCGTCGCCAGCGTCCAGGTCGGGGGCCTGATCCAGACCTACAGCGAGATCAGCGCGCAAGTGCAGCACGACCTCGCCAAGGCCGACTCGCTGGCGATCCCGATCACGCTGCTGCTGCTCGTGGTGGTGTTCTCCAGCGCCGCCGCGGGCGTGCTGCCGCTGGCGGTCGGCGGCTTCGCGATCGTCGGCACGCTGCTGGTGCTGCGGCTGCTTGCCGGCATCACCGACGTCTCCATCTACGCCCTGAACCTGACCACCGCGCTCGGCCTCGGCCTCGCCGTCGACTACAGCCTGTTCATCGTGTCCCGCTACCGCGAGGAGCTGCGCGCCGGGCGCGAGGTCGCCGACGCGCTGGCGGTGACCATGCGCACCGCGGGGCGCACCGTACTGTTCAGCGCCGCCACCGTGGCGGTCTCCCTGCTCGCCCTGCTGGTCTTCCCGCTGTACTTCCTGCGCTCCTTCGGCTATGCCGGGATCGCCGTGGTCGCGCTGGCCGCGCTCGGGGCGCTGGTGGTGCTTCCCGCGCTGCTCGCCCTGCTCGGCCGCCGGGTCGACGCGCTGCGGCTGCCATTCGGCCGCCGGCCGAGCGTGCAGGCGGGCGAAGCGATGCTGTCCACGGGAGGCCGGCGGAGCCGGCGCCGTGCCCTGACCGGCGTTCAGGCGCAGGTGGAGGGCGAGCGTCCCGGTGGGGCCTGGCACCGCATCGCCCTTGCGGTCATGCGCCGCCCGCTGCCGATCGGCCTCGCGGTGGTTGCGCTGCTGCTGGTTCTCGGCGTGCCGTTCCTCGGCGTGCGCTTCGGCCTGCCGGACGACCGGGTGCTCCCCGCCGCCGCGACCAGCCGGCAGGTGGCCGACGCGATCCGCGCCAACTTCGACGCCCGCAGCTCCGGCGCGCTCGCGGTGGTGGCCACCCGCAGCGGCGGCGCTCTCAACCTCAACCTCGGCAGCGGCCAGCTCGACGGCTACGCGCAGGCGCTGTCCCGCCTCCACGGCGTGGCCAGGGTCGACGCCAGCAGCGGCAGCTACGCCGCTGGCCGCAAGGTCGCACCCGCCGGTCCGGCCTCGCAGGCGTTCACCGCGCCACAGGACCCAGGCCGCACCTGGCTGCGGGTGACGCCAGCGGTGGAGCCGAACTCGGCGGCAGGCGAGCGCCTGGTCCACGACGTCCGTGCCCTGCCCGCCCCAGCGGGTATCCAGATCCAGGTGACCGGCCCGTCCGCCCGGCTGGTCGACACCAAGGCGTCGCTGTTCGGGCACCTCCCCGAGGCCGGCGCAGTGATCGCCGTGGTCACCTTCCTGGTGCTCTGGCTCATGACTGGCAGCGTCGTGATCCCGCTCAAGGCGCTGGTGCTCAACCTGCTGTCGCTCAGCGCGGTCTACGGGGCGATGGTGTTCGTGTTCCAGGACGGCCACCTGTCGAGCGTGTTCGGCTTCACGCCAACCGGCACCATCGACACTTCCATGCCGGTGCTGCTGTTCTGCATCGCCTTCGGCCTGTCCATGGACTACGAGGTCTTCCTGCTGTCACGCATCAAGGAGGAGTACGACCACACCGGCGACACCGTCAGCGCCGTCGCCCTCGGCCTGGAGCGCACCGGCCGCATCGTCACCACCGCCGCCGCGCTGCTCGCGGTCGTGTTCATCGCCCTTGCCACCTCGCGCGTGACCTTCCTGCAGCTGTTCGGGATCGGCACTGCGCTCGCCATCGTCGCCGACGCCACCCTGATCCGCGCCCTGCTGGTCCCCGCCTTCATGCGCCTCGCCGGCCGCGCCAACTGGTGGTCCCCACGCCCGCTGCGTCGCCTCCACGCCCGCATCGGCCTGACCGAGTCCGCCCCCGAGCCGTTGGTGGCGCCCGCCTTGACGCAAGCCGCCGTACAAACAAGTGTTCGACAGTGAACATATGTTCGCCTATACTAAGGCAACCGAAGCAAGTATCCCGAAATGAAAGGAGTGACACCGTAGGCTCCCGGAGTGGAGAATCCGGGTCCTACCCAACGTGTGGCGGCGGCCGAGCCAGCCGGTCGTCGCCGGATCAAGCCGAGGATGCGGGGGGCGGTAGCAGTGAGCGAGATGACGGTAGAGCAGAAGGTTGCGCAGCTTGCCCGAAGGGTGCAGCGGTTGGACGAAGACGACACGGTGATCATCGAGGATCTCGGCAAGATCAAGCAGACGCAGGAGAACCACGGAAGGAAGTTGAACCTTGTCCGGGACAAGCTCAACGACGTCGGGGACAAACTTGACCAGCAGGTGATTCGCCTCGACATGATCTCGGGGACCCTGCGTGACCAGGTTGCAGTGATGCGCGACCACGGCCAGCGCTTGGCGACGGTCGAAGGGACGCTGGGTGATCTTGGTAATCGGATGGAGGTGATCGAAGGGCGACTGGACGGTCTGGATGCCCATGTGGAAGCGGTCGACGGCCGGCTAGGACGTCTGGATGAGCGTATGGAGGCGGTCGAGGGAGCGTTGCACGGCCAGAGCAACGCATTGCGTGACCAAAGCGAGGTGTTGCGTGACCTGGGTGACCGGTTCGGCTCCGTGGAGGGAACGCTGGGGGTGATCCTCGATCGGCTTCCCGCAAATGGAGATGGGGATGATGGTTCCTGACCGCGACGGGCGAGGTACGCTGAGGCGGTCGATGGCACGGATGGAGCGATCCCTCCCGGAGACGATCGAGATCGGATGACCACCACCTCCTCAGAGCAGCCTGTTCCCTCTCCCCGCCGGGTGCGCGCCCGCCGGGGAGAGGGGGAGCGGCTGCGCGAAGAGATCCTCGCCGCCGCCACCCGGCTGCTGATCGAGACCGGCGACGAGTCGGCGGTCTCGATCCGGGCGGTCGCTGCTGCGGTCGGGGTCACGCCACCCTCGATCTACCTGCACTTCTCCGACAAGGACGAACTGCTGCGGGCGGTCTGCAGCGAGCACTTCCGCCAGCTCGCCGACTGATGGCCCCCGTCCTCAAGAGTCCGGAGCAGGCCGACCCGGACCTGATCATGGACGCCGCCGCCTTCTTCCACCTGGTCAAGCGGGTCCAAGACGCCATCGACGCTGGCGCGCTGCGGCCCAGCGACCCGGCGCAGGCGGCCCTCGGGCTGTGGGCGACCGCCCACGGGATCACCTCGCTGCTGATCGCCCACCCCGCCTTCCCATGGCCGGAGGACCGCGACCGGCTGATCGACCAGGTCCTCGACCAGGCGCTGATGGGGCTCCTCCGCGACCCGGGGTAGCTCAGCAGGGGCTCGGTTGCGCGACGCCGTCTGGGAACACCGCGTCGTGGGCGGTGACCAACTGCGGCGAGGCCGAGGCCGCCGGGCAGGCGAGGCTGTCGGCGACCCGGAGCAGCTCGGCGCCCCAGTCAGTGGCGCCAGTGGGCCGGTCCGCCGCGAGGCCGGAGCGGGTGTTCATCGCCACGGCGTAGGAGATCGGGCCGTCTGCCCAGGCCACCACGGCCACCTCCGGGAGCTGGTCGCAGTCGCGCCCAGCCGCCTGGCACAGCGCCGAGGACTGCAGCAGAAGCGGCCGGTTGCCCTGCTGGCCGGTCGCGCCTGGCTGCGTGGCGCTGCCGAGGCGGTAGCGCTGAGCGACGATCGGGCCTGACAGGTCGTCGTCAATCAGCGGGCGATACGGGAAGTACGCTGTCGACTGGTAGACCGCAACCCACGCCGACCCCGCGCCGGTAGCGCTCCGCAGGGCGTATCGCTCGATGAACCCGTGGCCGGCTATTTCCGCACCTGCCGTGACCAGCCGCGCACCTGCCGGCAGGTAGCTGGGATGGCGGTAGCGGGAGCTGAGGCTCGCCGCCGCGACCGGCTGCGGCGCCTGGAACGATCCCGACAGCAACGGGTTGGCCGTGACCTTGACGTCCCACCAGCGGGCGCTGGCCGTGCCAGCGGCTCTGCGTCGCTTGGTCGTGGCGCCAACCGCGGTGGCACCCTCGGCGACCGCGGTGAACCCGGCGGCGGTCCCGTCGCGGAGCTCCGCGCCGAAATCGCGGCGCAGCACCGATCCGTCCAGGGCTTCGGGTACCTGCCAGGCCTGCTTGCCGTGGAGCACGATCACCAGGTGCCCACCCGGTGGCAGGATCGCCGGCTCCCAGGCTGGGTTGCTGGCAGTACCGAGCAGGCCGCACGGGGCACTGTCGACCCGTTGGTAGAGCGCGCAGGTCGCCCCGTCGATGTTGCGGAGCAACAGCGCCGAAGCCTGCGCTGCGGAGGTCCGCAGTCCGGACACGGCGTTCGCGCCGAGTTGGTCCGGCGACCCCGTCAGCATCGTTGCGGGCCCGCCCTGCAGTTCGGCCTGGGTCACCACCAGCCCCGCGAGCAGTGCGACCAACAGCGCCGCCACACCGACCGGCGCCGCCACACCGACCGGCGCGACCAAACCGTGGTCGCGGCTCCGGGCGAACAGGCCCCACCGGCGCGGCCTGTCCGACCGGCGGTCGCGCCCTCCGCTCCCGCTCTTCGGCCATTGCCTGGCCTGCCGGCAGGTCTCGGCACGTTCCAGGACCCGCTGCAGCCGCTCCTCGACACTCACGCAGACCGGGGCCCCGTCGATCTCCTCACCGAGGGTCCGCAGGCCCTCGCGTAGCTCCCCCTCGGTCAGCCGCACGGTCGGCCTCCCTCCTCGGTCTCCTTGCGTTCCGCCGTCGCCACCGGGCGCGGGCGCGCCACCGGGCGCCATCCGTCCCCGGCCCTGGCCACCTCCGCTCTGGCCACCTCGGTCTCGGCCCTGGCCCCGGCGGGGGCGGGGTGCCGTGGCGGTTGGCCGTCCAGGACCAGGGCCGCCCGCAGCTTCGCCAGCGCGCGGGCGCTCTGGCTCTTGACCGTCCCGACCGAACAGCCCAGCAGCGCGGCGGTGTCGGCCTCGCTCAGGTCGTCGAAGTAGCGGAGCACTACCACAGTGCGTTGCCGCACCGGCAACTTTGCCAGCGCCCGCCGCAGCCGGTCCCGCTCGTCCACCTCGGCGCTGGCGTCCGCCACCGGGCGGTCAGCCAGCGACGCGGCTGGCAGCTCCAGGCGCCAGCGCCGCCGCCACCAGGTCACCTGGGTGTTCACCATCACCCGGCGCACATAGGCGTCCACCTGGTCGCGGTCGCGGATCCGCTGCCAGGCCAGCAGCGTCTTGACCAGCGCCGTCTGCAGCAGGTCCTCGGCCAGCATGGCATCTCCGGTGAGCAGGTAGGCAGTCCGGAGCAACGCGGGCGAGCGCGCCCGCACGAAGGCGCTGAAGGCCGCCTGCTCCTCGTCGGTCACATACGCCTCCTCACCCGAAGGAGACGACCTGGCAGCCCAAGAAGGTTGCCCGGCGTCTCCCGCGCAGGTGTGAGCGGTACATGAACCGCGTCGGCGCCACGGCCGCGTTCGCGGAAGACCCTTGGTTCCGGAAAAGTCTCCCACCCGCCCGCCGGTTCCGCTGTGTCGCATGGCACACACGGCCACTTTGGGGCGGGCCGATGGCGTGGGAGCCAACGCTGGGGGAGTCGCCCTCAACCACGCCGCCGACCGCTCGCCTCGCCGGAGCCGGACGCGGGACCGCACGCCCGGCCCCGACGCCTCAGGGCTCGGATGCCGGGCCCTACATCGCCGCCTCCGCCTCGGCGACCTGGAAGGGAGTGGGCACGGCGACCGCCTCGCCCGCCTTGCGGAGCGCCCCGAGTAGGTCGGCCCAAGACGCGCAGAACCAGGAAATCCAGACAGCTCTATGCCACGCTGATGACGAGAGCGCGCTGCTCGACGCGGTTGGCCGTGGGGCAGGTATCGCCTACCTCGGGATGCTTCAGGGCCCCGGCAGTGGCGCGGAGCAGTACGTGGTACAGGTCGACGGGAGGTGCGTGCTCGTAGACCGACGAACGTTCACGCAGATCGCCGGAGCAATCCCCGGCTTCGCCTTCCTCGGTTCGCTCGATTTCGGCCTTCAGCCCGACGGGCGCGCCCGGGTCGCCGGCGCTCTGGCGAGAGGCGGTTTGGTATGGGCCGTTCGCACCGAGGCCATGGCGCACGCCTTCGCTGTAGATAGCCGAAAGTGCGCGGCCAAACTGCTTGAAACTGAGCGACTCATCGATAAGGCGGACCCCGACGGAGCTCCCGGCTTCATCCACCACTCCAATCAGGGGTGGGCGCTTCCGATCGGACGTGGCTTCTGCTCCCTATACCTTGCCCGCTGGGAAGAGGCGGCCAGCGCTTGGACCGAGTGCCTCAGCGTCCACCCAGCAGATCGCGTCCGCGACCGTGGCCTCTTCCACGGCCGGAGAGCCCTCGCCTACCTCCTCGACGGCCACCCAGACGCCGCCTGCGCCGAGGCCCAGCTCGCCCTCCCGATCGCCCTCGAAACCGGCTCAGCCCGCATCATGTCCGACCTCCGCACCCTCCGCGCCACCGCCCTCCGCCGCTGGCCAGCCAACCGTTCCTGATTCATCAGCGTCTGTCAGCAGCGCTGACGGGTGGCACCAAACGGTCGTGTGCCACCTGGTCCCCAAGCCCGGCCCGCTCAGCCACGCGGGTCTTCCGCAGCCGTGCCAAATGGTGCTTAGGTGGCCGTGCCGCTGCCCGCTGGCCTCCTGGAGGCCCAGGTCCCTCACAGCCACGGGTCTGGTTGCCTGGCCTGGCCGGCAGCTCTCCCTTGCCCATCCGCTGGTGGGGTTGGGGTACACCACGCCGTCGCCGGGCACCAAGCCCATAGCCGCGCCGGCCGATCACCATTGCCGCCGCATGATGCACGGTGACAGCGACCGACTTCTTGGTCTCGTTGTTCAGAGGCGCCTGCCAGTGCTGGCCGCCCCACCTGGAGGTGTAGGCCGGGTCCACCGCGATCACCCACATCCCCTGGTTGGCGGCCATCCCGACCAGCAGGTCGCGGAACGCCCGAGTGGGGATGCCGGCGATGGTGCGGCGGAAGCGTTTGCCGCGCCGGCCCCGGCCGAGCCGCTCGCGGCCGCTGTGGCGGACGTCGGCGAAGTCGAGGTCCTCCACCACAATCGACCGGCACCCGGCCTCCTTGGCAGCCCGAACGGCTTGGGCGACCGCGGCGCGGAGCCGTCCGTCGCGGGTGGTGGCGGGCAGTCCCGCAAGCTGGAGGGAGATGGTGGCGGGGTCGCCGACGGGGTTGCCGCTTGGGTCCAGCACCCAGCCGGCCAGATGGTCGGCGTTCAGGTCCAAGGCGAAGCTTGGCTGCTGGCGCAGTGCTTCAAGGGTGGGTGGGATGCGGCGGGGCTGCTGCCACGAGGTGTCCAGATACCACCTGCGCTTGTCGGGGTCGAAGCTGAGGTCGTAGCGGACCGCGCTGCTGCTGGTCTGCGCCGCCCACTCGGCCTGCCGGTAGGAAAACGCCACTGGACACGACAGCCGGTAGGTCGGCACCCGACCACTCGTGTTCGACAGGTAGGCCAGCGGGGTCGGCAGCCGGACCTGCAGCCACCCCGCATCGGGGTGCACGCGGATGGTCTCGTTGCCCCACCGTTTGGCTGCTTCGCCATCGGCGGTCAAAAACAATCGCTCGGCGTGCCAGCGCTCCCGCCACTGGCCTGCAGTCAACGCCACGTCGTGGCGGTCCAAGGCGTGGCGCAGCTTGGCGAGCGGGCGGCCACCCCGGCACACCGACACCCGACCATCAGCGATCCGGGCCTCCACCTCCTGGAGCCTGGCTTCAAGCCGCTGCAGCCGACGCCGCTTCTCGAACCGCTCCGCCTGCGACACATAGCCCCGCACCCGGCCCCGGCCACGACCCTGGACCACCCCGACCTGGACCCCAAGGCGTGCCCGGATCGCCGTGGCCGCCCGGCGCAGCCCTACTTGGGCGTCCAGCAGGTTCTGCAAGCCTCGCTGCCATTGATCGTTGGCGGCGCGGGTGATCGACCCGGCCCAGCGGCTGGACGAGCACGCGGTCAGCGCCTGCTTGCGTTGCGCACGTTGGTCCTCACCCGCACCGAGCTGGCAGCGGATTGCCAGATCCAGCCCTGCCAAGCTGCCGAGGTGCTCACCGACCAACCACAGCACCCGCGCGTCGGTGGCATCCACCCGCAAGCGGGTGCGGATGCGGGCACCTGCGGGTGGCGCGGCGACGAATGGCGTGATGAGGGAACGCATGTTCGGTAGCATAGCAGGCAACCATGACAATGGGTGTGAGCATCGCTGATCAACGCCGACAGTTGCAGATGGAATAGCCAACAGTTCACAACCCCTCTGTCCGAGACCTGAACGACCTCCTCAGCCCGGTCGCGTAGGGGGTTGCGGCGGGTCAAGCCGGCCGGCCGGGTGGCGGTCCCGGTTCGTCTCGGAATCGTTCGGCCAGCTCGTCTGAGGACGCCACGTAGTCGCGGACATCACCGCCGTCACCGCCGGATTCGCCGACGAGGTTCGCAAGATCGTCGGCCGGCATGCCTTCGAACGGGCGCTCTCCCGGCGTGACGCCTGCCCAAAGGATCCCCGACTGCCTACCCGTAGCGGGACCCTCCCGCAGCCGGTCGAACATTTCGTTCCACGCCTGGAGCCCATCTTCCGGATCCGCTGCGCCATCCAGCGCCACGTCGATCTTGAAGAGCAACTCCGCTGGTGCGGACTGTTGCAACGGACGATCATGGCGATCCTCCGGGACGCTCGGCGATGGCTTCTCACCTCCCCTCTCCATCCCAGCCACGTCCGCTCCTCACAACCTATTCGCCTCATTCGCGGCGACCAATGCACGGCTTGTCGCTTCGCTATGCGCAGCCAGCACGAGAAGCGCGACAAGGATTTCAGTTGCGTGCTACAAATAGCACATGATTAGCGTCGGGGTGCGTGAACTCAGGCAGCGGGCAAGCGAGTTGCTCCGCCTGGTCGAGGGCGGAGAGACCATCGAGATCACCGACCGGGGCCGCCCGGTCGCCGTCCTCGCCCCGCTGCCGGACCGTGGACCGATCGATCGTCTCAAGGTGACCGGCGATCTCATCCCTGGCCAGCACGACCTGGACGACCTGCCCGACCCGCTGCCACTGCCGCCGGGCCAGGAAGCGCCGTCCAGCGTGCTCGAACGTCTCCGGCGCGATGAGCGCTGAGCGCGCCACCTACCTCGACTCCTCCGCCCTCGTAAAGCTCGCGGTGCGCGAACCGGAGTCCGAGGCCCTGCGCCGCTACCTCCGGCGCAGGCGCCCCCTCGTCTCCAGCACCCTCGCCCGCACCGAGGTCACGCGGGCGCTCCTGCTCCTTGGACCGGAAGCGATCCGGCGGGGTCACGAAGTCCTCGCCCGCATCGACCTCGTCAGGATCAGCGACCGCGTCCTGGACGCCGCCGGGGCGCTGCCACCCACCGGCCTCCGCTCGCTCGACGCCATCCACCTCGCCACCGCCCAGCAACTCGGCGCCGACCTAGCCCGCATCGTGACCTACGACGACCGGATGGAGTCGGTCGCCAAGGATCTCGGCTGGACAGTCACACGGCCTGCCTGACGGATCGCTTCCAGTCGGTGAAAGATCTAGGCATTTTGCCGATATGCTAGGCATATGCGTCCCGCGGATATCCCGTATGAGCGAATCCATCTGATCGGCATGGGCCAGGACGGGTGGAGGCGGCGGGGGGATATGTGGGAGGTATGAGTTCGTCACCTGAGGCATCTGGTCGGTCCGATGGCGGGATGCAGCCGGAGCACATCCAGCACCTCCAAGAGCCTCAAAGCGTCAGGCTGTCCCCCGACGGTGGTGTGGCCCTCGTGGACGTGCGGACGGCTGACCTCCAGGCCAACGAGAACCGGAGCTGGATCTGGCGGGTCCCCACCGACGGGTCCGCCGAGGCGGAGCCGATCACCACGGGTCCCTATGACGACCAGCCGTCGTTCAGTCCGGACGGAACGCTGGTCGCTTTCCGGCGCAGATGCCGGGACGAGAAGGGCGACGACCTCGGCCCGCCGCAGCTCTACGTCATGGACCCCGCCGGTAGCCAGCAACCACGTCCGGTCGCTGAGCATGAGCGCGGCGTCGACGAATTCACCTGGGATCAGAAAACGGGACGCATCTTCTATTCTGCCTGGGCGCGCGACGGCGGGGACACGCCAAGAACCGCGCCGCCGTTTGCTATGCGTGAGCTGCCCGAAGGGCACCTCCAGATCTTCTCGGTCGACCCGTCGGTCGACCCGCGCGAGGACCGCGGGCTTGGACCGTTCCAGCACACCTTCGACCCACGTGACCACATCCACATGGCCGTCCACCCGAAATATGACGAGATTGCGTTTGTCTCCTCAAGCGACGAGCAACTTCCCCTTTCCCCGCTGTTCGATCTGTACCGCACGTACCTCGATGGCGGCACACCGTACCGGGTCACCAGACACAGTCACGTGGTGATCAACGGCACGGCGTACTCTCCCGACGGCCGTACCCTCTGGTATCGGGCAACTGAAGGCGAGGTGTACCCGAGCCCCATCGGAGTGCGATGGGCAACGGACGACATGTTCGACGCGCGTATTGACACTGGTCCGCTGGGGGTGCGGAGCGACCGGCACGCCAGGCTGGATCCGTGGGTCCGCGACCGGCCGCTGCTGATCGACGACGACAGCCAAGGTGTCAGCACGGTAGCGGCTGACCATGGCGGCGGGCCGCTGCTGCACTTCTCCGTGCCTGGCGGCAACCCGGAAGCCCTGGTCCGTTTTCGCGACCCGGTACAGTCAACCCGATCGACCGTTCTGAGCGGCCAGCAGCGAAGTGTGCTGGATTTCGACCGCGCCGACGGCGTCCTGGCTGCTGTGGTCGGCGACGCGACCTCTGCCGGCGAGGTGGTCGTGGTGCGTGACGATGGGCGGGAACGGGTGGTGACCGACTTCGGCAGGCCGCTCGCCAACGCAGTCGGCCTGGGGGGTCTACGGCCGCTGCGGGAGTTGCCCTGGACATGCGCCCAAACACTTGACAGGCCGAACTTGCACGGCAGCGCTGACGAGCCGAACACCCACGCCTGGATTGTCCTGCCGGAAGGCGAGGGTCCACACCCGGTGGTGCTCAACGCCCACGGCGGTCCCTATGCGCAGGACGGCTACCGGCTCTCCGTCGACGCACAGGTCCTGGCATCCGCCGGGATCGCGACGATACTTGCGAACCCGCGCGGAGCATCGGGCTGTGACTCGCAGTTTGGAGAAGCGATCATCGGTGACGTCGTCACCCTCCCAGCCAAGGATCTGGTGGCGTTGCTGAAGCTGGCGCTGGATGATCCCGAGCTGAATCTGGACGCGAGCCGCGTGGGTGGGACGGGCGGGTCCTACGGTGGAACCCTGATGAGCTGGATGATCGGTCAGGAGGAGTACCGCGATCGCGTCAAGGTGGCGTTCACCGAACGGGCCATGTACGACTTCAGAGCGGAGTGGACGCAAAGGACCGCCGGAGCGGTATTCGCGGCTGAGTGGCACTTCCTCACCTCTGGGGACCAGTGGTATCAGAGCCCGATCAGCCACGCCCACCGGGTCCGCGCGAAGCTGCTGCTGCTCGCCGCTGAGAACGACCGGAACAACTCGCCCGAGGAGGCCAGGCGTATGCGCGACGCCGTGATCGCCGATGGCGGTGACGCCACGCTGGTGGTGTTCGAGGGCGAGGACCACGGTCTGCCCCGCACTGGCCGGCCGCGGAACCAGGTGAGGCGGCTTGAGCTGCTGCGCAGCCACTTCGAGGATCATCTGTAGTGTGCGGGTTTGCCGGGTGTGGCGGATAGCCGCTAGCATCCTGCGTTGGAAGCACCCCTTTAAGGGCTGGTCCTGAGAGGCCGGGAAGGGAGCTGAGTGTTTGTGTGTTGCGCATTGCGCGAAGGTTCGCCTCCACGCCGCATCGGGTGGGGGCCATTTTTTATGGGCACCTCATGGGCGCCATGATGGGAGCGAACCGGACGGGAACCCCCGCGGAGCGGGCGCGGGCGCTGGTGATGGACGGCGCCGATGTCGGAAGGGCGCTCACCCGGATCGCGCATGAGGTGGTCGAGCGGAACAAGGGCACCGACGGGGTGGTGGTGGTCGGGATCCACACCCGGGGGGTGCCGCTGGCGGCGCGGCTGGCGGGCAAGCTGAGCGAGATCGAAGGCCACCCGGTGCCGGCGGGTGCCCTCGACGTGGCGATGTACCGGGACGACATCGGGCTGCGGCCGCCGGCGGCGACCCGCGATACCGACCTGCCGTTCGACCTGGCCGGCAGGGTCGTGGTGCTGGTCGACGATGTGCTCTACACCGGGCGGACGATCCGGGCGGCGCTGGACGCCCTCACCGATTTTGGGCGGCCCCGCGCGATCCAGCTCGCGGTGCTGGTCGACCGGGGGCACCGGGAGCTGCCGCTGCGCGCCGACTACGTGGGCAAGAACCTGCCGACCGCCCTCGACCAGGAGGTACGGGTGCTGCTCGCCGAAACCGACGGGGAGGACGGGGTGCTGATCCGGGATGTGCTCCAGACCAAGGTGGTGGGATCGTGAAGCGGCATCTGCTGTCGGCCGCCGACCTGAGCGCGGCGGACATCACCCGGGTGCTCGACACCGCCGCGCACCTGGCCAAGGTCACCGACCGGGCCATCAAGAAGGTCCCGACCCTGCGTGGGCGGACCGTCTGCAACCTGTTCTTCGAAGACTCGACCCGCACCCGGATCTCCTTCGAGCTGGCCGCCAAGCGCCTCTCCGCCGACGTGATCAACTTCACCGCCAAAGGCTCCAGCGTCTCCAAGGGCGAGAGCCTCAAGGACACCGCCATCACCCTGCAGGCGATGGGGGTCGACGCCATCGTGATCCGCCACGCCGCCTCCGGGGCGCCCTGGCGGCTGGCCGAGTGGGTCGACGCGGTCGTGGTCAACGCCGGCGACGGCACCCACGAGCATCCCACCCAGGCGTTGCTCGACCTCTACACCATGCGCCAGCACTTCCCGAGCTTCGGCGGCCTGCGGGTTGCGATCGTCGGCGACGTGCTGCACTCCCGGGTGGCCCGCTCCAACGTCCTCGCCCTCACCACCATGGGCGCGGAGGTCACCCTGGTCGCCCCGCCGACGCTGCTGCCCGCCCGGGTCGACAGCTGGGGCGTCAGCGTCTCCTACGACCTGGACGCGGTCCTGCCCAAACAGGACGTGGTGATGCTGCTGCGGGTTCAGCTGGAGCGCCAGAAGGCCGGGTTCTTCCCCTCCCTGCGCGAGTACGCGCGCCTCTACGGGCTGGACGCGCAACGCCTCGCCACCATGGCCGACCACGCCATCGTGATGCACCCGGGCCCGATGAACCGCGGCGTCGAGATCGCCGCCGAGGTCGCCGACTCGCTGGAACGCTCGGTCATCGCCGACCAGGTCGCCAACGGCATCAGCGTCCGCATGGCCCTGCTCTACCTCCTGCTCGGCGGCCCCGCCATCGAGATTGACCCATCGGGGGGCCCCGCGCCCGCAGGGGAATCGGCTCGTGGTCCTTCCGGACGCGGGACCGTGCCCCCCGAACCCCCCGGCAGCGCCCCACCACCCGCCCCCGCGCTGGAAGGAGCCGCCCTGTGAGCGCTCTCATGCTGGAGGGCGGCCGGCTGATCGACCCGGCCAGCGGCCACGACGCCACCGCCGACGTGCTGGTCCGCGACGGCCTGATCGCCGCCGTCGGCGCTGACGCCAACGCCGCCGGTGCCGGGGTGGAGGCCGAGCGGCTGGACTGCGACGGCCTGGTGGTTTGCCCCGGGTTCGTGGACCTCCACGTGCACCTGCGCGAACCCGGCCGGGAGGACGCCGAGACGATCGAGAGCGGCTCCCGCGCCGCCGCGCTCGGCGGCTACACCGCCGTCTGCCCGATGCCTAACACCGACCCGGTCGCCGACAACGCCGGCGTGGTCGAGATGGTCGCCGCCAGAGGCCGCGAGATCGGCCTGGTCGACGTGTTCCCGGTCGGCGCGGTCACCCTCGGCCAGCGCGGCGTCGAGCTGGCCGAGCTGGGCGCGATGGCCCGCTCCGCCGCCCAGGTCGACTGCTTCTCCGACGACGGCCACCCGATCCCGACCGCGCGGCTGCTGCGCCTCGCGCTCGAGTACGCCCGCGCCTTCGACGCGGTCATCGCCGACCACTGCGAGGAGGCGTCCCTCACTGACGGCGCCCAGATGCACGAGGGCGAGGTCTCCGCCATCCTCGGCCTGCAGGGCTGGCCCGCCGCCGCTGAGGAGATGATCGTCGCCCGCGACCTGCTCCTCGCCGAGCTGACCGGCGGGCGGCTGCACCTGTGCCACCTGTCCACCGCCGGGGCGGTCGAGCTGCTCCGCGCCGCCAAGGCCCGCGGGGTGCGGGTCACCGCCGAGGCGGCACCCCACCACTTCACCCTCACCGACGAGGCGGCCCGCTCCTTCGACCCGGTCTTCAAGGTCAACCCGCCCCTGCGGGAGAAGACCGACCTGGAGGCGATCCGCGCCGCCCTCGCCGACGGCACCATCGACGCCATCGCCACCGACCACGCCCCCCACGCCCGCGAGGACAAGGAGGTCGAGTGGCAGGCCGCCCCGCCTGGCATGCTCGGAC
>WNGR01000704.1_pt1 | contig 49065 bp, 59 predicted proteins | sample 5407581 | NCBI WGS metagenome assembly WNGR01 (sample SAMN13153383, study PRJNA577476) | soil metagenome | isolation source: 80 cm soil or saprolite under Garry oak tree replicate 2 | place: USA:California | collected 2016-06-15 | reverse complement strand
ACGGCCTGACCGCTGGCGGCACACAGATCGTGATGCTCTCTCCTGGGTCGCTGGTGGAAGAGATTGTAACGGTAACGGTGCCAGGCACCGGCTCTGGCCCCTACACCTACACCGTCGCCGCATCAGGCACCGTCAAGAACGTTCACCCTATTGGGGACACGGTAGTTGGTCCGACGCTGCACTCTATGAAAGACCAGACAGATGGTTCGTTCTACACTGTTGAGGTGGGCCTCGGCTCCCTCTTCGGCAGCGCGGGTACGACTCTGCGCTTTGTAGACTGCAAGGTAGAACTTGTCAAGCGTACGTCAAAGGCAGGACAACTGCTGGAACTGGAAGTTGACCTTGTTGGCATTGCCTCCGTGGTACAGGCATCCCCCTCAACTGTCACCCTGGAAAATCATGCGCCCTTCTACTACACGTCTGGCGTCTGGACGCTCGATGGATCAACCGCAGGGGATGCGCCCTATGTCGAGAGTTTCGACATCCAGCAGAAAAACAATATGGACCTTGCTATCCAATCAGAGAAAATTACCCTGGACGCAGTAATCTTCGGCAACGTCGATGTATCGCTCACCTATCAGGTCATCTTCCAGAATCCAGCACGCTTCTACCTTGCCTACTTCGGCAGTTCGACGTTGCCAGGTACAGGTGCGACGGACGTCCAGGCCATTGGCGCTGGCGCACTCATTCTGGTCTTTACCCAGGCGGATGGCTATCACACGATTACCTACACCTGCCCGACGCTACACTACACCAAGGTGACGCCTCCTGTCCCGAAAGTGGATGGCAAACACATGCTGATGCAGGTCGCGGCAGAGGCCACGTCCAACCAGGGTGCAAACCTCAATGTGCTTACCGCAGTGATTGGCAACTCGCAGACCGCGCTGTTCTAAGTAAGAAAGGAACGACCCATGCCGATGAACGTTTCCCAAAATGGCGATATCACCCTGGATGAGGCAGGACAGCAACAGGCCGCATCGTTTTTCGAGTCGCTTGAGGCTGTCAATCTGGACGAAGTAACGACTACCACTATCCGCGTTGGACTGCGCGACTTTCGCATCGTACAAGACATCGATGATGAAGGAAACTACATTATCGAGAACGGGCAGAAGAAAATGCGGCGCGAGTTCTACAACCGCACCGCGCTCATTCAGAACTACGTCCCGATGCTCGTCCTCAATCAGATGATGGCCGCACGTAAACGCGTCTTGCGCCTGCGCCAGGAGTACATCAACGACCCGCAAGGAGAGAACGTTGACCCGATGCTCAACTGGATGTTAGAGCAGGTACTCGTCGTCTGGCAGGTCAGTGAGCCAGACATGACCCTGGAGCACCTGGGGACTATCCTACCCTTTGAAAAGATGTCGCGGCTCTTTACGCTTTTTTTCGGCCACCTGTTCCAGACGATGAGGATATGAGCCTGGAGCGCAGGCAGTATAACGCCCGTACGCGGGCAGAACTCACTGCGGAACCGCTCACTAATGTTGTCGAGTGGGACGAGGAGGCTTCTCACCGCGCTATTATGCAGGCGCGAGACGCGACACTACGCGACCCAGAGGCCAGTCAGTACCTCGCAGGACAGGTACTTGCACAACCAGTCCACCCTGCCACCAATGTCTACGACCCTGCCCGTCTCTACACGCAAATGCTCCGCCTTGTGGGTTTGAAGAAGTGGGAAATTGACCAGATGCATTTCACCCACTTCTTCGCACAGGTGCGCGAGGTCATCCTGGCGCAGGAGCGCGACCAGCAGTCTCTCAACGATCAACCCTCAGCAGCAGACATCCACCAGTTCGAGCAGTAACGTCAGAAAGCGAGGCGCATCATGCAAGGAGGAGGCTCAGAAGAAGAACTCTTTCGATTAACCGCTGACGCTTCTGGTGTCATTGATGCGCTACTTAAAGTCAGCGACGCCCTCATCGTGTGCGGTGAAGACCTTGTTAAATTTGCGGAAGCAGCAGCAGCATCAGGCGGCGGGCTTGACCTCATCCAGAGTCAGATGACGAGGACAAGCGCAGGTCTTGACCTCATGCAAAAGCAGGGCATGACCACCGGCGAAGCAATGGCGACGCTTGCAGGGCAAGAGCGAGCCGCTGCCGACGCAATGGCACCGCTCTGGTTCGAGATCGAGCATGGCGTCGCTGCCACAGAGGCGTTAAGAAGTGCATCGGTGGGCATGGACGCGGTATTCTCTGACCTTGATAACCGCATCGGCCTCTACGACGAGTCGATGCTGGGTGCAGAACAGACAACGGGCCTTTATACGGCAGCGGTTGGAGCCGCGAAAAACGAGAGCCTGATGCTTGTCGAAGGGCTACTTGAGGAAGCGACTGCGGCTGATGCGGGTACGACTGCTATCAGTGGGCTGGTGGATAGAATGGCGGCGCTGCTGGATGTGCAAGCAGAAGGGGCAATGCGCGGGACTGCCGACGCGGAGGCGACCTACCTCCTGGCCGAACGGATGGGCGTCCTCGCCGATGCCGCAGGACTCGCCGCAAACCGCCAGGATCAATTATTCCAAGCAGAACTCGACTTCACCACTGCCGCAGACACCGCCGCCGCAGCGGTAGAACACGTCACTACCGCAACGCAAGCACAAACTGCGTCCATTATCGGCACCGTCACTGAACTCGATATTCTGACAAAAGCATTTTCCAGTGCGACATTAAGTATTAGCGCACTCATCGACGAAGGCTACCGCCTAGATGCTATCCATACAGCACTCGCTGTCCTTTCCAAAGATGCAGATGCCGTTGCGGCTGCGATGGCCTTGATGAGTGCACAGACAGACACCTTCGCCACGTCCTCGCGCACCTCGGCTGAGGCCATGTCCCTGCTGGACACGGAGGCCAAAGCCGCTGCAGAGGCGATGAAGGTACTGTGGTTCGAGATTGACAACGGCGTCAGGGCTGCCACTGCTATGTCCAATGCCCTGGTCGGTATGGATACCCAGTTCGCGGAGGCCGAGGGCGTCGTAACTGGCTTTGACGCGGCATTAGCAAGCGTTGGAATAGAGAGTAACGTCGCGGCAGCTGGCCTAGCAAGCGCGGGAACGGCAGCTGGCAGTGCGTCCATTGATATCATAGACCTGGCTGATGGAGTTGCAGGACTCATCAACCAATACTTCTTGCTTGTCATGGTCTTGCAGATGGCGGCGCAGTGGTTGGGGCAATTTATTGCTCTTGGCGCTGACTCAGAACACACCCTCAACATCATCCAGGCAGCAACGGGCGCGACTGATGCGCAAATGCAGTCCTGGAAAGCCAGCATAAGTAGTCTAGGGGAGCAGTTCGGCTTCACCCTTAACACGATGGCGACAGGACTGGAACTCGTCGTGCGCTCAAGCTTCCAGGGAGCAGACGCTATCACGGTGCTGACGCGGGCGACGATGCTGGCGAAAGCAACAGGCAGCGACCTTACCAGTGCAACCAACCTGCTGACGCTTTCCTTGAACTCCTACGGGGCAGGCGCTAATCAGGCTGAAGCATATTCCATTGCACTCTACACCGCGTGGAAGCACAGTCGCCTGACGCTGCAAGAGTTTGCGGGAGCGCTTGGCCCCACGATTGGCGATGCCAAAGCGCTTGGTATCAGTTTCCAGGATTTAGTCAATGCGGAAGCGTTGTACTCCAAATCCACCGGAGACAGTGCGATTGCCACCAGAGAGTTCCAGCAATTCATCTCAGGACTAAATACGTTTGCTGACCAGACCCCTGCACAATTCGCGAAGATGGCAGGTGCGTTCGACACCACCAAGTACGCGGCCATGGATTTCACGGCGAAACTCGCTGATCTGGCAAAGTTTTCTGATGGGGACGTTGGGCAGTTTACGAAGCTCATCGGCGGCCTAGGCAATGCAAGGACCGCTATTGACAACCTGAATATCTCAGATAAGCAATTAGAAACGAACGCCGCGAACCTTGGTGTGGTGTTTGACCCCATGATCTACGACTCCCAGAACGCTGCGGGAAAACTGCTCTACCTGATGACGATTGTTGGGGATAGTGGGCCAAAATTTGCGAAGCTCACGGACGGCACCAAAGCCACCAATACGGCACTCTCCGACATGGGAACCGCCCTTGATAGGGCAGGGCAAAAAGCCTTCGACATGAGCGGCAAGTTCGACCTGACGAAGTTCAAATCGGAAGACCTCGCGCAAAAATTGCACCAGATGGCGGATTTCCTAGGTGGGCCTACTAGTGATGCCTTCATTAAGGCGATTGGTGGCGTAAACAACCTGCAAATCGCGTTGCAGATCATGAACTCGGAGGCGGATAAAACCAAAACCAAACCTATTACGCCCAAGGTTAACCCTGAACCTGCAATCGCGAATCTGAAAAAAATTGAGCAACATACCACCGCGATCGGCAATATGCACCCCATCATCGAGCCAAAAGTAAACACGAAGCCGATAGATGACCTGGACAAGGCCACACATAAAACTGCTAACGACACAAAAACAGACACCGCGAAGATGCAGTCCGCATGGTCAACCCTTGCGAACGACGTTCAAAATACCTTCGCACCTGAAATAGATGCGGCAATCAATGGCATTACCGCCGTACTGAATGCGCTCTCGGCCCATTCCATACAGAACTTCGCGCTCAATTTTATCGCGCAGTGGGAAGTCATGAAATCCCAGATTGGGACGAAGATCAGCCAGATTGAGGGGATGATTTTAGGGTTTATTGGTTGGATGGGTGGAATGTGGACTATCGCAAATAACGCGATCAATACGTTTGTCGATAATGTCATCCGTATCTTTATCTTCCTAATGGACGCCCTCATTGGGCAAAGCATCATCCCTGACATGATTAACAGGATTGTCCAGGCATTCATCACCGCAGGAACGTCCTGGGCATCTGCCATACGTCAGGGTATTACCCAAGCCATTCAGGCCGTGCAAAACCTCGTGCCAACGGCTATCGCTGCCGGCCTCGCCATCGCGCAGGGCATTGCCACCGGTATCCTCAACGGCATCGGCGCAGCCGTTGCCGCCGCGACACAGTTGGCGAGTCGCGTTGCCGCCGTCCTGGCACACAAATCTCCTCCGAAGGAGGGACCGCTCTCTGACGATGACAAGTGGGGCGGTCGCCTCGTGGACTCGTTTGCGGGAGGCATGATGGAAAACATGAGCCATCTACAGGCAGCGAGTCTGCAGATGGCGAAGGCTGCTGGCGGTGGACTGGCGATGGATGGCGGCATGTCGGGGTCAGGACTGGGAAACAACAACAGAATCATCGACGAATTACGCAATATTCGCAGCGCAATAAGCCAGCAGGCAACCATAGGACACCCCACAATACAGGGCATGGGGCAGGTAAACCAGAGCTTTGGCAGCATTAACTTCAACGGACCAATACACAGTCCTCAGCAGTTGTACGCGCTGTTTAACCGTCTTGCTGGCCTAAGTTTTGAGGACGCAAGCCGTGGCGCGACAAGTGGTCCTGCTTGGTGATTACGAGAGGGGGCAACTGTGGCAAACCCTGCCTATACCTATGGGTTCTTCAGCTTCAACGACAACATCAACTATTTTGTCACGGAACGTCCCTACTCGATCACGCCGTTTCAGCAGACCTTCTTCAAAGTAGCCAGACTTGAGGGGCAAAAGAAGACAGGAGAGACGGTCAACGAGCGCATCATCCAGGTCAAGATGAAAGTGATTGGGGCGAGCCGCATCGACCTGGAACAGAAATTAGAGGTGATGTACGCAGCCCTCTCCCTACGCCAGCAACAGCTCGTTATCCATGCATCAGACGCTCGCTACTTCGTCGCCGACTGTACCAATATTGAATGTGCATTGCAGGGTGGTCTGCCAATCAGCGCAACCGCGACGCTGACCTTCACTTGCCAGCAGCCCTATGCGTTGGCAACCGTCGCGTCAACCTTCACCACAGGAAACGTCATGCTTTCCGCATCAGGTACCAACTGGGTTCTTCCTGTGCAGCAGTTTGCCGGAGGCGGCAGTACCTTCTCGCGCCCACAAATCACCATAACAAATCAATCAACGGTTGCGTGGAGCAGTGTGTCGATTCTACAACAAACCGACAGCCAGCAAATCGTTATCAACGACTCTCTCCCAACAACTGTCGGTGATCGTATCGACATCTACTGCGACCCGAATATGCCAACCAATGGCTACACGGTGCAGTTAAATCAGTCGGGTACCCTGATTGGCTTCGTTGGCGTATTTCCGGTGCTAGAGTACCTCACGACCAGCTGGCTCATCACTATCGCTGCGCCCTCAGCACCAACTATTAGCGCAACGTGGACATGGACGCCACGCTATATGGCCTAGTAGAGAAGAGTAGGGAAGAGAAGAGGAGAACAGGGCATGGCAGTGCTTGTCTTATATGGCTCCTCTGTTGCTGACGCGACGCTCACCAACGCCTGTGACATGGCGCTCAACACCACAGGTGGGACGGAAACCAGCAAAACCACTACATCATCGGGGAGTGGAAACTACGCTGAAGTCCTTTCGCATGGTGGGAGCGTCTCGGATAATGCTTCACTGCCAGCACCAACGGGGCACGGATGGGTCTACAGTCCTGGCGCAGGTTCCTTCGCGAATGCTACGTGGTCGGCGAGTATTGCCTTTGGGGACGCGGCCTATGCCAACTCTACGCTGGTTGTACGCTTTTACAAATATAGCGGAGGTTCCTACACCTCTATCGGCAGTATTGTTGGGCCGTCACTGACATCCAACTCGCGCACCGTGTACAGCTTCACCGCAACGACTATGCCCGCGACGACCTTTATCGCAGGTGATCTGCTCTACGTTGATCTCTTTCTCAACGACACCACCGGGGCGGGTGGAGATAACCCGGTGATTTACGTGTCCACCTCGGCGACGACAGGCGTTGCCAACGACATGCAGATCACCACCTCAACATTTACCGCAAGCGGTGGTACCACCAGCAAAGATCTCAAGACACGCATCAAACTCGCTGCCATAAACACTCGTGATCTGGGAGCGCGTCTGCTGCTCCAGTTCGGGACGACGTCACGCGGTTTCCTCGCTACCCGCCTGCGTCTTAGCGGTTTAGGTGGAGGGAATCTCTCAACAAGGCTCGTCTTTTCTCCACCGCTGGGGAGTTTTCAAAACGATCTGGCGATCAATAAGCAGCAAATCGTGCAGGTCTTTGGCCCCAATGGCAATTTCATTGACGTATGGCGCGATGCACCACTCCTAGCAGGGTTCAAAGAAGCGATCAATGCGGCGACCACGCCCCTACGCATACAGTTGCCACGCTCCTTCGACAACTACGACCTGGCGGGGCAACCAGGAAGTCGCGGCACGATTGCGCAGGGCAATATCGTCCAGTACACCATCTTTGGCCCAGGATTACCAGCCACAGGAAAAATTCGCTACCAGGGCATTATCGACGCCTTTCAGCCGCAGATATCGGAAAGTGGAGAAGAAAGCCTTCTGGTAACGCTCACGCCACAATCCTCCGTTATTGCCGATCACGGCACCATTGGGGGCAAGGTGTTTGGGCAAAACGGTATTCCGTCGTCCTACGTTGACCCTATCGTGATGTTTGACTGGTGGTTCAACAACATTGACCCTGTGACGGGGTATACGTACGCGTATCCACTGAAAACGTATTCCCTTAACCCATCGACGTCAGGGCTTACCTTTAGTTATGCCTTCTTCCATGAAAACTTGCAGGACATCTTTACGACGGTACTGCAAATGCTCGGCCCAAACTGGTTCTTTCGCATCAATCCTGACCTGTCGGTGACGCTGGCGCAGACGCCAACCATCCCACAGCACACATTCGTCATTGGACAACACATCACCGCGCCGACCTACAAACAGGACTGGACACAACTCAAGAACGTCGTTCACTACATGGGGGCGTCTACCGACTCGCCCACGACGGAGGGACTTGCGTTGACTGGCATTATCGCTTCCCCCGCAGGCGGGTCGCACTTGATGGTGACAGCGAAGGGATCAGACGTCGCAACCTTTGGGGAGCGCCTGATCTTTTCGAGCGATACCCGTGTGATCGATCAGCCCACACTGCAACAGTTGGCGAACTCACAACTCGCCGTGCTTGACCAGATGCAGCTGCGTACAACCATACGCCTTATCGACTACCGAGGGGACACACGCAGCACCATTGGCTATGATATAGAGTCGCTTGCCGTGGGTGACAGCTGCACCATTATTGACCCTACTTATGCGCCTATCTCCACACACGCGACGGTCTACTGGGACGTGGCGCAGTGGAATGTAGACTACTGGACCTACATCCAGAACTCCGTTCTAAACCAAACAACGACTATCGCAGCCCTCACCTACAACTTCGACTACGTGGATGTGGAACTCGCAAACCTGCAGCCCAACCAGTCAGCACAATTGGGCCGTATTCAGCAACGCTTTTCCGACTTTACGATGATATAGTAGAGCTTATAGAGGGGCATCTATGCAGTACTACAACCCCTTGACGACGCAAGCACAAGCAGGGCCGTCAGGCAAAGCGTTTGAGCCGCACGAACTGAGACGTATCCCTGTACTCCTTACAGATGAGGCAAAACGCGCCGTCCTTGAGTCGAGCGCAGAAGGACGCAAATTTCCGCAAGCGCTTGCCGAGTTGTTTGGAGGAATAGTGGGCGTGCGGGAAATCCACCTTGACGCCACACCACGCTCGCAGCACTTCCAAAGTGGACCAGAGCACTTCCATCCCATCACAGGGGAAGAAGAACGCATGCTGCACGTGACTATCGTGCACGAGGACGAGCAGAAGAGTCCGTACGACTACTTTCTCAGCATGCGGGACATACAAGAGGTGCATCCAGCAGGCAGGGTTGGCTTTACGGCTGTTGCTACGGCACGGGAGTTAGTACGACTGTATCCACATACGTAAGAAGAAAGTAGAGGAGAGCGTCCATGGCGATCCTCGTACAGGATACATTCAATCGCGCTAATACCACAGGGTCGGTCGTGGTAGGTGACGTCATTGGGTGGGGAACTGCCTCCGATGGCAATACCTGGACGGCCAATGCGGGGAACGGAAACCTCGTCTACTCGATTTCCAACGTGCGTGGGCGTGCGATAGGCTCATCTGCCAACTCTGTTGTGACGCTCTCATCGAACGCCTACGGAACGTGCGAGGCACTCGCGCTTATCTCTGGGGACGTAGGAAGTGGTGGGGGGTCACTTGGCGTGGTACTTCGCGCTTCTGACACAACGAATCAAGCGAGCTTCTACGCCTGTTACTTTAATCCTGGTACCAGCATTCTGGTTTTGGCGTTATTCTCCACGGGCCTTCTGGATACAGACCACACAGCTCTCGCAAAAAATACAAGCTCCTCCTTTCAGACAAATACCCAGTACTGGGTGCGCTTCCGCGCTACAGGAAGCACGCTCCAGGGACGTGCCTGGCGCTATGGCACCACGGAACCAACATCCTGGCAGGTCACAGCCACAGACAGCACCCTTTCCAGCGGCATGGGTGGCCTATACATCTCGAATCAGACCAATTATGCCAACGCATACATTCAGAACTTTCAGGTTAACGACACCGTCGCGTTGACCGCAACTAACAAGGACCTGAAATCCCGTCTGCGCTTGCTACAACGACAGACGAAAGACCTATCCACTCGCCTGCTTTTACAGGTAGGGACGACGATACGCAAAGATGCAGCGACCCGCTTGCGCCTCGCGCCGCTTTCATTCAAGGATGTGAAAGCACGTATCAGGCTACGCACGCAGGTTCAGGATAACCTGCGTACACGCCTCCGTTTGAAGGCAAGTACCGGTTTTGGGGTAAATCTAATTACCTTTTCCCCAGGGGACATCATCTTTGCGGAAGATGTCAACGCCAATTTTAGTGCGCTCAATAATGCATCCATCTTTACAGGGTCACTCGCCCACTTAGTGTCTGATAATGGCAGACTCAAAAGTGTCAGTGGCGGGTCATTGCTGATCGGCGGCATGATGGGCACCAACGCACTTGGAGATCGCATTGATGTGCTCTCCGTTACCGGTAGCCTCATTCTAGGCGCTGGTCAGACGACCACGGCACAGGCGTCAGAGGGCGTTTCAGGATCAGGGTTTGCGTTTCAGGTCGGTGGAACCTCAGTTGGCACCATTGCGACCAATGGATTTGCCGCAGCGGGGGCCAAAGCCGACAACGTCATCACGCTACAAACTGGCAGTCTGTTCCGTACCGCAGACTTCCTGGGACGCAACTTTGGCACCTATAACCACGGATTAGGGGACAGCCCTGACTGGGGCTACGGGACGTACCTCGTCCCTACCTTCCACCAGATCGTCCTCAGTTCACGCACGCCTACGACCGTCTCTGTGACAGGGTCATCCGGCGCACTGGGGTCGTTTATCGTCTGGATGATAAAGTATACCTGACCACAGGAGACGACTATGGGCCTCAATGCGACACTCATCACCTTCAATCCAGCAACCCTTATCCGGGCGCAGGATGTTAACTCCAACTTCACGACGCTCAATAACGTTGCCTCCTTTAACGGTGGCACCGCAACCATGAGCTTTGAAGCGGGAAATGTGACGTCCGATGGCAATGGCAATATCCACCTCGCGGCAGGAAAGCTTGGCATGAACGTGTCTGGAGACATCATTGACGGCTCAAGCGCGACCGACCTGTATATCAAAGCGACGGGTGCGAGTGGGCAAATCGCGTTTTATATCGACAGCGCACTCACGGTCGCCGTAACCACCAGTGGACTGCAAATGTATCAGGGTGGTCTTGTCTTTGGAGGACTACCTAACGATGCATCCAGCAAAAAGTCAACAAAGGCGTCTACTGCGACCGTACAGACAGAGACAGGCGGCCCCTCATCGATCTCGCGCACGTCTACCTTCACTGGCTCTGCCACCGGCACCTACAACCACGGCAATAACGGTGTCCCCGACTGGGTCGCCTCCATTTGTACCTCAGCGGGCAACTATTCTGGCAACAACTGGGACTCGCCTACCACGGTCACGGTACACATTTTTGATAACGCCGCATTGCCCTTCTTATCGTACGTGGTTGGATTCTAGGAGATCGTATGGCACTTGGCGCAACACTGATTACTTTTTCTCCTGGTGCAACTATTCTGTCGGCCAACATGAACGCGAACTTTGCCGCCATTAACAATATCGCCACGCTCAATGTCCCCTTCCTGACTTACACAGCAGACGCAGGCAACATTATGAGCGACGGCAATGGCAACATCTTGTGGACTGGCGGCATCGGCAAGTCCAGTTTTGCCGATCTCTACAATGCAGCGTCAGGCACCTCTGTTTTTAGCCAGTCCAATAGTGCTGGCACCATTCACCTGCAAATCAACGGCGTAGACGCAATCACCTTCAACTCGACAGGGCCGACCTTTCCTTCCGCAAAAAAACTGATCTTTACCACAGGGTCGCTTGCACGTATCAGCAAGTTTTCTGCTGGCACGACGGGGACATTCAGCCACGGACTCGGCGTCATTCCTGATGTCGTGCTCCCCATCGCATGGGACACGGCAGGAAACCCTGCGCAGTTTGGCTTTGACTCAGCGACCTCGACGCAGGTGCATATCACGATGGACTCCAGCCAGACCTACATCTGTCAGTGTGAAAAATTTTAGAAAGCGACGCTATGGGAACACTCAGAGACTCAGCACGCCCTTCCGCAGAAGACTTGGACATGCGACCTATGCCGTGCGAAGCGCAGGGGTGCACGGAAGTGCGTCCGCGTAAAGAATGCTTTAGTTTCATTGCCAGCATTATCCACATGCACCTGGAAAACGCAGTTTGTCAGGCTCCCTGAGCACATTACCCACTGCGCTATTGGCGCTTGTGATAAGGCGCTGACGACCGAATGCTACAGCGTGCCACTCTCCTACGCGACGCCAGGCATCGGCTACAGTGGCTATACCTGCGCCGACCCCGACCCACACTGGTGCTGCAGCGAAGCACACGCCAAGCAGGCAGCGCTGGCCTGTTTAGAAGAACATTTGGAGGAAGGTGCCCATGGCTAACAAAAACACTCAACCCGTCAGCATCTTTCGCAAGACGTCCTCACCAGACATTGACGCTATCCCGCTCCTACAGAACGACCTGGAAGACCTTGTCGCTCGTACCAACGCCATTACCTACCTCACCGACAAACGCCAGGAGCACGTGGACGAGGCGCTGCGCTGTGAGGCCATGGCTGTTTTTTTACAGGAAGCACTGACCCTGTGGATAGAGCGCACCTACCACGTCGATGCCACAGAGCAGCAGTGGCACCTCGACCTGAACGAGCGCAGGCTCGTTCGTGTCCAATCAGGAGAAACACTATGATTGCGCCCCTTTTCGCCGACATCAGCGCCTACCAAGGCGTCATCGACTGGAAAGCGTATCACAATTGGGCAAAGCAGTGGACGGGCACCTCCATGGTATCGATGAAATCGTCGGAAGGGATTGGTTTTACCGATCCTAGGTTTGTCGCTAACCGTACAGGTGCGCTCTCCGCTGGGGTTGATGCAATCATCTACTACCACTACGGGCGTCCTGATCTCGGCAATGCTCCCAACCTGGAAGCTGATTGGCAACGCTCTGTGGTGGGAACTACCCGCCAACAAGACACGCTCATGCTCGACTATGAGCAGCAATCACCCGCTGCCACAGCAGGGTGGGCGCTTTCCTGGCTAGAACGGCAGGCAACCAACTACGGCAAACTGCCTATCATCTACGCATCCACCTCGTTTGTGCAGGCACATTTGCAGGATAGTCGCCTTGCGAAGTACCCGCTTGTCCTGGCGAACTGGACATACAGCGAGAACAGTCGCCCACCATGCCCACCGCCGTGGAGCAAGTACCTCTACCTGCAATATACCGATAAGGCCACCAACGTCCCTGGCATAGCGGGGGCAATTGATATGAATGTCTACCTTGGCCCCATAACGCCACCAGCACCCCCGCCAGTGCCCCCGCCAGTAGATATGTTTCCACAGGAAGCACTGGACTGTTGGAACAGCGTCTTCAACCAGTTCAAGGCACTGGCAAAGGCGCTCAGCATCGCCCTCCCTGCCAACTTCGTCTTCGCCCCTCCGACAGGTACGGGTATCTATCACGCCTGGACAGATGCTTGGTCAAAAGGCCATCACTTTGGGCCCCCACTCACCTTTGAGTACAACAGTAGCAAGAAGGATGGCAGCAAGATTGTCTGCCAGGAGTTCGCCCGTGCTCGCTGCGAATGGGAGAACGGGAAGACGCGTTGGTACGCAACGACAGGAGAGGTTATCACTGAGTAAGCATCCAGGGGGGAACAATGCAGCTTGTCTTTCAAACCATTTTCATGGTGTGGCTTTTTGTCGCCCTTGGCCTCTGGTGGGCCATATGGCGGCAAGGGGTGAAACGAGCAACCTCTGCACAGGAATTGGAACGCACGCTGCTCGAAGTAGCGCAACGTAGCGCCGAGGCAACGGAGCATACGGCAACAGCAACCCAGCAGGTCGTCGAAAAGCTCCTGGAGAAGAACATACCATGAACCTCGCCGACCTTCTGCCCTACTTCCAACTGGTGCTTGCCGCCTGCGCCATTGTAGGAACCGTTATTGGCAGCATTTATGCGCTCAGGTTTGGCTACACGAAATCCGCACAGGACATACAGATACGGGTCATCACGGCACTCAAGGACGAGAACGAGACACAGGTAAAGAAACTTGATGATCTAAACAAAGATGTAGAGCGCCTCAGACGCATCATCGATACCATCCGTTTTGCCTTGCGAAAACGGGGATTGCGTATCACCGTCAATGGAGACTTCATTTCGTTCTACGATGTGCAAACGAGGACGACGCGCACCACCGATATGCGTACGACGGAACAGCGCAAAGCGAAGGCAGACAAGCAGGGAGAAGAGGGTACAGAGGATAACGGGGAAGAGGACATAAATGGCCTGTCTTGAGCGCTCCTGCACGTCAGAAAGGATTCATATGTTGCATTTTCTGCACCAGATCATTAACCCACTGGCAGTCACCATGCTTTTCATCTGGGTGTACTGCCTCTTTGGCCTCGCATGGGACGGCTACCCAGGCGTGCGCACAGGCGTCGGCTCTCGCGCCTATGGTTCAATCATCCCCTTCATTTGTTTTTTAGTCGTGACCGTGGTGGCGTTTATCGCCTGGGCGTTCATTGTTTTTGCGTAATAGTGTACCAACCATAAGAAAGATATTACATAAATGAGCGACTTTACAGCTGGCACTGGCTTCGTCTTAGTATATAATACTGCGACCTTTGCCAACGCCGACACTACGGGGGTCTGGACAGGCGCTGGACTTCAGTTTGGTGGAACGGCTGGTGCCAACGAACTACGTTGGGCGACCTCCGGCGCTACCACCACAACGACATCGGCCAACTGGCCGTTTGTCACTCGCACTGCATCTGTCTTTGCCATCGTGCAACTATGGGCGTTCACCGCTGACGCTGTGGGCCTCCAGATAAACGCTTATGACGGCACCAATGCTAAAGCCAACCAGATGCGCTGGTCCTGGGACACCAGCGGCACCTTCGCCGCTGCACCACAGTTCTCGTCTTTCGTATCGACAGCCCACACCTCCCCAACGCCTGGGGCAGGGACGATTACAGAGGGAGCGACTCCTGATACAGGTGCATCGGCTGGAGCATCAACATCCTACCTCAAAATAAACGCCCATGACACCCTGCTGGCGACAACAGGCACGCTGGTCGCCGCTGGTCCTGTCGGGACAGCGCCTACCGCTACTACAGGCTCACAATCGCTGGTTACGACGACCTCTGCGGACTGGTTGACAACCCATACCACCTGGGGACAGGCTGAGGGCTTCACGCAGGGAGGCATCATTCTCCGCACTATTCCAGCAGCCGTCACGGCAAACACATGGCCTATTCTTATGGCATTGTTTTGTGGTCCCAACCTAACGACTGGAACTCTTACACCTGTCGTAACGGTGCAATACAGTTATACTTAAATAGTGTAGTCACGCCCCACGACGGTCGAGTGGTGCAGCGTGACCTCGCTTACGGGTATAGGGGAAAAGAGAAGAGAAATGACGCTCTATACAGTTGCAACTGGCAATGTGATCCAGGCACAAGACGTAGATCAGGTGGTGAATTGGCTGCAACACTCTGTCACGAATGCCTATGATTATGGGGCGTTACCAGCGAATACCGCTGCGCAGAATGACACGGCACTTGCCGCTGCCATAAGTGCCATTGGGAGTAGAGGTACCCTTCTCATACCACCTGGCGTGTATGCCCATACCGGTATAAGCCTCGCCTCAAAGACTGACATCAATATCATGGGTACGGGTCCAGGAGCTATTCTCGCTCCAACGACAGGCAACACCGCTATCACGCTTACAGACTGTGTTCGTTGCAACGTCTCAAATCTGAAAATCGACGGAAGCGTCAATGGTGGCGCAACAGGCATCAGCGTCAGTGGCGATTTTGATGCACATATCTACAACCTGCACATCAACGGCCTCTCTGGGGATGCCATCTATGTGCAAGGAGATAGCGCGACAGGGCTGGAAACCCATTTTAATAATGTTACAGCAAGAGCGAATGGGGGCTACGGATATCACCATGTTCGTACAACGACGACCGATCATGGTGGTGTCTACCTCACGAACTACCAATGTATCTATGATACGCAGGGTGCAGGCGGTGTATTGATCGACGCATCAGGTGCAGGTTCCTCAGTGGGAACGTTTCACTTCGGAGTCAACGTGGTCGTAGATAACTACGTCGGCGGGCCGTCGCTGCGCATCAGGAACGCGCATCACAACCGTTTTGTCAATTCGTGGTTCGCGGGGACGAACAGTGGCGGAGCTTCCGTGCTGCTCGATGGCGACGGATATATGAACGGTATTGACCAAGCATATGTCTATAACGGGGGTACAGCGGCAGGTTCGTATAATATCTCCATAGCGGACACGCAGCATGACAATATGTTCAACCTGATTGAGTTTGATGGTGCGCCCATTGCCCACGTACATGTAGGCCCAAGCAGCGCTAATAATATTCTCGGTTTTTATAATATATTCGGCTCATCTGCTCTCACGGATACCGTTTCTGCTCTCTGGAGTAGAGGCGCAACCGTACAGCAGTTTGGGCCTATGACGGTACAAACCCCAGGCAGCTGGACATCATCTTCATTTGGTATTGCTGACCCAGCCAATGTTGGTACTGAAAAGTGGTTGCGTAACTCTAACGGGTCATTTGAAATACTGAATACCGCTTTTAGCTCAACGATCTTTCGCGTAGACGATGGCGGCTTTGTGCTCGCTGGCGGCGGTATCATGCCGTTCGGGAATAATGCGGGGGCTTGTACGCTCTATAGCGGCAGTGGCGCACCAGGAACGGGCCTAGGGGGGATAGGGGATTACTATTTCCGATCAGATACGCCAAGCACAGCCAACCAGCGACTGTATGCCAAAACTGGAGCATCTACCTGGACGGGCATTGTATAGAGGAGAGAAAGGCAGTTATGCCAAACTTTGTAGAAACGGCGCTGGGTGCCGTCCTGCACCCATTTATGATTGACTATCCTGTGTGGGCTGTAAAGCTAAGTACGGGGAAGTTCCTCTCCGAACGCGATATGGTGTGGGACGAGTTGCAGCGCGAGGTGGGCGCTGGTGGGTTTAAGCGCGGCATCGAGCCTGGCAAGCGGCCCTTTGACTGGACCCTCGACATTATCAACAATGGAGACTGGAAAAAGATCAAAGAACTGTGGATGGTCTGTCCACCCAACCCATACAGCCCCCTCGGTAACACCGCCAAACTCTTTATCACAGAACCAGGCACCGCCTTCATGTTCAAAACGCGCCACCTATCCATCGGCTTCGGCAAGCCAGAGTACCACCTCATTATTGGACGTGTCACCGACAAGATAACGGGTGACTGTGAATACTTTGCGTACGATTGTCTGCTCAACGGGATGACCGTTCTCATGCAGAACAACGTCTACAACTTTCAATCATGGCGGCCTGAAATTGGTCGTATCGGGCCATTGGCGCTCGATGTCTTGGGCCTGCATTTAATGTGAGGGGGGAATACCTATGGCATTTCCAGCACAGCCTTTAGATTCCAATAACATCCCTATCAGCAGTGGCTACTCCGTAGCAGACGGCGCTTTCCGCGCTATTCAGAGCGGCGCTAGTTTCACCGACGCTAGTACTAATATATCTGCACCAGTTCGTATGGAACTGACTGGTGGATCTAAGGCGACCTATGTCTATAGCATCAATGCGCTGGCTCTGCTCGCATCACATACCGATTTACTCGTTCTACGTGGGTCGGCTACAAAGTTGGTCAAGGTCATCCACTTTGAAATATCCGGCCTCATTACTACATCAGCAGAAGTTCTGGCATACCTGAAAAAGCATACTATAGCTGACACAGGTGGAACTGGGACACTCGCAGCTACAGCTACCAAGCACGACAGCAACGATGGTGCCCAAACCGCAGTAATCAATACGTATCAAACCACACTGCCTACTGTAGATGCCTCGGCCACAATTATACGCACGATACGGATGCAGTGGGCACCAGCAGCCACAACAGCAACCGTACCAGATAGGTACGCAGTAACCTTCGGGGTAGACGGTGGGGAGCCAGTCGTGCTACGTGGCGTTGCACAAGAGTTTGCCTTGAACTTCAATACCATTACATATACAGGCGGAGTGGTAGATTTTAGCGTGACCTGGACTGAAGAATAAGGAAGGTGAACTGATGTCACGATATGTAGTTTTAGCGGATACAAAGTCAGGCGTTACAATATACTCGTCAGGAATACTTAATGTCGGGGATTTACATGAAGTGATCGTAGATATTGATGTGGAAAGTAATTCTGGAGGTACTCCACGCGACAGCGGAGACGGTAATTATCGTTTTGAGTATACATTCACTATATCCAGGCTAACTGCATTTGGCTCCTTGATTTCAATAGCGGATTTATCTGCATCATCTTCTTACCCTTACGCTGGCCCTGCGGTATATCCTACTCTGGCTTTCCATTCATCAGTTCAAGATGCCGGATTTGGTGATCGTATACAAATAGACCTGCTAAATCCAGAAAGCATGGATTTATCCTTCACTGTATCAGTCATAGGAAAGTAACCGATATGGCGCAAGTGCTTTTCATTAACATCAACGGTGGCACACTGGTCGCCACAACAACCTTTGCGGTGTTCATGATCTGGACAGAAGAGTAATTATCGTGCGTTCCTCATTCTGCCTGTACGCTCGTGTAGGGAGGTAAATGCATGGCAATCATCGGGCAGGATACCTTCATACGAGCAAACCAATCGAATTGGGGAACGGCTTCCGATGCACAGCCGTGGGCACAAGTGGCTGGCACCAGTACGGCGGCTATTTCTGCCAATGAGGGCACGCTTACAGGGGTACTCAATGCCAACGATGTAATGGCGTTGGGGTCGAAAACGCAAGCGGACACTGACATCGTTGTGCGCGTAAAAGTCACCGATACTAATATTGTCCCTGGGGCGGTGTTTCGCTGTGACGGCCTTGGCACGACCTATTACCGCATAAAGAATAATGGGTCGCTCCTTGGCTGTACCCGCGTCAACGCGGGTACAGGTACGGCTGTCGGCACAGCAGTTTCAGCAACATTTAACGCGAACACGTTCTACTGGCTCCATGCGCGTATCGTTGGCTCAACCCTTACAGCAAACTGGTGGGCTGATGGAGGCAATGAACCAGGTGGGTGGATGTTTAGCGCAGTTGATGGCACGCCCATCAACGCTGCTGGCAAGTTTGGCGTGTACGCCAACAATAGTGGTGCCGTTACGACTGCTGTCGGCTCCTTTGACCATTTTACCGCGACCGACACGCTTGCTTCTGCCACGCCCAACAGGATTCGCTACGACCCCCGCGTCCTGGGAGGCACGCTCGTCACGCGCTATATCCCTCGCGCTCTTGGTGGTACCATTACCCTCGGCGCACGCTATATCCCACGCCACTTAGGTGGCACCATCCTGAAAGGCGTCGCGCTCCTCCCCAACTACATCCCACGCCACTTAGGTGGCACTATTCGTACGGGACACGCCTGGTTCACATCGCTTCTGAATGTCGCAACGCGCATACGCTTGCTTGCAATCAAGACCACAGACGCAGCGACGCGCCTTAAATTGCTTGCCGTACAGACCAAAGACCTCGCGGCAAGGGTTCGCTTAGAACGTGCTACCACAATACGGTACGGGAATGCCAGTGCAACCTATGGCGGCGTAGGCGTTGTGTATGGAGGCGCTGCCGCCGTCAAGGATCTCGCTACCCGTGCCCGCATCCTCGCGACGCGCCAACTCGACCTAGCATCAAGGGTACGCCTCCTTGCTGTAATCAGTAAGGACGCAAACCTCCGCTTACGCCTATTGGCTATTGTTGCCAAAGATATCGCGTCCAGGGTACGCATCCAAGTAACACGCACGCTTGATGTGTCATCGCGGTTGAAGGTACTCGCGGTACAGACCAGAGACCTCGCCGTTCGTATACGCCTAACTATCCCGCCTGTACTCAGTCTTACGACGCGCACGCGCTTACTGGCCGTACAGACAAAAGACCTTTCGACCCGTACCAGCATCCTTGCTATCAAACTGGTTGACCTCACGCTCAGATTGCGCTTACTTGCGATCTCTACCAAAGACCTAGCGACGCGCACGCGCTTACTGGCAATTATCCTCAAAGACTTGGCAACACGCGTGCGCGTGTATGTGACACGCCAGCCTGATCTTGCCGCACGCATACGCCTGCTGGCTATTTCCAGCAAAGACGCCGTGCTGCGCGTACGCCTGCTGGCGGTAGTGGCACGGGACGTGGCTTCTCGCGTGTTCCTGCTCATGGTGCGCGTCCAGGATGTCAGTTCCAGGTTACGCCTGCTCGCGGTGAAAACCAGCGATCTCTCCGTGCGCATACGCATCTTTGTCACGGCGATAAAAGACCTTGCGACAAGACTTCGCGTACTTGCCATCGCAGCAAAAGACCTATCCGCTCGCGTGCGACTGCTAGCAGTCTCCACCAAAGACCTCTCTACAAGAACGCGCCTGCTTGTGGTCAAACTCGCTGATCTCGCGACACGGGTACGTTTACTCGCTGTCAAAACAAGTGACCTTGCCACAAGAGTACGCGTCTTCGTAACAGTCCTGAAAGACATGGCGATCAGGACAAAGCTCCTTGCCATTCAGACCAAAGACCTGACGACGCGCCTGAAACTCAATATAGTCGGACTCGTTACCAAAGATATGGCAGCGAGGGTACGCTTACTGAGTGTTCTGGCAGTAGATCTAACGGCACGGGTACGTTTGCTGGTTGTTGCCAGCAAAGATATAGCGGCAAGAGTACGCACCCTTGCCATTCAGGTCAAAGACCTAGTGACTCGCGTGCGCTTACTCTCTCTGCAAACCAGAGATACCGCACTACGTGTGCGCCTGCTTTCCGTACGAATCAGGGATCTCTCTACAAGAGCACGCGTGCTCGCCGTCAAACTCATTGACCTGTCCCTGCGCGTGCGCCTGCTTGTAGTGCAGGTTAAAGACACGGGACTACGTATCAGATTACTCGCGGTTACTCGTCGTGATCTAGCGGCAAGAATAGTGTTCCTGGTCGCTGGACTACGGACACTCGATCTTAGCATCCGCATCAATCTGTATGACAACAGCGCGACGTTTAGCCTCCTTGTCACCCACGATGGGAGCAGCACACTGACGACCCACGACGGGACGACTTCCCTGACCACCCGCGACGGTACAACGGTTCTTCCTACTCGCGACGGTAGCGCGACGTTGATTACTCGTTAGCAGAGGAGGATGAGTTGACCACGACACTCAAAGACCTCAAGATGCGTCTGCTTCTTGTGCGTACGCCGACCACCTACTTCGCCAACCCAGGCGATAATCTGGTCGCGAAGTGTAGCGTATTGCGGGCGGGGGACACACTCATCCTCAACGACGGCACCTATCAGACGACCAGCGCGAACCACGGCCTGCGCTTTTCCAGCCTGCATGGAAGCGATCTCCAACCTATCACGATCAAAGCGGCCAATGACGGCAAAGCCGTGATTGATGGGATGGCGGGAGCGAATGGGAACTACGAACCAATACTCGTCTCCGACAGTTCTTACGTAACTATTCAAGGAGTTGTTGTACAAAACTCTTACGGCAGCGTCATCTATCTGGATGGTGGGTCAGGGAGCGGACTAGATCACATCATCCTGCGGCGGGTGACTGCGCATGATGCCGGACCAGGAAACTTCCATGTGTTCGATATCGAATCGGCGAAGATGACCAATGTACTGATCGAGGATTGCGCTGGATGGGGGCAGGGTCGCTACATCTACTCGGTCTATCATGCGCAAGCAGCAAACACCGTCACGCTTCGGCGTTGCTATGCCTACTGGCAGAGTGAAACGGCTTTCACCGGCGCACCACGGGCGGCGTTTAACGTGTATGGCGCAAAGAATGTTATTTTAGAAAACTGCATCGGGCGTAATTGTGTTCCCAGCGCACCTGGAAGCACGGATTACTTTACGGCTGTCTATCAGACAAGTGATGATACCACAAACTTCCCCGCCGACAATACGAGGATTCTTGGATGTTTGTTTTACGACAACTACGAGGGTTACTGGCTCAATAACATCGGCGGCAGCAACACGCTGTGGAAGGACTGTTACTTCGAGACACCGCTCAACAGTTCTGGCTACACGACGCAGAACCAGGGCGATGCGTTCTTCGTGAACGGCAATGGCAATCCACAGACAATCCAGAACTGCACCTTTCGCAATAGCGTCGATGGATTTAATCGCGGCGGGACGCTTGGCACAATTACTCTTAATAACAGTGCTTTCGTGAGCAATACCACAGGCATCCACAACGACCCCGGCCACAGCAACTGCGGCTTCTTTGGCAATACGTCCAACGGAACGACAACTGGTGGTGGGGACGTAACGGCCAATCCCTTGTACGACACCACCACCTATGGGCGCGGTGGCGCGATCTTCATTGCAAGTGGCTCTCCCTATAAAGGGACTGGTACGGACGGCTCTGACATCGGAGCAAATATCCTCTACCGCTACGTCGATGGGACGCTCACGACGACGCCACTCTGGCCGTGGCCGATGGAGAGCCGCGTCGTCACAGAGCTTGGTATCAGCCCCACGTGGGAAACCAACGGCACTGGTGGTCCGTGGAAGACACTTACCAACGTCTATGGACCGCCTGTTACCAAAGACGCTGCGATGCGTCTGAAATTGCTCTTTGTCAGCAGGCGCGACTTGTCTACACGTCTCATCGTCCTACTTGCCAACACCACGCTGCACGATGTCGCTACGCGCATCTACCTCTATGATAATCGTCCCTTATTCAGCACGCTCACTACCAGGGACGGCAGCAACACGCTTACCACACGCTAGGGGAGAAAGTATTATGGGCTTTAGTCCAATGTACAAAGGTCAAACTGGCCCTGACTGGACGCCGACCATGACCTTCGACAATGGGAATGTCGCTCCTATGACGGGAGCGACGAACTTCATCGTGTACATCAAGGAAGTCAATGGACAAATTGACCGTACCGGAGGAGGCACGGTCACGATAGCCAATGGCCCCCTTGGGCAACTTATTTACCCGTGGGGGCCAAACGACACATCCATACCAGGCACCTTCACGCTCCAACTCCAATGGACAAACGCCGCAGGAAAGATACAAATGTGCGACCCTATCCCGTGGATTGTCAAACCTGTGTAGCAAAGCCGGCTTTGCTATTTGCAGCCGAGAATAGCCAGCGAGGCTGTAAATCTCCCCTTGATAAAATCATAGAGATTCTCTCCTGCCTGCGGGGACGCGCTGGCCTGGAAAACGTCTTTGTGATTCGCAATCCATGACGGCGCGAAGTCCTGCATCTTACTGCAATAGGGCTGCGTGTTCGCCCTTACCAGACTATCAATCTGAGGCTGATCGACGTTTGCGCGGTAGGCGTTGACCATCGCGAGGTCATTTGGCCCAACCATGGGGTCGCCGTCTGGAATAAGCGCAATCGGGCTGTGCTGCATCGCTGCCGCCTGCAACTCGTCGGTCGCCTGCGTCGCAGACACCACGCCAGGGTCGCCCAGTACCGGAACTGTCCACGGTTTACACCCAACAGCTGGGTCAACAAACTGGGTCAGCAGCCTGTTGTCGCTGGGGTTCTTGATGGCATTGTTCGTACCAAGTTTCGTGCGATTCGCAGCCGTATTCTGCGCGGTTCGTCCAGTAGATGTCACCAGATAAGTCGTCTGGACGTTATCACTCTGGTCTTGATCGACGATGCGGAAGTCTCGCACTGTTGGGCAAGGCAATCCATCGTTCTCCACCCCTAACGAGGGGATAGTCACCCCTGCTGCATTCACCACTTGAAAGAAATGTTGCGCGTTGCAAAAAAAGACCTGCCCAAAGAGTTTGCCGTTCGCGCCATTGACGCACTGACTCGCGGCTCCTGTCAGTTGGGTAACATCGTCGTCCCCGCCCCCGAACAAAGCAACCACTGCATTGGCGGGAAGCGTTGGCGGAGTAGGAACCACCGCAGGCGTTGTGCCCGCGTCGATCACCAGGGGACTGTAGGTGGAAAACTGTTTCGTACCAGGGTCAAATACAACGCCTTGTACAAAAACGGCCTGACTGGCACTGTTCTCATGACACCCGCCACCGAGTTGCCAGGGCGTAGAGAGTCCCTGACTGGTTAACGCATTGGCGGGGACGGTGAGTTGACAGAAGACGACGCTGGCACTCGCCTTGCCTGAATTGGCGAAGAGCGCGAGTAGGAGCGCCAAAGAAGCAAGCGCCCCACAAGAAAGACGCACCGAAGTACGGTACATACACTATTCCTTTCCAAAATAGACTGGTCACTGTGACCAGACAGGAAAAGAGCATAGCATACTGCTTCACCGCGTACCACCGTGTAGCAGAAAAGTACCACAGCAGAAGGAGATCGTATGGCTGACGTTGCTGCGCACGAACTCGTAGAAAGGAAAAAGAAACGTATGTCTTCCCTCAGTGACAACATGGTTCATTTATTAGCTCTCCTTGGCCTGCTGGCGACATGTGTCCTGCTTGTCCTCTTCGGCCACCAGTACATCAACTCCGACTATGTGTTTGGCACCAGCACTACCCTTGCAGGAGCGCTGTTTGGCTACCGCTTTGGCGTGGGTGTGATTCCACCCGATGTGGCAGCACAGCTCGCGCAGGCACAGGCACTCTTACAGGCACAAAATCCAGTACCTGCACGCGCCCCTGAGCCGACTCCCATTATTATTCCTTCACCGCACGCCTGACGAGAAAGGTGAGCAGCCATGCCTCTAAGGACGCCTAACAACCCGCTTAACGAGGTTGCATTATTGGGTACCCTGCCCAGTATTTTAAGTCCTAATACTCAGCTCGCAACAGGCAGTCTCTCTGGAAATGGCCTGGAACTCTTCTTCGTGCAGCAAAAATATGCTATGTCACTGGGGGTGTTTCCTGCCGTCCTATTGTCGTCGGGGCAACAGCAGGTATCGCGCAACTCACTCACCACCTACGATGGGATGCACACGGTGCTGGTAGACTACTGTGATCGCTGGGACAGACAACCGCTCTTGCTAGACACTATTCGCCTCGACATCGCAGCGGATTTGGAACGTATGAAGGCCAACCTGGAAACGTATATCCAGTCGCACAGTGGCCTAACCGTTAACTCCATTGTGTACCCTACCAGTATCGTCAAGACGCAAATGAGTGGCTACACCAAAGCGATAGATACCACGGCCATCATGGGATTTGCCATTGGCTTTCGCCGCCTGAGCATCGGCTTCACGCTTCTTCCATACGCGGTCTAGGCTGCGTGACTGCCGCGATACGGTTCCAATAAGGACGCGTGTCTGGGCACGGTACCACGAACTCCTCCAACAGCAACACCAGCAGTACTGCATTGCAGTAGTGCGCGTCGAAATCTTCCCGCTCACCTACCCTCGGTGGAGGAACGCCATACACTTCTATCCCCCACAAAGCAAGCTCTAACGTCGTAAGGAATTGTGGCATGTCGTTCTGCAACAGTGAGATGGCCTTGCCATAGGGAATAGTCGGGCGCATGACCCCTCCTTTATCCTCTGTATGGGACAATTTCTCCATCAGTGAGAGCAAGGGGCCCGCTATACGTTTTGCGAAAGCGTCGAGTACCACGTAGGCGAGCATCGCACACGGGACATATACCATGCGAATACTCTTCAAATAGCACCAGATGCGTTTCCTTCTCATTCTCAGCCACCACGGCTCCCTCATATGGCCCACTTTCTACTACTGCACACCACGCGCACTGCCCATACATTTCCTCATCTAAAATTTTCACTATGTTCTCCATTATTCCGTACTCTACTATCTTCTCTGTGACACGTTGTGACAACAGTTTCCCACTTTTTCCCAGAATATTTCACTTTTCCCAGAAAAGTCATTTTTTTGCTGTCACAACCTGTCACGCCTTCTTATTAATCAGTGTAATCGCACTGCTGCGTGACGCGATATGCTTCTCACGTAGCCGAATGCCTTGAAAGCCACGTAGCATGTTGCCCTGCGTATCGCGTTTCTGCACGCTCGGTGTGCAACCTTTGTGTTTTAGTGACTGAGCGAGGGCTTTTGGCCCTTTCGGTTCGACATTGTTCCTACCACACCATAAGGTATAATCCCGCACAACGTCCCCAGATGACTCCCAAGCATCAGGGTCATCGGGACGCAATTCTACCCCATGCTCATCAATCCACTGCTGGACGTAGTCTCGCATACTGCGATGCTCCTGCGTGATAGTCTGCACTCCTTGAGGAGTCAGTAAGCCACCACTGCTAGAAAACCACTCTCCTGCCCCCTTAATGCCCAACCACAATATCCCGCGCTGCACCTGCTCTGATTTCATCCGTTCTTTCAGTTCCTTATCCTCTACCCCTAAATGCGAATTTGGAAAATTGATAACACGTATCCTGGCCCATAACGCGTCGTCTTCAGGGTCGCCGTTACACGGCCAGTTACTGAGCAACCATATCTTGAACTGAGGACGATACGAAAACGGTTGATGGTGCTTCTTCGCGCAGGTAATAAGGTCCCCTCCGGTTGCCTGCTTTACCTTGCCAGAATTAAGGTTCTCATGCTGGTTGCTCTCTGACGCGACAACGAATCGCGCCGAGCGCAACTCAGCGAAATCAAACCCTTGATCTCCCCCCTCACGCTTTGCAGTAAATGTTTTGAACTCGGCCCCACGCGCAAGCGGCCCTTCAAGCGCTGCCAACAACGCCTCGGCAAACGTTCCCTTTCCACCACGTGTTGGTCCGTAGAGATAAAATAAAATCTCTTCCCGCGTATATCCGGTAAAAGAATAGCCGATGGCCTGCCGAATATATGCGACCATTGCCTCATTGCCATTGACAGCATCTCGTATATACCCTATGAACGGGTTCGCGTCCTCTTCTGTCCCTATTTCCGAAGAGAGACAGTAGGTGAACCGATCACTAGGGTCGTGGGACACCAGAGCACCACTCCGCACATCCACAACGCCGCTCGCGGTATTGAGTAAATAGGGCACGTTGTCGAACTCGGCAATACCTACTTTTATGCCTGACAGAGCCTGTAGACGTGATCGACACGCAACAATATTCGCGTTACTCAACCAACACTTCTTCTGTACCACGTCTAGTTCACGGGCAGATGCCTGAGCGCGGCGCTTTCTGAAGGTATCAATAATTGCCTGATCGACAATCTCTGTACTATCGGGCATCCAGTGGGTCTCTGTATGCGTCAACCATCCCATTGCGGCAGTAAATCGAAGGCGATCCCCGTGCAGCGCACGCACCGCCTCAGCATTGCCTACATCGTTGCCTTCGTATTTATAGAGGTCGGCAGCGTTTGTCGCGTCTTCTTCAAGTACTGGTTTGAGGTGCAGCCAGTTCTCAATCTTCCCAACGACCTCTTTTCCTAGCAACGCCCGCAGCGTTTTTCCGCCCGTCACCGCCTCCCCATTATGGTACTTTTCGATGGTGTCCCGTGCCGCCTGCTTGCGGTCGTCTGCTTCTTCGTCCTTCGTCAACCAGCACACCCATTTGACGATCTCGTAAATGCCGTCATCTTCCATGCCGCCACGTACCAGGTATCCGACAAGCGCCAGGGCGATGTTGTGTCGTGCTCCACCCCAATGTAAGGAAAGTAAGACAATCGTCGCCATTTTGCGCACGATTTGTTGGAGTTCTTCCAACTCAACGAGCGCGGGTGTTCCTTCTTGACCATCTTTCCAGGCTAACTGTTCTGGTGCGCTGCCATTTAATTGGTACGTCGAGGGGGGGATGACGGTCTGCCGCCCCGACCCTCCACGCAGTTCTACCAATACCAGATATTTGCCGTCAGCGCCTCGTGCGTCAGTGTAGGTCTCATGCTCCCCATCACCGTCAATAGCATACCAGTAATGCGAGAGCGGCTTACTTGGCCTGCCATGCACCATGGCTGTCTTCGGCAGCAAGTGTGGGGCCAACGCGATGATGTAGGGACAGTCGCAGTCAACTTCGACGATGTGGTGATCGAGTTTCAAGCCAATATTAGGATAGTCACGAAAATGCTCTTCAGTGAATGGCGTTGTTTGCCAGTCCTTGATCTTTGGTGCTTTTGTCCCGTACGGAATAGGGACAGGAAGCCGCCCCTTCGCGAGATGCTCCTTGGCGGCGGCATAGGTATCTGGGTGAGTGTCTCCCGTATTTGATGACATGTGCTGATACACCATGAATAATCCCCGTACAGCACCACTGGACATTTTGCTGTATATCTGTTACACTACATTTAGTACGTTATCTTCGGCAGGGGATACGTATTGGAGCCATCTGGAAAAGCGCAAGTGAGTGTTCCCCCCACTCAGCAAGACCAGAAAGAAAAAAGCCTCTCCCCCAGGAGGCTTTTTTCATTGCAAAACAGTTATCTTCGGAGAAACCCTTCCTCTTTCATGCTGCGATCCAAATCTTCTTCTCGCAAGAGAAAAACACGCAGCCGTTCGGCATACCCCGTGAGAAAGTACCGTACACCCCGATAGGTCACGTCCTCATGGATTTTCCTCTCCGTCCAATCCCCCAGGTTCGGCACCTTTTCTCCATCCTTCGTCGTCGGAGATGCCTCCAGTACATCAGGATGCCAGACCGTTACCAACCGTAGCGGCTCATCGATAAGTGTTTTAATGTCTTCCCTCCAGGTATATGCCGATATGCTTAAAGCAGCCTGTAGTAGTGACGGAGTCAGGACAGGGAAACGGTAGAGCCGATCAATAATCTTTTGCTGTTCCCGCATACGTGGGCCGTCCAGCTGCGGAGAAGTGCGCCTCAATTGTGGCTTGAATAATGGCTTGAGGACGGACTCATAGCGTGTCAGGTAGTATCTCCAGGTCGTATCCCGCGACCCTTGTAACAACGGAACGACGCTGAGATACGGCTTCCCTCCCGCCTTCTCATCAGGGTTATTTAACAACCAGTCGCGTGTCTCTTCCAGATAGGGGCTAATTTGTGCGCTGGCTCGTAGGAGTGCCAGACTCTGAATGGGAAATCTGGTCATACTCCTGACAAACGCTTCCATCGCCCCTATCCGCGCCTCCTCTTCCGACCTATCCCGTTTCCGTAACATCGTCATGCTCATATGGTTCCTTGCTCCTGAGTAATATGTCTTATGAAATGTAGTATACTATATAGCAGCAATGCTGTCAAGTGTGCCGAAAAAACGTTTCGGTATTGCAAATGTATATGAAGTATAGTATAGTGTAGAAAGAAAGAGAAAATACCTATCTCAAGTATACCCTATAAGAGAGAAAAAATACAAGGATGTGATGATATTGACCACCGTAACCTTACATTATTCCGCCAAAGGCGACCCTGATCGTCTCGTCTGTACGCCTACCAACGACGCTGAAAAAAGTATCCTGGTGAGCGTCCCTGGCGCTCGCCCACAGGCCAGTGGGCTAATTTACTTCAACCCAGACGTGTTCGTGCTGCGCGACCTACAACGCCTACTCTTTGGACGATTGGAAGTAGATGCCACGCTAGTACAATGGTATGAAGAGGCCATTGCAAAGCAAAAAGAGCACCTGCGCATCACGCAGCAAAAAGATATTGACCTTCCCTTAGAAGTCACCACACACCTACGCGACTACCAGCGCATTGGCGCAAAGTGGCTCTCTCAAGTCAAGCGTGGTCTTTTATATGACGATTGCGGTTTGGGGAAGACGCTCGAATCGCTCGTCGCAACAAAGCTTATTGACGCGCAGAGCGTCCTCATCGTCACGCTGGCGACGGCCAAATGGCAGTGGAAAGATGAAATCAAACACTGGTTAGATGAGGATGCCGTCATTGTCGAAGGAACGCCACAGGAACGATTAGCCCTTATCAATAGTGATCCTAAATACCTTATTATCCACTACGACATCTTGCGGGAGGCAATAGGGAAGCCTGCAACAGAGAACAGGTCAGCGCAGAAAGCAAAATACCTTAGACTGGTACGTAGAAAATGGGACGCTGTTATCTTCGATGAGGCGCACAAGCTACAGGGACATAGCACGTCCAAAAATGGGTCACAGCAGTCCAAAGCAGCCTCTGCGGTCACACGCAATGTCCCACACGTGTTCCAGTTGACTGGCACCCCTATCTGGAACATGCCTAGTTCTGAATGGAACCTGCTGCACATCCTCGACCCCGCTATATTCCCATCCTACTGGACGTATGTGAACACCTACTTCACTGTCGAAGAGACAAACTGGGCAAAGAAAGTAACTGGCGTCAAACCAGCAAAGGCGGCAGAGCATAAACAGTTGTTTGCCAGATACGCGATGGGACGTCACAAGATCGATGTCGCGCAGGAGCTTCCACCAAAGATTTACACCACGATGCACTACGACTTGAGCCAGAGGCAGTGGAAAGACTATAAAGCCATAAGAGACTCCCTGCGCCTGGAGTATGAGAGTGACGTACGTCATTTCTCCAATGTCGCATCCACCCTCATCTCGATGCGTAAGCTGTGTAACAACCCAGAGGAACTGGGATTACCCTACGACTCTCCCAAAGATGCCGTCCTCCTAGAACTGGTAGAGAATGCCTTGACACGCGTGCAAAAAGTCGCTATCCTTTGCTGGCATAAAGGCTATGCCGCGCATATCCAGAACATTCTACTCAAGAAAAAAATCACCAGCGTCCTGGCTACAGGCGACACGGACGCCAAAGAACGCATCGAGGCCGTCACTGCCTTTCAGTATGCAGAGACCCCTGTCCTTATTGGGACGATTGGGGCGATTGGAACAGCACTCAATTTAGGCTATATCACTGAAGTCTTCTTCGCTGAGAAAAGTTGGACTCCGCCAGAGAATGAGCAAGCAACTGACCGCTTTCACCGCCTCACCAGTACGGAGCCAGTAAACATCACCGACATCATCGGCAGGGGAACCATCGAGCAACACATCAAGGAAGTCGTCGAGAAAAAGAGTCACCTCGCCGATGAGACGCTGGCGATACAAGCCGTGGTTGAAGCAATTTTAGCCCATTCAGATGAAGGTATTGACAAGCCTTCTATAATATAGTATACTTCATATAACGAGGTTGGAGTGGACAGTTTCGTGTTTCCAATCAGCAAAACCGACCTCGTCACAACAGCGGTGTGGAAAAGGTCGTATCCATACCTGCTCCCCACGCCTCTGTTGTGAAACTTTCTTAGGGGGATACCTGCCATGATTATCAGTCATTCCAGCATTACTGCGTTCAAGCAGTGCCGTAGGCTGCACCAGTTTCGCTATGACATGAACCTGGAACCACTCAAGCCTGACTTCGACCTGCTGCTTGGTAGCGCAGTGCATGCCGCATTGGACAATTACTACGGACACAACGGTAATCTACTTCTCGCATTTACTCTGGAATTTCACAAGCTATTCAAAGCAGTTGAAGCAGAGTACACGTTCAGCCCAGAAGAAGAAATAGCGATTGCTGATCTCCTTCGTCTTGGGTATGCTATGCTTGAGCACTATCAAAGCTTTTACAAAGAACCAGAATTTCTCTTCATGGCACATGAATTTCCCTTTTGCGTCCCTATTCCAGGTACGGATGGTTTCTTTGAAGGGCGTGTCGATGGCATTGTGTGCGACGAGTACGGCGACTTGTGGGTTATCGAGCACAAGACGGCCAAATCATTCCCTGACCCGTCCTATCATGCCTATGATGACCAATCAACGATGTACCAATGGGCGATGCAGTCCGTTATAAACGCGGGAGAGGTTCCAGGCGTCGAACCAGGAACACCACTTAGAGGATACTGCTATAATGGACTGAGGAAAGCCGTTCCTGATACGCCAGATTTGTTGAAGAACGGTAAGGAAGTCTCGGTTGCCAAGATCAGCACGACCTATGAGGTCTACTTGAATGCGCTCGTGGAACATGGTATCGACCCTACTCAGGAACGCTACCAGAAAATCCTGACAACCTTGCTACAACAAGGCAATACGTTCTTTCAAAGAAGTTGGTGGATGCGTACGCAATTTGAGCTCAAGATGATTGAGCGTGAACTGCGTGCTGTCTATAAAGAAATGGCACGGGAAGACCGCGAGGTCTATCGCACCGTCTCAAAGTTCGGCTGTCCACGCTGCCCGTTTCGAGAACCGTGCGACAGTCTACAGAAGGGGGGAAATGTCGCATACCTACTCAAGAACTCTTTCCGTCAAAGAAAAGAGAGGCCAGAGCAGATTGCTCTTAGTGAAATTGAGGCATAAGCCTTGAACCAAATACCTGTTCCTGCCGCGCAGGTTCAATTAAAAAAAATTACGCAAACTCCAACACTCACCTTTGCGACTCCAGAAGAGATATCGCAATACGTCAACATCCTCATCGTAGGGAAGCAAGGATCAGGCAAGACGCTGCTTGCAACCAGCGTCCTGGAAGACGCACGTGTGGAAAGCGTGCTCGTCATTGCTGTTGAGAAAAATGGGGTGAAATCAGGTATCGACTACCTGCGAACGCACCGCAACAAAGCCAACACGGTCTATGTCGGGCAGAGGAAAGACGAAGAGGGGAAGATCGTCTCGGTGGATATTCTCAAGCATATGCAAGAGATTATCCGCTACGCGAGGGTGGCGACCAATAGGAAAGCAGCTGAAGAAGCTGGTATTCCTTATATTGACACTGTCATCATCGACTCTGTCTCCGCACTTGCCGACAAGGTACTGGACAAGATCAGTGGTGCAAGTGCCGCTATCGAACAAGGGAACGCACCACGCGGTGCGCAGATACAAGAGTACGGCTCCCAGAAGTCCATTATCGAAAACTGGATAGATGCCTTCATTAGCAACATGTTCTGTCACGTGATTGTCACCTGCCTGGAACACACCGCAGAAAATCAAATGACGCACATAAAGGAGTCACAGCCGCATCTCCCAGCAAAACTAGCGGAAAAACTTCCATCGATGTTTGATGGCGTGTTCTGTCTCGAAGTGGACAAAAACCTGCCTCCGCATCAGGATGGTACCTTGCCACGTCGGCTCTACTGCCAAGCAGAGAAAACGCACGACGCGAAGACGCGCGCTCCCCGTTCTCGCCCGCTGCCAGTCACCTTAACCGACCCTACCATGAAAATCATTTTTGATTACTTTTTGTTTGAAGATTAGTTTTTCGGAAAGGAACAAAACCCATTATGTCAGAAATCACCCTCGAAACTCGCACTCTACAGGGAATTTACCTCGGAGCCGTCTCAAAGGCTGAAGTGGTAGACGCACCCGACGGGCAGAACCCGCCGAAGTCCGTGACCTTTACCCTGACCATTGTCGAAGCGCCACACAAAGAGGATGTCGGACAGACACTCTCCTTCATCGGCTTCTACCTGCGCAAGAAAACCGGAGAGATCAACCAGATTGGTATCAACCAGCTGGGCCAGTTTGTTTGTGCGGTGATGGGGCAGGAATACGTGCCAAACGCAAAGATCAGCCTCAATACCGAAGACCTCCTTGAGGAACTTGTCACCGTGCGCATGGAGAACGAGACATACAAGGATGCCAACGGCGCGGACAAGCTTTCCCTGCGCATGAAGGAGTACTGGCCTGCCGACAAATATCAGGAGATCGTAAGCGCTCACTTCTAACCGGTAACGCAGCGTGTATTATACCAAGCTATCTGCTGACGAAGGTGAGCAGATAGCTTTCCCACATGGAAAGGAACTATTGTAGTGAAAGAACAGCCAGAACAAGAACTCAGTCAAGCAACCCTTGACTTCCTCGCAACGTGTAAAGCTATCCTTGATAGTATTGAACGAGATATTTACGACGTTGCCGTCCAGCAATCACGAGAGCTTCCTATGCCAGGAGCACACTTTGTGTATGGACGAATGAGCATTAACACTCATCTTTGGGAGGACAGTGGTTCTCTTATGCGTATGCTCAAAGACAACGAGTACACCAATATTGATGCAGAGGTCACGCTGAGTTATTTACTCAAGCGCATGATACGCTACGAAGTGTACCGTCTAGCTCATACGCCAAATGCTGACATGTTGTTGAGAAGCCCACACGACGAGACGGAACGAATCAATACCCTTCCGTCTATTCCCGCTATTAGTGCGTTCAAAATCACCCAGGTGCCGCCCGCTCCACCCACCGTACCACTTACCACTTTGACAGAAGAAACAGACGTACCTTCAGGGGGCACCGACATCCTCAAGTCGCTGGCGCATGGACAGGATACTGAGAAGACAGGTGAACACCCACCCGTGCGTAGCAAGAGAGGAGCCACGACGTGACCACGACGCTCAAGCCCATAGCGCATAAACCAGACCTCCTCCCCAAAGCCTCTTTCGGGAAGGTCGGGTGGCAAAATGTCACGATACGGACGCTGCTGTTGCAAAAAGCGCAGTACTACAATATTCACCCCCGCCAGCGTGCCCCGATCTGGCCGCACTACAAGCGGCAGAAGTGGATAGACACGCTGCTGCGGCCAGCGGAGTTTATGCCGCTGACGCAAATCTACTTCAACAAGGTCTGGCGTTCGGCGGAAGAAGGCGGCAGCCTCATTTACACGGTAGAGGATGGATTGCAGCGCCTGTTTACGATCTACCTGTTTCTCAACGATGAACTCAAGACCTTTAATGAAGTCGAGTATCACAAGAGAATACTTATCCGCAATATCCCTAGCCTGCCGTTTGACAAACGGTTTAGCGAACTGACAGAAGAGATGCGGCAGCGGTTCCTGGAATTTTCCATTCCAATCATTGTGGCGGAAGAGGTAGACGCGGAAATTGCAGACGAACGCTACCGCCGCCTCAATGATGGGGTGCAGTTGACGAAGGGCGAGCGCATGCGCTCCTACCGCGACACCGTGGCTTCTCAGCTCGCGGAATTGATCGCCACACACCCGTTGTGGCAGGAAAATATGAAATCCGCCAAGCGCAAAGACCGCCAGTACCGCTTCGAGCTGGCCTTGTACATCATCTTGATGAAAGTCCACAGTTTCCCCATTCAGATGGGCATCAATGAACTGGAACTGCTTGCGGCAGGCATGAGCGACTACGCGCTCACCTCGCGCACCCAGGAAGAAATCTTTGAACAACTGGAACGGCTTGCCCACGTCTTCGACGGTATCCAAATTACCGCGAAGACCGATGGTATCGTCGTCTGGCAGGCAGGGTACTACTTGCAACGGGCGGGCTGCGACTTTACCGCCTGTGAGCGTGGATGCCTGCGTCCCTGGTTCGAGTCCGCGAAAATCGAGCGGCTGGAGAAAGTCAACATGGGCAATCTCAGTTCCTTTGCGGCCATGTCACATAGCATGCGCCAGACGCAGTTCTGGACTGCGCACAAGGCGCGTCTGCTCGACCAGGCAGGACTGGTCTTTCCAGACCGTGACCGCTGGTACCGCGAACGCCATGGGGAGCCTCCTGTGCTGCCGCACGAGCCACCCTTTGACCCGATCAGCGGGCTTGTTTTGACGCCACTGGATAGCGTGCTAAGCTAGTACGAACAACTAGGAGGAACAAATGGCACAACACATCACCTTGCAGAAAAAGCCGCGCCCTGCACGCGTCCCTTCTGCTTTTGAGCACTACTGCGACTGCGCCAACTGTGGTCTGTTCACGGCACCATTCAAACCTGTTCCAGGCGCTGGCAATCTGGATGCCCGCATCATCTTCGTAGGGGAGGCACCAGGAAACACTGAGTGGACACTTTCCAAGCCGTTCGTGGGAGAGAGTGGTCGCCTGCTCAACAACACACTGGAAGAAGTTGGACTGCACCGCACAGACGTTTACTGCACCAACGCGGTACTCTGTCGCCTGCCTGACAATCACAAACTCACGGCCAAAGAAACCATGGCGTGTAACGAACGTTTGAAGCAAGAGATTGTATCCTTGCCCAACCGACACGTCATCGTCGTATTAGGCACATCGGCAGTCAAGGCCATCACGGGTCGCAATGATGGCATTACGTCCTGCCTCTTTAAGGTCGAGTGGAGTGAAGCGTTTGGGTGCTTCATTGTCTTCAGTTACCACCCTGCTGCGTGCTTGAGAAACCCAGACTACTATCAAGACGTACTCTACACGTTTCAGAAAGCCCGCGACTTGCTCGATGTTGCCAAAGGGACAATCCCCTCACCAATTGTCGCGTACACACTTGAAGATGACGTTGAGCGTTGTCTTGATCGCCTGTACCGTATAGAACGCACAGTAAAAAAGTATATCTCCTGCGACATAGAGACTACGGGGCTTGACTGGAGAACCGACACACTAGAGCAGTTGGGTTTCGCGTGGAACTTCCATAGGAAGGATTACGCATATATCATACCGAAAGCCGTGCTGTCAGATATAACCGTCAAAGAGGCACTTGGTGGTTTGTTCGCTCGTCGCGACGTTCAATGGATTTGGCATAACGGGAAATTCGATGTGCAGTTTCTCAAGCAATATGGTATTGACGACATTCGGGTTGACATCGATACCATGCTGGAAAGCAAGTCGCACGATGAACGGCAAGGCGTTCACAGCCTGAAGCAACTCAGTGCCCGTCACTTTGGCGACTATGATTACGGTACAGAGAAAGTTGGCTTTACTGACCCACGCTACCATGCCAAAGACTGCATCTACACGCTCAGGCTAGGACGGGACGACCTGCCCAAAGCCCTTGCGCGAGAGAAATCATCGCACAATGGCTACCCAAAACCGCAATACCGTCATGACACCGTACTCGCGCCTGTTTGGAACGCCATTACTGATATAGAACTTGCAGGTATTCCTGTAGATCGTGCAGCCGCTCTTGCTCTGGCAAAAGCAATGGGCGACTACCCAAGTGAAGAACTTGGCGGTGCATTGCTCAAACAAAAGCAAGCGTGTCAGGACTTAGCAGGCTACACCGTCGCGAAGAAGCGGAAAATACGCCACAAACTACCACTTCCAATCGAACATTACAAAGTCGGCCCGAAAAAGGGACAACCCAAGCCACAGACGTTTGAAACGACCCTTGAAGAGGTGACTGATCGCGTCCCTATCAATCCAGGTTCCCCGACGCAGCTGGGAGAACTGCTCTTCTCTGCCTGGAAGTTGCCTATCGTCAAGTACACGCCACATGGAGCACCGTCTGTCGATGAAGAGAGTTTGAAGTTCTATATGGAAGAAATGGACGACAGCATCCAGCGACGCTTCCTCGCAGCGCTGCTGGCCTTCCGCAAGGACATGAAGCTCTACTCGACCTACGTCCTGGCTGCCATCAAAGAGTCAGCATGGGACGGCAACCTGCATACGCACTTTTCCTTCAATCCCGTCACCGGACGCCCATCGAGCGCCGACTTGAATATTCAAAACATTCCCAGTGACGACCATGGCAACTCTCCCATTAAAAAGCTCTACATTGCTCCGCCAGACCACTACTTTGTCGAAGCTGACTACGGGCAGCAAGAAATGCGCATGGCGGCGTTCTACGCAAAGGATGCGGAACTCTTGAAGGCATGTATGGAGTCCGACTTCCACGGCGCGGTAGCGCGTATGGTGTTCCATAAGCAGTTTGCTGAAATCGATGCCTGTGGTAGCGATCTTGCCGCGTTAGAGCATCTCATAAACAGTCACCTGACCTACCGCGACCTCGTAGCCGAACACGCCAGAACGCCACTTGATGCGGCGTCACTGATAAAGAAACTCGCCAAACTCTGGCGTTTCCGCGCCAAGTCGGTCAACTTCGGCAAGCTCTACGGTCAGACGCCCCTTGGGTTACAGGAAGCCCTGCTGAGTCAGGGCGTTGACGCTACCTTAGAAGAAACCACCGAGTATCACCGCGCCTGGGGCAATCGTTTCGCCGCCACTACCAAGTGGCTAGAGAAGCAGTGCCACGACGTCTTCACGTACGGCTTCGTAGACACCCCAATGGGGCACAGGCGGCGCAAGTTCCTTATTAGCCAGCGCACGCTCAAAGAAACGCTGAACCAGGCCATGAACAGCCCAATACAGTCATTGTCCTCGGACATGACCATGCTGGCGGTGATTTCCCTGCACGATAAACTACAAAGGCGCGGGTTGGGGCGTATAGGCTTCTTCGTCCATGACAGCATCGCCTTTTTCATCAAGAAGGAACATTTACAGGAAGGAGCAGCCCTGATTACCTACGAAATGGAACACGCCCTGGACTTCATCCAAGACAAAGGTTTCTACGTCCCATTCCCTATAGACATGAAGTACGGCCCTGGTTGGGGCGACCTACAACCACTCGAATTGACATAACACTACAACCTAGGAGGTACTACGATGGCGGAATTACTCACAATTTATTCTGTATGGGCAGATATGGAAGATGACGAACCTATTGCATACTGTTTAGCAGAGCAGGATGCAAAAACGTTGTTTGTGGGATATGAAGAGTGTGGAGACATCATTCCCGTAGATGTCTCATTTGACCTCTGGTTACTGATGTTTAAGCAACACCAATTTCTGCCGAAATAACACTACAACTTTAGGGGGAACAACACAATGGCAATCAACGCACTTCCTGCCGATGACACCACGCTGCCGCGCAACGTCATCCTACAAGGCCACGCACTTTCAGTCTTACAAACACTACCCGACAACTACGTCCAATGCTGCATTACCTCGCCACCCTACTACGGGTTGAGGGACAATAAAACACCTCCCATGATTTGGGATGAAGGCCAATCATGCGACCACGTGTGGGACGTGTGGAGAGAGCTTCACGACATACGCGAGGAGACACAGCATGGAAAAACCCGCACAACTGACCGCCATTACATCGACGCCAGTCGCAGGTTTGACGGCAACCACCAGAAGCACCTCGCAGGACAGTTCTGCGTGCGCTGCAACGCATGGCGTGGAGAACTTGGACATGAACCAACCATTAATCTCTACACCCAACATCTCGTGAGCGTTTTCCGCGAACTACGACGTGTACTACGTAAAGACGGAACCTTGTGGATTGTGCTAGGCGATAGTTACGCTGGAAGCGGGAAGGGTTACGGAGCGAAAGACCATGGAAAATTGGGAAAGCATGCGAATGAGTTTCTTCCAGGCCCAACGCCTCTTTCCGATAGTCTTAAACCAAAAGACCTGATGATGGTCCCAGCACGCGTTGCAGTAGCATTGCAAGCAGATGGATGGTACTTGCGCTCAGACATAATTTGGGCAAAAAGTAATTGTACTCCAGAAAGCGTCACGGATCGTTGTACCTCTTCCCATGAACATATATTCCTGCTGGCAAAGTCCAGACAGTATTACTATGACAACGAAGCGATCAAAGAACCAGCAAAGGATTGGGGAAAACGCGACCGTACTGCTTTCCGCATGGGAACAACCGACCCGCTCTTAAAGCATCATGGCATGACAGACGCGAACTTTGCTGAACGAGGACGCAACAAACGTGATGTTTGGACAATCAGCACACGCTCACTCAAAGAAGCCCACTTCTCTACGTTTCCGATGGATTTAGTAGAAACCTGCCTCAAAGCAGGCTCCCGTCCAGGCGATATCATTCTTGATCCCTTTATCGGCTCTGGAACCACCGCCGCAGTCGCCATACAGCACCAGCGCGACTACATCGGCATCGAGGTCAATCCTGCCTACTTCGCACTGATTGAAAAACGGATAACTGCCGCCAAAGGGGGAAAGTAATGGCAATCGACCCAACGACCTACGAAGACGATGCCGCGTCTTTGCTGGAACTCGACCACATTTACTGTAGTGATAACCTACCCGTACTACGAGGATTTCCTGACAACAGCATCGACGCGCTCGTCTGCGACCCTCCTGCCGCCATCGGCTTCATGCAGTCTAAAGAAAGGGAATGGGACTCCAACAAAGGTGGCAGGAAGCAATGGATTGCATGGCTACAAGAGATTATGGAAGAATGCTTGCGCGTGATGAAGCCTGGAGCGCACGGTTTTGTGTGGGCACTTCCTCGAACCTCGCATTGGACGATGTGTGCCTTAGAAGACGCCGGGTTCGAGATACGTGATGTAGTCATGAATCTATTTTCCCAAGGTATGCCGAAATCTCACAATATTGGCCTCAACATCGACAAGGCTGCTGGCGCAGAGCGCAAAGTCATCAGCATACACAAAACGAAAGACATTCGCCGCAGCGTTGAGGCGGATAGGGAAAAAGGCATCACGCATGGGCAAGGAAAGTTTGCTCCTGGTTCTCCTTCCTTGGAAATGGAATACAAAGTCACAGCACCTGCAACGCCAGAGGCCGAGCATTGGGACGGTTGGGGGTCATCGCTTAAACCTGCAGTTGAGTATTATATCCTTGTCAGGAAACCACTAGCAGAACCGACGATTGTCAAGCAGGTGCTCAAAACTGGTACCGGGGCGATCAATATCGCATCTACGAGAGTCGGGGAGAGTCAAAGATGGCCTGCCCACCTCCTGCTCTCCCACGCCGAAGGCTGCGTACAGATAGGCACCACAAAAGTGAAAGCCAGTGTCGGCTTTGAAGGACATGTGGGAGACCTGACCGTCAACTCCTATGGTAAGTATGCCTCTGCACACAGACCTGCTCGTGAAGACGAAGTAGTACCAGTCTGGCAGTGTGTCGAAGGATGTCCTATAGCCATCCTTGACGCCCAAAGTGGCGTGCGTACCAGTGGGAAGTCTGATGGCTTTGAAGGGCCGTATAAAGCGCAGGTCTATGGGAAGTTTGCAAACAATTCAATCCGCCCTGAGACCATCTACGGCGATACGGGAGGCGCAAGCAGATTCTACACCAACTTCCCCTATGAAAAAATACCACGATTTATATACATGCCAAAAAGTTCGCCGAGCGACAGGACTATGAAGAACATGGTCAAGAACGACCACCCTACAGTCAAATCGACTCACCTGATGGCTTGGCTATGCCGCTTGATTACGCCACCGGGAGGCATCGTCCTCGACCCGTTCATGGGCAGTGGTTCCACTCTTGTTGGGGCGATCAGGGAAGGGTTCCACTACATCGGTATTGACAACGACCAGCACTACTGCGACATCGCTGAAGTGCGCACCGCCATTGAAAGGGAACGCCGTGTCTAGACCTTCCAAACAGCAAGCCTATGTCCTGCACCGCATGCAGCAGGGTGCGACGCTTACCTGCCTGCTCAACACCGCCTGGGCGCATTCAGCCGACCATACCCGCGCTACCGCAGGCAACCTGCACCACAAAGGGAACGACGAGTGGGTGTCGCCCTCGACCGTCATGGCGCTGTTGCGACAAGGAACGATTATTGAGGTGTCCAGGGAACCGCGCATACAGGCAATCTGGAACGCAACCTATACGCTGGCGCAACAATCATTAGAAAAACCTTAATCAATTCTTAGAATGGGTGTGTCAGCATGTCAGGCCGTTTCAACGTGTGTTTTGGTGATTGCTACCTCATACAGTATGGTATACTTGGGAACGAGTTGTGTTCTTTGTCCTACCACATGTTGCACAATGTACTTCACAATGTATTCTATTGTTCCCAAAGGGGGTATCTTTTTGTGATTTCCTACGTCCCGCACGAAGCGGCCTATGACGGCTCGCTCACGCCCACAGCTTTACGTGTCCTACTGTATTTGGGTGGAGAACACCCACACTCAAAAAAATGGAAAAACTACTGGTGTTGGGAAAGCTTTATGGAAATGGCCCAACACCTTTCCAATGCGTTCTACCATTACAGCGCGAAAATGATTCGCGACGCCTTGTACCTACTGCGCAAGCAGGGCTATCTCGAACGCGCTGTGCGCATTATTTTACCCAAAGTCGCAGGAGGGAAGACCGTACGCCACCTCTGTTACCGCGTCATTATATCCTTAGAAAGCCCTCGCGCCGTCGAGGTGCAAAAAAAAGCATAGGAGAGACTGTATGCACCTCACCTTTTATGATTATTCGCACTGCGATATCCATGAACAGGACTTCAGCGAGCGCAACCTTGCTGGAGCAAACTTCTCCAGCGTGATTGCCTATGGAACGCTCTTTAACGGAGCCGACCTACACGGCGCGGATTTTACCTGGGCTGACCTACGTGGCGCGTACTTTATCGGAGCCGACCTGCGTGATGCGAGTTTCCGTGGCGCTGACCTCAGCAAGGCTGTCTTTGCCGGTTGCCCTTGGCGCGGCAGCGAGTTGGACGAGGCCCATCTCAATAGCGATACGGCGCTCACAGACAACCGCACTATTACCGACGAGGACGAACAACACGAGGTGCAGCAGTACCTGCAAGCGCACCGCCCAGAGTTACGCATTATCCAATTAAAGCCTGTGGTAGCGGAGCCACGAGAAATACACACCGAAAGCAGGGGTCTTGTGCAGTGGGTAAAAGAAATTCTGCGTCGAGTGGTGCCATGAGCATTAGGCCGACATCAATACAGGAGTGTTGGGCTGCTCTTGAGCAGGGCTATCGTATCGTCTGTCACAATGGGGACTGGCTCTACCGTCGTCCAGATGGCATGTACGTCTACGTCCCGTCACCTCCTGCATCTGCCACTGCTCTGCCCAATCAGGAAATCACCTCAACCGATAGGGAGACACTGCTGGCCTTTGTGCTACTGCGTGACGCGGTAATCGACCCAACGAGTGTTCCTGTTGACGCTCCAGCGCCTGTAGTCGTTGCAGGAGACGTGATCGAAGGAACGGTGAACTACATTGTAGAGGATTCTTGAACGGGAATAGAAAAGTCTGCCACATTAGCGTATACTAGTGTTATACACGCTATTTCGAGGGGGAAATACTTGTACGGCTTTGCGATGCGACCTCTGTGGCAGCGACGACGTTGTGCGCAGACTGCTTTTCCAAGCACGACTGTGATTTCACGCTAGATGATGAAGAGAACGAAAAAGACGCCTAAAAACGCCTAAAAAGTGAGAAATTCGCGTAAAAAACTCTCAAAAACCGTGAAAAACGCGTGAAAACACCAAAAAACGACTTTTTTCGCAGGTAAACAGAAGTTTTACACATTTGTGTAAAACTTGTGGATAACTTTCACCAAAAAACCGTCAAGAGTGGCAATCTGGAAGGGGATATGGCGCATTTTCAACGAAAACGTCCCAGGATGCAAAAAGAGTTGGATTGGGGAGTACCAAAACAGCTGGTTCAACTAGAAACTGAAAAAAATCAGCCCAATCCAGCAAGTAGGCATTCTCCATACAGGGACAAAGCATATTGTAAGGTACTGCGCGGTGAGCACGTCTATGAACACGTCAAAGACTACACCTGGAACACCATGAACCGCGACGGCACGACAACCTGGAATAAACTGGTGATGCGCGAGTGGCAGTGCAGCGGTTGTGGCAAGAAAAGAGTGGAGCATGCACACCTATGAAAGGAGAGGGTAATGCATGAACCGTGCCAGTGGCATGCCTGCCTCAAAGAAGCAGAAACGCACATCACACTGAAAGGTGGTAGCCATGAGCCACGCATTTGGAAATTCTGCTACGACCACTATCTGGAAGCACTGACCATAGCGGAACTGTTACGACGACTTACGGGTATGCCAGAAATACTGGAGGAGGGGAAGTATGAACGAAACGCAGGTATACATTGACCGAGATACAGGCGTTCGTTTAGTAGTAGAGTACGATATTCCTGATAGCCCTCTTGTCACTATCTTCTGGTCAGAAGATAATAATCTTGAGGAAATCAATGCGGCCATACGCCGACTGCAACAGCAAGCAGGACTACTCTATCCTACATCAGAGTAGAGATGAGTTAACAACCAGGAAACACCGGGGGAACACATTTATGACAAATAGACAAACCTTAGCCGTAATGACCTTGGCTGAGAAGAACGCACTGATTCACTCGCGAGTCATGCGCCAGCCGCTCGACGTGGTGTGCAGCGGCCCAACCGCCGAGCACCCCGATACCCCGCATCGTTGGCGCTGCCGCGCCTGTGGAAAAAGCGATGTGTGGGGCAGCGTGACGGTGCATACGATGGGGCCGCCCAATTACTTCGAGGACATGAACGCCGCGATGCACCTGCTCGACAACGCCAGTCCCCTGGTGGGTACGTCGGTGCTGCTGCGCCGTGGGACGCGCTATGCCGCGATTGTCAAGGATTACCCAGGACAATACCAGGATACCATCAACGACTCCAAGAACTGCATGGCCGAAGCGCTCTGCTTGGCGATCTTGCTGGCGCTGGGAGTAACCGACCATGCAGGGCGACTACTCGACGAGGGTGGCAAGGCGGTTCCCGCACCAGTGGCTGAGAAATGATGCGGAAGGTTATCGTTGCCATCAAAGACTTTCTGAGGCAGTTGGCAATTGTGCTTACCGGTGATCCACATGATTGGTAGGTATCTCACTGTACCCTAGGAGAAGGTTATGTCAATTTCAGATGAGCATGTGTGTGCATTATTGGAAATTGTGGCAGGTATCGTTCAAACGAATGGTATTGCTTTCTGCTATGACCGTTACTGTAATGACGATGAGTGGTCGTACTGCATATTTTGTGAAGAAGGGATTTTTAACCCTCACGAAGAGCAGGGGTGGGAGCATACTTCTGATTGTCTTCTTATGAGAGCGCGAATTTTACTGGACAAGATTGAAGCCGATACACACAAGCCTTTTCAGATAGGATAGTTTTATGTCAACCTACGAACTCGGCAAGACAGGGATGCACACGATGCCACAGATACGACGGCAGGTGCAGTTACTGGTAGAGCAGCAGGAACGCAATATTGGTCAGTCTATGCACGATGTACTCGTGATGGAACTGCTGCTGCATATCTACGACGGACTCGATATTATGGACACCCGACTCAGGGACATCGAGGGGCATCTGTCGAGTATTGCCAGTAGCGAAGCTAATCGGGAGTGGGATGCTGAGCACAACCCACACGCACATGGAAGTTGAGCATATCGTGAAGTATATCGAAGCGCCACACACCTATGACGGAAGAACGACCAGCCTTTTCCTTGCCGGTGGCATTACAGGATGTCCTGACTGGCAGAAAGATGTGGTTGCCCAACTACGGGACACGCCCCTAGTACTCTTTAATCCTCGGCGTGCGTCATTCCCTATCGAAGATAAAAAAGCGGCGAGGGCGCAGATCGAGTGGGAACACCACTATTTGCGCAAAGCGACTGGCATTGCCTTCTGGTTTCCCCGTGAAACGCTCTGCCCAATTGTGCTCTACGAACTGGGTGCCTGGTCTATGACTTCAAAGAAGCTCTTCGTTGGCGTACATCCCGCATACCAGCGCATACAGGACGTACAGATACAAACGGACTTAGAGCGACCAGACGTTCATGTTGTTGAGAGTATAGCGGAATTAACAAAGGACATTACCGCGTGGATACAGCGGAGGTATCCATAACCACCACCCTTAGAGGACGTTATCCCAATTTCAGATAGGTACTTTCGTGCGTATGTGATAAGCTCAGCAATTGGATTTTTACTCTCATCTTTGAGACCACCAAGCAGGTTTGGGGGATGGTTCTAGGGAACATTTGTTCCACCTTACCCTCCCGCCCGAATATAATAATCAACTATTCAATATATAATCTACACCAACCCGCTTTACATATCACATCCCATACAGAAGGGCTTATCACCGCTTACCTCATCCATTGCTTCTACTATCTGCTGAGTTAACATAGTCTATACACTCACAATAGAATGACTAGAATAGCACGAGAATGAGGGTAAAACTGTCCTATTGTCATTGTATCGTGCATACGTGGCATCGGAGCTAGGACGTGAAATGCATGGCTCGCTGCGTTTCATGCCCTCTCTTGCTCACTACAGCGCGTTTAAGCACACATCTAGATGGTCCTTGTTACCTCTTCTCATTGCCTCTCCTGACAAGGAACACGAACGGTTCCGAACAAAGATAGGCAATACCCTTGACATAAGCGTTTTGAAACGCTTACAATCTTAACAGGGGTGTGAGGGACCGGAAGTACCGATCCCGCTTGTCACACCCACAAGGAGAAAGCACCATGAAACGTATCACCCATGCATTCAAGGCAACGCTACTCATTGCCTTGCTCGTGCTAGCCATCGTAGCGGGCATACTGGCATATCGCCACTACGTTACCTACAGCTACAGCAGTTACCTGCAAGCGGTCCACATGACTGCATACGATAGCAGTAGCAACACACTACCTACCAACGGTACACAGCGTACGTTACGCGCTGGCTATCTCATTTGGGATAGCTGTTACGAATGGAACAATACTACTGCATGCGACATGTTGAACGACTAGCACCAGGAAACTGAGGAGTACGCACCATGATATACAACCCTACGACATTTGAGGCTCAGAAACAACAAGAGTTTTTCACACACTCTTGTCTCTCATGTCACCAGAAAATTGTTTCACGGCGTCGAGATAATCAATGGTTCTGCAATCAGCAATGTGAGCGGGACTATGACGAACTAGGTCCCCTTGAATACCCCTGCATCGACTTTGATGCAGAGGACAATATGTAACCTGATGTTTCACGTGGAACATCCCAACAAAAAATCACACTGAGGAGAAAACAGCAATGAACAAAGAACATCTTTACACCCATCCCTATAGCATCCAACTATTATCCGACATTGTAGACGAGCCTATATCACTGGCTCACTATGACCTCATGGCCCTAGAGGACAATTGGAACGACTATCTAGACCGTATACAAGCGACTACACGCGTGTACACTCTAGGGGACCTTGCAACACTACGCTATAACTTCGGATCCGATACGATACCGTGTTTTTGTTCCTGGTGTTTACACCTATGCCCTCCAGCTGAGATCAATCATACCAGGAAGCAATACAGCTAGTCACTTCCCTACCATGCACCCAGTAGAAACTACTGGGTGCATTCTTTTTGTCCGATGTGCTGTCCATACACTACAATGCCCAGCAGTGTTCACTACAAGCTATTCTGACAGTCTCCAGTCAAAAAACGTATCATCATACCCTCTTCTCTAAAAACGTCAGAATCGCACTACAGCCACAAAAAACAATACTTAAATGCGTAGTTAAGTTTAAACGCGTTTACCAATCTGTCGATCACTTTCCTACTGCACTATCTAACTACCAAACAGCATATAGACGGTTACTAGAACCATTTCCACAATACGTGCATAACGTGCATTAGCACATTGTACACTTTGTACAGGTAAAACGGTTCTGGTACAAGTGGTACATGCCATAAATCAGCATCACAAGCCATTTCACACCATGTTACACATTTTTTGTACCACATCACATCAGCAAAAAAGGTATAGCACCTACTACGTTTTCTATATTATATTTATTTTATTTTTTTCATATACGTCATAAAGTAAATCTAGCTGTAACAAAGTGTAACAAAAGCATGTAAACAACCTTGTAAAGCCATTTTACACCATGTTACAGGAAAAAATGAAGTGTCACACAAGTGGTACAACACATGAGTTTAGAAGATACATAGACTAGCATGTCAAGTCACTTTACACCGTGTTACACTTCATGTTACAGGTAACACAGGACATTAAATGCATAACGTTCATAACTATGCATCAATACATATTTTTATGCAAATTTGACAAAAATTATGCATTATTATATACTACCCATTAAGCATAACAAAAAAAGCATAACAAATGTAAAAATTTACATAAAATTATGCTCAAGAGGAAAAAGAGGAAAAAAGGAAAAAATGAGAGAAAAAATAGTACAAGGACAGTACTGCATTGAAGCGGTACTGCATGAATTAGAAACAAATGATCCTACTAACTGGGAAGATATACGCATATATCGCAGTACTGCTCAACAAACGGCAGAGTACTGCTATAAACTTGCTCAAGACGGGTATACACGTATAAGCGTCAGGCTATTAGACAGGAAAAAAAGAGAATATATCCCCTGCGAAATAACTCCATATACAAACATGCGCGTTGATGATAGTGCGTTGAAAAATAAGCAACTATGGAACGGTTTTACTGTAGAAGTACTGGAGACAAATGAGGGATCACAACGGAAAAAAATACGATTATACAATACTCCTCAGTCCACAGTAGTATGGATAAGCAACACAAAACTACGTCGTATAGGGGAATAGCCACAAAAAACAACAAAGGACATGAGTTTTTCAGCTCTTGAAAAACTCATTCCTTTTCCTCTTGACATTAGCGTTTCAATACGCTATACTTCCATCACAATCAATTGATTGAAAGAAAAACCATAAGAAGCTAGGAGAAGACAAACTATGTACACATGCGATATCTGCGGGACCGACGTTCTTGACACGGATAATCTGATTCGTGCCAACTATCGCGACGAAAAAGGGGACCGCTTCTATGGCAATTGTGATATTCTCGTATGTTCCGATTGCTCTGAGGAGCACGAGGAAGAATTGTACTATGTTGAGGAAACCGACTAACCGGAAATAAGGGGATATGCCACAAACGCAATGACACATGAGGATATTCAATCAAACCTTGATTTATTACATCGTGAATTGCACGCAATGCAACGCAACCTGGAGACGTTGTACCAGGCTGCTAGCAGAAACGATATTCAAGTATTTTTAGTGCGTAAGGAACATTTACAGCAAAGAATCACCCAGCTACAAAAGGAGAAAACAGCATGAACAAAGATGCAACTATGAAAACATGGATAGTCACTCACACAAATTTGAGTGATGAGAAATTTTACTACAAAGTACGTGCAACGTCTCGTAAGGAGGCAAAACAGTACATTGCGACAAAGCATAACTTTTACCTTTGTACCCTTACTGCCGTAGCAAGCAAAACAGCAGAAATATTCACTTTTATGGGGCATATGCCCATTGTTATCTGGGATTATCACACACAACAATAAGGAGCATTAGAAAGCTATGAATAGCAATGACGTCGTAGGCTTTACACATAGTGACGGTTATGCGCTTTGTAACGAGCATGCCGACTATGGGGAAATGCTGGACGCAAATAACGAGTCGGGCAAAGTACAGCCAATTTTCGCCATGGATGAGTGGGACAGTTTCCCAACATGCGATCACTGCAATGAACCTCTGGAGGTATCACTTACCTCAGACGGACTAACCTACTATCTTGCCATGGGAGAAGCGGGCAGACAGTTCTTAGACGACATGGGGATCTATTATGACAAAAGAGACTGCATCATGTGCGACAAGGAATTTTACCCACAAATCGGAGAGGGCTATAATCGCGCATTTTGTAGCGAAAAATGTAGTGATGCCTATGATATGACAATAGAGGAGTAAACAGCCATGGCAACAAAAAACAGAACCTACAAAATATCAGGCATAAATCACAGTGCGGAAACGAAAATAAAAGAGGCCTATACCGATGATTTTAAGCAGTCGGTACGCATAGGGACACTATGGTTACAGAACGGGTATACCGTACGCATTGTTACCTGGAACGAAACAACGCAGAAGTATGAGGTAAAATAGCCATGCAAGCCACAAACGACTACGCAACACTGGCAAGCCATGCTACCCCCACAGGGGTAGCAGTAGGCGCAATCGAATACAGCATACCGACGTTCGTACATCCCTTCACACCCATAAATACCTGCGGATTCTGCGGGCACTGTGGAACCGTTCTCACATCGGGATGCATGTATTTTTGCTGCGAGTGCGGACATCCGGTCGATCA
>WNGR01000367.1_pt1 | contig 49081 bp, 59 predicted proteins | sample 5407581 | NCBI WGS metagenome assembly WNGR01 (sample SAMN13153383, study PRJNA577476) | soil metagenome | isolation source: 80 cm soil or saprolite under Garry oak tree replicate 2 | place: USA:California | collected 2016-06-15 | reverse complement strand
CGAAAGGTTCGGCATCTCATCCAGTATAGAAGTGTGACAACGACCTTGGGATGAAATTAACTACATGCCCACAACATTACTAGTGTCGAATCTACTTACCGTTGCGCCAGTTTGTGCTGATACGAAACATTCGCTTCCAATCTTGGATCTGTGTGACCGCCCGACCTGGAAGATTTTTGGTTTCACGCTCATCTCTACGGCCAGCAAAACCTCTGAAACCCCTCAGGCGGAGCCTTCCGAACTCGCGCAGGTAGAGGTTTTTCCACAACTACAAGAGATCCCGGATGTTCAATGTGACCGCGTAAATGGGGTCGCCCAGATGAACGTGCTATGTACCTGGTTATCGAGGGACAGACGTGCGCAGTCGCGATTGGTTGCCTGAAGAGTGCAGAGATCTGTATGGGACAAGTATGTGAAGATGTGGAGAATGAGCTCGTCATATAGACTTTCGAAGCTAGTTGATCGTGCTGTAAAGATAGAAGGTACAGATAGATGAGCACGCTTGGAATGTGGGAGGTCTACTGGGGAAAGCGGTCTCTTGAGCATTATGAGCAAGTCACCAGTACTAATACTACTGGAGTTACGGTGGTGCGTGTGAAGTACTCGAAGAGGGGAGATGTCCCCGGACCGTTATTCCGGTGTCGGGCCGCACTAAGAATGGCTAGGTTGCCCTGATCACACTCGCAGTCGCCGTCTGCTTCGGAAGACTCATGGCACCGTCCCGAGGTCCTGAGCCCCTCGCGCGTGCTCTGCACACCACTCTCGAGAATCACAAAGGGCCCGTTCATGTCGCCCGGTACGCCAGAGGAACCGCAAAGTACGTTCTGACTGGTGGTCAAGATCGAACGGTCCGCCTTTGGAATCCCACCTTGGGAACAGAAATCAAGGCCTACTCGGCCCACGGTTATGAAGTTCTATCAATCTCTGTGTAAGTGCATCGGCACCAATTATGAACGCTCTGTGCAACTCCGCCCGATCGCTTGTTTCAGCGCACACGATAACACCAAGTTTACCTCTTCTGGTGGAGACCGATCGGTCTTTCTCTGGGATGTGACGACCGGAAACACTCTTCGCAGGATATCGGCCCACTTGGCTAAAATTAATGTAGTGGAGTTCAATGCTGATGCCACCGTGGTAGCCAGTGGTGAGTCACGTCAATGACCTAGTTGAGCTACCGCAATGTAATCGTATAGGTTCCTACGACTCCACCGTCAAACTGTGGGATCTCCGGTGCGTCTGAGCAATCCTTCCTTCTAGAGTTTCGTATTCGAAACCGATCCACCAGCTCCCCAAACCGCCAACCGATACAAGCGCTAGAAGAGGCCCGAGATTCTGTCCAAACCCTGTATGTGGGGTCCTCCAGAATCATGTCCGGCTCCGTTGATGGCCACGTCCGGACATATGACTTGCGCAAGGGGGAACTTCGCACAGACTATATCGGTCGTACGTACGCGTGCATTTCATGATGAGAGTCTTGTTGTGCGACCTTTTGTTAGACCCCGTCACATCTGTCGTCCCCACTCAAGACGAGTCGACATATCTCGTAATGACGCTAGATGGGCACGTTCGCCTCATGGATGCCATTACCGGAAAGTTACTGAATGACTTTTCTGGGCACACCCACGCTTCATACCGCTGTCGTGCGTGCTTCGGGCACGGGGAAGCAAGTATAGTTGCGGGAGATGAAAATGGTGCCGTATGGGCTTGGGACCTCCTTGATGTCAGCTATCCGACCTTCATGCGCGCCAATGTCTAATCTTCTTTTAATGCAGGCCAAACCCCTTCAACCCAATCCGCCGCCGAAGGTACACCATAAGGTTATAACATGGACGGAACATCACCCCGCAGAGGCTGGGGAATTAATTACCGCCAGTGCCGATGGCACCGTCAAGGTTTGGCGTTACCCAGCTTCAGGTTCATGACACCTTGATTGGGGGCGAGACATAATTAAGACAGTACCGCCCGCCTGCCAATATGGCAGTCACATTGTGAAAAATACACACGTGCGTAGTGAATAGTGATAGTTACGGGACAACCCAAAACTGTAGTCACCGCTTGGCTTGGCTTACAGCTTCTATTGACGGCGGAACAGTAATGGTCAGGCATATGTTTGCCTAGCTTAAGATACAGAGCGAAGTAGAACGCACCCCTTCGAGTGGCGTCTTCCAACAATTGAGTGTCGACATGCTCCGCGGGTAGCTGCACATATCGAACGACGGATCCGCGGATAAAGCAGTTCTTCACTGCCATCTAGGGGCGAGACTTAGTTAGCCACCCTGAGGTGTAGCATTAGACCAAACACACCATGTGAGGATGCCTCGCCTGATCCGACACTTCGATTGCGTCCAAGCGAATATTCAAGAACCTGAGAGGACAAGCGGTTGAGACGCAACAACAAATCCCTGAGGACGAGACCGTCGGCTCACTGGTCGACAGATTTCAGGGTACCCGTGATAGACAGGTCATTCTTGAGTTCGACCGTGACACGCTGATCTGTGAGTGTCTTGAAAACCGAGAATATAAGCTGGAGGGTCAAATAACCGTCAGCTTCATGTGAAACAAGGCCACTGTATATCACAATGACGACCTACCATGGCGCACTCAGGTCAGGGCGCGAACGGTCTGCGTTCATACGGGTTAGTCCATTATATAATCAGAACGTAATATTTTTTGGACGAGATCCACTTACTCAGGCTGGCAAGCCGCTGCATAGCCCCATCCCTCCTTGAACTCATATCTCCCCCAGAGCTCTGGTATTCTGGACCAGGGCTAGGGCCATACTGGCAAGGTTGGAACAGGGGGAATCCGACCCATTCAGAGCCGTCCTATGAATGTTCTATGTATGTCCGGCTGTTGACTGCGTAGAACTTTAGCGCCGTGCACTCAGGCTGCCGTTCTCTCATTTGTATTCAAGTAGGCACCTCCGATTCGTCTCTGTTACTTAGTCCCTGGCCCACGGCGAGATTGTTTCAGTAGTAGACAGGTTTGCTCAGGTTTGAACTTCAATTTTATTCTCTCATCTGGAGTTTAAGAGTACGTCTACCGCACGGGGCTACATCATGTGGTATCAACCGGGCGCCCTGTTGGTTCACCTTCTGGGCCTCGCTAGCTTCAAGGTTGTGCTGGCTTTCTACTGTAGGTTGATTGCCTATCGACACCGCTGCCGATGTAATACGAGAACGCTCACCTATAACAAGTCCTGGCCACCAATGCCAACACCGATTTGCAGAAGTTCTATCTAGGTGTTAATACAAGCATTCCAACTATGACCATGCACGAAAGTAGAAAGATCCAAGCGAGTTTCGTCGCCTGAAACCCAGATACAACTCGGGCGGTAAAGATTTGCCCTGTGTGACGGCGGGATCTACACTACCACATATCCATCCTTCATCATTTATCTTGGATTGGTCAGTAAAGTCAACCTGTCCACTTGTTTCTGTCTCCCTTGTCATGGCGCTTCACAAACGAATTGTTTGATCCATCGAACCTGAGACAATGTGCTGGCCATCTGGAGAGAATGCCACAGACGTGACCCAACCCGAGTGTCCACTAAATGGACCTGCAACCGTCTCTCCCGTCGTGGCGTTCCACACGAATTTTTCGATTGGAAGAGCCTGAGACGACGTGCTGGCCATCTGGAGAGAACGCTACAGATATGACCGAAGTCGAGTATCCACTAAATGGACCCGCCACTGTCTCTCCTGTCATGGCGTTCCACAAACGAATTGTTCCATCGTTCGAACCTGAGATGATGTGCTGGCCATCTGGAGAGAATGCCACGGGCAAGCGTCCACTAAATGGACCCGCCACTGTCTCTCCTGTCATGGCGTTCCACACACGAATTGTTCGATCTTTTGAGCCTGAGACGATGTGCTGGTTATTTGGAGAGAATGCCACGGACGTGACCCAACTCGAGTGTCCACTAATTGGGTCCGCCACACACACTCCTGTCATGGCGTTCCACACACGAATTGTTTGATCGTAAGAGCCTGAGACGATGTGCTGGCCATCTGGAAAGAATGCCACAGACGTGACCCAACTCGAGTGTCCACTAAATGGACCCGCCACTGTCTCTCCCGTCATGGCGTTCCACACACGAATTGTTCCATCGGAAGAGCCTGAGACGTTGTGGTGGCCATTTGAAGAGAATGCCACAGACGTGACCTGAATCACCCGATCCGAGTGTCCACTAAATGGGCCCGCCACTGTCTCTCCTGTCATAGCATTCCACACACGAATTGTTTCATCCTCTGAGCCTGAGACGATGTGCTGGCCATCTGGAGAGAATGCCAGACGTGACCCAACTCGAGTGTCCAATAAATGGGCCCGCCACTGTCTCTCCTGTCATGGCGTTCCACACACGAATTGTTTGATCGTAAGAGCCTGAGACGACGTGCTGGCCATCTGGAGAGAATGCCACAGACGCGACCCAATTCGAGTGTCCACTAAATGGGACCGCCACTGTCTCTCCCGTCACGGCATTCCACATATGAATTTTTCCATAGCCCGAGCCTGAGACGATGTGCTGGCCATTTGGAGAGAATGCCACAGACGTGACCGAACCCGAGTGTCCACCAAATGGGCCTGCCACGGTCTCTCCCGTCGTGGCGTTCCACACACGAATTGTTCCATTGTGACATCCCGAGACGATGTGTTGGCCATTTGGAGAGAATGTCACAGTTACCCAATTCGAGTGTCCATTAAATGGACCTGCCATTGTCTCTCCAGTCGTGGCGTTCCACACACGAATTTTTCCATCGTGTGAGCCTGAGACGATGCGCTGGCCATCTGATGAGAGTGCAATGGAGTTGACCAACCCCCCAACATGTGAAATCACCATCTCTGACGATGGCCAATGAGACAATCGCCCACTTTTGACACGCAGTGTTCGAGGAAACATGCTTGAATAATGTGTAGAAACAAGTGAACAAGTGGGGGAAAATGGTAGAGTTGAAAGATAGACATGGGGAGCACTCTTTGCCATAGCCATCCCGAAATACCGCATAAACGCAGAGGCGTCGTTGATGAATGCGGTGAATTTCTCTAGCTCTGTCTGAGAAACCTGCTGCGATGCGATGTCGTCATTAGTTGTTTGCCTGCCTCACAGAACTGATGTTCAGACTTACACTTCGACCAAAGGCTAGCCACACATTTACAGACGACAGCGCAGGCAAAGCAAGATCCACATTGCTCGTCAAGCTAAGGACCTCCAACCAAAAGAGGAATTTCGTCTCAAAGAAAGCTCGGAGTTTGCAAAACAGATCGGTTTCAAAATGAAGGTGTTCTAGATGATCGTCGTAGAAACGACAGGCGTACAACAGAGCAGGTGGGAGGTGCTTGGTAACGTGGGCATCAAGGCCTTGAATGTCTTTATTAGCGAGATATGATGATTCAATGTTGCAGATGTTGAACCTGAGGTCGCGGAGCACTAGACCGAGACAGGAATGGGCCATTTCATAGTGGGCATCCCGAAGGGCAATAGAAAAATCACCGCTCTTCTCTTCATTTGTCAGGAAGTCGCGGAATGACGTATGGAGAGGAACGATGGGGAGGGTACCATCGGGCGAGTTAACATTGCTAAACAACGAGCCCAGGCTACGGAGCATTGCGACAACAGAATCGGCATCGTCGTTGTCATTGGAGGCATGTCCTCACAAAGTGGTCAGGGAGCGGATGGAGAGGGGTTCGAATGCAGTAATGAACTGTCCCACCACAGAGCGGAATAGAAGCCGTGCTTTTCGGTGTGTCATGTATCCTTCAAGGACTTCCTTGTATAACTCGTCCAACGGGTCATGTCCTTCGCGATCTGTCGTGAGTTTCAAAAGATGGTTTATGCACGCTTTCTTGCTAAACGCGAAGCATTTAGGAGGTTCTAGAATGAATCCACCGGCAACCGCTGCCGCTGCCCACTGAAATAATCCCTCCGCCTTTCTTGCCAACGCAACGCCATGCTTTTCGAACTCATCTGAAGGAAGTAAGCTTTGAAGGTAGGTGAGTATATCGTCATCCGTTCGAGCTGCGAGCTCAGAATCGTTCATATATTTGAGCCTGGCTGACGGCGCCCCATCGAACGCATATAGGATGCCATCCTCCGGCCTCGAGGTGATAAGCACACGAAAGTTCGATGGCAGTTTGGAAAGGTTTTTGGCGAGAAATGTGTGTAACCCATTTCTACCAGCCGTGTCTCCACTCTCGTCCAAGGTGTCAGTTACAACAAGAATAGGACCGATGATGTGCAGATCTTCAAGTGGTTCCAGGATAAGGGATTCAAACAAGGTGTCATAGTCACGTGTGCCAACTCGAAGAGAGGAGTTGTCCTTTACAACCTTTCCAAGCGCGGTTTTAAACGAAGGATAACGGTCGGAGAGATCGCGAGCAAGAGTCGTGAAGAGGTGATAAGGTCTGGATTGCTCCCTCCGCAAAAAGATGAAGGATGACGTAAGACGTTGCATTTTATAGAAGCGACGTGCAACATCAGGAAATGGGAATGTTACTAGAAAGCACTAGCCGAGCTGGCAGCGCTCAATTTTAGTGCGCGCTAGTTGCCCCTAGTAACGACAGGTCAGGTCCATTTTGCTGATGAATCTCATGCGCAATGGATGACTTTCCCGTGCTTGCTTGCCCAAAAAGAACGAGACTACGATCGGAAGCGGGGTCGTTCACCCAATTGACAATGAAGTCCAGGAAGACCGTGCGTGTTCCCGTAAGACAGCCCTTGTTGGGTGTGAATCGCGAGCCTGTCCCATAAGGGATTTCTCTGATTTTTGCATCTACCTCTGTGACAATTATTAGATTGATAACCCTTAAGTTATCGGAACTACGTACCAGCGTCTGAAACTTGGCTTGATACCCACGTCAGCTGGGTAGCCACCCCATCAAGCTGACTAGAAATCCTATCAACATTGGCCGAAATTATTCCTACATCGTCCAGAATTTGGAGCGCAGTTATCTCTGTAGTGATGGTGGCCTGATCCAAGAATGTCTTTCGAAGTTCGACGAGAGTGGAGCGGAAGTCCCCAATTTGTTTGTCAACTTGGCTACCGAGATTGTCTAACGTTCGCTTCCCTGCAAATTGGGTGTTCACGTCGGCCAATGAAGTAGTTCAAGACGACGTACAGAATCGCGGGGCTTTGCATAAGATCGGATGAAATCACTGCAATTACAGACATGTTGCAACATGAGCGTAAGGATTCGGGCCTGCTTGGACTCGCGCTTGATAAATTTCAAAATGTCTTCCTGGTTTGCGAAATCAAACGCATCGTGCATGGCTACAAGTAAAGTTCGGACGTTGTCGTCACTTTGAAACTGTTCTAAGAGTGTCTAGCATCCAGATTAACATGGCACCAGCGCTTCCTTTCGACAATAACGCAAATCGACGCACCTTGGGAATTGCTAACAGCAGACCACATGCCATCTTTGCGTACGGATGAAGCTGAGGGAAAGGCGGCTCGGTCAAGCATAAGGTAAAAGGAGATTGCGCTGTGACGTACTCCCGCGGCTGGGCTCACAGTATCCATCACCCACTTGATTCTCGTAACTGCACCCTCCCATGTACTTGGGAGACTAATCGCCTTGGTAGCTTCATCGGCGTCATGGAGGGCATTCTCGGCATGTGACACCGCTGCCCGGACATCGGGCACTGGTGGTATAGGAGTGCTAGTCTCGATGGGAACGTGATCCGTCCGAGGTGAAAGAGGCTTAGGGACAGTGGCGACTACAAATGGAGTGGTTTCGATGGAGCTTTGGGGCGTAGTGGGCTTCAAAGCTTGTTCCATAGGTGAGGCGTCTATTTCAGTCGCTATATAGCATTGGTGGCATTGATGGGCAAGATCGGATGGGAAGTCGCGTTCGCTGACACAGTGATCGTCAAGTAGAGTATGACCGGCTGGGCCGACTGTCCAGCTTGTCCGTCCCCATTGCTAAGGACAAAAGGAACCCCTACAAAGCGAGACATTCAGCCACTAGTTAAATGAGCGATAATTTTGTAAAAACGGACCACTCTGGGATTCGACAGGCATTGGTGTTTCATGCGTTCCAATATGTGTATCGGGGTGCGCCAATCGCTTCCCATAAAGACACAAGATAAGATGTGAAGACGGCTGTACAAAACTGAATAGAACACTCAGCCAGAAAATAGGATCAACAACACATGTCCTACAAGGCATCAAATTCCATTGCACCGTCTGTCCCTTATTCGACACGCTTGCCGTCCTCTTTGTTGTTGCATGATTGGTTACAGTGACGAAGAACTGATTCTTCAGGCGAAGCCGTTTCGCGATCTTAGGAACATTATGTGCTCGGAGGACTAACAAAGAGATTAAATACTTATTGGTGCATCAACCAGGATTTAAGTACATACCCGTCACCTTAATACGAAACTGAGAAGGGATGCCCTGCAATTGGGCAATCTGAGTGCTGCCCAAAGAGGTTTCTGGATCCAACGTCACTACAAAAAACAGGGATTGACGCACCTTATTCCAGGATTTTCCGATCCAGAGGGATCTGGGCTGGAATGATGGGTCATTGGTGGGGGAGTCATGGGTCAACGGGCATTTACGCACGAATCCAATATTATGTGCTGGTGCTCTTTTTCAAGGGACACACAAACTATACGAGAATATTCTGTAGATCCTAATATCTTGGGGGTTAGAGTGAGTGTATGAGTCGAGATAAACATGCGCTGTCCGCATGTCACGGTACCTACCTGTCCAGCCTGCACGCAGGCATCACCGATTCCCACCGTTACTAGCAACACTGTACCTTATGTCGGCCGAATCGACCGAGCTGCAGACGTGTGGGCCGACTCGGACGCGTCCTGCAAGTCCTCACTCAAGGTTGCTATTCCGAGGTCCTGTCTCTAGCCGACCAGATTAGCATGTACTATGTCGCGGCTATCCGATTTCGCTCGCCCCCGTTCGTCTTTGCTTACCACCTCTCAACCAAGACTAAGACAACCACCGCCTCATGACCGCACAGTACCGCATTCTCCTATACATATCGTCACAAACACCTCTCACCATCGAAGTGCAAGATGCGGGCGAACGGTAATAGAGCGAGAAATAGATTCACCAAGTCCTCAACATATTCATGACACTGACGTATTATGTAGTGTCAAAGGGCAGGCCAATGGGACAAGCAAAGGATCGAGAACTTTTGGCCACTGGGACAACAATCGGAGTTTCCGGAGTTCTCGCGATGGCTGTATCACTCTAGCATTGCGGGCTTCACCGGCAATTTGAGATGTATTTGCCTCAACGCAGGACTCGTTCACACCCTGAACGTTCCATGGCAGCGGCGGTGGAACGCTCATCACCTCGGTTCTGACTTTGGGCATTTTGCCGTGGCGCTTAAATTCTAGCAATCCCCGTAGCGAGTTGTAAATCCATGACCAGAGGTTGCAGGATGGATCTCCGATTCTTCTCAGTTACCAAGTTACAACAAGAAGCTAGAGCTTAGTGGAAGCCCTTGGAAGAAATGTCGATACAAGGTCATCATCAAGAACAAGAGCACCACATTCGCTCCCAGGAATCCCCCATCATCGACCACCTTCCGCGCCACCTCCCTACACTTATCCCCCAATACCTCTCAACGGTCCTGGTGCCCACACCGAATCACATCAACCACCTTCACCTCTTCACCTTACCACAGTAGTGCACTCTCGGTTGCCAGGTCCCTCAAAATCGCCATGTCGGCCACTGCCACCCCTGCCCGAGCCAAGGGTCGACACCGACCGTTTAGAACGTTCAGACGCGGATGAGCCCCTTGCGCAACCATCACTTCGGGTTTCCAGTTCGTCGTCGTCTTCTTCACACAAACCCTCTTCTTCCTCGCCTCCCACTGGCCACCTCCCTGCACCCGCATCTTGGAAACAGTCCGGCCTCATCGCCAATCCCCTCTGGATCTTCGACCACCCCCACTCCCTAGCACCATTCATTTATCCCCCTGTTATCACTACTTCGGCCATCTAGACTGCGTTTTCCCACGAAGCAGATCGTGGAGCGTGAAGCCCAGAGTGCAGTGAACGATGCGAGGCTCCAGCCGAAGAGAAACGTGTTGCGGAGTTGGAGGCGACTAAGAGAGCCCCCGCAGAAGAACACGCTTGCCTAGCCGCAACGCAATCGAATGCCAAAAGGGCAGTCAGATCGAACGTACGGTCCTTGCTGTCGTGCCACCTCCCCTCTGACGAGAGTACGATCCCATCTTCAAAAAAATGTGCCCAAATCTGCGAAAGCGGTGGTCTCGACCTCTCCGTAGTCTTACAGGAGCCACTCATCAACGGGAAGCCCCCGGTTTATTGGGCCATCCTCAACGGACCCTCGACGTCCTTGCAAGGCAGCAACGCGGCTTTTGATACCCTCGTCATTGTCGTTGGCCTTTTGGGCGCCTGTTAGCCTCAGAGACACTACCATCCCTATCTATTCGCCTTGCATGCATGTCATTACCCCAGAATTACCGTCGTCGTGTCTTTCTCGAGGCACCCCCGCAAGCAAGAAGCCCGATGCGGTACAAATGGGCCGGCGGGGCCCTCCGCGCATGGACGAGCAACTTGATCGCTGCGGGCCGCGCGGGAGGAGGCTCGCCGTACAGCTCGACCCAGCAACGGCAGCGGGGCGTGTGTGCGTCGAAGCGATCTCCCTCGATTCTCCTTCCCCCCGTCCCGTTGCGCCGCCACCGCTCTCCGGTCGCACACCCTCCACTACCCTGGCTCTCCCAGCCTGTTCGAGATCATGTGCCATCACGTAAGCGCGAGCCAGCGCTTGCCGGCAACAGCAGCTGCACCCTCTTCCTCGCCACATCCGTCAGCGTCCGCGGAGCCGCAAGGCCACTGAACAGCGAGTGCGGCGTGTTCGAGGCCAGGCGCAGACGAGCAGGTTTTGCAGCGCTGCGGACGCCAACGGACGACTGGGTTTAAGTTGAGTGGCACAAGAGTAGTATTCAGATGTGCTAGTAAGAGCTCATGCGTTGTATCCGTCGCATACAATCTAGAAATATATAACCTTTGGTACCTTCGTTCCTTTGCCCGTCCCTTAAAAGCATGCCGAGTGCCACACGCAACATCTGGTCGCGATGGGCTTTGTGTCTGCATATCTGAAGCGATCTCGTATAACTTAGAACAAGGATCGTTCGTTGCAAGTGTGGTCGATTGGTGGATATGACGCCGTTTTTCGAGTCACATCGTGGAATATATTGGCTTAATATCAAATAAAGAACACCGTGTTTCCCCAAAAGTAGGCTCTTTTAGCAGTGCTAAGCGTTTAAGGTAGATCGAATCCAGCAACGTGAAGGAGGGTGGCGAACTGTTGTTCGATTAGCCGACACGTCTACCGACGAATGCACTTAGTCTTACCTGAACTTTTGCAATGCTCTTGAGCTGCTCAAAATCATAGCCTTCCCGATCGCTGAGATCGCCTGTCACGATACGTGCGCTCAGAAATACTGCTTTACAAAAAAAAAGTGACTGTGTTCGCACCGCTATTGTGATACATTGGATCAGCAATCGGTCCGGCGCGCTCGAATACTTGAGTCGCAGGGAAGCCCTGATAGTGGAAGGACTAAGATGAGGTAATCTGTCAGCTCTTGACCCAAAAAACAATCATGAGGAGACTTGCTTGATGATCACTGCAGCACGCCTGTGACATACGGGTCAGCATGGCCCGTGGACAACAAGAAGCACGGTACAGACCGGAGTGAACCCGACAACAAGCTCGGGACTGTAGATGGCGGAGAGATTCGCAACAAGTTGGGTCACCTCGGGTGTACCAATGCTGGTGATCGTCATTGAGTTCGGCGCTGGGCACTGCGCCGAAAAAAAAACTTACTAGGCAGGGAGACCGAGTTGCGGGGGCTCCCCCGGTTCGTGATATGCGATCATGTCCGCTTGCACCATCAGGGTCAAGTTCTTCTCTTCCTCATGCAAATCCCCTGCGGCGGGATCACTGTCACGAAACAAGCGCGGGACCGAGCACACGCACCGGCGTAGTACCGCGAACCAAACAACCCCTGTTCCTCTCCAGCGAATGCGACAAGCTCGACGTTTGAACGGAAGGTGACACCAAGACGTTTGATCGTACGTGCGATGCTCAAGAGGCCAGTTGTCCCGGAGCCGTCGTCATTACCACCCGGCGCACGTGTGCTACCAAATGAGCCACGGCTGTCGTAGTGCCCACTGATGAGGACCGTCTCGGTGGTATCCTCTGTCGATGGATATCGGCTGTGTGGGTAGTTCATAGACACGTCATATTACGCTTGAAAGTGGAATAGGTGGTGTGAATGGTATACCAGATGACGTTCGGCGCGAAGCCAGACATGAACGGACGCAGCTCGCACTTCGCGCCGGTCTCCTCGAAGCGGGTCTTCAACCACTCGGCGGCGACGCCCGCTCCGGAGGAGAAAGAGTGCCGGCTCTCGATCCCGGACTTGCCGTCCTCGCCCGTGAGGAAGCGGATGTCGTTCTGGATCTGAGGGACGGAGATGCTGGATACGATCTTTGCCACTTCCGGGTTGAACTTGAGGGTGGCAAGAATGTCGCGCACGCGCGCAATGGCAGGCTCCGGGACGGGCACGATTGGTGTTGAGGGGAGCACATAGATGCGCCAGGTGGGTGGGAGTATGAGTGACAAGTCTCTGACGCGCGCGGGGCTGAGCGCGAGAAGAGCGGAAGTGGAAGTGTGGTGGAGAATATGGTCCCCGGCGGGCCCTAAAGGCTGCTGTTTGCCATGTGATATCGATCCGTAGGTGCTTTCGCGAGCGTCGACTGGGAGACCCAGATACCCCTTGAGAGTGTTCAACGAGAAGGGTTGGTCTATTAGGAGGCGCTGTTCGAGAGCTGCTTGCTCCAACCATATGAGCTGGGCATCGGGATAGAGGTTTACGTAGGGAACGTCAGTGGTAGGGGCAAAGGAGTTGACGCAGGATTCGGGGGGGATGAACACGCTCTGAGTACCGTATGTCCCGAGGTAGCTTTGGGAGAGGCATTTGTTGGACGCGATGTCAGGATGGTCGTGCGGGAAGATGACGAGCACCGCAAGTGTCTGTAACAATTTTGCTATAATCATGGGGGAGGTCTCGAAGTTTTGGCCACTGTTGGTGTGAATTTAAGCAATGGCGACTTCGACGCGTGAGATAACTAAATAAGTGACCCTCGGTGCGCGTGCCCGGCTGGGAGCGTGCATTACCAAAGCGGTCATCCGCGCAATCCGCGATCAGCATCTCAGTCAGGTGCGCCACAATACAAGTACCAGCTGGATGTGGACATCCGCTTTTAAGGTCGCGTGACGGCTCTTTATAATGGTGTAGAGATACAAGGCATCGATATGCGCGACGGGAAGCCCTCGGAGTCCTCGGACATTGTTTGCGAGATCATTCGCGTCGGAACGGTGGTATAATTTGCTTATGCGTTCAAGTACAAACGAGGTATCCATTTTATGTTATAAACGATGGTACCTCACCGGAAAAGAGAAGAGTGAAGGGAAAGCGTTGAAGGCGACGACACTCTGCGGGCGGAAAAGTGTTGCTGCGTAGCGGGGAGAAGTTATGTGTGCGCGATTGCCAAAGGGAAAAGTGTACCAACACCGTGACACGGGCGCAGAAGCGCGAAAGATGTGAAGCGCGCAGATGCAGATGACTGCGGAAAGAGAGCTCGTGCCGGCTTTTTGGGGCAGCGGATGGTTACGGGGAGCAGTCGGTTAAGGGCGGGTGCACGGAATGGCTACGGACGTGCAAGTGCACGGGTGGACATCCGCTCTCAGGGTCGGTTAGAATGTCAAGGAAAGGAAAGGAAAGGAAAGGGTGTGAAAGAGAGAAAGACATGTGTTAAACATCGAATCTGACTGTCTGTTCTCCTTTGCCGCGATCAATTCTTATGAGCCTCTTTGCAACGCATCCGTAGAGAACACGATTAGAAGCCCTAGGCATTGTCCCTACGCTCTCCCTGGCGCTGAGTATCTCCTTGACCTTAGCTAGTGGGAGAGCGAAGTGTGGCGTGGCCTCTAGAAGGGCGAGGAGTAAATGTGCAGTAAGCACCTGTTGGCTGGTCGGCGACTGTGCCGATGGTGCTGTAGCACTCGAGAGGGAAGACGCGGTGGGCGAGGCAGGAAGGGGGTCCTGTGAGGCCAAAGTATGCAGGTGTGCACTGACAATAAATGGGCTTAAGTCGGATCATAAAGAGTGACCGTAATCATACATCGTTTCTTTTGCGCGTGGTGGTCGAGCACCGCTGGTTCCTGACGTACTGAAAGTATTTCCCGGCATGATCAAATCGCCCACAGTGGCCCATATTTTTGACTATGTGGAGTCAGAGATAAAGCAACGCGCACAGACATCATGACATACAACGATGCGTTCCACGTCGCCAGTTACCCGAATTTTCTTCGCTGAGTGGGCACGAGGAGTGCGATCATCTACTAAGGATATATCGGACTGTCCCAAATCTACAACGGGTATACTTGGCTCGCTAGTCGTTTGGGGCAAAGGCTGATCATCGGCTCGTTCAACGTTCTCGGTATTGCTGTCGTGTGCTACAATCGTGTGATCAAACGTGTTTTCCAAGGCGCTAGAATCTTCGGGTTCCTCTGTTGGACCTTGCTCTTCTTCATAGACTGTTGCATCCGAGGGCGCAACTCGAGCTACTGAAGGCTTGAACGGCACGACCGGAGTTGAAAACGATGAGGTTACGTTGCTGAGGTCAACGTCCTCGTCGATAAGTTGCTCGCCTTTAAAATTCATAGCACTTCTGTCGCCGGGAGTTGTCCAAAATGTGTCCTCTTGGGGATCAGATAACGCAGAGTTCGGGGGCCTTGGAAAATCTGGAGGGTTGTCTTTGACCGGATCTGAGGCGACGGACTGCTTGCTTTGTAGAGCCAATTTCTACGCCTTGTCACCCTCGGCCTATGACCAAAACGATTAGGCGACGTACATGTTTCTGAAGTAGCTCAAGTCTCGCTTGGAGTTCTCGTAGCTTCTTCTCCTCTCTGGCAACATGAGATTTTGAGGAAAGGGGATCAGACGTTGGCGCTAATGCTTCCATCTTGCCAGGTGAGTTAGCACATGAGCACAACAAATCCTATGGGCTCACATCTTTGAGAGTGTCGTTAAGTGAACGAATCTCCTCATGTAGTTGGTACAGTTGCTCTAGCATGGCTACCACCCGGGAGCGGACGTGAGGCATGGGTCGTATCTCTGCACTGGTCGCGAATGGCATCGGTATTTGAGTTCGGAAAGGATAAAATCTCATCTCACTAGCGGTCGATATATTTCAACGCTGCTTCTGCAAAGACCTCGGGTGGTGGCTTTTTGGGTTCAGCGAACACATCCCTCCGTTGGACAGCGGGGTACTTCCTGAGCGGTGTTGCGCTGACGACCTCGACTCGTGCTATTCCCGGAACCTGTGCATTCTGGTGCGGCGCTGCGGGTTGCGGTGGAGGAGGTAACAGGGTAAAGAGACCGAGCTCGGAGGGATCAATATCACGAATTAGATCGCCGAGGGGGGTGGAGAGCACAGATCTGGAGAAAGGACCAGAGTGCGGTGTTTGGTTTATAGCATTTGCGGAGGATTTTATGACTTTGGTCGTCTGGTTTAAACGGTTTATGTGATCTGTTATGGACAGCATCGCACGGGACGCGGGACGACTCGGAGGCGGCTGTCATAAATTACAGTAAATTAAATTAACTGCACCCTCGGCTCTCCTGAGTTTGCTAATCTCCATGCTCTTACCAACCACCGTCCCCAGTCGTCCCACAACCCCAGGACGCGGCGGCATTTGGGAGCCGCTTCCCTCAATTATTTATGGTTACGCCGTACACCCCCTCTCCCCTTCCCATCGCGATACCCGTATATCCAACCGACCGCGGCTATCCACTGTTACCGAGGCATCTACAACAGAGTCCTTCATACATCGCGACGTAGTTGCGTTGGAAGTAGGTGACGAGGTCTATGCCTTCGAGAAGTATATTCCGCGAGGCAAGGAGACAGAAGGCACTTGGTATAGGGGGTGCGTCTTCTCATCCCATCCACCACCCGATTCAAAGCGCTGTTCTGACTCTCTCTGTTAGCTACGTCGTCTGTACTACTCGACGCCCCCCAGTGTCTTGGAACGCGCCCTCTGACCCGTCGTCCTCTCGCGGCCCGAGGCTTGAAGAACCTCAGCAGGTCTTCATCGGCATATTTCCTGGTTCACACATCTTCATTCGAGAAGAGCTACCTGATGCCGAGGGAAGTCTTGCCGACGTCGCTGCCGCCTTCCAGAATGGCATACATCGTCGTGCAGACGGGTCCACCAAGTCCAGGGCCCCTGGTCTCCGTGGCGAAGAGGAAGAGGAAGATTTAATGGCGATGCGCAAATCGTTCAAGCTTGCTCCCCCTCCTGATCAAGCGAATTCGTCGAGAGCTGGCCTTCCCGTTTACCCCGCCAGCGTCCGTTCCCTATCCCCCACAGAACCTCCCAATATGAAGCCACTACCTCCTCGACCGTCCCTAAAGTCCAACGACGAAACCGTGTCAGGTGCAGCCCAACCCATCGTTGACGAGATAGCCTCAGCGTTACGTGAATGGCACATGCTAATGTTCCAGTACCTTGCTCGCAGAGAGTACCAACTGTTTCAAACTGTCCGGGAGCACATCGAAGCTCTTCATTTAGGTCGCCGGCAGCTACTCACACAGACTCTGAGCGACGAAGAGACAGCGAACCTCAGACGCGATTGCGTTGCCCGTTTGGTCAGCGGCAATATTGTGCAAAATCTGGACGTCATCGTTCGACATCCAAGTGGAGGTGGTCTAGTGACCGTCGATGTCGAGGGGGAGATCGACACCCGCAACTGGATGAGTGCGGTGCGCATATACACTTTACAGGCGTCGCTTGCCTTCGCAGACGCGTCTGGTGATGGCTCCAAATCGCTGAGGTCTCGCCAAAGTCTTGATCTATATTCCACTTCTCCACTGCCTACTCCAGCCCACTCAGCGTTTCCGGAATATGGTCGCACGAAGACATCCTCCCTCGCTTGCCCGCCCAAATCCTCAAGAGAATTGTCGCCCAAGTTCTTTCACGTCTTCCTCGAGTTACGGGCTTTCGTTGCTTCGCCTTGTGCGCCGGGCGAAACAGCTGAACTTTACTTTTCGCTGTACAATAAGAATGATGCCCGCTTTGTGACAGAGGAGTTTTATGTCGTTTTGAACCACAACGGCGTCCTTGCGCGCGACCCATCTGCGCGAATACGCACACTTTTCACTGACCTGGCGCCCTCAGACATTCAGGGTACAATTTTCCTTGTATGCAAAATTGTCCGCAACGGTTCTGTAAAGATTGGCCCGAACCCAAGTAGTGGAATTCCTCTGGACAGTGGCTATCGTGGTTCTCAAGCTTCGGGGTGGAGTGGGTCTCCATCGGATACCGCCTCTAATGTTGCCACGGTGTCGGATGGGGGAGCGGCGTTTCGAAGACCATTCGGGTGTGCCGTTTTAGAGCTGTCCCAGTTGAATAGGGTCGCTACGGATTCGGCTGAAGTCTCCTCCACCAAGGAACACGGCATGCCTATCTTTACTCCGGTTAACGAAGCTACCTTCTCTATGGTACATCAAGACATCATCAACAATAACAACAAAGAATTCGAGAAATCACCAAGGTACGCCATTGATTTTTGAGGGATTACGTGTTTCAAATCTCGAATCCGGCAGAGCCGAAATGATAGCCGTATCGGTGAAGGTATTTCATGGCAATGCGCAGACCATAGTGAAAGAAAATATGTCATTGCTTCTTGACACACCTCTCACACTACGCCTCGGTTTCCCTGACGTAGTCTTCCCTGGCGAGGACCGCAACGAACTTTATGTCAAACTATGGAGTGGCGACTTCCCCTCTAGCAACAATAATGCGGCACGTCGTAGTGTGAGTCCGTTCGTGCGCGGCTCGGGGTCATTCACGACGAGCAACATCCAAGTAACCATCGAGGTTCGAGATACTACTGGGAAGATCGTAGAGAATGTCATCTCACAAGGTGCTAGCGAGCCAAACGTGTCTCAGTTCCATTCGCTCGTATTCCTCCGGAATAACCTGCCAACGTTTAACGAATTGATCAAGCTTGCGTTGCCCTGGGTCGAGTTACCACCATGGCATCTCTTCTTCACGTTCCGGTATCGCAGTTCGAGCAAATCAATGAAGATACTTGGCGGAGAGACGGGAGACAAGCCATTTGCGTTTGCGTTCTTACCACTGTTTCCTGACGGGCGTGCATTCCTCGAGGACGGAAGTCATACGTTGGTGTTGTATCGAGCGGACCGGCTGAATCAGATCACCCCAGATATGTACCTCGGAGCGACACCATGGTTGTTACCAGGCCAGCGTCAAGAACAGCTTACTGTCCCTGCCGAACTTCAACGAATGGCCCCTCCAATTCGCGACGTTCTAGTCATTCGGTCATCCTTATGTTCAACACGCCACACACAAAATCCGGTCCTGTCGAGGTTGCTTAACTGGACCCAGATTCAAGAAAAAGAATTGCTATCGGCTGTGCTCGTCAAGTTTACATTCGTCGGAGAAATCGAGATTGTGAAGTTTTTACGGGACATCTTTGGCTCCTTGTTTGCTATACTCGCATCTCCCATGAATAATGCTGGTGACTTGGACCATCTTGTGTTCAACGCGCTTGTGACGGTCCTCGGTATCGTGCAAGACCGGCGGTTTAGCAACTTCCAGCCTGTGTTGGACATTTATATTCAGCGGCACTTCAACTACGCCTCGGCATCTTCACATATAATCAGCTCGATGAATCGGATGCTGGCCGATCCCACAGGAAATGACACCGCGTCACCATTACGCGCTGCGATCAAGGTCTGGCACTACATCTTCAAATTCATTGTGAAATCCCGGGCGCTGCAGAAAGCGAGGGAGGCTGGTGTGGGTGGCGGCGCGACGGCCGAACACCTGGAATCGTCATTCATGCGCGAACTACGTTCCCACCTGACCGAAGTTAACAAGATGATGAAGACGACATCGCCATCCCTCATTGGTACTCAGACCTTAGCACTTCAGCGTTTCACTTCCATCCTTCCGGAGCTGGCACAGATCTTCCCAACAGTCGAGGTTGTCTCCATTGCTACGGCTTTTGCGAACACCATGTCTTCGGCCAAGGGGAAGCTAGCTGTGTTTAAGCTGATCATGTTCCTCCAGCTAGTGAAGGGTTTCTTATTCGACAACCCCCAGTCGCGTTCCCTATTAGTGGAAGCCGTCGTTATGTGGATCAAGCCTCACTTCGGGCGCTTCGATGAGTACACCCAGACCCATCCAGGGGACGATGAAGGCACAGTCGACGCTGCTCGAGTGTCGTGGCTGGAAGGCACTCGGATTTGTATCACCATTATCGCTGTCATGTTGGATAAGCTACAGCAGAAGCTGGTCGATCCCGAAATTCTTGCAGATCGCGGCGCCCTCCGTCAGGAGCAGGACAACGTCGATTATTTGCTTTCCCTGTTGCCGAGGTGAGTCACCTTTTTTCGTATTGCCTCGCACCATTTTTTTTCTTACGTTTGCGTAGACTTCTGGAGTCCTACCGCGAGCTTCAAAACGACGCTAATGTCCATGCCGTCGAGCGGAAAAGGACACCCGCCACCTCGCCCTCGACAGCCTTGGTTATTTTCCCAGAATCGTACCCATTCTCATTGATCGCACAATTACCTCGGGTACCCAAAGGCTTCAACGGTGTTTATCAGGCCGAGGGACAGATCCTTTTCAGCCCCGCGCAAGGAGAAATCGGAATTGTGCTCCTGGTTATCCTACTGTCGTCTCCTAAGAAGTACCTCTTGAACTTCTTCGAGGGAGTCTTCGAGATCGAGGGCCGAGACAATTTTGCCGCATTGCTCTTGCAGCTCTTCAAGGTTGCGACTTCCATACTGGATAACGAAGCGTGGCCTGCGAACTGGTTGAATGTGAATATCATGGCACACAAAGTCTTGGTCAAGATGATGGACGCTGTTGCGGTTCTGCTCGAGAGGCGTTTCATCCCCACCGACGATGCTACCTTTCAGTTCAACACGCAACTATGGAGGGAGGCAATTCAAGTGCTGTTAAAACTTCTTTCTTCAGATCAGCTGGTCATTGAGGAGTTCAGCCCTCAGGTAATCACGTTTGTCACGTCTGTATCACCCTGCCTGACCCAACCTCATCTAGCGGCGGCGTGCTGTGTGGAGAATGGCTGGAGACATCAGGGGTGAAGGAGCTGCCATACTTCAGCGACTATGGGATGCTCTTGGATGGCCCGAGGACGTGTCTGAACGCGCAGGGGTTGTAACAAGATATGGCGTAAGGCTACGTCATTCATTTTCTGGTCGTAGCTCATCTTCTTTTGCAGAGATATCAGACGTCTCTGAGCCCCCTCGTTAGCCACGTCGTCAATCTCTGCGTCAGTCACCATGATTTGCTCCGAAGCACGGCCGTGCGGATCCTTTACAGCATGATTGTTTCACAATACCAAGAGCACCAGCACTTCGACGATATTGAGCACGAGTTGATTAGCAAATTGGACTCACTGTTCATGACCGATAGCAAGGCAGACGACCTTTCAAGAGCCTTCTTTATCAGCCACCTCCGTCACTTGTTCGAATCGTCGAACGTGGTAGAGCGTCTACGCGAGAGGGTTTCAAGCTTCCTCGACTCCGTAGACTTGTTCCTCGAGATGCTCCTGAGTGTGCGCGCGCTCCCTGAAGGAGAAGAATTCGCTGATGACCGCGTCATTGCCACGGTTCGGTAATTGTACTTCGCCCGTCTGATTCGTATTCACACCTTGCAGCTGCGCCTCATGAACTTTATTCGCCGCATTGGTCGCAACGAGATCTACATCAAATATGTGCATCAACTCGTTGACGTCGGTGTTACCTTCACTTTGTATCTGCTGCCGCCATTGATTCAAATCCGCCGATAGATGCATTTACAATCTCAAAACTACGTCGAAGCGGCTCTCACTCTGAAATTGCATGCCGATCTCCACGAATGGGACCTAAATTCGTTCGTCGAACCCATGGAAGACCTTGGACTACCCCAACAATCCCAGTTCCACCGGAAAGAGACTTTGCACCTACTCATATTAGATTATCTCGGTAAAGGGAAAGCGTGGGAGAGTGCGATCGAGATATGCAAAGAACTCGCTTATCAGCATTCGGAAGTCACCTTCAACTAGTAAGGAATTCTTACCCCAGCTATTCACGTCTCTCACGCATGCACGCCTTGGTATAGCGGACGCTTAGCAGAGATCATGCGACACCAGGCTGCGTTACTGGAACATATCATCACAAACCAGCGTTATTATCCCGACTACTTCCGTGTTGCATTCTACGGGAACTTCCCCGTGGCCATTCGCAACAAGCAGTTCATAGTATGTTCACAGTCCCGATATAGTTGCCATTATACTGATCGTGCTTGTCAGTATCGTGGTTTCGAGTGGGAAAAATTTGGGGCGTTTTGTGAACGCATGCTAGCCAAACATTCTGGGGCACAATTACTCAGAACTCTCGGAGACCCGCCAGTTGACATACGCTTCGGAAGTGATCAGTATATTCAATGCAGCACAGTCACGCCGGAGCCTAACCGAGACTTGCCAATATTCACCAATCCTGACGTCCCTGCGACTGTCCGAACGTACTATGAGCGCTGGTCAGTTTGAAAACAAATCACGGAGATGACTACATCATTGACAAGATGCACCCAGTGCCATTAACTACTTTAGCTCGTCGCGAACTGTACCAAAACTCGACCGGGAGGGGAACGAAGAGGCTTATGTTGAGAAGACGTACTTCACTACCGAAGAGTCCTTCCCCGCCGTGCTGAGACGATCCGAGGTCGTATCGGTCGAAGTCATCGAGATATCGCCCATTGCGAACGCTCTTCTCGAAGTGGAGCAGAAGAACAAGGAGCTGAGCGCGCTCAATGTGAAGTACTCAAACTTGGCTAAAACAGCTCAAGTTGTCTCGACCAACCCTTTGTCGATGGCACTAAATGGCGTCGTTGACGCGCCTGCTGGCGGGGGCATAGCAAGCTACCGTATACCATTTTTGATGCCGGGCTACGTCACAAGGTATCCTGACCGAGGGGCGTCCATCGAGAAGCTACGCGCCGCTGTTGACGAGCAGGTTCGTGTGGAGCCGAGACTGATGGACTGACTGACTCATGCTTGATTGTCCCTAGGTCCGCATCGTCGATAGCTGCCTGCGACTTCATGGTCAATTGTGTCCGCAAGAAATGCTGGAATTTCACGAGACGCTCGAAAAATTCTTCCGCAAGAACTTCCACGAGGAGATTCAGCGTTTATCCTTCGAGATTCCTGCCGAGCGCGCCATCACCTCATCGCTATCGCGGCCCTATCATTCATATGCTTCATCTCTAACCTCAATCGTCCCGTCAAGCTCATCCGCCTCTACTACTCGTGCTCCTTTTGCCATCATTCCTCCCCTTCAACTTCCAGGATCGCACATAACGCCTCCTCAATCCCCGCTGACCCCTTTTCCAAGCTCGGCGGCACAGCCAACGCGGCTGCAAAAGCACATCGCTCACCTCGCGCGGCACGGCATGAATGCAGTCGCATCTGGCCCCGGCGAGGGCGTGGTCGACTCTGCCGTGCCTCGGAGCGACACATTCTCCGTGATTTCGCCGCAGGGCTCCTTCGTGAACGTTACCGGGCCCGCCGAGCCGTCCTCAGCGAACAGCGGCACGTCCATCATGGGAAGTATCAGTGGGTCTTTGAAGAAGGGTCGCTTCTCGCGGCTTGGGACTCTCAGCTTTGCGCGGCGAGACGGGTAGGCGTCGGGGTCCGCGAGCTACGGTTTTATTAAAGTTCGATGGGCGCTACTTCATATATCTTTATCATCACCATGTTACAATCTCTTTCGGAAAAGAAATTTATTTGTACTGATCGACCACCTAGTTACGGATCCTTGGTCTCTTATCACAAATGTCTGTCACTTTCACACCTTCAGATTCAAGTTAATGATACCCATTTTATGCTTTTGTGTTCTCAAATAACGAATCCTTCACATTTCCTTATACCGACACGGACCCAGGTGCTATACACGTCAACTTGAGGGGATGGGGTCCTGGCACAAATACAGTACCGAAGGTGCGGCGACTCGACTCGGACTCAAACTAAAAGTCCGGACACCCCATCCGAGCCGGTCCCAAATTTTTCCGTTATTGTTATTAGGCTTGGTTGCTGGGCCCACGAGTCACTGCGCTGCAAAAGTTTTTTTTTGGTCGTTGTGGAGACATAAAACACGGAAATAGCTACAGTATAGTTCAACTACTCGAATGGTCAAAGGAGAGAAGTGCTAGTCATACACTTTCATTTGAGCATCGGGGGTAAAAGACCAGCCCGGGATAAGCTATGCCAGGAAGGAGTCGACGAACATCGGTCGTGATATGACCCCCGAACCAAAACTATGGATACAGAATGAAAAGGACACCATACAGAGGTGTAATGGCAACGGGGAGGTCAGAAAAACTGGAACGCCATATCGTGGTGAGCGTCGCGCTCACGCAGATTCAGGAACGCAAGCGGGTCAAAACAACCGAGGAAAGTCCCTCTTGGGCTGTAAGCCGGGCTACTATCGTCAGCACCAGCAGCTGGAGACAGGTGGACCTGGCCAGTCGACGAGTCGCCTCCTGAATTGGAGCCGACCACAACGCCCTGAGAGTGGAGCAGCGGTGGACTGATATGCGTGGCTGTCATGGGGTTCGGCTGGCTCGATCTGTCTGCCACGGCGGAGCTATCGGGTGAGGCTATGGCGGTGAGGTGATACGGCCTAGGATGTTGTATTGTGACGTTGGAGTCATTATATATAGGCCCTCCCAAACTCTCAAGTGGGGATAGTCGTCCAGTCGGTTGAGGACTAGGGGTTTCGGACGGCGACGGGATGGTGACCCATTCCTGTGGATTATTACAAGCCCCGGTCAGCCTTTAAGGAAATGAGGGCAGTGTTAGTTAATTAGACGTACGTATTTCGAGATGGCACTGTTCAGACTTTCCACGAGACGATCCCACTTGAAGACTTTGACGTCCTTCTCGATGTTGCGAGGCTTGGGTGGGGGTAGATTCATGATCGTGCTGAACAGCTTACCCATTCTTGTTTTGGAGACGGTGATGGGGTGGAGGTGTTCGACGTTGCGTCTGACGCGACTTCTTTCGTCGGCAAGGAAGCGATCCTGGACGAGGTATTCAAGAAGCCTGATGAGGTCGCAAGATGTGAAGCATGTCTCCCGTACATCCTCGCGCCAGATGCAGGAGATGACGACGCTGAACCGACATTTCTTGTAGTTATCTTCTCGGACAAGGGTGGGGGATATGCGTATCGTGTTCCCGTTCCGCTCGCAATAAAACTTGACTAGCCTCCGACGGCGTCGTTTCTCCTCGCCGCTTAGATTTTTGCCGAGATCGGCCGGCTCCGCCTCAAAGTCGAGGAGGACTTTGTCGTAAGGACCTCCTTGTTCGGAAGGGCTTCGGCGGGGAAGTCGCCTGGGAAACGTGGAAGGCACCGGCGTAGTGACATGGTGTGCAGGGATAATTTGAGTGACTGTCTCCTGCGGACCTTGGTCAAGCAACGTGCGATGGCCAGAAGGCGGCCGCTCGACGTCTAGAAGTGTAATGCCATCGCTGGGCTCCGCCTTGATTGGCGGGGGAAGACCTGTTAAGATATCTCAGGACGATGAGGCTCAATCAGAAATAGTAAAAGCTTGCCATATTCCCAATACGAGAAGTACCCAAAAGACAGCGAGTCGATGACTCGCCATCCATCAAGTGCCTGGATGGAGACAATGACGGTACGGTTCGAGGCGTTCTTGTGCACTCCAAATTCTGGGACAGAACCCGTGCACCTCCATAAATCTTTAACGCCCTGTACCTTTTCTACCGATGTGTAGATGGCTTTGGAGCCGATGACAATACGAATGGAGACCTGTTTGAGTGAAAGAATAAAAGTCTCGATGACGACTGTGGTACCACTCCTTCCCATTTGTGGAGTGTAGTTAAGGACTTGGAGTATTCTCGGACGGGACGAAGCGGGGCATGCGACATTGCTTGGTATTTGCGAGGAAAAGGCAGAGGTATTCATCCTGATTGGTTTTTCGAACATTGAGAAGACTACGAGAACGTTTGATAGTCCTGCAGGTGGTCGTAAGTAGACAAAGGTGGAGCAACAACGTCCTCGTCGAAGTCTTCACCGAGGTTTAGAGCATTTACTATTCGTCCTTAGGAAGTCAAGACGGGATTAGTGTAGGGGCGTATTGGATAGTGGCGGACTGCTTGGCTTAGAGTAGGTGGTTGAGGTGAAAGGGAATTGCAGATGTCTCGCTCGCTAGGACAATAATGTGGGAGAGGGGGGGGGAAGACATGGACCCTACAGGGACTCAATCGCTTTAATGGATGGGGCGGGAGCAAAGGCAAAGGGATGAAGGCGTAAGATCTTGTGCACTGGATCTAGAGGTGAATACTTCATGGCTGGAACTTGTAAAGGCTAGGAACCCCGCTGTTCCGAGCGATCAGGTGCCTTCCGGTTCACTCGCCACAGTCGACAATTTGCTCAGAGAAACGCTATCTGTACAGGGTTTTCCGAATATGCACGTGCACCTAGATGAATTTTTCCCAGAAAGATACAGACAATCACGTTGGAAGTACCAAGAAACTTAGGGTTGATTGGTTAGCTTATCGGAACTTCATCTTGTACGCGCGAACCTACAAAGGACAGACCCAAAAGCAGGGGACAATGTCCAACCCAACAATGACAAGACCAGATCCAAGAGCCAAATACGTGGTCCCCTTAGACTAAAGCCGGTTAGTTTGTCGTCCTTGGGGGTCGGCGGGATCTCGGCGAGATCGAGTCTTCAGATCCAGACAAAAGTCTATCTCAATTCAACATTGGTCAACAACCAGCTTCGGCCCATATAGATCGGACTTTAGCCTACTTTGGCCGTCCAACGAGTGGTTTAACAATCCACTTTCCCCGATATAAGAAAGAAAATCATTGCTGGGAAAAGGCTGGGGAAAAATAATAATAATAGAAAGGGGTTCGGGGTGGCGTTTACCGTCAGATGAAACAGATAAGATGGGCCCCATTTCCAACCACTCACTGGAAGGAACCATAGCTGGCTGTCAGTCACATAGACGTAGTCTGGCGAGGTAAAAAGCCCACCCACCGGAGTGGGGAGAGTTGTCTTAGTAGCTTCAATGGCGTACGCGCCTAGTTTTGCACACAGGTGGCATGTCGCGGTTCCCAAGTCCCGTCGTCTCGCCTGACACGGGCTACTGGAGGCAAGTACCCTTCAACCGACAAAAAGCGTTGGCAGAGCGGGCACTTCTCCAGAAAAAGGCTCTCGTAAGCCACCAACATGCCCTATTTCGTCGAAGCGGATCAGGAGGGCATCAAACTAGTGAACTACTGCGGATGATCGAGGTCGCGGTGGTTTCGTGCTTACCATAAAACTCTGCACGGGCACGCGCGGGGACGACTGTAACATGCGCACAACCCATTGAGACAGCTTCTGGAAGACGGTATATTCGGACTGCGAGTGTGGTGGTTTCTGGAGCCCGGTGAATAAATGAACACCCTGTCTTCGAAGGCACTTGCCTTTTCCCTCGACCCAAACACGGTCAAGCTTTCCACCATCAGCGCCGGCGTCTCGGACACGGCTCCATTAGACCCCTCTTCGTGACCGAGGGTAATGAATGCCCTCAATACATCAGGAATGAGGAACCGGAGTACGACAGGTACGGTAATATTGCGTGACTCCCGTCCGGACGCCAAGTAAATGTGCAGCAACATCTTCGTATGCGTGGCATTGAACTCCCGGACGTATGCCGGCAGCTCTCTGAGCGTAAGCGGAAGTTCATCGGCTGCAAGTGGGGGGAATGGAGTTGAGACCTTGTGCTGGAAGGCGAGGTACGGTCTTGGAGACTCGGGGGTTGGGGAACGCCTGAACACGGAAGGAGTGGATGTTCAATATACTCGACTCCCGCGTACGACACAACAAAGTGAACGTGCGCTGTCACAAAGAAAGGTAAGAATGGAGAAAGACGCACTGCCGTTTCTGCGTTTCCTTTTCACGGGTATCCTTGACCCCAGTAATATCTCGCCGCTCACTTTCCGCCGCTGTCCGCAGCACGTCTTGCACCTTCTCTTCCACCACCGCAACACGGAGCGTCCGGATGTCCTCGGTATACTTGCTAAAACTGCCTTTCAGTGTCGAGGAGAGTGGAGCTTGGAGAACTTGATTCTCCCCCGAGGCATGTTCGGAGCGTAGGAGGCCACCTGGAAACTGTCGCACTGCCTGCAGCCGCCTGGAGAGGTCCGTCAACACGTCTATCTGTGATTGTACGTTTGAGATGGCTGATTGTCGATCTTCGACGGCAGATCCTGATTTAAGCGACTCCCCACCATCCTCGGCTGTCGTCTCCATTATAGAGTATATGAAGTAGTGTGCTTGGGTTGGGGATGACCGCAGCGGTTGGCACCAAGTGGACTCTTGGGTGTCCCCCGGCCGGCCCCGACGTCAAATCTACGCGATTGCACGATTGACGCCCATGATAGTTGTTCTATTGAGATGACTAAAGGTACTAAAGGCCCAGCGATCGGCAGCTCGACGACACATGGACAGATAGAAATAGTTGTGTCGACTTGATTGTTCATTGAAAATTATGTACAAATTTATACCCCGGTTGCAGTCCACCTACGACTGCGAAGGATAGGAATTCTATGTCGTGATATACCGATAGACAGGTGCAATGATAACTAGAATGAATACGGCTGCACGAAGGAGAAGGGGGACAGCGGGCAGACGTAGTGCGGGAAGTCGTCATCAAGTGAGAGCACGGTGAGAACGGTGAAGCATGAAATGCGAATGTACGTATTATATCTGCGGTCGGTTGTGCGGGAGATGCAATGCAGATGATATATAAGGTCAGAGGGTATAACTGTAAGGTGCAAGTGCAAGATATAAAGTGTCCGGAACTGCCTAATAAAACACAAGCAAGCTGACCTGCCAGCTTGCCCCTAGAACTTTGCCCCTGGGTCCAGCGGCCCTAAAGGTCCGTAGTCATTTCGCTGTCCCCCACTCCGCCGCTTCACGTGTGTTTTCCAGTCTTGACCGTGCCCAACTGCAGAACTCGTCGCCTGTGTTGGTCGGGTAGGTGAGATTGGGGACGTCACATGAAAGGGATTTTGCCCCACTGCTGAGTAACTGGGGCCACCTCTAGGCCCATCTGTCAGTTGGAAGCGCGCCGCCATAGCAGATGGGCGTGGTTGCGCAGGGTGCAGATGATCCGTCGACGCATTTGGTGATGGATCCCAGCCTGATTCGAGCATGGCTTCAAGATCCCGCTCATCGATGGTTTTAGCACCGTCGAGCGTATGCTTGGGAATTGGGTGCAAAACTGGTGGTGGCGGTGGGTATTGAGCGTTGTGTTCGTTATATTCACCGATTTGCGGGCCCCAGTGGTCTTCTGAGGATGTCACAGATAAAGTGTCCGAACCATCGTAGGTGCTGTTGACCTCAGAGCGGACGCCGAGATATTCCTGGTCTCCCATGATGTACCCTGACGGGTGCGCACGTTCAAACTCGCGTCGTCGTCTCTCTTCCCGTCTCAACTTGCGGAGGCGTGATCTCTCCCAGTCCTCCCAACGCCGCAACGGAACAGAATTTCCTGAAAATTGGCCCTTACCCTCGCCATGACCTTCTCCTTTGCTTTCGCCTTCGACTTTTCTGTCAATAAAATTAGCATGGATAAAATACGCTGCACTGTTTCCCGGTCATACCTTGTCTCTCCCCATGAGAAGTCGTCGAAGTGCCAAAAAGCATACACTGGGAGAATGAAATTCCAGACGGGCAAAGCGGCAAGATATATAAACATCCAGAAAACGTAAACAATTTTGCGTGTTGTGAGGAGGATAAGCACAGCTGGAAGACCGAGCACACCGACAAGCAGAACGATAGGGATGGCCTCCGGGAATGTTTTTGGCGGTGATAAGGCCACGCTGACAAGGAGGAGATATGTGAGCGCAATGGCGATAGGCAAAACGACCGTTCCGAGTAGATCCATGAATACGACGAACTGCATGCTAAAACAGAACGTCCCGCAAAGATTGCGTACAAGCACAAGTTCCATGAGGTTGTGGATCGTAGAGTTGATCCAGCGGCGGCGCTGAGAAAGAAGGATAGAAAATGTATCTGGAACCACAGTGCGACATTTAGCTTGTGGAAGGAACATCATCTTGCGGTTAGGGAACGTGCGAATAAGGCATGTTGTCAGAAAGCGGTCTTCGCCGAGGAGCAGCAGATTCTTCTGGTGTAAGGTGGTGACTTCGCTTTGGCTGTATTCTTTGACGATCTCGGGTTTAATGATCAATGGAACCCAGTCGTCTCCGGAAGACTTGCGGGCTTTAAGGCGGAACATGGAGAAACACCCAGGGAGACACGAGACACCACCAAACACGGACTCAAACGCTTTGGCCATGTGATGGGATATGAAATATTCGAACACCTGAATGGCCGTGACCCATGATTGCCGTTTGTTGGCTATACGGGTCTCCCCGCACACTCCCATGATCATCTGGTCATGATGCATGCAGTTGACAAGTGCCCTAAGGGAAGCTGGGAAAACCTTCGTGTCTGCGTCAACCTTCCAAGACGAATGACGTCAGAGCCTCTCCGATCGAGAGATTATTAAATTGCTCACCATGAGACATACTTCGAAGAAATCGGGCGTGACACCCATCAATACATGGATTTTGCGGAAGAGGTCATAATCCAGGGGTGTCATCCTGTCGTTATACGTAACACGAGAAAAGAAATTCATGAGAATTAGTTGGCTATCCCGCTTGCCACGATTGCCAGGTTTCTTGTCCGTTGCAGCTTCCTGTTCGGTACCACACTTGACAATAACGACAGTTGGTGTCCTGCGACCAGCGATGGCTACGTGCCAGATTTCAGTCCAGACATACTAGCACGATAAGGGAGAATGGACACAAACTGTAATGACCAGCATAGACCATCGCCCTATTCTCTCGCTTCGAGCCGGACCCGACTGCAACGTAGCTCATTGGTGTAGGGTTCCCAAATCTTGGGTCAGCGTCCAGTAGCCCGACACAGATATCTGGGGTACTCTTCTTCTCGCCAGCACCAGTGATCATACCGTCCGCTACGACGAACAACAGCTTCCGTTGGTCGCTGTAAGTGGTCGACGAGATGGAGTCTAATGTGGTCCGGAGGGATTCTTCTCCCTCCGAATAACATGTAACCAAGCACACCGCAAATAGTTCGGCACCGATTTGAGCCAAACTCATGATAGGTGCAGCGCTATCACTCGTACTTTGATTCGTTAATGTCGCGGTAGAAGATGACTGGAAGGACCGTGGAGACTTCGTTGGCTTGGCTAGTCTTTTCGTCCCATCTGGTCCTGCCCACGGTGCCGTTCCATTCTTATTGTCAACGGAAACATTGGCGCCCTCGGGGAGAACAGCAGGACTGATTGCGGGTCGGTTGAGTGACGAGTCATCAGGATTACCGGCGAGGCGCGCAGAGAGGAACCAATTGAAAACGCAGGCCATTGCAAAGCGAACGAGGACAAGTGACATAACAACGATCAACCCGGCGTAAAGGATAAGCTGAGAAACAAAGCATCCTGGAGTAATTTTATCGATGCTTCCTGCGGTGTAGCGCTGGAGTATACAGGGGAGGGCTTTGCGTATATCGGCTCTGTTTACGAAGAGGCGCGTTCCATCGCGACCGCTGGAACCAGGTGCTGCGAGGAGGGTGCGAAGAGCAATGTCGACAGCATCACCCGGAATGGGGTTGGGGTGTAACTTGATGTATGGGTTAAGATTAACGACTTGTCCGTCCAGGACAATGTAATTAGTGAGAGTAGAGACCTGGCTCCAGTCGTAGCCAACAGGTCGAGTGATGTTCACCAGTTGGGCGGCCTTGAAGGTGGCGGTGGAGTTGAGCGCTCCGAGGGGACATGGAGTAGCTGTGTTGCAAGGGGGGTCAAGAGCAATGCGGTAGGGCAGACCATTGCAATAGGAGAAGTCAGTAACATCACGAGTGAATAATGTCGTGATGTCTTGACCGGGGAGCTGCTTTGCCAGGTTGAGGAAGTTGACACTAGAGTCTGAGGATTTGGACTGGGATACATTGAACATAAATCCCCGGATACCGAGAGTACCTGGAGTAGTACCAAGACTGATAAACCGCTCAGTCTCTAGGGTTCTCGCGGGACAAAGGACTCTCTGCAGGCCCACTGTTGCGAAGCCCACGCCGCCGCAGAGAACAGAAATAATAAAACATAGCGCCATCTTCTCCCTCCAAGCTTGCTGCACCGCCTTGTCTTTGAGGCCTCCAACGGAGCTTAAGAGGGCTGAAGGTGCCCAAAACGTGACTACGCGGGAAAAGATGACCCAGGCATCAAAGTCGGAAAACGATGATGATGGTTCAGGGGAGACGGGAGATAAGTGTAAAATGGGCTGAGGGTTGATGAGGGGTGGAGGGGCTACGCCGCGTTCTGGGCGGGTGAGAGTCTTTGCTCTGCGCATCGTGCCAGAAGGGCCTTGTCTTGGAGAGGTGGTAGGGATTGGGATGTCATCGTTGCGGAAGCCTATGGCCATATTGGAGGAAATGAATGAAGGGAGGAATGAGAGAACGCTGGCCAGTCAAGGCTTGAGCGAGGGGGGAGACTGAGAAAGAACGAACAGTGAGATGGGTAGAGAACGACGGGTCGACAAGAAATGACAACAACGGGATGCTAAAGCGATAATTTATTTTGACTAATATTACTCTAGTTACCCGCGTCAAATCTTGCAACAATTCAATCCATCATATTACGCAATAATTCTGTCTATTTGTGTGTGCCACCGCCACGGAGATAGTCCACGTATCCGACAAGAAATTTCACCTGTTCGTATGTCTCAATCGCCTTGAGGCTACGTCGTCGCCGAACAACCCCAATTACCTTCTCCACCTGCTCGAGCGTGTCTCGACGCACCTGCCCCTCATCTCCTACGTCAGAATTGTCACTCGTTGGCACCCAGCCGCACAACCCGAGTTTCAGCATCCAGCAACAGGCTACCAACCCCGCACGCCCAACACCCCCGCGACAGTGTGCGAGAACCGGAACACCGGCAAGCGTGTAAACAGAAATAAGTCGTGTAAGATGGGTATCAAATAGCTCTAGCGAAGCAGGAGCTAGCCCTTCGGGTATTGGAACGCTGATAGATGTGTCACTTTAAAAATGAATCTGACCAACGAACAGAAGCACCTACCGGAGAATGTCGAGCCCTAGTTCCCGTGCGGCTTGGGAATACTCTGGCCAAGGTGCGCCGAGGAAGCTTAATTCTTCGTCATCGAGACAACTGTACATCTGTTAGCCATAGGTTCAAGAGGTAGGTAAGACTATGAAAGCACCAGACGATGCATCCAACACCCAAAGCCTTGATTCTTCGCAGGTCCTGTTCGAGGTCGCGACAAACAGCACCACGACCGCGCACGGGTCCAGTAAGGCGCACTTTTGCAGCCACAATGTCAGTAAAACAAACATCCAAAGGCGGCAGGTATGTGCGGCGTTACCTTTTTTACCTGGACATGATGACAAATACAAGTTACCGAGGGCAGGAGATGGAGGCTGTGGTGAATGGCTTGAGGTGGCCGGGTGCGAAACCAGTCGTGAGCTGAGATGCGCAAGTTTTGGACGGCGTGCGATCCCATGAGTAGGATGGAAGGTGGAACTAGATAGAACGCGGTTGTTTAGCAATCTGATATACGGATCATTCTCGACCTACATCGGGTGCGGACGCTTGTTTTGTGGATAATGGATTCCGAGGGGCGAGCTGGCAGAGACGGCCTGCGAGGTAGTAGATGGGACAGAACGAGTACGATCATGCCGCACTTGGGGTCCGGCGATTGGAGACCCATTTATTTCCAGATCGAAATGTGAAGTGCTGAATATTTCGCCTATGAGATCAATACTGCCAAATGCTAAGGGGGGTAAGCGTGGTGCCGCGGAGTCACTTGGTATCGAAACGGAAGGTTGAACAGGTTGGTGAATGTTGGAGGCGAGAGCAGACTGAAGCGCACTCTTCATAGAGACGCGACTCCATATTTGCAGGTGCGTCCGGGACGATGCAGCGGAAAGGGGCAAGGGAGCTCTGCCGACGGGACGGACGGTTGACATCGGCCGATCAGAGTAGGTGAGCCCAGATACACGGGACGGGGAGGTAAGTAAAGAAGCGGATGAAGAAGTCAGACGATGCAAAGAGAAGGCAGGGTGGACGTTGAAGATGGTTGGCGATGAAGAGTCAGCAAGAGAGATGTGTAGAGATATCGAGGACAGAAGGTCCTGTGGTATTACAGCCGAGACACTGAACGAGGTTGAGAAAGAAAATCAGACGACAAAAGGGAGGAATAATACTCACCTAATCGGATGGGTATCAGACGTCTTGGGGAGAGGAAGCTCCCCGCACAACCACGCAAACGGAATCAAGGGCGTTTCTATGGCGGACTGCAGCTCATGCTGCAGGTTAGGCGATGCCTGGACGAAAGTAACAGGGTGTGACGGATGCGAATGCAATGAAGGTGTGAATCCGGGAGTAGCAAGGGGTTCTGGGTCACACAACCACCAGGCTTCAGTATCTGCATACAGCGCCTGGCGTTCTTTAAGTTGTCTAAAGTGATCGGGGAGGTTAATAGATAGCGGGATGTATGTGATGGCAGAGCCTGGACCAGGTGTTAGGCAATCCAATAGCTAAAAAATGTGAATGACGGATGAGACTTGCCTCCGGCACCAAATTTAGCACAGCTATAATCGCTACCATGGAATTGAGAAGCTAGGTGCATCAACTAAAGACGTGTTCAACCTTTGAGCTGGCGCTGATGATGGTGGCGAAGCAGCCTGGTACTGTACCTGAACGGCCAGCTTCTTTTCGAGATCCAACTCGGCAAAAGGCGTTGACCAGACCTGCATCGTTTCCCCCGTTCGGAATGGAGTAGCAACATCGGAGTTGGCAAGAACATCCGCAGTGGACAGTGTGGATAGCATCGACAATTCCTGGGTCACGGCAAGGCCGTAAGCCCAGTGCAGAGCAATTTGAAAATAATCGCGGAGAGTGTGCCGTCTCGTACAGAATCAGAAGCGGGTATAGAAATGAAAATGGGAATGGGTTACAGTACAAGGGTAACGACGAAGCAACCTCGCTCTCGGCTTGGCCTTCGTCCGGCAACCGGCAACCAATTATATCAACGTCGGTCGTCATATCGGCCCGACACTGTCCTAGTCATGTCGTCTGCTCTCCTCAAAGGCAAGCTAAAGGCAGCCAAAGACGCGCTTAACAAAAAGGATTATCAGTTTGCTCACGACACGAGCCTGCAAATCCTGGAGTATGAGCCAGACAACTATCACGCGTACGTCTCACAGCGTGCCGCGATCACACGCCCGCTTAGATAGTTTGTTTCTGCAGTAAAATATTCTACGGACTGTCTTCACTAGAGCTTGGTCGGATCGATCAAAGCGAGCAAGTAACTGTGTCCTCTCGTCCTTCTTCGATCTGAATCCGACAATGTTTCTACATCGTTAAAGACGTTCCAATCCGCCATCGAACTAAACCCACAGCAGCTGCTTGGATGGCAGGTATTGTCGCCTTTCCCTCCCTAGGGCCCGCTATGGATAAATACATGTCCAGGGACTGAGCAAGGCATACGAGCGTGGCCAAAAGTGGAGCGAATACGCCAACGTACTCGCAGAACTCGCCGCGTTATTCGGAAATTCGTAAGCTTGGTTTAGCCCAAACAAGCTTCTCTGACGCATCAATACCAGTGGGGATGCCACCAAGTGCGCTGAGACGATTCAAAAGCTAGTTGACCTGCGAAGAGAGCATGGATCTGGCACCCAAGCACGTTACTTAACACACCCATCCATTGGCGCAGCTCATGTTTGATTGCAGCTATCTGATGCACTATCACTATACCTTCCAGATTCACCACTCTATTCAACGCTATCTACTCTTTCTGTTCCGGATTTTACAAACCAAACATCTACAACAACATTCCCCAGCCAAGTCGCAATACACGATTCACTTCCCACACTAGAAGAGATTGTCTCTCTTACTGAAGCAGATGAGAAGAAGACTTTCGAGAGTGAGGTAACGAAGCGTCGGACACGGCTGAACGCTGGCAGTCTCCGGGATGTTGAAAACGAGGTTGCGAAAGAAGTTTACGGTGGCTCCAAGGTGCTTTCACTGGTTTTGATAAAATACTCGCTGACCACAGTCAGTTGCCCCACCTGTACGATGAAATTCTCAACCACTCTAATACCTCCGATGAGCTTCGCCGGCTGACAGAGTCGAAGCAACTTCGCCATGTGCGGGAGCACCTTTATTCTCTACCACTTGACGACCCCAGGAAACGAAAACTCGCGAAAGAAGTTGAGAAGTTGGTTAGTGGTACAGTTTTACTGCGTGTACCGGACGAGTTAGCGTGGTCAACCTTCATAGACGGGCAAGACTCCGAAACCATCGGTACTGTGGTCTCTCTTCCGAGCTTTGCTTCATCTAATCAATCATCCAGAGGGATATGGCTTTGATACCCTCCGTCACTATTCAAAGTTGTTTCCTCATGAAGCGCTCACTAGACTCATCCAAGCCTATCTCGTCTATCTGGGTATTCCTCTCTCGGACGATGATGATGAGACGACAACCACCCGTACGGGCTCCTTGGATGATGTGTTCAGTGTTATCTCGGTTCGTTTTCGTTTCTTTCACATACCGCTTGCACTTTACCAAACTTCATGAGCAGGAAACCGCGTCGGCATTAGAATCATCAATTATCGCCCGGAGAGTAATGTCCGAAGTGTATCTTCTAGATCAGGACTACCAAGCTACCATTTCTGTGTCCGAAGCAGGCTTAGAGCTGGTCAACAGGTATCGGAACAACACTGGTTCTAACCTGACCCTGTATGTCGCCTTGCAGCTGAAGGACGTAGCTAATGATCACTCAGTGTTCGAAAATCATTTAACGTCACCTTGTCAACGTCTCTCGTTCATCTCTATCCTCCCAAGCATCACACCCGAGCTGTACGCATATTAGAACATGTACTCACTCAAGACCCGAACAATGTGGATTGCCTTATGGGTCGCGGTTTCGTCTTCCAGCATGCCGGAAAATGGCTTGAAGCAGCATCCTGCTTTTCTCGGGTCTGCGGTATTCTGCCAGAGGAAAGGCGTGAGAGAATACGTGCACAGGAAGAACAAGCTTGGTGTGAAGTACAACTTAATCACTTCGACAAAGCGATCACCGAGTTAAGGGGAGTCATTGAACTATTAGATAATAAAGAGGATAGCGACGAGGATAAGTCGCGGAGCTGCTGGCGATTAGGTAGAGCTTACTGGGAAATGGGAAGTAAGTGATTTATCGCCAACCAGCCAGGCCACATTTCTGATGATTTACAGCCGACAATCGGGAGGAGGCGTATCAGCTCTTCATCACGTCTCTCAAGCACTCCCCATCCTTTGCTCCGGCTTACACCTCACTGGGGGTCTATTACTCGGAAGGCGCAAATCCTCCGGATCCTATTCGAGCATCGAAGTGCTTTCAGAAGGCTTTTGAGCTCGATGCGAGGGAGGGCGATGCGGCTAGACGGCTTGCCGAAGGTTTTGCGGATGAGCGAGAGTGGGATCTCGTTGAGGTTGTGGCGAATCGGACTATCGAGGGCGAAGGCGGATTTGAAGACTCCCAGGAGGTCATCGCTGGGCGATATTTGCCGGTCAATGCCTGGGCATGGAAAGCCTCTGGCGTAGTTCATCTGGCAAGTTTATCATCGACAACCCCTTCATGTTGAACTAATGGACAGAGTAGAACCAAGGCAACTTTCCCTCAGCGATTCAGGCCTTTCAGGTGGCGCTGCGCGCCGACGTCGAGGACCAACTATCGTGGGTTCGCCTGGGAGAAGCATACTCTAAAGCTGGTCGACATGTCGCTGCCTTTAAGGCTCTTCACCGAGCTCAGGAGTTACAGCCAGAGGATTGGGTGTGCACTTACTTGATTGGAGATGTTCACCGTCAGACGCAGCGGTTCCAAGAGGCGATCGCATCTTTTCACACCGTTTCCCAAGTTAAACCGAATGAGCCTGTCGTCCTAACATCTTTGGCGCAAGCATACATCGATCTGGGTCTCTCTGAGCTTTCCACTGGATTTTTATCACGTGCGCAAGACTCCTTCGTGGCTGCTCTACGGGTCGCATTCCAGTTCTTGAACACCAACTCGACGTTCCATACTTTCGCGTGGAAGATCATCGCAGATGGTATCTGTCACCTCTCGCGCACCTCTTCTTTCACAGATGAATCCGCTGTCAGAACCATTCTTTCGCAAGCGTGTAGCTTCTTGACTTCGGATTCTGGGGATAGACTCGCGGGGAGCGTTGAATTGCCAATCAAACTCTCCGACGATCGCCTAACGGGTACAGATGCCCTGAAGGTTGCCGTTACAGCGTACAGTCATCGCATTTCACTCGGTCTTCTCGGAGCTGCTGCAACGGGCAGCGCCTGGTTCGATTTTGGCCTCGCGCTCTTCAACCTGGCCAAGAGGGTTATTCCAGAGGGTGAGAAACGGGACAGGGTGCTACAGCAGGCACTCGCGTCGATCAAAGAAGCCATTCGCGCACAGCCAAGTGAAGACAATTACTGGCGCGCATTAGGTGACATGAATCTCGTGTCCCGACCCAAAGAAGCCCAGCACGCATACATTCGAGCGCTAGAAATCGATCCCAAGGTGACATCTCATCCTTATTACTCAGATAGAGTTGATTCACCCTCGTGGTGTAGAATGTTGACGTCTGGACGAGTTTTGGCTTCCTCTGCTTCTACCATGACGATCTTGAACTCTCCAATGAAGCGTTCATGAAGGCACAAACTTTAGATCCAGATCACACAATGGCGTGGGTCGGCCAAGCATTAGTCGCCACGCGGAATGGACATCACGCAGACTCGCGCATGCTGTTCGAGCATGCTGTGAGTTTGTCAGCTGACGTAGTGAGTCAGCCGGTCTATCTGCGTCGTGCTATTGCTCATTGGTACTTCTTAAGCCTGAGGCTGACATCGAATTCTCGAAACGCGAATTCAACCATTTCCTTAGCGCGGGCCACAGCCACCACACATCTCCCAACGACCTCTTCCCGGCATTTTTCGCTCTCGGTAGATATCTCAAACGGCGCCCGGACGATGCGTCTGCTCTACATCTGTTTGGGCTCGTCTGTGAGCGTATCGGCCTTGTCGAGCTCGCTATCGAGCACACAGATCACGCCATCCGCGTGCTAGAGGCCGCGTACGAGGAAACCGAAGACCCGGTCATCGAGCGGCAGTTCATGATAGCCAACGCAACTGTCGCACGGCTGCGCCTTGCTGTGCGGGATTACGAGGGTGCCCTCGGCTCATTCCAGAGCGCACTTGGGCTTTTGCCCGAAGAGGGAGAAGATAGGGTGCTGCAGACGCAATGTCTCTTCGGGTCCGGCCTCGCAAATTTCAAGCTTGGCGCCCTGGACACGGCCATCCAGAATTTCGAAGAGGCGCTCGTCGCAGCGGGCGACGATTTGCATATGCGCGGGCACGTCACGGTGCTGTTGTCACAAACGCTGTGGGCCACCGGAACTCAGGAGGGCCAGGAAGCCGCAAAGTCGCAGCTCCTAGACTGGTGTGCCATTTCACATTTTTCTATCGTCTCACTCACTGATCGGCCGCGGACGGAAGTATCACACAGGACCCGGAGAACTTGATGGCGATCAACGCGCTCGCCGGCATGGGCATCCTCACAGACGATGATAGCTTGATCGACGCCGCCTTATCTGAGCTGATATCTCTCCCTCTCGACCTCCGCCACCGGCGTGATCCTAGGCGCGACTTCTCGTACATTCTGAGGCAGCACCATCTGGGCCAGGTAAACTGACTGCCATTTCGCCCTGACGTTGGCGTTTTCTGATAATGTCTCCACCAGGGCAACATCATAGCGGCGTTGAGCGAAGCCCAGAGGGCCGTACACGCGGAACCCGCACGTGAAAACGCCAGACGTGAACTGGCAACCCTGTTGCTTCAGACTGGCGAACCAGCTGTCGCGCGAGCCGTTATTTCCCAAGGACGTGACAGCGACATTGCCGATCTACGTCAATCAATTGGGCTGCGCGCGGTAGCCAAAGCGCTCTCCGAGGATGAGGAGAGTCTGAAAGAAGCGTGGAGTATGGCACATAAGAGCGTCATGTTAGCGCCTTGGGACCGTAGGAACTGGCACGTATTGGGGTATGTGAAGAGCCGCCGCTGACTTGTTCTTAATATGTTCATGCACCGTCGAGCTTCCGTGGGCCGCCGCCTGCGTGCCCAGCGGTGCCCAGCTAGAGCAGTTCACACGATGTATCAAGTATTGGATGATAGGTGCTGGCATTATAGGGTCGTAGATATGATGCTATCCCACCTCTACAATAAATATACGAAGTAACAGTCCCAGAAAGCCCGGTCTAAGTTCAAATCCTCTCTGCATGAAAATAAGCGCGGCCCTCATGCAAGGGGGATTTCATACAGACAGAGCAGACGAACCTAGAACTGTCCTAAGGCACTACGGGCTGCGAGACCAATGCGCCTGCTAACAGAACTACCTTCGTCGGTCTTGTCTGCTGTGGTGAGCCACCAGCGCAGACGAGCCTTGAGCGCGGTTGTATTTAGGCTGTCAGTCACGCTAAAAATGGCTATTTAACATCAAACCAGCGAAGCGCCCCGGGAGGACCTACATGCCACGCTCCTCAAGCGCTTCGAGCAGCTCAGGATGCGTCAACCGATCTCCCATACCCTCCTTTACTAGAAGCGCGTCGTCGGCGACTATATACTGCAAGTGGCGCTCGATCCTGCTCCTGCGGTGGAAATTGGGACCCCACGTTGACAGCGACAAGAGGCTGGAGGAAAGGATATTCAGCATCTATCTCGATTACAAGCAAACGTGAACTTTCCCGCAGAGCGCAATGCCGGAAATAGTGCCTGGCAGTGACGAAGTCAAAGCTACTGGACCTGCCTTGCGCACGTCCAAGAAGACTTCGCGCATAGTCTCAGTAAATGCGCGCTGTTTCTCACGGCGCTTCGCATCGATCCGTTCGCGCTGAGAAGTCAAAACACATGTCGACGGGAGCATGCCAGGTGCGTACAGCACTATGAGTGGAATGACTTCCTCGAGAATGAGGACAATCGCAATGAATGGCACAAGTCTAAATCGCAGGAATGAGATTTTAGGTGAAAGAGAGCAGGAATAGACTACCTCGCGAGGTCACTCCTATTTGTTTGAATGAACCGAGACTCCCAGCGAGACAGAGGTTCTCCTCCTGCCTTCACCCGTGCTCGGATCTCGTTGGCTTGCCGAGTGTGTGTAACGACCATCTTGAGACCTCTGAGATAGAATTTCTGATGTGATGGAGATTAGTGCCGACTCAGTGCTCAATTGGCTCTACACACAAAGAGTTCCTTGGCCTGGTGCCAAAGTGTCGCAATTTTTCCCGCACCCGGAGGTGGGCGTGCGAGGACCCCATGAATATATGCTTGTTTGAAGTCTTCCTTCACTGTCTCAGCTATCGACTCGGACCGAGCTGTGGTGGGTGACGTAGGTTGAAGCGAAGATGCATTTGTGGTCGGTGTTTGCTTCAATTTTGCGGGGTGTGAGCCGGAAGGTGTTGTTAGGGGTTTGATGGGACCAGGTCTCAGTTCAACTTTGGTTTTATGAGGCGCAGGTGGGATCGTGTGCGCGCTGGGTTCATCTTTGGAGGACTTTGAGGTAGTGGAGGAAGGTGTGGAGAGAAAACGCGAGGGCAGAAAGCAAGGGTGCTGGTAGATGGACCTCCGGTGCAGACGAAGGATGCTGATCGGTGGTGTGAGTGTAACAGACCTGCCACGACCAGTTCGGACAATCGAGGCATAATAATTCCGGGAGAGCTGACACCTGTGAAAAGGAATGGGTAAGAGATAAGTTGTTTTCTTCTCCTGAATGGTGGAACGCACCTATCGGCTACTCCGTTCCTTCCCAGAGACCTTAACATCTCGCTCAGGGCAGAGGTTCAGTTCAGTCACAATTATCGCGGATGCATGCACACACCAAGCATACCACGTGCATATCATGTGACGTTGTCTGATACATATACGTAATGATGTCATAGGGTTCACTGGTTCCGACTGACGATAACAAAAAACCACGCTATGTCCGGTAGAACGAACCTTGCTTCTGCATTCTACTATGACCCAGAAAATACTTATCAAAAGGCAACGCTTGCCCATCTCTACCGTAACTCTTCCCTCATCAAAGTCGCGTCCCTCATCTCGGTGCCCCCACCAGAGGTTCGAGTGTATCTTCGGGACCTCGCATCGACTGCCAATAGTACAGCAAACGAGAATTCATGTGGAAGCGTACTCGTGGGCCAGGGAAGCGACACAGACGAATTCGGGGACATCTGTTTCTGGCTCGGAAACGGTCCTTATGGCGAAGGACACGAAGCCAATGTCCTTCGCGCGTTGAATCTATATCACTCCACTCCACGGGCGCGTCGTCGGCCCCATTTCACCTCGTTTCTCGACGCTCACCTATTGGCAGATAACTTCGGGCCAATTGCAGCCATCTACGTCACTCCCACCGTCTTTCAAGCTCCTGCACGTGAACGAGTTCACCAAGCTGTCCGTTCTCTTGGCCAAACTACGCGACAAATTTTACTTCTGTGTGAACAGCGGCCCGCGTGCCAATGGCACCACTGTGCATTTTCTCGTCGGTCGTCTAGCAGAAGGGAATTTATCCGGCTGGGTAGGGCTGGTCGGTATTGGCATGATGCTAGAATGAGTCTTTCCATAATTGTTTTATGTCCTATGTTGTATTGGTCTTTGAGCGTGTCCCATTTCACCGAGTGTCAACTCGGTGTATCCTGTATGGGGAGCTCTTACAGCGAACGAGAGGTCGTACGCGACTGGTTTGCTAGAAGTACGCTCACTGAGCCCCTTAAACTACGCACTCTGGATTACAGTAATACCCGTATGCTCACATCCCGTTTCTCAAATTCTCGAACTTGCTTCCTTCGTACCGCAGCCAATTGTGCTGTGTGTCGAGCTCTCCCATCGCATCTTTCACCACCCGTACGAGACTCCTTCCGGGTTGTCCCTCCTTCCCATGACCTCCTTCCATGCCTTCCCTTGGTGCTCCACCTTTGTCACCGCTTAGCTCCCAAAACATACTGCCTCCCAAACCTTCTCGCGCAATATACTCCCCTTTCCATCGTCCGACAACTTCGTCGTCAAAGCTAATCATCTCCTTGTGCACGTAATTGTACGTCCAGCTTGCCATCACCCGCTCGTCACGGAGAATATATGACCCTGGGAGTGGGAGTGCACGGTAGTCATAGACGCCCGACTCCCAGCTCCCCTGACCAAGACCCGAAAAAGGTGTGCTTGGTCCGTCCGTGTTGAGGAAAGAGCGCCCATACAGAGGCACACCCAGTATGACCCGATGCCGTGGAACACCGTGAGAGATGTACCACTGGACGGCCTGCGAGGCACTGATTGGACCTCCAAACACATTGGCTTGGTGGTTGGCTACTTTGTCCCAAGAACCGGCTGCCTCGACCGTTAGCCACGGAATAGAAGAATAGAAGCAGCAAATACGAACAGAAGTCGTAAGCCATAAGATTCCAAAAGTCGAGCAATGGGACCATCTCTCGGATATGTAGTTTTTGGTAGTTGTCTGGTCCACATGGTGCTGCTATCTGTTAAACCTTAGTGAGGTAGCACTTTCGCCTTGTAATAATGGCGCTCACGGTCAACAAGAAGTGGTAGTCCGCATGCTTGCGGCGTGCGTGTTCGTCCAACGCCGCCCTCAACTCGCGCAGTAGCTCCACGTATCCTCTCGCTTGTGCATCATTCTGCGGATACTCGTAGTCCACGTCCAAGCCGTCCAAGCCGTAATCCTCTACAAGCGATACAGCCGATCTGACGAACTCGGCACGGTGTGCCGGTGAAACAACCACCGGGTGGAAGGACGGCGAGTAGGTCCAACCACCGATAGAAAGCAGAAGCTTGAGATGACGGTGTCGCTTCTTCAGCTTGTAAATCGCCTTGAAGTTACCATAGAGATTGCTTCCCGAATCAGACCATGAATCACCAGGATAGTGGATGTCTTGGTCCGCCCAGAGGTCGGAAAGGAAAACTTCGCCGGTGTTAGGTCGGATATTTGCGAAGGCATAAAGTATGTGACTGTATGGAAGGGTAGTGCGTTTAATTTTCGTCGTTACCAAGGCAATGAGGGTCGAGGAGGATGACATACGTGAGGTCTTGAGCTGGTATCGAAGAAGGCGGAAACTTGCGCCCGTAGATACCCCTGCGTTAGGAAGTTGGCAGCTGATGCGGGGATTAAACACGATCGCGCAACTGACCAATTCACAAAGCTAGAGTTGGTGGTGCATTCATTAATTATCACATAGGATAAATTCGCGAACCCACTATCCAACGCTATGCTTCCCGGGTGGCATCTCCGTTTCTGTTGTTGTCTCTGTTGCCGTCTCGTTGTTGGGGATAGCAGGTTCTTTGGTCCCGGTCTGCAAGGGCGTAGAAACAGATAAGCTTGGTGATGAAGCAATTCGGACGGCCGGCACGGTCCAAGGTCCTAATTTGTACAATGACGCAACCGCGAGACAGCCAAAGAGGAGGAAGAAAACAACCGCAACAACGCGGGCCCTTTTAGAATGGGGAAATAGAAAGTACGGAGGCGAATTGTCCGTATTTGCGAGAGTATCACGAGCAGTCATGCAGAGCCACTCCAACTCTAATGATGCAATGCAAGAAACCATCTCGATTAAAGGGTACACGTGATTTACCCTAAATTAATGAGAAATAATATGTTTATAAAAAAAACTTTTGGTACAATCATCGCATCTGTAATACATAATAAAATTTAAAATAAAATTTCATCGCATCCCGCTGCAGCGAAATCCAACCATCGACAAATCTCATTGTCTAGAGTCGAATAAACGCAGCGCTAGGTAGGGGCGCCGACTGCACAACCAGCGTCAATCTGGGCCCAGGGTACTCTCACACTAGTAGCCTCTTGCCCACGGCCTTCAATCCCTCAAGTCACGTCTATTGGTCCTCTCTGTCCTTGTATTGTGTTATTTCACACCACGCATATAGACCACTCCAAACACTAGAATGGACGGTTCTTTGTTTATTCCACTTTTTGAGTCTCTACGATCTGCGCCTACCGCTCCTGGTACGCACCCGAGCGAAGCTGCATGATAGATATAGTGATCCTCTTCGTCACCCAGATGCGAAAGCGGCCGCCGATAAACTAGCTCAAGAAATCTCTAAGCAGGGCTTCTCATCCTTCCAGTTAGTGAAACACCTTGTTTATGTCGATTGTCCTATAAAGTTCTTCTCTAGTCACGGAAAAATCATCGAGACGATGCATGGATTCGCTACCAACAAAACGTCTGGTTATGAACGTGAATCTGCGGCCATGGCGTTCCAGTCCTTTGCTGCTGTTCTCGGGCCTCCCGCTGCGCCTGTCCTCATGCCCTCTCTCCCGACTCTATTCGATCTCTACATGGACAAAGGCGAGGTTGTCCGCCAGGCTGCCGCCGGAGCAACAAAAGCCATCCTGAAGCTATTTCCACCCGAGTCGACTCACTTAGTCTTTAAAACACTAGAAGGCGTTATAGAGAACGGGAAGTGGCGAACGAAGGCAGCTGCGCTTGATGCAATGAGAACCTTCGTCAGTGGCGCCGAAGAAGCTGTTGCCACTGAGCTTGCTGCGATCCTGCCTCCGGTCACCGCAGCTATGCATGACACGAAAAATGAGGTGCGCCGCACGCCGATCATCCAATCGAATGTCCGCTAAATAAAATTACCGAAAGGTTTCTTCTGCAGCTGTCAAGTGTGCGACTGCATTGTGCACAACTCTGGCTAATGCGGATTTGGCACCGCACATCCCAATACTCGTCAAATGCATGTCCGATCCAACGTCTGTCCCACTCTGCATCAAGTCCCTGTCCAATACAACCTTCGTAGCCGAAGTTACCGCACCTGCCCTTGCTGTTCTCGTTCCTCTTCTCACACGTGCGCTGAACGATCGAAGTATGGAAGTTCAGAGGCGGGCTGTGGTCGTCATTGATAACCTAGTCAAGTTGGTCCGCGATCCTGTCGTGGCTGCGACCTATCTAGGTCCCTTGGTGATCGGCGTGAATAAGATCGCGGAGAGTGCCGCATTTCCTGAAGTTCGTCCTATTTAGGTTGGCTTCGACTCATGGCGACTAACCTCGATCGCAGGTCCGTGCTTTCGCAGAAGGCGCATTGAACACGTTGCAGAAAGCTGGTGCATCATCAGGGGCCGATGCCTTGCCTCTACGGGACGTCACCGCTGAAGTCATCATAGCACGGAAGGCTCTCTCCGAACTCCTCCAAGGGAAGGCTGGCGGCTCGCTCTCTGCTCAGGACCCTTATTTGGCCATAGTTCTCGATTTCATGGCGTCCCTTGTCGCAGACCTCGTTTACAAAAAAAGATACTCCGACAAGAACGTTTGGCGTGGTTGTGTTGGAATTTACATGGCTCCTTGGCTGCCGAATGGTAGGGACGGAGGTACGGCGTTTGCTGAGCTGGTTTGCAAACACTTCCATGCAATCGAAAGAGTCAGTCTTTTTCGTGGGCCTTATCCCCGACGCTCACCACGTTATCGTTTCAGGCGAAGCATGCTCATGCTAACGATGCGGACTCGGAAGATGACGAGCTCCTCTGCGACACTGTCTTCTCCCTTGCTTATGGCGCCCTCCTCCTTCTATCGCACACAAACCTCAAGCTCTACCGCGGGCGCCGCTACGGTATCCTTGGTGCGAACGGGTCTGGGAAGTCGACTCTTATGCGTCAATTGCGGGATGGAAAAGTAGAGAATTTTCCGTCCCAGGATCAATTGCGCTGCATCATGGTCGAACACTCACTCCAAGGTGAAGACACTTCGTTGTCCGTGCTCGACTTCATCGTGTCAGGTGAGCCCTGCCTATTCACCCTGGAGAACAGTCCCATTGATTTATTTGCGTCGCATAGATAAGGGCCTAGCGCACATCCCGCGGGATAAGATTCAGGAGCAGCTCCGGGAAGTCGGTTTTGACAGCTCGCGACAAGCCGAGGTCGTTGGTGGCCTATCTGGGGGCTGGAAAATGAAGCTCGAATTGGCCAGAGCTATGCTGTACAATGCTGATCTTTTGCTGCTCGACGAGGTCTGTCACTCAATCAATATGTGGTCGCTTCCTAGCTGATTTCCTACTTCTAGCCTACGAATCACGTATGTGACTAGTGTGTCCGACAGAGTGGCTTGACTCTCATCCACCGGGTTGCAGTTAGACCGGCCTTCGGTTGCATGGCTAGAACAGTATCTTATTGCGCATACTAATGTAACATGTTTAATCGTCAGTCACGACTCTAGGTCAGTCCCACCACCATCATCATGTAGTCGTGTCTCACCTGCCTATTTAGATTTTTAGACGATGTAACTACGGACATCATACACTACGAGGACAAAAAGGTTTGTACATGTTCTCGCTCTCCGTGATGATGATTCATGGGGCTGTGTAGCTTGTATACTACCATGGAAACTTGTCAAAATTCGTGGAAACTCATCCAGAGGCAAAATCGTATTATACCTTGGCCGCAACCTCAGTCAAGTTTTCTTTCCCACCGCCTGGCTCTCTCATGGGCGTCCGGAGTAATACTCGCGCCATTCTCAAAATGAATAATTGTACTTTCACATATCCGGGAAAATCAAATCCTAGTTTAATAAATGTCAGCTGCGCCCTATCATTATCGAGGTCCGGTGTTCAACCAATATGTGTCATTGTGGACTTGCTAACAAAGTGCAACAGTCGCGTAGGAATAGTCGGGCCCAATGGCGCGGGGAAGTCGACACTCATTAAGCTTCTGACCGTGCGTCTCCCGTGCACATTGCGTATACCACTGCCACTGAAACACTGTGCAGGGTGAAACAGAACCTCAAATAGGAACGGTTTATAAACACCCTTCCCTGCGAATCGGGTATGTTTCGCAACATGCGACGCACCATATTGGTAAGCTCGTTCAGCGATCGATCTCAGACATTCCCGAATTTCCCCGTTCTAGAGCGCCACCTGGAGAAGTCGCCAATTCAGTATATTCAATGGCGATTCCAAGACGGCCATGATCGTGAGTTCTCTTGGGGTCGTTCTCGTGTTGTATGACGCATTTCCCCCCTTTAAGGTGAGATCCTGGAGAAGGCCACCCGTGTTTTGACCGACGAAGAAAAAGCAATTCTCAATAAAGACTTCATTGGCAAGAACGGTCAACGTAGGAAACTAGAAGTACGTCTAACTCTGTGTTCTTATTTGTACATCGCGGACTGAACACATCGCATCAAGCTTATCATGGGTCGTCAAAAGCTGAAGAAGTCACTCCAGTACGAGATCAAGTGGCAAGGTCTAGATCACAAGTTCAATACGTGGATTCCACGCGACGAGCTTCTTGAAAAGGGTTTCCAGAAAATTGTGTCGCGATTTGACGACCTAGAAGCGTCAAGAGAAGGCGCTGGACAGCGGGACACCTCTGCTGTTATTGTTCGGAAGCACCTCGAAGACATAGGTTTAGACGGCGACATCGCACAATATAATGAAATAGCTGGTCTTTCGGGTGGTAAGTTATGTTTCCATACTTGTTGAAAAGCCCATCCCGATTATAGTTTCATTCATTTAAAGGTCAGAAGATCAAGCTCGTCATCGGTGCATGTCTTTGGAATAACCCTCAGGTACATCTTCTTTGAACACCCCGGTACCTGAGTCGGCTTAAAGGTGGCGAAAGATCTGTGTGCTCGATGAGCCAAGCAACTTCTTAGACAGAGAAGCACTTGGTGGTCTTGCAGTTGCCATTCGCGATTGGTCTGGTGCCGTGGTAAGTCCATTTTTGTCTTTCCCTTAGTCGTCAATCCGATGTGATCGAAATGAGGTTATAATATCCCATAATGAAGAATTCGTAAACGCTCTTTGTCAGCTTCATGTAAGTTTGCACCCCCCACAGGCGCTGATTACCACGCAGGTCCAGAAATATGGAATTTTTCCGAGGGTCGAATGACACATAAGGGCAAGGCGGCGGTTGTTGAAGACGCCTTCGCCGACATCAAATCTCCAAGAGGTAGCGGCGCGAACACCCCACGCTCAAGGATGCACAGTCCCGCAGTGTCGGCAGCCGCAACGCCCGCAGCAAGTGGCACGGAGGATAGAGGCACACCTCCCGTTCCGGGAGGGAAAAAGAAAAAGCCGACACGTAACCAGCTGAAGGCACAGGAGGAACGAAGGAGATTGAGAAAATTGCATTGGTTGCAGGTCGGTGGTGCCAAGCCGGATGACACCGACGAGGACTAGTACCCACACCGCACAAATTTCTGGTAGATACACCGGTCAAGCCGGTCAAGCCTCACGCATGATTATACGTAAAGTGTCTTTGATAGCACTTTACAGAATTTGTAGGACACACAAGCATGTTCATAAAATTTGCCTCGCCAAAGAAACGAGATCGTTGATCGGTGATAAGGTTTTTCCCAGAACGTGGTAGTGGTGAGGACTCGACAGTAGTTGCTTAGGCCTTAGGCGTTAAGTGTGGGTTTGATACATAAAGCACGTGGATCAACACACGAATGCCGTATTGTTTTCAACTCAAAAACTTGCGAAAAGCTCGACATCTCACGTACAGATGAGGCTGTGTGAATTCTCCATAGAGACTTCATTTCGACATTTGCAAAAGGCTCTCTGAGTCTTCTATTTATTTCCCGAGGCGGGGAAGGGGGAAATGATTAGACTAGCCATATCACAGTGTGCATCATGCATCATGAATTGAATATCAAATCCAAACTACTAGAGTTTCCTTATTGAGAAACGGTGCTTCGTTACTCCGCTTAGAAGAATGAATATGGGACCCCAGCTCACGCCGCAGAAAAATTTGCTGGTGGTTTCGGCCTTCATGGCGTACGCCTAGTACTTGCACCGACTCCTAGCTTTGAAGGGAGGTCAACATTT
>WNGR01000423.1_pt1 | contig 49126 bp, 44 predicted proteins | sample 5407581 | NCBI WGS metagenome assembly WNGR01 (sample SAMN13153383, study PRJNA577476) | soil metagenome | isolation source: 80 cm soil or saprolite under Garry oak tree replicate 2 | place: USA:California | collected 2016-06-15 | reverse complement strand
GACTGGCCGACTCCCCAGCCGGCATGCTGGCCTGGATCCTCGAACGATGGATGAACTGGTCCGACGACGGCGGAGACATCTACACCGTGTTCACCCGCGACGACCTGCTCACCCACGCAACGATCTACTGGACCGGCAACGCCATCGCCAGCTCGATCCGCACGTACGCCAACAACAACCGGTACCCCTGGGCACCCTCCCATGACCGGACGCCAGTCATCGAGGCACCGACCGGGATCACGTTCGTCGACTACGAGAACCCCCCGGGAGTCAACAGCCCGGAAGAGCGCATCGAGTCGTTTCTGGCAAGCGACCGCGCCGCTTGGTACAACCACGTCAACATCGCCGCCCACCCCCACGGCGGCCACTTCATCCCCTGGGAGATCCCGGAACAGTGGACCACCGACCTGGTCCAGACCTTCAAGTCGCAGCTCGCCCCGCCACCAGCGTGAAACACCACCCACTCCAGCGCACCGCTGCCCCCCGAAGGCGGACGGCGGCCCGCCGCGCTGGCCGCGGACGACGGATGGACCCTTCGTCGTGCCGCCGAACGGTTCCGGTGCCCTCCGTCCACGGCCTTCCGGCGGACTCAGCGTTACCGCGTCGGCGAGCCCCTGACCGACCGAAGTTCGCGACCGGGCCGTTCACCATCGCGAACCGCCCAGCGCACAGAACGACGCGTCGTGGCCCTGCGCTACACCCTCCGCTGGCTCGCTCCGGCCCAGCACGGGACTGGCGACTTCCAGTGGCTGCCCGCAGGCCAGGACAGCGGCTGATACAGCATTAGCTGACACTTGCCCCATCTGGCCAGCTAGCCGAAATCGGCCAGATGGCGGCCACGTAGTCCGGCGACTGGCCGGGCAGAAGCGATCTCTGCATTGATGCTCCGGAAAGCCCGATTACCTGCAGGCGCCCCCCATTCCCGGCCACGAAGACTGGACCATAGCCCGCCAGATCTCGCAAGCTGGGGCGATCCCAGCCGCGGCCCCCTGGGCTACCGGGGCCCCTGGGCCGAAGTCGGCATCCACAGAACGTGACCAGGCAGGCGCCAGTGTTCAGATAGACCGTCAAGTGTTCACATGTTCACACGGATGTTCAGATAGCCACTCGATTGTTCAGAAAGACGCGGTCCCTACAGCCCGTGTAGGGACCGTATCTAGTTGGCGAATGTTCAGCCTGTTGGCGACGCTGCTTTGTGGTTGGTTTGCGGGGACCATTGAGCTCACGATGGTTGGGACCTGCTTACGCAATTTGGCGCCAAGATCATGAGCTGGGATTGGCTGCGTAGCGCGCAGCTGCCGTGGCGGCCTGCTCAATCGTCGCGCGCACTGCACGCGCTGGTAGAGGCCGGTGATGTCCTCGCGGGTTTCCGTGCCAGGCGGCCCAGAACTCGGTGCCGCTCGCGGACTCGACATCCCACCGGGGCAGGGGCTCGGGGAACGGCCGACCGAAGGCCTCGCCGAAGTACCTGGACTCTGAGACCGCGCAGTGCTTGACCAGTCCGAGGAGGTTGGTCCCGGTGGCGTGAGCGGGCGGCGGATGTCGTACTCGTTGTCCAGACCAGGCCTCCGGGCAAGCTCCGATAGTAGCCATGTACTTAATAGCCATGTATGATAATTGACGTGGACACTGATCCGACACCCGGCTATCTGGTCTGGCGGCTATCGATGAAGTGGCGGGTCGCCGTCGACCGGGCGCTCGCGCCGCTGGGGCTGACGCACGCGCAGTACGTGCTGCTGGCCTCGCTGTACGGCATGGAGCGAGCCGGACGGCGGCCGACTCAGCGCGAACTCGCCGATCACACCGGCTTGGAAGCGCTGTACGCCTCCAAGCTGGCCCGTGCACTCGACGTCGGCGGCTTGATCCGCCGCGACCGCGACCCCGGGGACACCCGGGCCATCCGGCTGGCGCTCACCGATCGCGGGCGCGAGGTCGTGCGGCCGGCCATCAACGAGGTCAGCAAGCTACTAGACCGGCTGATGGCCCCGTTGGGCGGCCGCGGCGACCCGCGGGCGAAAGCCTTCGCCCAGGACCTGGCGACGCTCCTCGACGCGCCCCTCGACCCGTGAAGGACATTCAAATGCCCGACGTCAAGGCACTCGACTCCACCATCCACTACCAGGAGTCAGGCAGCGGCACGCCGTTCGTCTTCCTGCACGGCAACCCAAGTTCGTCCCATCTGTGGCGCGAGGTCCTGCCCCGGGTGGGGCCGGGACGGCTGCTCGCGCCGGACCTCATCGGAATGGGGCGGTCCGGTAAGCCGGACATCGCCTACGCCTTCGACGACCACGCCCGTTACCTGGACGCATGGTTCGACGCCGTCGGACTGGACCGCGTCGTCCTGGTCGGTCATGACTGGGGCGGGGCGCTCGCGTTCGACTGGGCGGCCCGTCACCCGGAACGGGTCCTTGGCATCGCCTTCCTGGAGAGCATCGTCAAGCCGCTGGGCTGGGACGAGCTGTCGCCGCAGGCGCGGGCGCGATCTGAGACGATCCGCGGCGACAAGGGCGAGAAACTGTACCTCGACCAGGACCTGCTCGTCCGGCAGGCGTTCACCGGCGGCGTGCTCACTCCCGTCAGCGAACAGGACCTGGAGGTCTACCTGGCGCCCTACCCGACCCGCGAAAGCCGCCGGCCGCTCCTGGCCTGGGCCAGGCAGATGCCGATCGGCGGCGAGCCCGCCGGGCTCATCACGCGGATCGAGGCGTACGACGCGTGGCTCGCGGCCAGCCCGCAGGTGCCCAAGCTGATGATGACCTTCGAGGGCTCGCCGACGCTGCTCTCCCCCGCGACGGCGGACTGGTGCGCGAGCCACATCGCCTCCCTGGAGGTCGCTCACTGCGGCAAGGCCGGGCACCACGCGCCCGAGGACCGTCCCGCCGAGATCGCCGCCGCCATCTCGGCCTGGGCGGACTGTCACGGCCTGCGCTGAGCCGGGTGCCCGTCCGGAAGCCCGCGCGTGCCCAGGTGGCCGGGCGGGCTTCCGATGACCCAGGCGGAAGGGGCCCGTAACGCCGGTACTGCATGCCGGTACGGGACTCGCAGAAGCGCGGACCCAATGATCGCGGCTTGTGCAGACCGACGGACCCTCCAGGTTCACGCTGCCACGGCAACAGATCATCTGACGCCACCGAATCGCCAGCTAGCCGAGAAATCGCCAAGTAGCGCCAACTAGAGATCTTCAATGGCCAGGGTTACTGCCCCGGCGTCGCGCCCTCATGAGCCTCGCTAGCATGAGCCTCGCTAGCCTCTGGCGTCACGCGCTCATGGACTCGGTGTCCCCCCGGGTACCCTCTTGCGTACTCTGTGCGCCACCCACTCCCGCCTCCCGGACGAGAAACGCCGTCACTCCCACGGTTGAAGATCGTTAGCTCCGCCGATTCGCCAGGTAGATCGGCCCCCTACAGCCCGGCCGCCGTTCCGCACCGCCAGCTGATCCGTGTTCCATTCCGTATTCCACCCAGAATGGAAACCCCTGGCGGGGGAGCAGGGTCCCGGCAAAGTCATTTAGCATGCTGAAAGGCCCATTCGCTTGAGGATTTCACGGTCGGAACCGTGCAGGCGGCGGCGTTCGGCGGCGATGTTGGTGACGCCGTGTATACGAAGCAGGTTCAGCATGGTGTTACCGGCAGTAGCCATGAGGCGGGCCGCGCCGGGACCGCGCGCCCGGGAGGAGTCCTCTTTCAGGTCGACGTCCCTGATGTAGTGGGTGGCCTCGGTGGCGGCCCAGTGCCCGCGGTTGAGGGCGAGCAGGTCCGCAGGTGGCGCCTGGCCGGCGTCGGCGGTGGTGAGGATCAGCACGGTCTCGCTGCGGGTGACGGCCTTGCCTTCCTTGTCTTTGAAGGTGGTGTACCGCTCGATGAGGGCAGCCTGCCGCATGCCGGGGTACTTCAGCCCGGCCGGGGCGGCGGCCACCTGGATGGTGCGGGTCTCGATCCGGCCGCGGTCCGCCTCGAAGGTCGCGGCTGCGACGGGGATCTGCTCCCAGGCGATGGCGTTCAGGGCCTGGCAGGTGCTGGGCTGGTTCCCTTTGATCACGAAGATGACGTGACCGCCGCGGGCCAGCACCCGCTTGCCCAGGTCGACCAGGGAGTGCAGGGCATCGACGGTCAGGCAGACGCCGGCCAGGTCCATGCCGTCGATGACCGCGCCGATGACCGTCGTCTCGTTTGTCTTGCGGTCCACGCCGCGCCAGGCGACGTTCAGCCGGGTGCCGTGCCAGAAGAACCCCAGGTGCTGGGGTGCCTCCTGGCCTTTGACCTTGGCGCCGCGGGATGCTTTGCCGTCGGCGCCCAGGCCGCGCAGGGCGGGTACGTGGCGGGGGTCGCCGTACACCGCGGCGGGCAGCGCCGGGTGCGTCGCGGGGACCGGGACGCGGCCGGCGACTGAGCCTGCGGGGAGTTTCGCGCGGCCGCCGGCGATGGCTGCCGCGCTGGCCCCGATCGCGGCCGCGGCGGCCTTGCGCGCCTGCCTGACGGCCTTGCGGGCCTGCTTGCCTGACAGCTCGCGGGCTCCCCGTTCCCGCCGGGCGGCCTTGCGTGCCCTGGCCTTCGCCTTGCGGGCCCTGGCCCGGCGCCGTTCCTGCAGTTCCGCCGGGGACAGGACCCCGCATATCGCGGCTAGCTCGCCCGCCCGCCCGCACAGCAGGTCATCGGCCAGGTCGTGACCGGCCAGGCCCGAGACCCGCCGCATCGTCTTCTCCGACGGGGCGACGCGGACCCCAGCCCGCTTGTGCCGCGGGCAGCCCAGCGCCTTGAGCACCCGCTGCGGGCGGCTCGCTGCCCACTCCCCGGCCGCGGTGAACGAGTCGCGCCCGGCCAGCCTCGCGGCCAGCACCGTCGCGATCACGCACGGCAGGGTGAACCGCACGCCCCGCGGGTCCCGCGGGTCCGGCAGCCGCGCCAGCCACTGCCACAGCGAGGCGGGTGCGGCGGGATCAGGCAGGAGCACCTGGGCAGCAGTGACAGACTGGACGGGCAACGGAGCCACCTTCCGGACGGAGACTTCAGCAATCCCTGTCCTGCCGGGGCTCCGTTGCTCACCACCGGCACAACACGCCGCAATCCGCCAGGATCTCCTCATTTATCCCGCTGCCCATCCCGCCCCGTGAGCAGGTCGCCGCCGCACCCGCGCATGCCGGAACGATGCCCGCTACCCCTGCTTCCCGCCACCAGAAGCCACCCAGCCGCTAAGCACGCAACGTGACCGACACCGGCGCCTCGTCAATCACCCATCGTCACATCTACTTTGCCGGGACCCTGACGATCACCCGGATCTACGAGGGGACCAACCAGATCCAGCGCATGGTGATGGCGCAGCAGCTACTCAAGGGCTGATATTACGCCTCTGACCTGCGGGTTCTCGTCGCTGATCGACGAGCCTGGTGGCGTGTTCTCGTGTCCGGATTGTCTGATTAGTACCTGTTATTTCCCGTCGTTTCTGCATTCCGGGCGGGCAACGGCCCAGACGACCTTGCCGGGGCCGCCGTCGTCGGGCAGGTACCAGCCGGACCGGCCGCTCATAGCCTGGACCAGGAACAGCCCGCGCCCGTTCTCGTCCTGGTCCCCGGCATCCCTGGGCTGCGGGGTGCCGGGGCAGAAGTCGCGGACGAGGATGGCCAGCTCGCCCTGATCGAGGGTGAGGATCAGCCGTATGAAGGGCTAGCCCTCCCGGCGGGAAGTGAGCACCGCATTGGTGGTCAGCTCCGAGACGATGACCTCGGCCGTGTCCGACAGCCCGGTCAGCCGCCATTCCCACAGGATCTGCCGGGTCCAGGCGCGGGCGCAGCCCGGCGCGGTCGGCACCGCGCCCAGGTCGAGGGCCACGCGCGGTGGCCGGCCTGGTGGCGGCTCTGGCGGGTGGGGGCGGTGATGCACAGCGGGTCTTCTCGCGGCGGTACTGGTGGCCATCGGGTGCCTCCGGGGATGATGCTGGGGTGCCCCGAGAGCGTCGGCGATGCGTTTGCCGGCGGAGTCGGCTGGCCGAGCCGTCAGCTCGCCTTCGGCGGCCTGGTCGGCCCGGTACCGGCGCCGAGCTTGGTGAGGGCGGCTTCGATCTCGTCGAGGTCGTCGTCGGTGAGGGAGAGGCGGGCGGCGCCGATCCAGCCGTCCACCTGGTCGGGCGAGCGCGGGCCGACGATCGCGCCGGTTACGCCCGGCCAGCTGAGCACCCAGGCGACGGCGACAGAGGCGACGGTGGAGTCGTGGCGCGCGGCAATGGGGCGCAGGCGGTCGCGCAGTGCCAGGTTCGTCTGGAGCACCGGTGGTGCGAAATGAGAGAACTCGATGTGCCAGCGCCGCCAGTCCCGGCTGTCCATAAGCGCCACTCGCTCGGCGGAGAAGGTGTCTGTCAGCAGGCCGGCCTGTAGCGGGCTGTAGCAGATGAGGCCCGTGCCGTTCTCGGCGCACCAGGGTGCGAGCTCGGCTCCCGCCCGGCGGTCAATCAGCGAGAACGGCGATTGCAGCGAGTCCACGTGGCGGATCTTCTCGCAGCGCCTGAGGAGGCCCACGTCGAAGTTGGAGACGCCGCCGGCCCTGACCTTGCCCTGCTCGATCAGGCGATCCATCTCTTCCCAGGAGTCCTCGACCGCCACGTCTCCGCCGTCCGGCCAGTGGAACTGGTAGAGATCGATATGGTCGACGCCCAGCCGCCGCAGCGAGCTGTCGCATTCCTGGCGGATCGAATCCGGGCGCAGGCAGCTCACCGGCTCGCCGTATCGGTCCGCGTCAGACCAGCGGAGTCCGCACTTGGTAAAGATGTGCGGACGCTCCCCGGCGGGCATGCCCGCGATCGCACGCCCGACGATCTCCTCGGAATGGCCGCGTCCGTAGGCCGCCGCGGTGTCGATCCAGTTCACGCCCAGCCCCGCTGCGTGGCGCAGCGCGCGCACCGACGTGGCGTCATCCTGCGCGCCCCAGTTGTACTTCCACTCGGCGCCCCCGATCGCCCAGCTTCCGGCTCCGACAACGCTTATCTCGTAATCCGTGCGGCCGAGTTGCCGGGTCGCCAGTGATGTCATCGGGATCCTCCTTTAGTTTGCGGGTTGACCACTGTCTCGGCGGGAACCTGGGCCCTGGGCATGTACTTGGATAGCTCGCGTCGGCGCTTCTGCACCATCAGCTCGATGAGCTCCTCTATGGAGATCTCGCTCAGGTCCGCGTTCAGGGTCACCTGACCCTGCTGGATCACATTGATCCGGTCACAGATGTCGAACAGGTGCGTGTAGTTGTGGTCGATGATGATGACCGAGATGCCGGTGTTCCGGCACAGGCCTTTGATCAGGTTGATGATGAGGGCGGTCTCCTTGGCCCCCATCGCCGCGAGCGGCTCGTCGAGGAGCAGGATCTTTATGTCCTTCTGCCGGGTCGCACGGGCAACGGCAATAGCCTGGCGCTGGCCGCCGGACAGCTTCGCGACCGGTACGTCGATGGACGGGATGTCAACCGCCATCTCGTCCAGGCAACGGCGCGCGGCGGCGCGCATCGACTTGTTCCTGAGCAGCTTGAACCAGCCGCCGCCGGTGTGCTCACGGTTCAGGAACAGATTGTGGAAGACGCTCAGCTCGTCCACGAGCGCGAGATCCTGGAACACTGTCTCGATGCCATGTGCACGCGCATCCTGTACCGAGCGCAGCCGCGTCTCTTCGCCGTCTATGTAGACCCGGCCGCCGTCTGGCTTGTGGTAGCCAGTAATGATCTTGACCAGGGTGGACTTGCCGGCGCCGTTGTCGCCGACCAGGCCGAGGATCTCGCCACGGCGTAGATGCAGGTCCACGTTCCGCAGTACGGTCACGGCGCCGAAGCTCATCGAGATCTCTTCGATCCGCAGCACGTCCTCGACGTCGCTCCGGTCGTTTACCTCCGCCCTCGGCATCATCGGCGCACCGGTTCCTTTCGTCGGTTGAATGCGAAGTGGAGTATTCGGGCGAAGGACCCGCGCCCCGCTCCCCTGATGGTCGCCCGCTCGATCTGCACGTTGATGAACATTGCGATCAGGATGGCGATCCCGAGGATCAGGTCGTAGGCGAAAGAGCTGACGCCGATGACGTGGAAGCCGTCCTCCAGGGTGCCCAGCACGATCGCCCCGAGGGCGGCGCCGATCATGGTCCCGCGTCCTCCGGTGAGTGCCGTTCCGCCGATCACTGCCGCGGCCACGCCGTAGAACATGAAGGTCAGCCCGGGCGATCCCGGGTCGATGCTGCCGATGTGGTAGCCGTCGAGGATGCCGATGAGGCCGCCGATGAACGCGCACAGCACGAAGCACCAGATCTTGACGAAGTCGACTTTGAGTCCGGACTCCCTGGACGACTCAGCGTTGCCGCCTACGGCGACGATGTGCAGGCCGAACGAGGTCCTGCGCAGCATGACAAACAGGACCGTCATGATGCCAATGGCCCAGTAAGCCTCGGCCCAGACCCCTCCGCCCAGCACGAGCGCGAGTGTCCCGGCGCCCACCGGGTTCGACGGTGCCCCGTTCGAGCCGATGAGGATTATCCCCTCCAGAGCGAAGGTCATCCCGAGCGTCGTGATGAACGACGGCAGGTGGAGCTTGACGGTGATGAGGCCGTTGGCCCACCCGATCACGGCGCATATCACCAGCGCGAGGACGATGGCGAGAGGGACAGGAGTGCCAGCGTTGTTGAGGTGCTCGACGATGAAGGGCGAGAGCACATAGACCTCGCCCACCGACAGGTCAATCTCGCCCAAGATGAGGATCGGCACCTCGGCGAGGGCGAAGAAAGCGATCGGGGCGATGAAGCTGGCCAGTGCGGCCGCGTTGCTGCTCGTGAAGAAGTCCGGGGAATCGACGGTGAAAAACAGGATCATGGCGAGCGCGACGACCGTGATCACCAGCTCCTGCAGGTACAGGTCGCCGAATCGCCGCAACGCCGGTGCGGACACCCGGCGGGTGTCCAGGCCACGCGCAACTTGGGGTTCAGGGCTGGCGGTGGTATCAGCAGCGTCTGGCTCCAGCCTTACGTTTTGTTCTCGTCGCATCTACCTCACTGGCACCTATTGAGAAGGGATCGATTGGCGTGCCGCCGCTCACACTGGTCAAGGGCGAGCGGCGGCATTCGCGTATTTACGTGGTGCCCACGTAGCCCTGGATGCTCTTTGGCGGGGTGAACACGACCGGCGTGGTGCTTGAGCCCTCCCAGCTGTCCTTGCGGTTGATGTAGTCGGCCACGTTCTTGCTGTCGACGTACTTGAAGCCGGTGTTGACATTTACCGGCGTGATGAGGCCGCCGGTGATGTTGTAGAGGAACAGCTGATAGATGCTCATCGCGCCCTGTAGGTAGGCCTGCTGGTCGACCGTGAACGCCAGCTGACCTTGTGAGATCAGGTCCAGCACGGGAACACCGACGTCAAAGGCCGCTCCGCCAATTCCCTTCGCTGCCAAGCGCAGCTTCTTGATCGCTGTCGCGACGGCGACCCCGTTGCTGCCACCGCTCGAGAACATGAACTTGACGTCTTGGTGTCCCTGGTACCAGGCCTCGATCGAAGCGAGTGCTGGCCCTTCGGTGGCGCCGACGCCCACCTGGATGAAGTCGATGCCAGCCTGCTTGAAGACGCTCGCGGCGCCGTCCATGCGCGGCTGCTCGTTAAGTGAGCCCGGGACGCTGATCATGCCACCGACCAGGTCGCCCTTATGTGCGTAGCTGAGGATGCGGGTGGCCACGGCCACACCGGCCTGGTACAGGTCCTGACCGATGTAGGACATGGCGTTGTTGCCCTTGCCTACCGGCGCCTCGGCGTTGAACGCGACGACCGGGATTCCCTGGTCAAGAGCCCTGTTGGTCACGTCGTTGAAGGCGGTCGGGTCCACTATGCAGCAGCCGATGCCGTCGACCTTGTCGTTGATCGCGACCGTGAAGGCATTGACCATCTCGGGGACGATGTCGTTCTCGGAGCCGGTCCAGGTGTAGGAACATCCGAGCAATGCGCACATGTCGTTTGCCCCGGCCCGGGTAGCAACGAAGAACGGGTCGGCTGTCACATGGCAGACCAGGGCGAACTTATACGACGGGTACTTTGGCCATGGGTTGTGAGTGTTGCTTACCGCAGCCGCCGCGGAGCTGCTGCTGCTGTCGCAAGCCGCGATTGCCCCCAGAAGCGAGGCGGCGGCCGCTGTGGTGCCGGCACTACGCAGCAAACGACGCCTGGACAACTCCTGGGCACTCAGGGTTCTCTCTGGTCTGCCGAATTTTGCCATATTTGATCCCTCTCGGTTTCCGGTGTTGCGGAATTAACATCATCCTCATTGCGCGAAATAGTCACTTATCTCTCGGCCGTGCGCGGGTCCCGCAGGCGCCCTCTCTAGCGCCCAATCATCACTGCCGCTGTAACCTTCCACTGAAAAGTTCACATTAAAGCTATAGTGAAAGGCTGTCAAGAGGTCGTCGTCCTGTCATGACAGGATGGCTGACCTGGGGCTCCGTGAGGCCCGGCGAGGGCCTCGGCCAGCCTCGTGCGGCGGAGGCATGCGCCCGGGCAGGCCCCTGCCTGCCGGCGCGGGCACGAGCGCATGCTCCGCCGCGTCGTTCAGGGAGTGTTGCCTGGTAGCGCAGTATATGGAATAATCCTCAAAAAATTCCGTACCATGGAACATTGCGAAAAGCAGGAGGATCGCATGCTTGACGTCCGCCACGCCGTCAGCCCGGCGGAATCGGCCCGGTTCAACGCGGCGCAGCGCCGGGACGCGTTCGTGCTCAGCGACCTCTTCCGGGCGGCCGAGGTGCGGCTCGTCTACTCCCACGATGACCGTATGGTCGTGGGCGGAACCGCACCGGAACCCGGTCACCCGGTCCCGCTGCGATCCCCGGCAGAACTGCGGTCAGCCAGTTTCTGCGAGCGCCGGGAGATCGGCATCGTGAACGTCGGCGACCCGGGTGTCGTTCAAGCCGGAAACGAGTCTTTTCGGCTCGGCCCGTACGACTGCCTGTACGCCGGGCGAGGGACTGGCGACATCGTCTTCGCCAGCGACGGGCCCGGACAGGCGCGTTTCTATCTCGTCTCTACGCCTGCCCACACCGACCATCCGACAACGGCGATATGCGCGGCAGACGTGACGGGCGAGCCGCTCGGCAGCCAGGCAGGCGCCAGCGTGCGCACGCTCAGGAAGTACATTCACCCGGGCGGCGTGCGCAGCTGCGAGCTCGTGCTCGGCGCGACCACGCTGGAGCCGGGCAGCGTCTGGAACACGATGCCACCGCACACGCACGGCCGCCGCACCGAGATCTACCTCTACTGCGGACTGCCCGCGGACGCCCGGGTCATCCACCTGATGGGTGAGCCGGACGAGGTCCGGCCAATCGTCGTCGCCGACGCGGAGGCGGTGATCGCCCCCAGCTGGTCGGTGCACTGCGGCGCCGGGACGAGCGCGTACACGTTTGTCTGGGCGATGGGCGGAGAGAACCAGGCATTCGACGACATGGATGCCATCGCGGTCCCGGACCTGCGATGACCGGGACCCGGCCGCAAGGCCCGACCGGTCCCGGGCTCTTTCGCCTGCGCGGGAAGACCGCGTTCGTCACCGGTGCCCGCACCGGGATCGGCGCCGCGGTGGCGATCGGTCTCGCTCAGGCCGGCGCCGACCTGATCCTGGCCAGCCGGCGGGACGACGCCGACCAGACCGCCGCGGCGGTCAGGAGCATCGGCCGGCACGCCGAGACGCTCGGACTCGACCTGTCCGACCCGGCAACGGTACGCCGGACCTGCGCGGACATCCTCACCAGGCGCTCCATCGACATCGTGGTTAACAACGCCGGGATCATCACCCGCGCGGACGCCGTGGCGACCAGTGCGCAGGACTGGTCGGACGTGCACCGGGTCAACCTGGACGCTACCTGGGCGATCTGCCAGACGATAGGCCAGTCCATGGTCGAGCGAGGGTCCGGGAAAATCATCAACGTGGCGTCCCTGCTGTCGTTCCAGGGCGGAATCCGGGTGGTGCCCTACGTGTCGAGCAAGCACGCGCTGGCCGGGCTCACCCGTGCGCTCGCCAGCGAATGGGCATCACGCGGCGTGCAGGTGAACGCGATCGCGCCCGGATACATCGTGACGGACAACACGGCCCCGCTGCGTGCCGACCCGGATCGGGCGGCCTCGATATCCGCCCGTATCCCGGCTGGCCGATGGGGCAACCCGGACGACCTGGTCGGCGCGGCGGTCTTCCTGGCCTCGCCTGCGTCGGACTACGTGAATGGCCATATCCTGGCGGTCGACGGCGGGTGGCTGGTCCGCTGAGACGGGAGGAGGTCCGGGCCATCACGGCATCCGACAAGACGCTCGCCGTGCTGGACGCGCTCGGCACGCATTCGCGGCTCACCGACATCTCGGCCGCGACGGGATTGCCCAAGCCCACCGCCCACCGCATCCTGAAGACCCTCGCCGAGCACGGATTCGCCCGGGTCGACGGCAAGGGCCGGTACAGCGCGGGCCCGCGTGTCCTTACCCTCGCAGGCCGGCTGCTGGCGCACCTGGATCCCGCCGAAGAGGCCGGCCACACGCTGCGCGGCCTGAAGGCGGAGACCGGGCTCACCGTGCACCTAGGTGCCTATGCCGGCGACGAGGTCGTCTACATCGCCAAGCTCGAGGCACCTGTGCCATACCAGATGCCATCCCGCGTGGGCATGAGCATCTGCCTGCACACGACGGCGATCGGCAAGGCCATCCTCGCGGCACTGGGTGACGAGGAAGCGGCCCGGGTATGCGCCAGGACCGGCCTGCGGCCGCGCACGCCCAAGACGCTGACCGACCAGCAGGCGCTGATCGCGCAGCTGAAGCAGATCCGGGAGCGCGGTTACGCCCTCGACGACGAGGAGAACGAGACCGATATCCGCTGCGTCGGCGCCGCCATCTACGATCACACCGACCGCGTCATGGGCGGCGTCAGCGTGTCCTGGCTGGCGTTCAGCAACCCGCCCCGCCCTGTTCCTGAGCTCGGTGCCCGCGTGGTCGCCGCGGCCGATGCGATCTCCGCCCGGCTCGGCTCTCCGTCACGCGCCGGCTAGCCGAGGGCTAGCTAGGGGCTAGCCCCGTTACGAGCCCGCTGCCTGGGCGTTCAGGAGGGCCTGGGTCTGCGCGAGCTCCGGAATATAGCCCGTGCCGCCCTGGCCGGCCAGAGACAGCGACGCGGCCGCGGCTGCCAGCCGGACCGCACCGCGGAGATCGTCACCGAGCGCGAGCCGCCCGGCCAGGGTTCCGGCGAAGACGTCGCCCGCACCGGTCTGGTCGGTCACCGTCGGCGCCGGAACCGCCGGGACGAGTTCCTGCCGCTCGTCATGATCGAGGAGAACACCCGCCGGCCCGCAGGTCACCGCGACCGCGCGCGCGCCGAGGCGGCGCAGCGCCCGGGCCGCGGCGGCAGGGTCCGGCTCGCCGAGCAGTTCCCGGCACTCGCCCGGCGCCGAGGGCGTGACCACGGTCGCCGCCGGGGCGAGTTCGGCCAGCATCCGGGCGGCGGCGGCCGCGGAGGTCAGCCGCGGACGAAAGTTCGGGTCGTATACGAACTCGTCGGCCAGCCGTGCCGCCGTACGCACCACCTCGGCTGCGCTGGCCGAGATCGCGCAGGTGATGCCCGATGCCAGCGCGACACGCGGCACGGGCAGCCCGTCCAGGTCCGCCGGGACCATGGTCGAGGCCGCACTGCCGCGCCGGGCGTAGGCGAATTGCCCGGTACCGGACGGGTCGGCGACGGCGAAGTACACACCCTGCTGACCGGGGACGCGCCGGATACCGGACGTGTCAATGCCGAGTCCGGCCGCGCGGCCGACGATGGCCTCACCGAGTTCGTCATCGCCGACACGGGTGATCAGGACCGTGTGCGCGCCGCTGGCGGCCGCCGCCGCCGCCGCGTTGAGCGCGTCGCCGGAGACCCCGAAGCGGACAAGCTGGCCAAGGTGAAACGGGCCACCCGCGGAGATCTCGATGAGGACCTCGCCGATCACGGCGACATCCGCGCCCGCCGCCATCACGCTCGCAGCCCGGCGAGGTTGGCGTCCACGTCGCCGTCGAGCAGCGCACGGCCAACCCCGGCTGCCAGCGCGCCGGCCCGCAGCCAGTCCGCCGTCGCCGTCGGCGCTATCCCCCCGGTGGGGACGATGAGCGCATCCGGCAGTATCGAAAGAAGGGAACGCAGGTACTGGATTCCGCCCACGTGTGCTGGGAAGAGCTTGGCGATCCCGCGGGACGCGGCGGCGGCGATCTCGGCCGGGGTGAAGCCGCCCTCGATGAACGGCAGGCCGGCGTCGGCGGCCACGTCCCGCACCTCGGCCGCCGGGTACGGGCTGACCAGGAACCCCGCGCCGAGTCCGGCCGCCCGCCGGGCGTCCGCGGCGGTGAGCACAGTGCCGAGCCCGGTCAGCACGCCAGGCCAGCGCAGCCGGGCCTCGGCCAGCGCGTCCGCCCAGCCTTGCGTGGTCGCGGTGAGCTCGGCCACGGGAAGGCCGGCACCGGCAACCCGGCCGAGCACGTCAAGCGCCGTGGCCGGGTCACTCGCCCGGATCACGGGTACTACGCGGGCGCGGCGGAGCACGTCCGCGAGTGCCATGGTGCAGTCATCCATCACGTGACAAAACTCCCTGTCTGTAATCCTGTCATGATAGGATAGCTGCACGGCTTGCTGCCGGGAAAGGGACAGGCGGAAACGTGCGGGCACTGGCATGGTGGGGCGGGGACCGGGTCGAGGTGGTAGATGCGAGGCCGCCGGAACCCAGGCCGGGGTGGGCGCTCGTCGACGTGGCTTACGCCGGCCTGTGCGGCACCGACCTGCACATCTGCCAGGGCGAGCATCCAAGGGCGCAGCCGGGCGTCGTGCTCGGCCACGAGGTCGCCGGGCGGCTCCGTTGGCCCGCCCGGGGCTGGCCGGCCGGGACCGCCGTGATGGTGAACCCGCTGCTGGCCTGTCACGACTGCCGGTCCTGCCGGAACGGCAGGGCGCACGTGTGCGACCGCCTAGGACTGCTCGGGATCGACGCCCCGGGTGGTGCGGCCGAGTGTATCGCCGTCCCCGAGGACCAGCTGGTCCCGCTGCCACCCGGACTCGACCTCCGCATTGCTGCGCTGATCGAGCCGCTGGCGGTGGCCGTCCGGGCCACCCGGCGCGGCAGGCTGCGCCTGGGCCAGCGCGCGCACGTGATCGGCGCCGGCCCGGTGGGGCTCCTCGTCGCGTGCTGCGCCCGGCTTGGCGGCGCCGCGGAGGTGACGATGAGCGAGCCGGCCGCGCGGCGGGCCGCGGTCGCCGCCGACTTCGGCTTCACCCTGGCCGCAGAGCCTGATCAGCGGGCGGACGTGGTCTTCGACTGCACCGGTCATCCCGCCGTGGCGCCGGCCGTCCTGCGCTGGGCGGCGACGTCGGCCACGGTGGTCACGGTCGGGACGTACCCGGGAGTTGCGGACGTCGACCTGCAGAGCGTCGTGCTGCGCGAGCTGACCATCGTCGGCACGCGCGTCTATACACCGGAGGATTTCGCGGCGGCCGCGGAGCTGGCCGAGCGGGACCCGTTCGGCCTCGGCCGGCTTGTCACCAGCGTGATCGGAGTCGACGACGGGTCCCGTGCCATCGCGCGGCTCGCCGCTGGCACCGAGCTGAAGATCCTCATCGAGGGGCCGGCCGCCGGATGAGGGCGCTGGTCAAGTCCGGTCGCGGCCCGGGCCACCTGGACCTGGACCCGGACTGGCCGGATCCGCAGCCACGGCCGGGATGGGTGGTCGTGGACGTGACCGCCTGCGGCATCTGCGGCACGGACCTGCACATCTGGCACGATCAGCACAAGTACTGGCCGCCCGTCGTCCTCGGCCATGAGTACACCGGGCGGATCAGCCAGGTGGGCGACGGCGTCGCTGGCTGGCTACCCGGCGACCGGATCGTGTGCGAGCAGCACTCGCTGGCCTGCGGTGCCTGCGACGCCTGCCGCCGGGGCGCCATTCACCTGTGCGCGGCCAAGCGATCGCCCGGCTGGGGCATCGACGGAGCCTTCGCCGAGAAGGTGGCGTTGCCGGCGCACCTGCTGCACCGGGTTCCCGGCATTGTGCCCGACGAGGCGGCGGTGATGACCGAACCGCTCGCCATCTGCCTCACCGGCGTGGACCGGGCGGATGTCCGCCCCGGCGAGACGGCCCTCGTAGTGGGCCCGGGATCGCTCGGCCTGCTGACCTGTCTCATTCTGCGTGCCGCCGGGTTGCGGGTGCTGCTGGCCGGCCGGGCCAGCAGCGCGGCCCGGCTGGCCCTGGCCCAGCGCCTGGGTATCGAGACCGTGCCGGCCGGGGAGGCCGCCGAGCGGGTCGCCGGGCTGTCCGCTCGAGGCGGCGCGGATGTCGTCATCGAGGCGAGCGGCAGCGAGGACGGCCTCGGCCTGGCGGTGACCGCGGCCAGGACGATGGGCAGGATCGTCTGTCTCGGCCTGTCCGGCCGGCCGCGGATCGCCTTCCCCGCCGACGAGGCGATGCGCCGGGCGCTTGACGTCAGGTTCTCCATGTCCAGCGAGTACTCATCCTGGGACCGGGCGCTCAGCTTGCTGGAGGCGGGCGCGGTCGATCCCCGCCCCCTGCTGACCACCTACCCGCTCCAAGCCTGGCGCCAGGCGTTCGACGACCTGGCCAGCCGCCAGGTAGTGAAAGCGGCCCTCACCCCGTGCTGATCGCGGTCACCAGCCCCTCCGCCACCCGCCGCTTCAGCTCGGCCAGCGACTCCTCGCTGTAGAAGGCGGCGTGCGGTGTGACGATGACGCGCTCGTCGCGCAGCAGCGGGTCGCCGGGGGCCGGCGGCTCGGGGTCCAGCACGTCGAGCGCGGCGCCAGCCAGGCGGCCGGAATCGAGCGCCCGGGCCAGCGCCACCGGGTCGACGAGCCCGCCGCGAGCCGTATTCACCAGCACCGCCCCCGGCTTCATCAGCGCGAACGCGGCGTCGTCCAGCAGGTGCCTGGTGGCCTCGCCCAACGGCACGTGCAGCGAGATGACGTCGCTGGTGGCTAGCAGCTCCGCGAACGGCAGCATGCTCACCCGGCCGGCATCACGGGCGACAGGGTCATACCCCGCGACGGCGAAACCGAGCGCTTGCGCCCTGCTGGCCACGGCGGCGCCGATGCGGCCGAGGCCGACGACGCCGAGCTGCCGCGCCGACGCGCGCCTGAGCTGGCCGGCGCCGCGGAAGTCCCAGCGCCCGGCGCGGACCGAGGCGTCCAGCCGGACCACCCCTCTGACCAGGGCGAGGATCAGCGCGATCGTGTGGTTGGCGACTTCTTCCAGCGAGTAGTCGGGCACCGAGACGAGCGCGACGCCGCGGGCTCGCGCCGCGGCGGTGTCGATGTTGTCCACGCCGGTGCCGTAGCGACCCACGGCGCGGCATTCCGGCAGGCGCGCGAGGACACCGGCCGTGACCGGAGCGTACTGAGTGAGCAGGGCGACGGCGTCGCCCCCGGCGGCGATCACCTCGCCTTCCGTGCGGCAGGACGCGAGCTCGACCTCAAGTCCTGCCCGGCCGAATATCCGCTGCTCGGCCGCCACGTCCGGGTGATCACAGTCGGTGATGACCACTTTCATCCCATGCACCCCCGCGGGAACCCGGTCAGCTGGGGCAGCGAGCCGAAGACGTAGTCGGGGCGCGGACCGGTGGCGCCGGGCGGCGCCGCGGTGACACCGGACAGCATCAGCGCGGTGCGGGCGCCGGCCGCCCGCCCGCCGGCCACGTCCGCGGCCAGCGAGTCTCCGACCACCAGGACGCGGTCGGCCGGGATGCCGAGTCGCCGCATTGCCGCCTGGAAGAACCGCGGTTCGGGCTTGCCAATGCACACCGGCTCGGCGTCGCCGCACACGCGCAGCGCGGCCGCTATCGCGCCGGTGCCGGGCACCGCGCCGTCCGCGGTCAGCAGCACGGGATCGAGGCTGGTCACGATCAGCGGACAGCCGGCCCGGAGCAAGCCGGTGGCCTGGCCGAGCTGCGCGTAACGCAGGTCCCGGTCCAGGCCGACCACGACCGCCGCGTACCCGGGCTCATCCTCGGTCAGTCCCGCAGCCCGTACCGCGTCGTGCAACGGCCGCTCACCGATCACGTAGACGCTGGTGCCGGGGGTGAACTCGGCGGCCAGGTAGTCGGCCATGGCTGCGGACACGGTGAGGATCTGCTGCTCGGGAACGCTGACTCCGAGCCCCAGCAGCTTGCGCGCACAGGAGGCCGCGGACACCGTGGAGTTGTTGGTGAGCAGCACCCGCGGCCAGTTGCGGGTGACGCACGCGAACTCGGCCAGCCCGGCCAGTGCCGTGCTGCCCCGGTACAGCACGCCGTCCATGTCCACGATGAGGGCGGCCGGCGCCCAGTCCCCGCCGCTGCTCAGCTGTACCACCGCACCCAGCCGGGGTCCAGTCCATCATGGACCGAACGGAAGGTGGTATATGCGGCCCGGTACCGTTCGGCCGCCTCGGGACGCGGCCGCCAGCATTGCCCGGGTTCCGCGACATGTTCTGCCGCCGCGGCGGCGTCGTCATACCAGCCGGCGCCCAGGCCGGCCAGCAGCGCCGCTCCGAGGATGCCGCCTTCCCGGGCGGCGAGTACCGACACCGGGCGATCGTAGATGTCGGCCCGGATCTGGTTCCACAGGCCGCTGCGCGCGCCGCCGCCGGTGCACCGCAGCGGCGCGTCGTCGCTGGCCGCGATGAGTTCGAGCGCGCGCCGGTTGTCGAAGCAGATCCCCTCCATGACGGCCCGGGCCAGGTGTCCCCTGGTGTGCTCGAGGGTGAGGCCGGTGAACGAGCCGCGGGCAGCCGCCGACCCGAGCGTTCGCTCGCCAAGCAGGTAGGGGAAGAACAGCAGCCCGTCGCTGCCCGGCGGGACCGCGGCCGCCTCGGCATCCAGCTGCGGGTAGCGCCCGGCCATGCCGACCTGGCAGGCGAGCCAGCGCAGGCAGCTGCCCGCGGCGTCGCCGATGCCGAAGTTGACCCAGCCGCCGCTGACCGTGCGCAGGGACATCACCCTCGGGTCCGGGTGCGGACCGGTCGCGTATCCGGCCACGATGGACGCGGTGCCCGCGACCTCGGCGAGCCGCCCGTGACGGATCACCCCCGCGGCGAGCAGCTGGCACAGCATGTCGCCGCCGCCGGCCACCACCGGCGTGCCGGCCGCCAGGCCGGTCTGCGCGCAGACGGCTGGCCGCACCTGGCCGATGACCTCCCCAGACCCAGTGATCGGCGGGAGTAGGGCCGGGTCCACGTCAAGGGCGCCGAGCAGCTCCGGCGACCACTGGCCGGTCACCGCGTCGGCCAGGAAGGTGCCGGAGGCTTCAGAGGGATCGGTGGCCAGCTCGCCGCACAACCGCAGGTTCACGAAGTCCTTGGGCGCCACGAAGGCCTTCGCTCGTTCGTAGATCCCGGGCATCTCGTCGCGGAACCAGGCGATCTTGAACCCGGTCCAGGCGGGCAGCGGCTCGTTGCCTGCCATCCCGGCGAGCTTGTGCGCGTCCGGCCGACTGGAGAACGCGGCCACCTGGGCGGCCGTTCGCTTGTCGCTCCACAGGCCGGCCCTGGGGACCAGCGGTTCCCCTGCCGCGTCCACCGGGACGGCGGAATGCATCTGCGCTCCGGTGCCGACCGCCCGGATCCGCACTGCCGGGTTCCGTGCCAGCAGCGCCCGGACGTTGGCCACGGTGGTCTGCCACCACTGGCCCGGATCTTGTTCCGCGCGGCCGGGGCTGGGCGCGAACAGCTCGACCGGGCTGGTGGCGCAGTCCGCGATGACGCCGTCGGGGGTGACCAGCGCCGCGCGGGTGGACTGGGTGCCGATGTCGATCGCGAGCACGCTGTCCGGCCGAGTCATCGCGGGTAGCCTAGTTCCGTGCGGACGTGTTTGACCCGCAGGAACTCCTCCATGCCCGCGCGGGACAGCTCCACGCCGAGGCCGCTGTGCTTCCAGCCGGCGTACGGGAAGGGCACGTCGCCGCCGCCTACGTTGTTGACGTTGACGGTGCCGAACTCGAGCCGCTCTGACAGCAGGATCGCGGCGCGCAGGTCCCTGGTGTACAGGTAGGCCACCAGGCCGGCGTCCAGCGAGTTAGCCCGGGTCACGGCCTCCTCCGCGTCGTCCACGACGATGACCGGTACGACCGGGCCGAACGTCTCCTCGGTGGCCATTCGCAGGTCCGCGCCGCCGACGACGACCGTTGGCCGGTAGAACCATCCCCTGTCCAGGTCGCCGCCCGTTGCCCGCTCCCCGCCGGTGCGGATGTCCGCTCCCCGGGCCCGCGCGTCGGCTACGTGGGCCTCCACCCGGGCCAGGCCCTCGCGCGTAGTGAGCGGGCCGAGGTCGGGCTCGGGATCGGCCAGGCCGTGGCCGACCGAGAGCTTCGCGGCCCGTTCGGTGAGTCTGCCGATGAACTCATCGGCGACGGCGCGCTCGACGAACACGCGGTTCACCGAGTTGCACAGCTGCCCGGCGTTGCGGAACGACCGCTTCACGCCGTCTGCGACGGCCAGCACCATCGGCGCGTCAGCCAGGACGATCATCGGCGAGTGGCCGCCGAGCTCCAACGTCACGCTCTTGATATCGTCGGCGGCCAGGTGCAGCAGCCGGCGGCCGGTCGCGGTGCCCCCGGTGAAGCTGATCTTCCGCACCAGCGGATGCGAGGCAAGGCTGGTGCCCACGGTGGCGCCGGTTCCGCTGACCGAGTTGAGCACGCCGGGCGGGAGGCCCGCGCGCGCCGCGCCCGCGATGACGGCTAGCACGGTGAGCGGGGTCTGCTCGGCGGGCTTGGCCACCACGGTGCATCCGGCGGCGAGCGCGGGCGCGATCTTCCACGCCATGATCCCGAGCGGGTAATTCCAGGTGCCGATCGCCGCTGTCACCCCGACGGGCTGCCTGATCGCGACACTGCGCAGTGTCGGCGACGCGGTCGGGATCGTCTCGCCACGAATCCGCACCGCCTCCGCGGCGTAGTAGTCGAATGCCCTGGCGGCGGCATCGACTTCGCCCGCCGCCTCGCTGCGCGGCTTGCCCTGCTCGAGGGTGAGGGTCGTGGCCAGGTCGCCGGCGTGCTGCCGGATCCAGCCCGCGATTGCGGCGAGGTGCGCGCCTCTGGCATCCGCGGGGAGTGCGGCCCATGAGCCGGACGCCTCCGCCGCGGACTCCACCGCTGCATCGACGGCTGCCGCGGAGGCGACCGGGGCATACCCGATCACCGACTGAGTAGCGGGGTCGCTCACTTGATCGGGCTCGCCGTGGGCCGGCTGCCCGGCGATGGTGAGCGTCGGCTGGGTGAATGCTGCTAGCGTCGTCGGTTCGGTCACCCGCCCGTCACCACTTCCGGGCCGTCGCCGGTGGCGAAGACCCTGGCGGTGAAGCCATCCCGCTCGATGGATGCATAGTCGTGCCCGGCGTCACCAAGATAGACCGCCAGGAAGACCAGATCGTCGTCGCCGGTGTTGACGGTCCGGTGCGCCCAGCCCGGCGGTACGTAGACGCTGACGTCCGGGGTCAGCTTCTCCACCCGCAGGTCGCCGGTCCTGTCCTGCAGCACCATGAGGCCGGTGCCGGCCATCCCGAGATAGAACTCGGCCGAGTCCCGCTCATGATGATGGCCCTTCGTCATGAAATATTCCGCGCCCACCCTGCCCGGCGAGATAATCGTCGTCCGGTAGACGAGGTGGTCCCGTTCCTCCGGGACCGGCGCATCGAAGGCGCGGTAGACAACCGGATCCCCGGCATCGCTTATAAGCTCCCGAGCCGCTTCCGCGTCAGCATAGGCCCCCGGCATTTCGCTGAGCCTCCGCACCAGGGTTGCCTCGTGCGGAGTGAGATAACCGGACCTGAAATCAAGAGTCGCGCTGAATGGCGTCATGGGGATGCGATCTCCAACTCGAATTTAAAGCTGTCACCACGGTAAATAGCAGAGTAATACTCGAACACCTTCCCCTCGGCCGTTCTTGTCACGCTCTCGATGCGCAAGGCGGGCAGGCCCGCCGGCGCAGCCAGATGCCGCGCGTCCTCTGCCGACAGCACGGCCGCCTCGATCGAGCGGTGCCCGCCGGCCGGCCGGACGCCATACTCGTCACGCATCACCTGGTAGAGGGACCGGTCGGTCATGTCGAGGTCGGTGAAGCCGGGGAACATCCGGCTCGGCAGCGTCGCGCGGACCACCTGCACCGGACGGTCGTCGACGCTGCGCACCCGGTCGAACCTGATCACCTCGTCCCCGATGTTCAGGTCGAGGGCGCTGGCCAGGCTCACCGGGCATCCCGTCAATTCCGATGCGAGCACCCTGCTCTTTACCGAATGGCCGGCATTCACCATCGAGTCGTAGAACCCAAGCGAATGCTGAACGAAACTGGTGTTCAGCTTGCGCCCGGTGACAAAGGTGCCTTTCCCTTTGACTTTCAGCACCAGGCCGTCTCGCTCCAGCTCGTCGAGCGCCTGCCGGACGACGGTGCGGCTCACCGAATACTTACGGCACAGGTCAGACTCCGACGAAAGCAGGTCACCCTCCTTCCGGCGCTGAACGTCGGTGATCAAGATCTGCTTGAGCTGCTGGTAGTAAGGAACGTAGGATCGGGTATTAATCCCGGTGTCCGCCTGTTGTGTCATGACAGGATTATAGGCTTCTGCGCCGGTATCGTTTCGGGGTCCCTCGAAACCGCTGGCGGTCACGGCGCGAGCGCCGCTTTCAGGCAGGCCGGGCCGTCCCGCAGCAGGCTGAGTGCGCGCGCATGGTCATCGAGTTCCAGCACATGCGTGACGATGCCGCAGGTGCGGCTGCGACCGGATGTGAGCAGCCGCACCTCCCCCGGGCCCGGCCCGGGATCGGGCACCGGCGTCAGTGCGAACTCGTGTGGCACCTGGTAGACCACAGCCTTCATTGCGTGAACATCCTGGCACGTTCCTTCCTGCCGAGATGACATCCTATCATGACAGGATTATGTTTCGCATCTTGAAGTACGGGGCGCAGTACACGGCGCCCAGGGCTCAGGCGCGTGCTGAAATTCCTGCCTGGCACCTCATGTCCGAGTAGGGGAAGCATCACTGCTCGTCCTGCCAAAATGTCTACAGCGGCAGCGTGGTTCGCGCGCCCGGCTGCCCGCGCGGCCGCCGGCAACACCGCCTCGCAGTGGGTCGCCCTCGCCGTTCACCCAGGCGCGCAGGACACCGGCCTCGGCGATGTCTCCGCCCAGGATGTCATCAGCCGCCTCGCCTCAGCCTCGGCGGCACCTCAAGCTCCTCGCCGACCTCGGCCACGAGCAATTCAATCTCGACTGAAGCAGGCGGAGGCCCGCTAGCGATCGGTGCTGAATCCGTGCTGACACCAGGCCACCCGCACGCGATCTACCTGCGGAAACTGCCCGCTGGTCGACGATCACCCAGATCTACGAGGGCACCAACCAGATCCAGCGCATGGTCATGGCCCGGCAGCTCCTGAAGGGCTGATATTGGGCCGCTGACCTGGGATTTCTCCAGCCTGCCGTGCTGGGAAACGGGCCGTCCGACGCCGAGTCGGGCGGCCCGTCCTGGTGTCCGGGGCCCCTTGGCCCTGGCCCTGGCCCTGGCCCTGGCCCTGGCCCTTAGCTCCGCACCTCACGCCCCGGGCGCCTCACGCCGCTCATCCGTCCCGCGCCAGCCCCGTCCCCCGCCGGCCCGATGCCACATCGGGCCGGCTATAGCCGGCCCGATGTCACATCGGGCCGGCCCGATCTGCGGGCCGGCCGCCCGCGCGCACGGCCAAAGCGGCCGGGCCAACCGAATCTGACACGGCACTAGCACTGGTAGGTATGCCGATTGCCCTGGTCAGTGCACCCGAGAAGGATGCTGGCAGGACCCGGTGCTGAGTCCTGTGGCTAACTCTGCGGCAGCCGTAGTTGCGCTCATCGAGGAAGAGTCCAGGGGGCAGACGCACGCCAATCGCCGAGGATCTGCATTCAAACCGGGCGCGTGACCCGTCACAGGAACTAGGGGAAGGTGCGGAAAGCGGACTATTGCAGCAGTTCGTCGCGAGCTTTGAGAATGAGCGCCCTGGCGCTGCGGCCGTACCTTGCGGCCCGCTGCAGCTGCTCGAAAACGGTGACGTAAATCTCGATTTCGTCGGGTCTGGTGATGTCTAGTGCGGCGGTCAGGGTTTCGACTTTTACCAGGTTGTCGTCAAAGATCCAGAACGCGGTTTGGGTATGAGCGCCTAGCCCGGCGGTGGCGGGGATGATCCCGATGGACACGTTCGTTAGTGCCATCACGCCGAGGACTCTGTCGAGCTGCTCGACCATGATCTCGGCGGTGCCGATCCGTGTGCGCAGCGTCTGCTCGGCCAGCAGGAACACGAACTGATGATCGCCCGAGCGCAGGACACGCTGCCGTTCAAGCCGGGCTGCCGTAGCGGCCGTCCGGTCGTCGGGCAGCTTGAGAAGCTGTGACCAGTAGGCCATGCTCTCAGTCGAGTAGGCTGCGGTCTGCAGCAATCCGGGAATACTCCAGTGCTCGTGGACGCGGAACAGCCTGGTCTGCTCATAAAGAGGCCCGATGGTTTCCTGCAAGCGCCGCAATCCGTTGCGCGCCTGCCGTTTCCATTCCCGGTAAAGGGAATCAGCCGCCCGCGCCTGGGCGATCAGGGAGGAGATTTCATCGGTGGCGTCACAGGCTAGGCACCAGGTACGGATATCGGCATCTGACAACCCCTGGGCGCCGTGTTCGACCCGCGAGATCTTCGTAAAGTGAAAGCCGCTCAGCTCTGCGAGCTGGCGGCCAGTGAAGCCCGCGTCCTGGCGGATCTCGCGGAGCCGGCTGCCAAATGCCTCCTTCGCGCGCTGAGCGTCACTGGTCATGACAGCAACTGCCGCCTGTCACTCAGGCCGGTAGTCCCGGTGCGGGATGGCGAGCTTCCACACCGCCTCAAAAGCCGACGTGCACAGCTCGATATCACCGGGATCAGTGGAGGTGGTGAAACCTATGCTGGCCCCGTTGCCCGCGTAGTGGTGAAACACCACGAGGTGGTCATCGAACAGCCAGAAATCATTGCCGGGGAAGGCGATGGACGACACGCGGCGGCGCGGCATCCACCGCATGTCGGTTCCTGCATCGATGTGCGGCTGCATGATGCTGCAGGACCAGCGCTGGTAGTCCGACAGCGGTTCCGAGACAACGTGCACGCGCCGGTAGACCTTGCCCTGTGCCACGTTCGCGCGGACCTCATCGCACCAGGGCCGGAGCCAATGCAGGTCATCGGCCTCACCGCCCGCCCACTTGGCCATGTGCGGCAGTTCGACCGCCGTGCCGTAGCTGTCACGCATCTCCAGGTGGATCGCCTCGCGATCGAACCGCGTGAAGAGCGCCGTGAACTCCTCGTAGTTCAGCTCCAACTACGTCTCCTGGAAGAACGGGACGAGCCGGTCAGGGATCTCACACGCGATCTCACCCTCGGGGATGTTCATCTGAGCGAGTACGTCTGCATCGGTGACGACCCATCCCTGCACCACCCAGCTTGCCCGGTCGGTGCGGTACAGCGTCGGTGATCCCTGCGGCTGCGACCCTGGGTCCCTGGCGACGAACGTCAGACGCATAACTCCTCCTGACCCATAATTGCACGTTATTGCGCTATCTGGCACAGTAACAGCTCGACAGAGATCCCGTTACAGCGCCTCTGATATGGATTTATGTCAATTGCATCCGGCTCGAAGCTTGCCATGGCTCGAAGCGGTCCGGAGCAGATTTTTCTGCAACTCCCTGCAACATACTTGTCCGTGGTAGAGAGCCTCCGTAGCGTCACTGAAAGCCCCTAAATGACCCGAGCAGAGATGACCCGCACCCTGACCTTCGCGCTCACCACGGCCGCCCAGCACCCGGCCCGCAGCCCTGTCCCGTCCGCCGAGGAGACCTCTATGCACGGCAGGATGACAACCGCCTGGCAGATCAGCCCAGGCGGATATGCCCGTCGTGCCGGGACGTGCGGCTGGATGCCGGCGACGACGCCGAGAACGGCCGAGGGCTGCTGCTGGTGGACGCCGTCAGCGCAGGCTGGGGGTGGCAGTTCCCGCCCGACGTGGGCGGCAAGACCGTATGGGCGCTTCTGGGATGAGAACTGCATGCCAGGACGAAGGCGTTGCTTGGCGCCTGCGTGGCGACATGCCAGCCGTAAGCTTCCAGCCAGGCCAGCAGCGGACCGAGACCTGGTCGTGCGCAGGAACTCGTGCTTGCTGGTCAGGTAGCGCGCGCATGCATCGGCGCCGTGCCGCTGATCGGAACCTGGGGAGTCCGGGGCCGGGAACTGCTGTTTGGTGTCACGTGAGTTGACACGTGGTGGTGGGTGTCGTCTGAGAGCGCCCGCGGGCCTGTGCGCGCTGACGATCTATGCGCTGTGGCGAGGGTTGTCACATTCTCGAGGTCTGGCGGTGTCTTCATGCCAGCAGGCAACCGTCCAAGGAGGACACCATGGCGCTACGCGTTCCGAAGGCTGAGCTCCCGGCCGAGCTGAGGCGTCCTGAGAAGTCCGGCGTAGCGTCCACGGCATGACCGAGGACCCGTTCGTCGCCCATCGCAGCCCGCTGTCCACGGTCGCCTACGAGATGCTCGAGGTCGCCGGCGAGCCCGCCGCGGTGAGCCTGGTGGTGGAGGACGGACGGGTCACCCGGGTCTACCTGGTCCGGAACCCGCGAAAGCTAACGCGGCTGGATGAACCGGCCGGCCTCGCCAGGTAAGCAAGGAAAGGAGAGTACCTGCCCTCTCCACTTTCAACATATAGCGCACCGGGGGGCTTGCGGCAAGGCCCGGGTCGTGCCGCATAATCGCAGGCCGGGCTCGGAATTCAGGGAATGGGTGATCCGAAGGTGCGTGTGCTGTTGTCGACGTATGACTCGCGCGGGAGAGGAAGGAACGAGATGAGGGCGTGCCAAACGCGAGGTTCGGCAGAGTCCGTCATGCCGTCGGCTCTGTCGGCAGTCGCAGTGCGGCGGAGCACGGCCACCGGAGGAGGTATCACGATGATCGAGCGCTACGTGCTGGGTCTCGAAGAGATCGACAAGACGCAAGCCGCGCTTGTTGGCGGCAAGGGCGCGCACCTGGGGGAGCTTTCGCGGATCGAAGGCATTCGCGTGCCGGCTGGCTTTTGCGTGACGACGGACGCCTTCCGGCGGATCATGGAGGACGCGCCGTCGATTGGCGATCGGCTGGATCGGCTGTCGCGCCTGAACCCGGACGACCGGGAGGCGATCCGCGCGCTCAGTGCGGAGATCCGCCGGACCGTTGAGGGGATCGCCATCCCTGAGGATCTGGCGGCGGCGATCACCCGCTCGGTCACCCGGCTTGGCGGGCAAGCTGCCTGCGCCGTCCGGTCCAGCGCGACGGCGGAGGACTTGCCGGCGGCCTCCTTCGCGGGCCAGCAGGACACGTACCTGAACGTCGTGGGGTTGGCCGCGATCCTCCGGCATGTCAGCCGGTGCTGGGCCTCGCTGTTCACCGAGCGGGCCGTGACCTACCGCCTGCGGAACGGCTTCGACCACCGGAAGGTCCACATGGCCGTGGTCGTGCAGCAGATGCTCTTCCCGCAGGCGGCCGGCATCTGCTTCACGGCCGACCCCGTCACGTCCAACCGGAAGGTCGTCTCCATCGAGGCCAGCTTCGGCCTCGGCGAGGCCCTGGTAGCCGGCCTGGTGAACGCGGACGTCTACAAGGTGCGGGACGATGACGTTGCCGCCAGGGCAGTCGCCACCAAACGGCTCGCCACCCACGCCAGGCCTGCAGGCGGAACGCAGGAACTGGCGATCGAGCCAGAGCGTCAGGAGCAGCCAGCACTGACCGATGCGCAGGTCGTGCGGCTCGCTCAGCTGGGCCGGCGGATCGAAGCGCACTTCGGCCGCCCCCAGGACATCGAATGGTGCCTGGTCGACGATGGGTTCCAGATTGTCCAGAGCCGGCCGGTCACCACGCTGTTCCCCATCCCCGCGATCAGCGATCAGGGGAACCACGTCTACATCTCCGTCGGTCATCAGCAGATGATGACCGACCCCATGAAGCCCCTGGGGCTCTCCCTGTGGCAGCTGACGACCCCCCGGCCCATGGCCGAGGCTGGCGGGCGTCTGTTCGTCGACGTCACCCAGGTCCTGGCCTCGCCAGCGAGCCGCGCCGGCCTCCTGGAGGTCGTGGGGAAGTCCGATCCGCTGACCGGCGACGCGCTGCAGACCATCCTCGAACGCGACGGCTTCATCCCGTCGCTCCCGGACGAGGGTCCCGGCGAGCCGGTCCCTGGCGTCGCGCCAGCCGCGATCGAGACCGATCCGGCCCTCGTCACCGAGCTGATCGGGCGCAGCGAGGCTTCCATCGCCGCGTTGAAACGCGACATCCGGACGAAGTCCGGATTGGAGCTGCTCGACTTCATCCTGGCGGACATCCAGGAGCTGAGACGGATCCTGTTCGATCCGCAAAGCCATCAGGTGATCATGGCGGCGATGCAAACGACGTGGTGGCTCAACGAGCATCTGCAGGATTGGCTGGGCGAGAAGAACGCGGCCGACACGCTCACGCAGTCCGTCCCCCGCAACGTCACGTCGGAGATGGGGCTGTCGCTCCTGGACGTCGCGGACGTGATCCGCCCGCATCCAGAAGTCGTCGCCTTTCTGCACGATGTCGGGGACGAGGGCTTCCTGGACGAGCTGGCCAAGCGTGCGGGCGGGCAGGAAGCACGAGACGCCATCCGGGCCTACCTCGACAGGTACGGCATGCGCTGCGTCGGCGAGATCGATATCACGAGGCCGCGTTGGAGCGAACGCCCCACCACGCTCCTGCCCATGATCCTCACCAACATCAAGAACTTCGAGCCGGGCGCCGGCGAGCGCCGCTTCGAGCAAGGGCGGCAGGAGGCGTGGAAGAAGGAACAGGAACTGCTGGAGCGCTTGCGGGCCCTGCCGGACGGGGAGCGGAAGGCCGAAGAAACCAAACGGATGATCGATCGCGTCCGGACGTTCATCGGGTACCGGGAGTATCCGAAGTACGGCATGGTCAGTCGTTACTTCGTGTACAAGCAGGCCTTGCTGGACGAGGCCGAGCGCCTGGTGCGGGCCGAGGTGCTTGGTGAGAAGGAAGACATCTTCTTCCTGAGGTTCGCCGAACTTCACGACGTCGTGCGCACGAACCAGGTTGATGACGAGCTCATCCGTCGGCGCAAGGAGGCGTTCAGGTCATATCAAGCGCTCACGCCACCCCGGGTGCTCACGTCGGATGGCGAGGCCGTCGCCGGAGCGTACCGACGCGACGATCTGCCAACCGGTGCGCTGGTCGGCCTGCCGGTTTCTGCCGGGACCGTCGAAGGGCGGGCCCGAGTCATCCTGGACATGGCAGAGGCCGATCTCGAACCGGGCGACATCCTGGTCACGGCTCATACGGACCCCAGCTGGACGCCCCTGTTCGTCGCGATCACGGGCCTGGTGACGGAGGTCGGGGGCCTGATGACCCATGGCGCAGTGATCGCACGGGAATACGGCCTGCCGGCCGTCGTCGGGGTGGAACACGCCACGCACTTGATCCAGGATGGGCAGCGGATCCGTGTGAACGGAACGGACGGGTACATCGAGATCCTGCATTAGGCGACCACTGATCAAACGGTGCAGCGGCAGCTGGTCCTAGGCGGCCCGCCTATCGTGACACGGAAAACGTGGTGCATCCGGGGCTTACGATGTTGCCGTTCAGTACCGTGTCGTTCTTGCTGGGCGCCGTAGCGGTGAGACCCACCATGAGGTATCCCTGCGGCTTGCTGATCCAGTGATCTGGCGTGAGCTGGAATCCCTTGGCAGAATAGCTCCCGGTCAGCGCGAAGCTACCGGATGGAACGCTGACATTGCTGCCGGTGGCGTAGAAGTTGAATGTCGCGGTAAGGCCGCCGCTTGAGGTCGCCTTGAGCACCAGCCGGAGCCCGGTCCAGCCTTGCCGGCAGAAGTAGGTACCGGTCCAGGTACCGGTAAGACGCGCTGGGCTGAGGCCGGATCCCTGCTTGGTGGCGTGCGGGGTCGGTGAAACCTTCGCGCTAGGGGTAGCCGTAGTGGTGGCCGTGGGCGACGCGGCCGGCGTTCCGTGCCCGTTCCGCTTGCCGCGGCCCTGCTGCTGGCGCTGCGTGGCCGACGCCGAAGCGGAAGGCGAGAAGGAGGGCGACGCGGTCGCTCGGGTCTGTGCCTTCAGCTCGCCCTGCGCGGTCGGGTGCTTGCTGTTGGCGCTGACGACCCCGGCGGTCACCCCGCCGGTCACTGCTACCAGCGTGGCCACGAGTCCCGTTATGACCAGCGGTCGCCGCCTGCCCAGCGGCCGGCGGCCGCCAGGCGGCATGACATCGGAGACACCCTGCGGCCAGGGCGGTACCGCAGACCGGCTCAGGTGCGCGTTGGTGACCGTCGGAGGGTTCTCCGGCGCACCGGTCCGAGCGCCGTTGGCCATGATGCCCCCGGTTTCCGCCGGGGCCGCGCCGCTTTCAGGCCCGCCGGATATGGCCGGGAAAGGAATGGGCGCGGCCGGGAACGGGGCGGAGGGTGACGGCGAGGGGGAGCCGAAGGTGGGCGGAGCAGTCATGGCCGGTCCGGGTTGGCTGACGTCCCGGATGAGCGGTTGGGGCAGCCATCCGGGCGCGAGGCCGGCACCGCCGAGTTCGGCCAGGAGTTCGCGAGGGCTGGGCCGTCGGCCGGGATCCTTGTCCAGGCAGCGCTCGATCAAGGGCCGTGTCTCGATGGGTACCCGATCCAGGTCCGGTGGATTGTGAACCAGCCGGTAGATAAGGGCGGCGCTGGACCCGGTGCCGAACGGTCCTTCGCCAGTGGCGGCGAACGCCAGCACGGCGCCGAGGCTGAACACATCACTGGGCGGGCCGACCTCGTGGCCTTCGGCCTGCTCGGGCGACATGAAGCCGGGCGAGCCGACCACCATGCCGGTACTGGTTACCGTGCTCGCCTCCATGGCACGGGAGATCCCGAAGTCGATGACCCGCGGGCCATCTTCCGCCATCAGCACGTTCGATGGCTTGAGGTCACGGTGCACCAGGCCTGCCGAATGGATCGCGAGCAGGCCTTCAGCCAGCCCGGCCGCCAGCGCCAGCACCGATGTGGCGGGCAACGGCCCGTGGCGGGCTACGGTATCCGCCAGCGATGATCCGGCGATGTAGGCGGTTGCCAGCCATGGCACCGGGGCTTCGGTGTCCGCGTCCACCACGGGCGCCGTGAACAGACCGCTCACGCTTCTCGCGGCGGCGACCTCCCGCCGGAAGCGAGCTCGGAACTCCGAGTCTCCGGCCAGCTCAGCACGGATGACCTTGATTGCCAGCAGCCGTCCGCCCGGTGACCGGCCCAGGAACACCTGGCCCATGCCGCCGATGCCCAGCCGCCGGACAACCCGATATGGCCCGATCAGCTCTGGATCGCCAGCCTGCAGTTCCTGCACCTGCATACCCCCGTATGCGATTAACGACATTTTATGGAACGGGCCTATTTTGCCCAACTTCGAGGTCTTGGCGGGACATAGAGATGAAATCTACATAAAGCGGCACCCGGGTGGAGATGCGGAGCGTAATACGTCTTAAACGGTCCGCGATCCGGCAAACTCGGTACCCGGCGGCCGAACGGCCCATCAGGACCCTCCGGGTACCGAGCATGAACCGGACGAGCCGGATGTTAGCGACGACAGCGAAATGACAGCTCAATGAAATTCTGCGGATCTAGCTTTTCTGCTATGAAGTGACCCTCTGCAGCGAAGAATGCAGAGATCTTGATCCTGCCTAGCCAGTCGCTCGTCCGAATGGATCGGACCCTGCTTGTGACTCGCGCAGCGTGAGGTCGATATGGACGACCGCCATGGCTTCGGTCGCTGCCATGCTCAGCCAGCAGCCTGTCAATACTCCCGGGGGCGGGCGCGGAGGGGCCGCCGTCAGGCCCTGAGGTAGGCCAGGACGGCGAGTACCCGGCGGTGCTGGGCGTCGTCGGGCGGCAGGCCGAGCTTGGCGAAGACGTTGCTGATGTGTTTTTCCACCGCGCTGGCGGAGATCACCAGCTGCTGGGCGATGGCCGTGTTGGAATGGCCCTCGGCCATCAGTGCCAGGAGCTGCCGTTCACGCGCGGTCAGCGCCCCCAGGGCGTTGTCCCGGCGCGGCCCGGCCAGCAGCTGGGCGATGACCTGAGGGTCGAGCACCGTCGCGCCGCCGGCGACCCGGTCCAGGGCGTCCAGGAACTCCCCGACCCTGGCGACCCGGTCTTTGAGCAGGTAGCCGACCGCGCCGGAGCCGTCCGCGAGCAGGTCGCCGGCGTAGGACGCTTCCACGTACTGGCTGAGGACCAGCATGGGGGCGCCGGGCAGGTGCGAGCGGGCGGTGATCGCCGCGCGCAGGCCCTCGTCCGTGTGGGTCGGCGGCATCCGCACGTCGACGACCGACACGTCCGGGCGGTGCCTGAGCACCGCCTCGACCAGGGCGGGGCCATCACCGACCGCGGCCACCACCTGGTGACCGTCCTCGGCGAGCAGGCGGACCAGGCCCTCGCGCAGCAGCACCGCGTCGTCGGCCACGACGATCCGCAGCGGACCGCGGGCCGCGCGGTCCGGCGGCGGTCCGGGCGCTGCTTCGCGCGGGATCAGCAGCACGGCAGTTCCGCGGTGATCGTCGTCGGGCCGCCGCAGGGACTGGTGACCCGCAGCCGGCCGCCGGCCGCGTGCAGCCGGTCCTCCAGCCCGCGCAGCCCGTGGCCCTTATCCAGCGCCGCGCCGCCCGCTCCGTCGTCCGTTACCCAGGCCCGCAAGGTTCCCTCACTGTGGCGCAGTCCGATCGCACACCGGCGGGCGTGGCTGTGCTTGGCCACGTTGGTCAGGGCCTCGGCGATCACGAAATACGCGGCCGTCTCGACGGCCGCGTCCAGTCGGCGGTCCAGGAGGCCGGCATCCAGCTCAGCGGGTACGGTGGAGCGCGCGGCCAGGGCGGTGAGCGCCTCGCGCAGGCCGCGGTCGACGAGGATCGGCGGGGCGATGCCACGCGACAGTGCCCGTAGCTCGTCCAGCGCCTCCTGGGTCTGGACGATCGCGTCGGCGAGCGCCTCCCGGGCGGCTTCCGGCCTGCTGTCGAAGTGGTGCTGGGCGCGGCCCAGTTCCATCGCCAGGCGGACCAGCCGCTGCTGGGGCCCGTCGTGGATGTCGCGTTCGAGCCGGCGCAGCGCGGCCGCCTCGGCCGTCACCGCGGCGACGGTCTGCGCGCGGGCGGTGTCCCGCTCCTGCTCCAGTCCGCTGATCCTGCGGTGCAACGCGGACGCGTCAGACAGCAGCGCCTGCCCCAGCCCGGTCTGGGCGGTGACGCACCCCCGGGTCACCAGCGGCAGGGCGAACAGCAGCAGCAGGCCGGCCGCGGTCCCGAAGGCGGCCCGCCCGGCCGGCGAGGTCAGCCCCAGGCTCAGGGCGATGTGGGACTGGGTGCTGCCCGCGTACAGGGTCATGGGCCGCATGTGCCGCAGCGACTCGGCGGGCGTGTACTGGTAGCGCAGGGCGGATGTGGCGGCACCGAGGCCGACGAACCACCACAGCGCCGTCACCACTGAGGTAACCAGAGCGACAGGGAACACCACTACCGCGTGCGCCACGTCGAGCCACAGCCCCGGGTCGGACGCGGTGACTGTCTCCTTCGGTCTCGGCCGCTGGCCGGTCCCCTCCGCCCCGGCGGCCTGGGAGCGCACCTTGGCGATCCGCCACCGTTCCAGGTCGGCGAACCACCGGGCCGGCGCCAGGACGCGGGGCGGGACCGGCGACCCGCCAGGCACCAGCAAGCCGACCATTCCGGCGCACAGGCCACCGAGCACAAGCAGCAGGCCAGCCGCGGCGGTCACCGGCGCGGTGAGCAGGTACAGCGACTCCACGAGCGTGCGGCGCCCCACGCGGAATCCGAACCTGGCGCCCGGCCGCCACCGGCCCCGGACCACGGCCGAGAACGACTCGGTCATGGCCCCAGCCTAGGCCAGAGACCTGGGGCGAGCCGGACGCGTGGCGGTTCAGGCGTCACGGCGGGCCAGCGCCCAGGCCCCGGCCGCGAGCGCGACCATCGCATATGCGCACAGCAAGCCGAAGGTCAGCCCGGGCGGCAGCATGTGCGCGACCGGCCTGACCGCGGCCAGCGAGTTCGCCGCCATCACGTGCGGCAGGAACTTCTGCGCCGTGTCCTGGATCGAGGGGCTTAGCGGGAGGAACAGCAGCGGCAGCACGAACAGCACGCCGACCAGGGCGCAGATGGCGCCCGCGGTGTGCCGGATGATCGCGCCGATGCCCAGGCTGATGAGCGCGATCAGCGCCGGGTAGGCGCCGGCCATCAGCACCGCGCGCAGCACGCCGGGCTGGCCGAGCGTGGCGTGCGGGGCCGGGGCCGTCAGCATTGCCTGGCCGGCGAAGAACGCCGCGAAGGCGGAGATCTCTCCCGCCGCCAGTGTGACCGCCCCGAGCACCGCTGCCTTCGCGGCGAGCACGAGCGGACGCCTGGGCGCCACGGCGAACGTGGCGCGGATCATCCCGGAGGAGAACTCGGTCGTGATCGCGAGCACGCCGAGGACGCCGAGGAGCAACTGGCCGAGCACGAGCCCGAGGAAGGCGTCGTGGGTGGGGTCGAAGGACGCGCGGTCGGCGGCGGACATCTGCGCGTAGTTCTCATGGCTCAGCACGAGCATGGCCAGGCCGATCATGCCGGCCGCGAAGACGGCCACGATGTACCAGGTGGAGCGGACCGTGCGGAGTTTCTGCCACTCCATCCGGGCGACGGTGCGGAAACCGTAGCGGCCGCGGGTGCGGCTGGCGGCGCGGTGGCTGAGCGTCGTGGTGTTCATCACAGGCTCCCTGAATAGTCGGTGACGCCCTCGGTCAGCTGGAAGAACGCTTCTTCCAGCGAGCTGGCGCGGGCGGACAGCCGGGTGACCGTGGTCTGCGCGAGCAGCCGGCCCTGGCCGATCACGATGAGCGCGTCCGCGGTGTGCGCGATCTCGCTGATCAGGTGGCTGGAGATCAGCACCGTCCGGCCCTGGGCGGCGAGGTTCTTCAGCAGGTTGCGGATCCAGCGGATGCCTTCGGGGTCCAGGCCGTTGACCGGCTGGTCGAGCAGCAGGACCCGCGGGTCGCCGAGCAGGGCGGCGGCGATACCCAGCCGCTGGGACATGCCGAGCGAGAACTTCCCGGCACGGCGGTCCGCGGCCTTCCCGATGCCCGTGATGGCGAGCACCTCCTCGACCCGCCGCCGGCCGATCGCGTTGCTGGCCGCCAGCGCGGTAAGGAATCCGGTCACCGTGCCGGGACGGACATCGAAGCTCAGGTTGTCCACCGCGAGCGTGGACCGGTAGTGCTTGACAAGGCCGCGTGCCTCGATCATCGGAACCTCCAGTGGCTGTGCTCTCGTGGCCGTGTCTCGCGGCTGGGGCGTCAGCGGCCCCTGCGGCGCGAGCACGCTGTCGCCTGCATCGGCCCGTCCACGCTACGAACTGGGCACCTGCCGGGGAACGTGGTGAGCCCCTGTCTTTCTGGTGGGGTTGTCCACAGGGCGCCCGAGCGGGGCGAGATCCGTTGCGAGCGACTCCGCCCTACGGTTCAGTCGCTGGCGGCACTGGTGGTTAGCGGCACGCGGAATCACCGCCGGCCGGACCCTAGCGGTGGCGCCGGCGGGCAGTAAACGCGCGAGGGGCGCAGGCATCATGCCTGCGCCCCTCGCGGCGGTTGCCGGGCTTACGCCTCTAGCGGGCCCGTCACCAGCCTTGACGGACGATGGTGACATAGGCGGTGGAGTAGCTCCGCCCGCCAGCGCCCCAGAATCCCTCATCCGATGCGGCGAAGCCGGTGACCTTCACCGTGATCGTGTGATGACGGTGCCAGCTCCATATGCTGCGACCGGACTTCGCGACGAAGACCACGGACAGCGTCTTGGTCTGCCCGGGGCGCAGCGTGCCGAGGTTCTCCGACGCGGTGTTGCCGCTGATCTCGCAGCCTCGGTTCCGCCAGTTGTGACCGCAGGACAGCGCGCGGAGCTGCGACGGCAGGTTGACCTGCGCGGTCACGCCCGGAGCCGAGTGCCGGCCTGTGTTGGTGACCGACAGCGTGCAGGCGCCCTGCCCGCCGGAGTGCACCTTGGGCGTGCAGCTCAGGGACGTGTCGATGGCAGCGCGATGGTGCTTGACGTGCACCAGGTACGGCCCGGCGGTCGCCGATCCGGCACTGTTCGTGGCGGTCACCGAGTAGCTGAACGAGGTGACCCAGGCCGGCACGGTTCCCCACAGCGTTCCGCTGCGGGAGTCGATGTGCAGCCAGCTTGGGGAACCCGAGCCCAGCGCATAGCTAGGTGCGGGGTCACCCTTGGCGCCGAACGTGTAGCTGTACGGCTCGCCGTTCGTCGCGGTCAGCGACGGGCTGTCCGCGTAGAACACCGGCGCCCCGATCGTCACCGTGTCCGGGCTGCTGACCGACGAGCCGAACGAGGACGAGCCTTCGTAGGTGGCCGTCAGCGTGTAGGTACCGCCGTGCAGGCTGCCGATGTTGCAGTCACCGACGCCAACCGCTTTCGATCCGTCTTGGACCAGGGTGAGCTGGCAGCCGCCCGGCCCGTCGGAGACCTTGACGGTCCCGGACGGCCAGACGGTGCCGCTGGCGGGCGTCACCGACACCTGCACGTTGAGGGTCGTCCCGTGAAAACCCGACGACTGGGTTGTGCCGGTGATCGCGGTAGTCGTCGCGACCGTGGTGTCGGCGAAGGCCGTACCGGGCGTCAGCAAGACTCCCCCGGCTAGGCCTACGCCCAGTACCAATCCCACCGCCAGGCCCGCCGTACGACGGCAAGCAGCACCTATCACATTGTGCATGTACAAGACCTTTCCACCCGTTGATTTAGGTCCCCCACATGGCTCCCACTGCGTATACGCTTTCGAGGCGTCATAAGTTGCTTTTATGCCGGTAACATTCCGGTCTAGTTGTGCGAATTAGTTCGGATGTGGGCGGATACGGGCGCGGAAGCGGCCAGCGTATCCGCCATCGTCACCGGGCTCCGCCGGGTGCCGCGGCCAGTTCCCGCAGGCGGCGTCGCGCGATCTTGCCGGTGGGGCCCAGCGGCAGCTCGTGGACCAGGCAGAACTCACTCGGCCGTTTGGGGCGGGGCAAGGCCGCCGCGCAGGCCGCGCGGAGCGTGTCGGCCATCTCCGGCCCTCGCCCCGCGCCAGCCGGGACCACGTAGGCGACCGGCCGTTCCCCGAGCACCTCGTCACGGGCGGCGACCACGGCGGCGGCCCGGACACCGGGCGGCCAGCTGGTGGCCGACGTGACCGAACTGGCCCGGGGCGAGCCGGCTCCCGGCGGCCTCGCAGACGTCAGGCTCGATGAGGTGGTCGCCGCCGGCCTGGAGGGCGCCCGGCGGGACTGGCCGCAGGTCAGCTTCGCGGCCGATCTCGAGCCTGCTGTGGTCTTCGGCCAGGCCGGACGGCTCCAGATCGCCGTCCGCAACCTGCTGGACAACGCGGCCAAGTTCGGTTCACAGCCCGGCTCGCTGGGCGTCGAGGTGCGCCTGGCCGCCGGCGAGCTCACCGTCCGCGACCACGGACCCGGCATCGCGCCCGGCGACCTGCCTCATGTCTTCGACCGTTTCTACCGGGCGCCATCGGCCCGGGGGATACCCGGCTCGGGCCTCGGGCTCTGCATCGTCCGTCAGGTAGCGGAGAGCCACGGCGGAACCGTCCAGGCCGAGCCGGCGCCGGGCGGCGGAACCCTGATCCGGTTCCGCCTGGGGCCGTGACCGTGCGGCGCCGCGGCGGGCCCGCCGTAATCGCAGATGCTGGTGCCCTGGGCGTGCGCCGGCGCGGTCCGCACTCCCTGCCCCCGCAGGATCTCCGCCACCTTCCTGGCGATCCACGCGCTGCCGGCCGCCGTCGGGTGCAGGCCGTCCCGCGCGTGCCGGAATGTCCACCCCGCGGCCAGCGGATCCATGATGATCGCGCTGCGGTCCGCGGTCCTGGCGGCCGTCACGATCGCCCGGTCCGTCCGGCCGGAGGCCGGTGAGCGGGAGCGCCCGGCGAAGACGGTGAGAAGCGCGATCCGCGCCCGCGGCGCCTCGGCCCGGATCAGGGCGATCGCCTGCGCGACCCTCCGCTGCTCGAGCCGGGGCGGAGCGCCGATGTCGTCATGGCCGGCCTGCACGATGACCAGAGCTGGTGCCAGCGCGCGCAGGCCGACCCGCGCGATCTCGCGGGCGACCGGCCCCTGCTGGCCGGCCCCCGCGTGCACGTAGCCCGCCCCGGGATCGCCGTAGACAACCGCGTCCCAGTGCAGCAGGCGGGCCAGCTGCACCGCCCATGACCGCCCCGGGCCACCCGACCCGACCCCGGCGGTAAACGAGGCGCCGACGACGACGAGACGGGGCGTGGCCCGGTCGAGTTCGTGCTCGCAGCCGGTGAGGGACTGAGTCCCGCGCGCCTGCCCGGGCCGGGGCGAGGGAATATGCAGGGCCGCGGAGAAGGCGGCCCCGGGACGCGGTGCGGCCGCGGGCGACCGGGCCGTTCCCTGCGCCGAGCTGACCGGCAGCAGCGCCAGCGCGCCGACCACGCCGGCCACGGCGACCAGCAGGGAATGTCGCCGGACCACGGCCCAGTGTCAGCTCCGCCGGGGAGCCTGTCAAGCGAAGGCCGCGCCGCGGTGCGCCGCCGGCTGGCCGGACCGGGGCTGAGCCCGGTGATGCCCGCGTCCACTCGCGGTGTTCCGGTATCAGAGCGTGACGTGTCCGGGGCCGGTCCTGAGGCCGGTCCGTGCGCGCGGGCCGCTACCCTGTGTCCATTCACGAAGGGGAAAGGATTACCGTGGCCGACGCTCAGCAGTTGCGGGAGCGCACGCTTGTCGTGCTGAAGCCGGATGCCGTGGCCCGCGGCCTGGCCGGACGTATCATCCAGCGGTTCGAGGACGCGTCGCTGAAGATCATCGGCGTGAAGATGCGCGAGATGGACGCTGACTTCGCCCGCAAGCACTACTTCGACCTGGAGGAGCGGACGAGTTCGGCTGTCTACCACGCGACCGCGACGTTCATGCAGCGGGGACCGGTCATCGCGTTCGTGCTCGAAGGCGATGACGCGGTGGCGACCGTGCGCAAGATCGTCGGCACCACCTACCCGAACGAGGCGCAGCCGGGATCGATCCGCGGGGACTTCGCGCACCAGTCCAAGGCCGTCGCCGCCGCGACGGGCAAGGCCGTCGCCAACCTCGTGCATGCCTCGGGCAACCGGGAGGAAGCCGAGTACGAGGTGAACCTGTGGTTCGACAAGACCGAACTGTTCGAATACAAGAACCTCGCCGAGGCGTTCGACTGGTGATCCCCGCCGGGATTTGTCTGCGGTTTCGGGTGCTGTAACCCCCGAAACCGCAGACAAAGCCGCCGCAGACGAAGCCGTAAGCGAAGCCGCCGCAGACAAAGCCGCCGAAAAGCAGGCCTACTGATGGGCGAGGTTGGGCGCGCCCTTGCGCAGCACGTACTTCTGGATCTTGCCGGTCGCGGTCTTCGGCAGCTCGCTGACGAAGGTGACCCCGCGCGGGGCCTTGAAGTGGGCGAGGCGGGCCCGCGCGAACGCGATGATGTCCTCCTCGGTGGCGCTGGCGCCGTCGCGGAGCAGCACGAAGGCGTGCGGGGTCTCGCCCCATTTCTCGTCCGGCAGGCCGACGATCGCGATCTCCTGCACGGCGGGATGGCGGAGCAGTGCCCCCTCCACCTCGACGGAGGAGATGTTCTCGCCGCCGCTGATGATCACGTCCTTGAGCCGGTCGCGGATTTCCGCGTAGCCGTCGATGTGCACCACCGCTGCGTCTCCGGTGTGGAACCAGCCGTCACCCAGCGCCCGCATCGTTGCCTCGGGATCGTTGTAGTACCCCTGCATGACGACGTTGCCGCGGACGACGATCTCGCCGACGGTCTGCCCGTCGGCGGGTACCTCGCGGCCGTCGGCGTCCACGACGCGCAGCTCGCCCGAGGTCAGCAGCTCAACTCCCTGGCGCGCCTTGATCACGGCGCGGTCCGCGGGCGGCATGTCCTCGTGCTCGGGCAGCGGGGCGCAGACGGTGATGAAGGGCGCCGTCTCGGTCAGGCCGTAGACCTGCGTGATCTCCCAGCCGAACTCCCCTTCCAGCCGCTCGATGGTGGCCGCCGCCGGCGCCGCCCCGGCCGTCACCACGTGCACCCCGGCGGGCACCTCGCCGCGCACCTGGACGGGCGCGTTGGCCAGCGAGATCAGCACCGTGGGCGCCGCGCACAGCCAGCTGACCTGCTCGTCCTTGATCAGCCCGAAAATGGTCGCCGGGTCGACCTTGCGCAGGCAGACGTGGGTGCCCGCGGCCGCGGTCACCGTCCAGGGGTAGGTCCAGCCGTTGGCGTGGAACATCGGCAGCGTCCACAGGTAGCGCGAGCCCACGCCCATCGGCAGGTGCAGCAGGGTGCCGATGGTGTTCATGGCGGCGTTCCGGTGCGTGATCATGACGCCCTTCGGGCGTGCCGTGGTGCCGCTGGTGTAGTTGATCGAGAGCAGGTCCCGCTCGCCGATCTCCGGCCTGGCGTAGCCGGGGCCGGCGGCGGCCAGCACCGCCTCGTAGCCGAGCCAGCCGTCCCCGGGGAGGCTGCCGTCCAGAGCCATGTAGTGCCTCACCCCGGGCATCTGGTCGCGGATGCCGTCCACCGCCGCCAGGTATTCCTCGGCTACGCAGACCACCGTGGCGCCGGAGTGGTTCACGATGTAGACGAAGTCTTCCGGGGTCAGCCGGTAGTTGATCGGCACCAGGACGGCGCCCAGCTGCGGCACGGCGTAGAAGGACTCCAGCTGCGCGTGCGTGTTCGGCGAGATCGTGGCCACGCGGTCGCCCTGCGCCACGCCCAGCCCCTGCAGGGCCGAGGACCATCGGTCGCAGCGATCGAAGAACTGCCGGTAGGTCAGGCGAAGGTCACCGTCCACGACTGCCTCGCGGTCACCGTGCAGCCTGCGGGTGCGGCGGGCGAATTCCAGGGGCGACAGCGGCGTTTCCATGCTCCACATTGTCGCAGGCCGCCGCCGTCGCCCAGGAACGAAGGTCAGATCAGGCGCGCATCGCCGCCGCCCTTATCCGCCCACCACGCAGGGAGAACTGCCCGGCGCGTAGCGCTCGCACACCGCGGCCGGGTTCTGGAAGATGCCGATCGAGGGGAGCGCCGCGCCCTCGAAGTTGAACAGGGTGAGGTTGACGTTCGGCGAGCCGATGCCCGTCCCCGGTGTCCACGGCACCCCGGGGATCCAGTCGGGCGCCCAGTAGAACAGCCCGGCGCCCAGCCCGCCCGGCACCTGGGCCAGGACGGACAGCTCGTCGGTCACGAAGGACAGCTGGCCGCCCGGGCTCGCCGGGTAACCCGGCGAGAGCTGGCTGGTCTGCCAGACGAAGTCGCCGGTGCTGTCGCCGAGCGGGGAGTTGCCGTTGGCCAGCGTCCACGGGTACTGCGTCTCCGAGATCACGATCGGCTTGCGGAACTGCGTGGCGAGCTCGTCCACGTTGGCCCGCATCGCCGAGATGGCTCCGTGGAAGAAGGGGTAGTAGGACAGCCCGATCACGTCGAACGGCACGCCCTCGGATACCAGCTTGGCGTAGAAGGCCGAGCTCAGCGTGTTGTCGCCGCCCTGGTCGTAGTGCATCAGGATGAGCATCTTGTGGCCGGCCGGGTTGCCTGCCTGGGCGCCGGCGACGCCGGCCTTGAACAGCTGGGCCAGGTTGTCCCAGCCGCCGCAGCTGGTGCAGTTGATCTCGCCGACCGGCCACAGGATGCCGTTCCTGATCTCGTTCCCGATCGAGGTCAGGTCGGCCGGCGTCCCCTGCCGGGCGAACGCCGTGATGACCTGCTGGGTGTAGGACCGTACCGTGGCGGTGAGCTGGGTGAGGTCCTGGCCGGCCCAGGCGGCCGGGATGTTCTGGTGCTGCGGGTCGGCCCAGAAGTCCGAGTACATGATGTCCAGGTAGATCTTCAGGCCGGCCGCGTGCACCTGCCGGGCCAGCGCCAGGTCACTGGTCAGGTCGCTGTAGCCGGGCGGCGGGGCCACCCAGAGCCGGATCCTGACGTAGTTCGCGCCCGCGTCCCTGGTGATCGTCACCGGGGTGCCGGGCCTGCCGTCGTGGCTGAACCTGGCGCCAGCGGCGAGTTCCTGCGGGGTGAAGGACAGGTCGGTGCCGAGGTCCAGGCCGGCCGCGGCGGCGTCGGGCCCGTACATCCGGAACTCGCCCACGCACACGTCGGCCCCGGTGTCGCTGTAGACGGTCAGCTCGGCGTACCTGGCCTGGCTGCCGGACGGCAGCGGGAAGTACAGCGGGTTGCCCGGGTCGAGCGCGACGTCACGCAGCGCGGGTACCTGCTGCCAGGCCCCGGCGGTGCTGGCCAGCTCGATCGTGGCCGAGGCCGACGGGCTGGCCGCGTCCAGCGTGAGGCCGAGGTCGGCCAGCGACCTGACCTGCCTGAGGTCGACGGTCAGCGTCCCGGTATAGCCCGAGGTGCACCAGTCGGTGCCCGCGTCGCCGTCAGCCGCGTTCGCCGCGGGCTTGCCCGATTCCGCCGTGGTGGCGGTGGCCGTGCCGGACAGCGCCCAGTTCACGGCGGGCGCCGGCCCCGGGCCGCCGTCGGCCGGCTGGGTCCCGACGGTACGGGTCAGCCCCGCGGCCGGGTGAGCCTGAGCGGACGGGCCCGCCGCCACGGCGACGACCGCGAGCGGCGCAGCCAGCAGGATCGCGCTGGCTACCGCCACGAGCCGCGGCCGCCGGCCGGCCGCGGGAGCAGCCACCCGGCCCGTTCGGATCGTTTGATCTTTGGGTCTTTCCATCAATTTTCCCTTCGAACCGACGCAACTTTGGGCCTAAGTGGACAACCTCGCGCGAGTTCAGACAACCGGAAACCGATTGCCTTATGGGTTTCAACAAAAAGAAAATTTCCCGAACGTCCCCGGCGCGTCCCCCGCCGCCCCCGCGAGCCCGGCCCGCCCGGCCTCGCCCCGGCCCGCGCCTCCAACCCGCCTCAGCTCGCCCGGCCCCGCGCCGGCCCGCGCCCCCAACCCGTCCGGCCTCGCCCCGTGCCGCCGGGCCCCGCGACGAGATGCAAATCACAGCCGCCCGGTGGCGCGATGACTATCTGATCTGCGTTGGTTACTAAGAGTTTTATTGTTCTGTGATCATCGTCACAGCCGTTTCGGTAAACCCGCCGCCGGATTTCTTGCCGAAGTCCTGCGCGTATGGCGGATCTTTCTGGCATTGTTGTCCGCCAGCGGTACTTGCGCGCGGCGGACCGGGCGGCGCACCAGGTCAGGTGCGGCGGGACGGCGGCGCGGCGGGAATGCCACGAAGGCCCGCGGCCGGATAGCCGGGATTTCACCGAAACGGCAGCAGTATCTCGCGGGCATGGCCGGACGAAAGGATTGCCTTGTCGCGACACGGGACTGGGGCTCGCAGCAGTCGGCGTAAGCGGGGCCTGTTCCGGCGTTTCGGCATTGTCTTCCCGGCCGCCGTTTTCGCCGTGGTGGCGGTCATCGCCGTGGCGGTCGGCGGCAAGGTATTCGCCCCGGGATCGGGCGCCTTCAGCGCCGTCCAGGCGATCGAGATGGTGCCGGGCAGCCACACCATGGCCGCGCTCGAAGCCGAGCGCGAGCAGCTGATCGCGATGACCGCCGCGGCGCGGACGCTCACCGTGGTGGCCAAGCCGAAGCTGGCCTCGCCGGCGCAGGTCGCCGCGGCCAACCCGGGCACCGGGACGGGCGCGAGCGGCGGCACCGGCGGGATCGTCTACGTCACGTCGACGCCGCCCAACCCGAACACCGCGCAGTCCATCGCCTACAACATGATGGCCAGCTTCGGCTTCGACCCGAAGACCTACTTCGGCTGCCTGCGGGACATCTGGAACCGGGAGAGCGGCTGGCGGTACGACGCGGAGAACGCGAGCGGCGCGTACGGCATCCCGCAGGCGCTGCCGGGCGGCAAGATGGCGAGCGCGGGGGCGGACTGGCAGACCAACCCGGCCACTCAGATCAAGTGGGGGCTCGGCTACATCAAGGCCATCTACGGGAATCCCTGCAAAGCCTGGGCCTTCGAGGAAGCCAACGGCTACTACTGACGTCTTGTCACGTTAATGTCACTCCGCGTCGGATAATGGCGGCAGGTCCCCTTTACTGACGGTGCCGATAGCTGCCGGACCACCCGCCGGGGTGCCCGTTATCGTCCACGATAAGAAGTTTCATGGCCACTGTGATTTTCCTCATAACGTCGCTCGCTGAACGGCGAACGCTTAGGTGAACACGGCATTTCTGGCCCGTGACCCGGCGCAATCCAGGTCGCGGTGATCTAGCTCACGCCTATTTCGGTCACCGGAAGCATTTCCGTCCGGCATGGTTGAAAGCCGACAGCACCCCGCCCGTGCGATGGCAACCTCGAGTCAGCCAGGCGCCCTGACCTGCGCCACGTCCCACGTGCAGATGCCTGTCACGACGCGGTGACAGTTGCGATCGGGGGTGACGCCCATCGCGTGATGCGAGCCACCGAAAGGTCCCCTTGTCACGACACCGGAAAATTCAGCTCAGCAGATCGAAGGCCATCGTCATCGCCGCGGCCGGCGCCCTCTCCGTGGCCACCGCCGCATCGGTGACCGCGGCGACCTGGACCCAAGGACCCCAAAGTAACCAAGGGCTCCAGGGAACTCAGGGAACGCGGGGGCCCGCCGCCGGCGCGGACGGGCCCGCGCGCGTCGCTGACGACGCGGCCGGCGCGCGGCGGCTCACCGCCACGGACCAGCTGGCCCAGCCGGTAGCCGGCACCGCCCGCCAGCAGGGCAGTGCCACCGTGGCGCAGCAGGCGTACAAGCTCCGGCTGACCGAGACGCAGGACGCGATCGCGCGCTGGCAGGCGGCGAAGAAGCTGGCCGCTACGAAGGCCGCCGCGGCGGCGGGTACCGCGGCCGTCCAGACCCCGGCCGCGGCCCAGCCAAGCCAGGCCGCCAGCGCGACCGTCCCGGCCGCCGCCGGCTCGCCGCGGCAGATCGCCGCGGCGATGCTGGGCTCGTTCGGCTGGTCGTCCAGCCAGTTCGCCTGCCTGGACCCGCTGTGGGAGCACGAGAGCGGCTGGAGCGTGAGCGCCTACAACGCCGGCTCTGGCGCCTTCGGCATCCCGCAGGCGCTGCCCGGCTCCCGGATGGCCAGCGCCGGCCCGGACTGGCAGACGGACGCGGCTACGCAGATCACATGGGGCCTGGGATACATCAAGGGCACCTACGGATCGCCCTGCGGCGCCTGGGCGCACGAGCAGGCCACCGGCTGGTACTAGCCGGGACCGCAGGCAGCGGGCGCAGAGGCCCACCGGGATCCGGCCCCGCCGCGGCTAGCCCGGCAGCGTGGCGAAGGTCTCTACCTCTTCGTCGAAGATCGGCCGCAACCGGTCGAAATCCGCCGTCGGCGCGGTCACGTAAAGGGCGTACGACTGCGGCCCCGCGGACGTCTGCAGGACGAAGAGCAGATCGAGGGCCTCCTGCGGGACCCCCGCGTCGTTCCAGGTGAACTTCCACCAGGCACCGGACGTGCCCCGGATCTGCGTCGCCGCCATGCCCCGCCGCTGGTAGCCGGGGAAGTGGCGGATCGATTGCGCCTCGATGTACCGCGCTTCCCGCAGCATGTCCGGATAGGTGTGCGGGGTGAGGTCGATGAGGATGTTCGTATGCGTCGGGTTCGCCGGATCTCTCAGGTACGTCTGGAACCCGCTCGTCGACTTCACCCAGCTGGTCGGCGCGGCGATGCTGAAGCCCGCGGTCTCGTTGGCCGCGGCCGGCTGCGTGGTCGTGGTGAACCCGCTCGGCAGCGACCCGCTGGGCCGCATGTTGATCGCGTTGATGATCTGCGGGGCGTTGGCGGCGGACGGGAGCGTGGCCGTCGCCGACCCGGACGCCGTCCCCGTCCCCGTCCCCTGCGGCGACCCGGAATGATTCCGGTGCAGCAACACGACGGTGGCGGCCCCGGCCGCGGCGCCGATGATCGCCAGCGCCGCGACGGCGGCCTTCCACCCCAGGCCGGAGCGGCGGCGCCGGGGCGGCGCGTACCCGGCGCCGGACCAAGGCGGCGCCCCCGGTCCCTGGTGTGAGCCTGGTGCCTGGTGTGAGCCTGGTGCCTGGTGTGAGCCTGGTGCCTGCGGCGGCGCGGAGCCCGACCACGGTGCCGGGCCGTAGCTGGCCGGCGGCGGAAAGGCGAATCCGGAGCCTGGCGGCGGCGACGCTCCCGACCGGGGCGACGGGTCGTACCAGGAGGAAAAATCGGGCGGCGGCCCCTCCGGCTGGGCCGCGGACCCGCCCTGGGCCGGCTGCCGTGCGGTCGGGGCGGTCTGCGCCGCCGACGCCTGGATGCCGCCCGGCGGTCCGGTGCCCGCGGCAGGCTCCTTGACGCTCGTCTGCTCGGCCGAGGCGTAGTCCAGCGCGGTCTCGCCGGGCGGCGGCGTCCACGGCCGGACCGGTGCGGCCGGGGCCGGCCCGGGCGGGGCCGGCCGGGGCGACGCGGAGAGCGCGGTGGGCTCGTAGCCGGCCGCCGGGGCCGGCGTCTGGTCGGCTAGCTGCGGCAGCACGTCGGTGATCATCCGCGCGGCCGTGCTCGCGTCCGGCCGGTCCGCGGGCTCGCGGCGGAGCAGCGCGGCGATGACCGGGCCGAGCGCGCCCGCGGTGGGCGCCTCGGGCGCGTCCTCGTTGATGATGGCGGACATGGTGGTGATCGCCCCGCCGCGCTTCTCGAAGGGGCCGTGCCCCTCGACCGCCGCGTAGACGGTCGCGCCGAGCGACCACAGGTCGGAGGCGGGTGACGCGTCCTCGCCGCGGATCCGCTCGGGCGCGGTGAACCCGGGCGAGCCCATCACCATGCCGGTCTGGGTGAGCTTGGGATCGCCCTGGAAGGTGGCGATGCCGAAGTCGGTCAGCACGGCCCGGTCGTCGCTGCCGAGCAGCACGTTGCTCGGCTTGACGTCGCGGTGCATCACCCCGGCCGCGTGCGCCACGCTCAGCGCGGACAGCAGCTGCCGGGCCATCTCGGCGGCCCGCCGCGGCGACAGCGGCCCCGAGGCCGCGAGCACCTGGTCCAGGGACTGCGCGCTGACCAGCTGCATGACGATCCACGGGCGGCCCCCGTCCTCGGCCACGTCGTAGACGGTGACCACCGCCGGGTGGTTGAGCCGGGCGGCGGTCTTGGCCTCCCGCAGGGTCCGCTGGTACGCGTTGGCCCGTTCGGCGTCGCTGAGGGTGTCGGCGATCTGGACCTCCTTGACCGCCACGTCGCGGTCCAGGAGCTCATCGCGGGCCCGCCAGACGACCCCCATGGCACCGCGGCCGATCGGGGCTTGAAGACGGTAGCGCCCGGCGATAATCCGCCCGGTGTCCGCCCATGGGTGCATAGCCGGACGATACACGGTGTTGGCGGAAAGGTCTCTGGCAGCAGGCTAAGCATTGATTAAGCGTGGCTGGATTGTTCTGTTCGCTCACTCCCTGGGGCGGGTCATGGCCAGCACGTCCAGGGCGGCGTCGAGCTGCTCCATGGTGATCTGGCCCCGGTCCACGTACCCGCGCGCGATCACGACCGAACGGATCGGCTCCCCGCTCTCCAGCGCCTCGTGGGCGATCCGGGCGGCCGCCTCGTAGCCGACGTAGGAGTTCAGCGCGGTGACGATGACCGGGGACGATTCGGCCAGGCGCCGCAGGTGATCCGCGTGCGCTGTGATGCCGGACACGCAGCGGTCGGCCAGCAGCGGCAGCACGGCCGCCAGCAGCCGGGCCGACCCGAGCAGGTTGCGCGCCATCACCGGCATCATCACGTTCAGCTCGAAGTTCCCGGCGGCGCCGCCGAACGCCACCGCCGCGTCGTTCCCGATCACCTGCGTGCACACCTGGCCGGCCGCCTCGCAGATGACCGGGTTCACCTTGCCCGGCATGATCGAGGAGCCCGGCTGCAGGTCGGGGATCGAGATCTCGCCCAGCCCGGCCCGCGGCCCGGATGCCATCCAGCGCAAGTCGTTGCAGACCTTGTACAGGCTGACCGCGGTGACCCGCAGCACCCCGCTGGCCTCCACCAGCGCGTCCCGGCCGCCCGCCGCCTCGAAGTGGTTCCGCGCCTCGGTCAGCGGCAGCCCCATCGTCGAGGCCAGCCGCCCGATCACCCGCGAGGCGAACTCCGGCGGGGCGTTGAGGCCCGTCCCCACCGCGGTCCCGCCGAGCGGCAGCTCGCCGAGGCGAGGCAGTACCGCCGTCACCCGTTCGGCACCTCTGCGGACCGCCGCCGCGTACCCGCCGAACTCCTGTCCGAGGGTCACCGGCACCGCGTCCATCAGGTGCGTCCGCCCGCTCTTGACCACGGACGCGAACTCGGCCGCCTTGGCCTCGAGCGTGACGGCCAGGTGTTCGAGCGCCGGGATCAGCCCGAGCACGAGGAGCCGCACGGCGGCGAGGTGGATCGCCGAAGGGAACACGTCGTTGGACGACTGGGACGCGTTGACGTGGTCGTTCGGGTGGACCGCCCGGCCAAGCCGACGTGAAGCCAGGTGAGCGATGACCTCGTTGGCGTTCATGTTGCTCGAGGTCCCCGAGCCGGTCTGGAACACGTCGAGCGGGAACTGGCCGTCGTGCGCCCCCCGCGCCACCTCCGCCGCCGCGTCGTGAATCGCGGCGGCCGTGTCCGCCTCGAGCACGCCGAGCTCGCCGTTCACCACCGCCGCGCAGCCCTTGATCGAGGCCAGCGCGCCGATCATGTCCCGCCCGATGGGCTCGCCCGAGATCGGGAAGTTGTCCACCGCGCGCTGCGTCTGCGCCCCCCACAGCGCCTCGGCGGGCACCTCCACCGGCCCCATCGAGTCGTGTTCGACGCGGGTACCCCCAGAACTCATGGATGCGCCGATATCTGCAGCACCGGCCCGGACGGGTCGGCGAAGAAGTCGTTGCCCTTGTCGTCCACCACGATGAACGCGGGGAAGTCGCGGACCTCGATCTTCCACACCGCTTCCATGCCTAGCTCGGGGTACTCCAGGACGTCCACGCGCGTGATGCAGTCCTGGGCCAGCCGCGCGGCCGCGCCGCCGATCGAGCCGAGGTAGAACCCGCCGTGCTGCTTGCACGCGGCCGTCACGGCCGCGGAGCGGTTGCCCTTGGCCAGCATGACCAGCGAGCCGCCGGCCGCCT
>WNGR01000363.1_pt1 | contig 49172 bp, 60 predicted proteins | sample 5407581 | NCBI WGS metagenome assembly WNGR01 (sample SAMN13153383, study PRJNA577476) | soil metagenome | isolation source: 80 cm soil or saprolite under Garry oak tree replicate 2 | place: USA:California | collected 2016-06-15 | reverse complement strand
CTGTTGTGCCACCCCAAATCAGACTTAAACTCTTTTTTCGAAGTTTTTTGAAAAAATAAACCCTGATAAGTGGCTAACACTCCACATAGTTTTCTAAGGGTTTTATTTGACTGAAAACTCTGCTTTGTGTGCAGTGTATGGGAAGTCACCCACTATGGATTATAAGAATTTTGAGGTTGGATCTTTCCACAATCTGTTTCCAAATAGACCAATTCCCGGGCCCAGTGGCAACCCTTCCGATGTGGCGGCCCGGTGCCATCGCGTCACGTGACCATGACCGGAGGGGGAGTCGAATCATCCACACCCTCTCTTCCATGCAATTTAGAAACAAAAAAGAAAAAAATTAAAATTCCATTGAATATACATTGGTCTACCACTATGTAAATTTTGAAGCACTTACAATGTGTTGTTAGGGCTAGAGAAAATGTTTAGTGCCTTTTTCTGCATCTTGCTTGGGATTAAGAGGTGCCCGTTCCTTCCCGGGCTGCCTTTTCTGGAGGGTAATGCTTACACTATCCGAATGCAACTTGATGCTCACTCTGGTACGCTTGCGTCAGTCCACAAATCTACCCCTACCATTTGCTGGTATCCCTTCTTTCTTGCACCCGCATCGATCACCCGTTGCACGTAGGCTTAGAAACATGACTTCACCATCGTTAGCATGGACGCCGCACTGTTACCCCCCTACCCGTCGTTCTGATCACGTCGACCTGTACCGGAATGGAGCCGGTGTGGAAGTTAAGGTTTCGGATCCATACGTTTGGCTAGAAAAGGACGGTGAGGAGCAGGAGAGGTGGCTGGCCGCTCAAGAGGCTCTGGCGCGAAACTTCTTAGACGCACATCCCGATCGCATCAGGTTGGAGAAAGAAATCAGGGCTAGCACCGACTACGAAAAAGTAAGCTCCTCCCTGATGATGCCGAGTGACCGCATATAGAGGTTTATAGTTCGGTCCCCCCACACTACGGGATGACGGTAGATGGTACTGGTCATACAACAGCGGCCTCCAGGCGCAATCTGGTAAGGTTTTCCTTGTCATTAAGTGTGACTTACTCACGTTACTATTGAAGTATATTATCGCTCAAAAGATTCAGAGCTCCCGGTTCCCGCCTTTGGGGCTGGCGGTGAAGTGTTTTTCGATGTTCGTGATAACTTCTTCTGCAATTCACCCCCAATTTATCCCAAAACATTAGCCAAATGTGCTTTCAAGCGACGGGTCAGTTTCATTAGCTTCTGCATCTTACTCGCGTGATGGAAAATGGTTTGCCTATGCGCTGTCTCGCTCCGTATGTCGGTTTAGTTGGAGGAACTATGCGAGACGATATCTTATTCCTACATCCAGGGAAGCGACTTCACGAATGTCTATATCCGCTCTACTGAGAACCCACTCACGGACGCAAAGAACGACTTACGCCTGTCTGACGAGCTCCGATTTGTGAAATTCTCTAGTATCGCTTGGACACACGATAGTAAAGGTTTTTTTTATCAGGTTCGTGCACCCCCTTCTAAGCCCATCTAAACCCTCGAACTTCTTCAGAGATTTCCCGATCGCTCTTCACACGATCCAGCGAATTCGGATAAGGTGACTACGGTCACTAGTGGTGACAAGGACGCACAGCTTCTTTACCACAAAATCGGGACCTATCAGTGTACGCCTCACCGTACCCATTATGCATCGACCCCACAGACCTAAGACTTCACGCAGCTGAAGATCTATTGGTGATGGAAAATCCCGATCAACCAGAATGGTTGTGGGGCGCTGCAGTCTCAGAGGTGGACGGGCGCTGGCTTGAGCTGTCAGTTTCTAGGGATACATCACGAGTATGTCTCCACGTTTTCCGTGGGTGATTTTTATCAACTGTGGTTAGAAAAACCTGCTCTGGCTTGCGGACCTCGAAAAGGAACCGATAGGACCGAATTTCAATTGGATCAAGCTGGTGGATGACTTTGAAGCTGAATATAGCATGTATGCCATAAGCTTGCACATTCGCCCCTTGTCTGCCTCTTAATATTCTCATAGCATCGGAAACGACGGGGCCATATTTTACCTTCAAACCAATGTCGACGCGCCGCAGTATAAAGCCATTACTATCGACGTTGAGGCATTCCGCCTGGCCTCGGAATCTGGCCCAGTACATATCAAGGACTTCACTAATGTCCTCATTCCTGAGGACAAAGACGCACATCTGGAGGACGCGTCAATCCTGGGCCACGATCGTCTGGTGACCATCTACAAGCGCAATGTCAAAGATGAACTTTACATCCATGATCTCAAAAGCGGTAAACAACTGAAACGCCTCGCCCCGGACCACGTCGGTACGCTCGTCGCGTACGGTCGGCGCACGCAAAAGTTCTTCTTTGTGTGGCTGACTGGTTTTGATACCCCCGGTATCGCCGCTCGTTACGACTTTGCCCAGCCGAATGGAGGGAAAGCGGATGGGACGTGGAAGGTATGGCGTGAGACGAAAGTTGGAGGCCTTGCGGGAGGAGGAGGTTTTCTTTCAGAACAAATATGGTACAAGAGTAAAGACGGAACCAAGGTCCCCATGTTTATTGTTCGCCACAAGGATACGCCTCTCGACGGTACAGCACCTGCCATCCAGTACGGTAAGTCAGTTTTGAGCCCATCGAAAATGCGAAACTGACCTTGCAGGTAGGTTACGGCGGGTTCTCCATCTCAATCGGACCGTTCTTCAGCCCATCCATTCTTACTGCTATGCGCACGTATGGCTTCGTGCTTGCCGTGCCAAACATACGAGGAGGAGGTGAGTTCGGTGAGGAATGGCATCTCGCGGGGACGCGAGAGCGCAAGGTGCGGGTGTCACCACGTACCAGGAAGAATGGTTATCATGACTCATGGACTTGAAGGTAAAGTGCTTCGACGACTTTATTGCTGCATCGTGAGTGGATCCGGCGCATATAATCCGACCAAATGTGACACCCCAGCGCAGGGAGTGGTTGGTTGAGAATAAGTATGCGGCAAAGGGAAAAATCGCTATCAATGGTGGCTCAAACGGCGGTGTGTTACCTTCCTCAATCCTCAATCCTCGTCTCACTAGTAATCACCTTACTACTGCTACTGCTACTGCTATTAGGCCTTCTCGTCTCCGCATGCGTGAACCGTGCGCCTGAGGACCTTCTTGGGGCTGCCATCGCCGAAGTTGGTGTCCACGACCTTCTGAAGGTGACAACATTCTTCCCCCATATTCATTTCCCTGCGCAACTCACTGCCTGTTTTCCGACAGTTCGCGGACTTCACCATTGGACGCGCATGGACCTCTGACTACGGCGACCCGCATGTTCCCCAAGACTTTGACTTCATTTACCCTATCTCACCGCTGCACAACGTGCCTACCAACAAAATTCTTCCTCCAACATTACTTCTCACAGCTGATCGTGCGTGTTTCCCGATCTAATATGGGCCAATTGTGCCAACTAGTCAGTCCGTGACAGATGACGACCGTGTTGTTCCCATGCATTCTTTCAAGCTCGCAGCAACGCTCCAACACGTCGCAGGTAGTAACCCCAACCCGTTACTCTTGAGACTTGAATTGAAAGCTGGGCATGGTGCGGGCAAGTCGACGGAACTCAAGTACGTGTACATTGTATCAACCAATTGGCCGCGATCCTGACTTGCTACATAGGATCAAGGAGGCAGCGGATAAGTGGAGTTTTGTCGCACAGACCATGGGACTCAAATGGCTTGCCGACTCAAAAGCGGAGATATAGAAAGGTCGTGGCATTCCCCATGGTGTGATTGCCTCGATAAATGTACCCAGGACGTACGACTTCACTTGTATCGTGGTGTAGATACCCGAGAAGGAATGTCGGTCTTGAGTACGCGATTGGTCTTCGACCTTGGCGTTGGAGCTACCACGGGTTATGAGTCAATAGATTTAGAATACGGACAACCCCAAGATACCGTTTGCATTCTCAGTGACATAGAACCGACGGAGGATCATGATAGCCTCTTCACGACAATGGCCGTCTGTTGCATTAAATCGTGGGTGCTTCGGATGTTCAAGACTGGACCACCACATCAATACGAGTACTTGAGTACTCGAGAGCATACCTCTTATTAACACCGAGAACGCTACCGCACCCTCCGAATCGTTCGTTCGCACAACCATAGAAGACCTGTTTGATGCCCATCTGACGAAGTGCGGAGGCACACATGATACAGGGTTCGACTGTGACGTAAAGCGTAGTCTCTGCGAGAGCGTACGCTCCGCTGGCAAGTAGTCCAGGAGGAGTCAGAGCAGGGTCGGCAAGGATGGTATCAATAGCCTCAAGCTCAGCATGTCGAGTGGCCTACATCACAGCCGGGCATCAGTGTACGGAAATTGTCATAGATAGGTGACAATACGTTTCTGAGTTCGTTGGTGCGATTTCGTGCCCTGGCAATTACCATGCCGTCCCGAACAAAGACGCAACCTACGGGCACCTCACTAGCAGCTAGGGCCTCCTCCGCCTGCTTATGAGCACACGTATTTCAGCATGATTATAGGCACACACCATCTCCATAGCCTGACGCATCCATTTGAGATGTTCATCAGGAGTTTCCTCAAGCTCACCCGAGACCATTGTCAAAGGCGTGAATGTGTGATTCCGATTCCGGGGGCGACGGACCGGATACGCCTCACGCGTGAGAGCGGATAATTCTGAACCAAACGGCATCGAGAGCAACAATGCAGCGCCAATGCACAAACTTCGTATCTCGCATCGCATCCCAGACCACTGTCTTCCCACGTCGCCACCAGGTATCCCCGTTCCTTTGTACGTTGGGTTCCCGTTTTGCGTCAAATGCAAAGGACACACACCTGATAAACAACGACATTCCATACGCATATGTCCGCGTCGTCGACCCAGAAACGCGCAAGCCCTTACCCCCACAACCTCTCACAGAAGTCATCAACAATCTCACAACGGAACTACAACCCAAGAAGGGAGACGGTCACCCCAAATCGTTCGTCACGCAGTATGCGCAGCTGGTTGCGCCCCCCTCAGAAGCGACAGATGGCTACGCACTTGTGAAGCTCGTTGACCGCAGAGAGGCCGCTGCGCGTGAAAAGACGCAGCGTTTGAAGGCCCAAGCTAGCCGGAGAGCAAGCGAGGAGAAGGAGATACAGTTCGCATGGGGAATCGGAGCCGCAGATGTTCAGCATAAGCTTCGCAAAGCTCGCCAGGAACTCTCGCGCGGGGTGCGAGTTCAACTCATCTTTGCCCGCAAAGGGTCTGGGGGCGCTGAACGCGATCCGGCTACCAAAGAAAAACAGAACGTACTGGTCAACGAAGTAGTAGAAGCACTGGCCGACGTCGGGAGGGAGTGGCGAATACGAGACGAACGAAAGAATATGGTGGCTTTGTACCTGCAAGACCTCCAACGCCCCATTCCCCACAAGTCCATGCTCGCAAAACAGGCCGCGATACAAGGCAGTCCACCCAATCCCGTTCAGCCTAGTAATCTATAGAGTATGAGGCACATATAGGTCCATATACATTCTCGCATTAGTTGGTTTAGTTATACAACCTGATACCTATCCTCGCGTGCATCTCCACCTTCCTTGTCTAGCCACCCCAGTCGCCGCCACCGACCACGCACGGGCAACCCCTTGTTTTTAACAGTAGGGATTCGATGTGGGGCAAACCGTTGCCGCCCTCTCTTCCCAAAGGAGTACGGCCGTGAACCAAGGTCCGTTTTCTCCTGTGATATGACCTGTGCGTCCCGTCCCACGAGCCTCAACCTGAACCCGAGGGGAAGCGCGTACCCCGCACCCTTTACTTCCTTCACAATCTCCTCCAGCTCTGGCGTCCAGCCATGCGGCTTGTGACCCGTGAGCAAAAATTGCTCGTGGGCTGCGCCCAGCAGACGATTCCACCGCCAGCGCGGCCCTGGGCGTGAACTTCGTGGGGGCATTCCCGGTCGGCGACTGACAAGGCTCAGCGCTGCGTTGTAGAATCTTGCATCCGCTGTTGGTGGGTCAAGTGCATGGTTCCACTCCTGGTCCTGATTACGTCCCCGCACTACGGCTTCGCGCACCTTTTCTGCTGCACGCGGCAATGTGCGGTAGATTTGCATTCCCTTTTGCAAACCTAACTTAGCACGTCGTGGGTCTTTAGGGCGGGATAGTAGCTCGGCCGGTTCTGCGCCGGTGACCTTGCGGGAGAAACCATGCGGTCGCCCATGGGCATGCCAACTCTTTGTTTCGTCCGCGTAAAGCTGGAGCATCGTCGTATATGCGTGCGCGCTCAGACACCAAGGTGTCGTGCTACCCTCCTCCAGGCTCTTCGCTTCGGCGGCACGCGCGAGTGCCCAGACGCGCTCCGCGAGACTCCTACGCCCAGCCTTACGGAGAGCGTTCAAGGCGACAGCAAAGAAATGGGGGCCGAGGGTCACACCGCCTGCAACGCCCGCAGACCACCTCGCAGAAAGCTCTTCGGGAAGCAGACGCCATTTAGGTGGTTCTAATTCTGGTATGACGCGCACGATTAGGGCGGCTACTGCGTCAGGACGGCCAGTCGCTACGAGGTGTGCCATGTAGGTTGTGAGAAGTACGTTGTCCGGCTCGAGAAGGCCTTTCGGCTTTGGGATGGTAAGCTCATATTTGCGGGTGTCCTTGAGCAGCCCGCAGAAGCGGCGATGGTGAGGTTCAAGTGGCAGGTCAGTACGCGGTGATCCAATCTGCGGGCTCGTCTCTTGCGGGGTAGCAAGTGGGAAATGGGGTATGAAGATGTCAACTTGACTGCCAGGCATTCGTCTACGCATCATGCGCAAGGTGCTCTCTGCCAGATCGTTACGGCGCAGAAGCGTGCAACCGCGGAGTAGAGTGTTGTAAGTGGCCATGCTCGGAGCGAGCGGCGGCTTGCGTATTTCTGTCATATGGTGCAGAACACGGTCCGCGAATGTTAGGGAGTGGCGAAAACGCATCGCATAATTCAACAACGCGTTGTAGGATTCCAAATTTAGTGCGGGGAGTTGGCTGGTATGGAAATCGCGCGAACGGCGGTCAGGGAGGGTGCGCAGGAGATCGAAGAGTACCCGATGGAAGTAGCGGTAAGCGTTGAGCGATTGCCGTTCGCCCGAAGGTAGAGTGACCCAGACATTGTGTTGGCACTGGGGGTAAGAATACAGGACTTTGATGAGCGTGGCCAGGTTCCCATACGGGATTCTACGAGCATCGAGCACCGATGCGAGAGTGGCTAGGGCTTGCGACGCCTCAGGAAATAATGGGTCATCGACGCGGACGCAGTGTTTTTCCAAAAATTCGGTCACTCTCTGGTACATGTAGCGCGAACTGCGATAGGGTAAGAGCTTGAAGCCGCGAGACGGCGCGTCTGGGAGTTTCGACTGAACGTATGCCATTGTATCTGGTGCTCCGACTCTTTCCGCTTCGGCTGCGACCCGGGAACAGGCTTGCTTCAGCTGGTAGTCTTTCAAAAGGAGCGCGAGGAGGAGAGACGCGACTAGTATCTCCCCTTGCATGAGGCATGCACGGAGGACACTTTCATACATGCCGGTCGTGCGCTGCCAGCGATGTTCACGTGCATTTCTTAGGAGGCGCACCGCAAAGCGAGTGAGCGGATCATTGGGCATTACGTTCTGGAGATTCAAGACTCCTGGTCCAAGGGGTATTTTTCGTGAGGTACGGTTTCGAAAACGATCATAGATGGTCCGGGGGAGATCCTGGCTAGCGGAAGGATGTAACCGACGCAGAAGGATGTTGAAAGATAGCGGACGAAGTTCCTCCCCATTGGCCATCATTTGTTCAGCAAGCATTGCGGCAGTCTTGGTCTCTCCCGCTCTCAACAGGCCGTGCAGAAGGCAATGCCCAGCAAACCTGGTCGATACTGGCCGGCCAAAATCAATAGGAACGAAGGCTGTCATCGGTTTGCGAAACGGCGGTCTGGATAAGGAATTGGAAACAGGTTTGTAGTAATGATGCGCCGACCAACGTAAAGAGTGCCACAGGTGAAAAGCATCCCAGGTGGCACCACGGGCAAGAGAAACACGAATAGCGGTCGCACTGGCACGAGAGATTTGAGAGGGGGAAAGATGGTCGACAGCGAAGGGAGATGGTGTAATTGCAGGAGTAGAGTGTGAGGAAATGACAGATGGATGAGGGTCAGAGCGGGGTTGGGGAAGAGCAGGAGCTCCTAACAAACGTGGTGTTGACTTGAAGGAGTGGTATGAAGAAGTAGGACTACGGCAGGGCCACGCCTCAGTACTCCAGGGGCCAGAAGGCCGATTTTTTGAAACGACGAGAGATATTGTTGTAGCATTTCGTCTAAACGGGACGATGACATTGGCCTTCGCTGACCAGTTGCATAGCATCCGCCTCGCATACCTGTGCAAAAATAAGTCGCTCTCCCAAGTCACAGCATAGTATCATACCAAAACACCAAATAATCGAGGTCCTATCGCGGTTCAGGCAGAACGATGCGACGTTGTAAGGACGTTTGTAGTGTCGTCGAGTAGACGATAGTCCGAATGCGGAAAATTCCGGTCGATGTACTAAACACTGCGTATCACGTGAGACGCGTCTTCCTTTGCTTGAAGCTTAACATCCCCGAATAACTCCAACTTTACTAAGTTAGTCATGAACTACGAGAGGCACGGAGGTGGTTACAGTGGCGGTGGGCGCAGGCGTCGCAGAGGTGAGATGTCTCCGTGTTCGGTCCATGACAGCAGAGTTGAAACGTTGAAACCGTGTCGAGACGACTACGACCATTACGAACACAGGCGAGAGGCACAAGAGTCGCCAGACCAGAAGCTCAAGGCGGCCATCATCAAGTTCGGCGAAGTGGTCAGAAGCTCTACCCCAACTTGGGCTCTCACCTCGTTCATCTCACATACCATATTCATATTCAGGACGCAGAACAGGAGTTACTTCAGCTCGCTGCTAAGCTACGGTCTCAGGAACTTTCCAGTGTCCCCGCAATCGCAGAAGGCTTTCGTTTGGCGTATGCCCTTGTCCTCTTGCGCTACATGCTTCATTGACCCTCCAACGTAGAGTAACCGAGCAACCTTACAAAATCCCTTCCTTTGCGGCCCTTCTGTACGACTTGTCGATACCGGCTAGCAATATAAATCATGCTGTCGGAGGAGAGGAGAACGAACCTGCAGGGTTTACAAAGCCTTCCCTTGGAAGACTAATTTTGGATGATTTCTGGAAGGGTTTTCAGGCGTACTTGGACAAACTGGCTTGGCGAGAGACTCGCCTTTGCGTACGCTCCAGAACCACTTCCTCCCCGCATATCACTCTAACTCGTCTTCCAAAAACAGATTCACTTCTTCGCTCATCTGACCGTCACCAACCTCATCTCACCTCAATCGATGCTTGGGCTCTTACAGTCATTCACCGCAGTCCTAGATGAATTCGGCGTCTCCAATGGACGGGCGAAACGGGCAGCACGATGTGCAGTAGAGGGATTAATGAGGGTATGCGTCGTTTGTCTTGCGTACTATTCGGTCCGGATTAATCCGACAAATGTATAGGCCGGCCGGGTTCTCAAGGAACACTCTGCTGCTACCGTTATTGAAATGATTACCAGCGTTCAAACATACAACGATTCTGTAGGGGCAGCCAAGTGGCTTGTCCATCCACTTGCCAACCTGCAATTTCCGAAGATCCCTGCTGACCATGCCGACGAGGTATGCGCGCCCTCCTTGAAGAACTGTGATTACTTTTTGACAATGAATGTCTAGATCCTAGACTGCGCGGTCGCCGCGCTCAAAACCCTCGACCTCTCAGACTTTGTTGATGTTTCAGATATTTTCCCACAACCCTATGCTTCCATGAGTACACCAACAATAGTTCCTTTTGATCTTCCCTCCGTTCTAGTACCCCCAGAGGTTATCGAGCTCGAGGTCCTGTCCACTGAGTCGAACGAAGACGCACCGATCAAGAAGGAAGAATGGCCCGAGTACATGCTCCGCCTATTTGATAATGATGTATTTGTTCCCCAGTTTGCTCTCATCATGGATTGACACTCCCCTCAACGACCTAGGTGACGGCTGATCCGAAGTCACCCGCAGGTTATACAGTACGCTCTGACATAATCGACATCGTCGAAATTTTCGAGGTCAATCGCAAGGAATGCGCGCGGATTCTGGTCGAGTACCCCAAATGGTCCGTAAAAGGGACTTTCAAGCCACGGCCGGGTGACCCAACCGATTCACCAGACCGCATCCCACTGCCGGGACGCGACTGGCAGCTTGAATCCACTCTTATTGAGGTACTAGCCGTTCTTTTTTTTTTTCGCTTACAAGGCCTGATTTCGTTCACTGGTACTCGGGTCACCTAGACAATACTTGGCGCACAGTTCCTGCTTCCAGAGAGTCCCGCCAAACCCATTTACTACACTGCTTTGATCACAGAACTGTGTAAGCTGTCTCCGCCAACAGTCGGACCCGCGGTCGGAAAGTCGATTCGCAAACTTTACACATATTGCGCGGATGGCCTTGATCCGGAAGTGCTCCGTCGATTTGCAGAATGGTTTTCTGTTCACATGAGCAACTTCGGATTTCAATGGGTATGGAAAGAATGGTCCGTCACACCCGTATCGCCTGTTTGTCAGGTGCTGATACTTCTGGATAGGGTACCGGATCTGGCACTGCCAGCGCAGCATCCAAAGCGTATTTTCGCGCATCGAGCACTAGAGCTCGAGGTTCGATTATCATACTACGACCGAGTATTGAAGACGCTACCGGAACCGTTCCAAGAACCATCGGCTGGCACCATGCCCGATCAAGCGCCTGGACCCACTTACGAGTATGAGGACCCTTGTACGTCCCCCCATTGTTATGTTGTTAGCCCAAGCCGCTCACGGTTCTCAGCGGCGCCACATTACGACGCTGCACAGGAGGTTCTCAATCAACTGCGTAGTCGGACAAAGCCCGAGGATGTCCTCGTACACCTCGACACGCTGAAAAACAATCTATCTGAGACGGCCGACGTCAGTGAGGATCCAGACACAGTCGTCCGGTCTATCGCTATCCAATCGCTATTGCACATCGGGGCGCGCTCCTTCTCACATTTCCTTAACGCCGTCGAGCGCTACCTCACTGTGCTACGCGCTCTCTCTGGGTCTCCAGAGGCTAAAATCCACGTTCTCGAGCTTGTTTCGAGCTTCTGGCAACGATCCCGGCAAATGGTCGGGATCGTTTTCGACAAATTAATGCAATACCAAATCGTAGAACCCGCGGATGTCGTAGCTTGGGTGTTTGCGCACAATGCTGGTGGTCTCAACTGGGACTTGTTGCGCAGCGCGATCGACAAAGCAAACGGCCGCGTTGTGGTGGCCAGGAGGCGAGTTGCCACACTTCGGAAGGAAGATGACGACGCCCATGCGCGAGCCAAGGCCAATGCCAACGGTGGCGCAGATGCGGCTGCAATGGAAGTTGACGCTGAAACAATGCACGGTACGCATGCAGAGAGTTGTTACATTGTTTCGTTGAACAGTCGTAGTGCTGACGATTAGCCCTTAGATCCACAAGTAACCCAGGCAGAGGACTCTCCGCAGCTGGTGTCGGCGCTCAAGGCGCACGCGGCAGTGACGCGGGAGCAAAAATCGACTCTAGCGCGCGTGCTGGAAGGCTTTATTCACGCCCTTCGCTCATCCTCAGATACAGCACGACGCGTTATCACAGCGGACGCGTGGGATGGACATGCGAACTGGACAGACGAAGAGTGGGTGGCCTGGCGAACGTGGATGTGGTACAAACACTTCTGTCGAGTGGTATGAACGATATATTCCGTGGCGAGGATGTTAGCTGACCAAGCTTTGTTCACAGTACGCGCCGTACCTCCGCAGTTTTGTCACGACTCTAACAGCCGTCTCCTTTTCCTCTCTCGAAAGTGCAACTGACGATGCTGCCGTCCTCCTAAAACGGGTATGGCGGATGGCCACTGGTCAGGAATGAAGCACGAGGTTATCTGCCTTTTTGTGTCTTTTTGTGAATCGTACGTTGTGTTGTTGGCGATGCTGTGGTTCTCGGAGCGACCACCTACTCGGACACTTTAGCTTCCACATATTAATGATAGAGCGCTCAATCTGGATCTGCGATCGCGTCACGACAATGTCACGTGATTTGGCGTTGTTTATGTGTATTTGTTCTGTAAGCACCAACGTGTTTTGGAGTTGGCGGGTGTCGGGTGTGTGTGACAAGCTTCTCTCGGGTCGATTGTCCCTCTCCTCCTTCTCCTCTCTCTCGCCGCCTAGTGTTATCATCGTGGGCGCACACATCTCCCCCTTCCCCCCTCATTTCACCTATTTCCCATGGCTCCAGAGTGCGAACCCCTCTGCCGCTTCGACGACAGGTCTGTCCTGATACAGAACCATGCGCGCCAGACAAAACTCATCCGCCCACGTGCAGACTCTACTTTACCACCTTCCCTCATCCGCCACCGAAACAGGAGACCCTCAATGACCCCGGCTTTCAGACGGAACAAGTCAATGTCCGCGGAATACGCACACCCCCTTCCGAATCCTCAGAACCGATCAAGCACTACTACTTCACCATCGATGATCAGCTCATGTACATGTCCTTCTTTCAGGACTGGGGCCCTCTCAACGTCGCCATGGTCTATAAAGCCTGCATCTACATCCACTCATTACTCATTGTAAGTCATTCTCCATCCTACGATCCTACGATGCGTGGCCCTGTTACCTTGGTCCGGCGTGCCGATGTTGTGTGACCCTGCCCTCTATCCAAATAACTATCACACCCTCTACTTGTGCAGACACCCTGGGGCGCCTGGGAAAGTTGCAGTGTGACCCTAACACCGCAGCACCTCTGCTTGGATTGGATTACCTCTTCTGTTACGCGCCGGACTACCGGTCGGCATTCCGATGCTCGTTTATGGATGCTCATACTCCGTTCCAGGACGAAGACCTTGCTTCCCACCGGCTTATTCTTTACACATCCGATGAACCCCAAAGGAAAGCCAATGCCGCACTCCTCATGGCCCTCTTCTCGGTATGCCTCCATGCCTCTCCCATCTCCACGACTAACCCTTCCTAGTTAATCGTTCAACAACGCGCCCCCTGGGAAGCCTTCCAGCCTATCGCTGAGCTCGAGTTCTTGCCCTTCCGTGACGCCGGCCGCGGACGATCCGATTTCAACCTAAGCATCCAAGACTGTCTTTGGGGGATGTATAAGGCGATGCAAAACGGGCTATGTGACCTCAACGAATTCGACGTGAACGAATATGAATTCTACGAGAAGGTCGAGAACGGCGACTGGAATTGGATCTCACCCCACTTTATTGCCCTCGCATCGCCCATGGACCCTGCCTGGATCAAGAATCAGAAGGATGCGAAGGGTCAAGCGGCATCTGCGGGAACCTTGGTTTCACCCGCAAAAGGCGTCAAGCAGCGTGAGCTCGCGCTCCAACGCAAACTTCCAACACCGTTTCAAAATTGCCTCGAATATTTTGAACAGCATAACGTCAAGATTGTCATCCGGCTGAATAACCCATTGTACGACCGCCAGACCTTCCTCGACCGAGGGATTAACCATTTGGAGTTATATTTCGATGACGGGACCAATCCGTCCGACGAGATCGTACGACGGTTTATTGACGTCTCAGACGAGATCATTCAGGCTGGCGGAGTTGTGGCAGTACACGTGCGTCCGCCGTGCCTCTTACATTATTATATACTGATTCCGCAAGCGGATAGTGTAAAGCTGGTCTAGGGCGGACAGGCACTCTCATTGGCGCATATCTTGTCTGGAAGTACGGATTTACTGCGAGCGAGGCGATCGCCTTTATGCGCATCGTGCGTCCAGGATGCGTGGTTGGCCCACAGCAGCAGTTCATGTATGTCAAGCAACTCGAGTGGGTGAAGTGGGCGGCAGCGGACGAAACGCGGCGAACGCAAGCGGTGGCAACACTAGCTGCTGCTACAATCGTCGCACCGGTCACACCACCCGCCGATACGGATATAGAGAACGTCCCCATGGACGCTGCCCCCATGGCCACTGCTGTGCCACCTGTCACACCGAGCAAACACGTTGCCGCGGCGTCTGCCCGTGCACGTGCAGCTGCCCCCCCAGGGCAGCCCCGCAAGACCCCAAACGCGAAGCGAGTCGCTACCGATTCATCAGACGACGAGTTGGGGGGCGAGAGCGAGGACGTCCTCCCTGCTCTGGGCGGAGCGCAGCCTGCCATGCGCCACAAACCTCGCACGCTCCCCAAGACAGGCATTGCCAAAGTCACCGCCTCCGAACAGCGCCCGACGCGAATAACACGCTCTGCCGCCGCTGCCGCCTGCAAGCCTGGAAGGGTCCTCAGCACAGCCGCGAACAAAGCAAACGTAGCCGCGCCGCCGAACAAGATCCCGAGGCTTGCGAATGCGACATCTGCGCGCGTTCCACAGAAAGTGGCCACTCTGCCCGCTCCCCCTCCCGCACCACGCCGCACCGCCCGACCAGCATCCCCTTCTCCATCGAGACTCCCAACGCTTGTTCCGAAGCGCCCTGGACACGGGCACCATGCATCCGTCAGTAATCTCGGCGACATAGCGCTTAAAGTCCCTACAACGCGGACCAACGCCCATGAGTGGATGAAGAATGGTGCGAGCGCCGTGGTCAAACCCGGAAATAGCAAGGGCGAGCGACCCGGCTTACGAAGTGTAAGGCGTCGACGCAGCAGCTTCAGCGCGGCAGATGTTGTCGCATAATCTTGGCTCGATAACTCACGGCATGAACTCGACTCACTGTTCATCAGACTTGTCTTAGTCTCTTTCCCTACATGGACTTCTATTGACCCCGCCACCACTTCACCAACCACATTCTGCATCTCATCCAAGTTTTCATTTCATCAGGTTTACAGTATATATTTGTCTGTCACATTTAGCTCTCTGGTGACCCTTTGATTGGACGAACCCGTACGTACTGGTGAGGCATCTGAGATCCCGCTGGCGTATGATACCTACCTATATATCTAACACGCCGCATGATACGACGCATACCGATGTATAACTACCCATCTATCCTATACAACCATTTTTTTCAATTCTCTCCGTTCGTGTTCTACGGCACCACCTCACGCGCCGAATACTTGTGCAAGCACTCCAAGAACCATTTGAGATCCTCTGGGTCAACGCCAGGTGTAATACCATGTCCGAGATTCGCGATCCACCCTTTCGGCGGGCCGCCTCCTTCACGAAACGCGGCGCACATGCGACGCACGCCGCGCTCGATAGCCTCGCGTCCACCGTACAGCAAAGTAGGATCTAGATTCCCTTGCAGCGCCTTGTGCGGCGCCACTGCACGCGGGTCCGTCGGTGCGACGCACCAGTCGAGGCCGAGCACGTCGTAGCCCGCGGCGGCGGCAGCTGCGAGAGAGGCCGGCGCGTTGGCACCCTTGGCGAAAAGGATAAGAGGGACGGCAGGGAGATTGTGCTCTGCGAGGCGTGCGCGAACGGACCCGGCGATGTGCTGGAGTGGCGGAAGCGCGAACTCTGCAAAATCATCCGGGGACAACTCTCCCGCCCAGGAGTCGAAAACTTGGAGTAACTACGAGGCCACGACGAGAAGATTGTCGGTCGGGTGTAGTAAACGGAGGGTGGGGGGCTCACCTGGGCGCCTGCGTCAATCTGTCCGACGAGGAAGTCGGCGCAGATGTCTGCGATACGCGCGAGGAGCTTCTTGCTCTCTTGCGGGTGCTTGAACAGCCACGTCTTGGCCTTCTGGAGCGTTTTGGACCCGCCTCCTTCCACCATGTACGAGAACAGCGTCCACGGCGCGCCACAGAACCCGATGAGCGGGACCTCGCCGGCGAGCCCGTGCCGCGTCCGCGTGATGGCCGCAAAGACGTAGCCGAGCTCCTTGTGCACGTCGACGTGCTCGCGCAAGCGCGCGATATCTGCAGGTGTGTCGAGCGGGGCAGGGAAAGACGGCGCAGGGTTCATGAGGACCTCCATACCCATGGCCTGCGGGACCACAAGGATATCGCTGAAGATGATGGAGGCATCGAGCAGGCCCAAATACCGTCTGATCGGCTGGAGCGTGACCTCGCACGCAAGGGACGGCGTGCGGCAGATCTCGAAAAACTCGTGCTCTGCGCGAACTGCGCGGAACTCTGTCGAGTCGAATATTAGCCAACGAGAGCGACAAGAAGTGTGTCACATGCCCGGGAGGTAGCGGCCTGCCTGGCGCATCACCCAGACCGGCGCACGCTCGGTTTCTTCGCCTAGAAACCGATACGAGATCAGTGAAGCAAACGACAAAGGATTTAGAGACGCACCCCTTGCTGCGCGGAGAATGAGATCATTTTTTAAAGGCGGGAAGTTTTTGCTGAGGGGTACTTTCGGGTCCCAATCTGGTGATTCTACCATGGTGGGTGATGGTGTACTACCGTTGGAAGGTGGACTCGGATTTGTCAAGCACGAGCTGTTGCGTGTACAACGCTCAACACGACGAGGCAGAAGAAATAGATAAATATCGCATCACTCACTGTTGTCACGACACCGTTGAGAGAGACTCCCAGGGTAGTATCAGATAGCATCCGCGGAGACCACTGGCAATTCGCGAGGGAGCCGATGATGGGGCCTGCATCTGATATCATTTTCAAAAATTCTCACACGGTTACAGTATTTTCCTACGTGAAGCGGAAGTCTGTCTGTAATTGACTCAATTGACCGGCTGGACTGGACTAAGCACAATACCCTGGGAACATGTCGATAAGATAGCATGCGTCTCAGGCTAGTGCTGCTGGTGCCAGTGAAACAGTGATGCACGCAAATGCACCGGCATGTCTAGTACGATGGGTTGTACCAGAAACTCTCATACATCTTTGATCTCCCTAGATACGTCACAACACGCAAACGTTTACTCATAAAAAACCTACGCTCCCCGGAGGTTGTGAAAAGGCGGATGGATGGGTGTCAATCCGCTCTTTCAAAACTTCGGCCGATCATATCGTTTTGCATCAAGTGCAGCTCTGACAATCTCCGTCATCGCAATGATAGCCTCATCCTCCTGAGTACGTCCCACAAGCTGCAACGAAACAGGTGCGTTTTTGAACGTCTCAGGCGAGTCATCTATCCGAAACCACTGATCAGAATTGAGAAAAATCACGAAGGAAATCGCGCGCACATAGTTCGAATGTCTTTTGATCCGCTTCGCTCAGGAAGTCGCGTTCTGGCTTGGGTCGATCGAGTACAGGATCCACCTTGGTGACTGGGAAGACGCAAGCCGGATAATCTAGCGCATTCCAGACCATAGTGTAATCTGCGCTACTGTGGGAAAAGTTAGTAATATCTCCGTGCAGAGTGGGAGAAACCAAACGCACTTGTACCGTCCATGGGGGGGTGGTGGGAACGGCGCAACGGGAGATATGATAGCATCCACAGGGCGCCCTGTCGATGTCGAAACACTCGTGTTCTGCCAGTGGTCAAGATATTCCTTCCTAAGCACTGCTCGCTTCTTCTGAATCTTGAAAAGCTCGAAAGCGGATATGCCTTTGCTCCCAATATACGTGGCTCCTTCTGTCGTGTTGACCGCCATGCTTTTCAGAATAGGCTCGCCAGTTTGGGATGTGACGGCCAAGGCCTCCTCTTGCCCAGCTGCAGCCCAAATACCTTTCTATCAAGAGGGTTAGCATGCCGCGCATGTACGGTACAAGATTTTGCGCTTACGGTTGCTTCGTAGAGTTCGGTGTGCTTATAAGGTTTCCAGTCAACTACTGCAAGAGGTTGAGTGAATATGGTTTGCGAGATTAGTAACCCCATATCTACCGTCATGGCCTGCAGCAATCAAAGCGCCCCTGGCCATTTCGAGAGCACGAATGATCGGGGGGTGAGGAACGACGAGACCGTCATTCCAGAGGATACCAAAAGTGAGCTTCTGCCCACCGCCGTGCTCGACGAGTCGATACTCATCCCCGTTCCAATGCTTTCGCAGGGAAAGGGGATCCTTTAGCCAGGGCTTTTGGCCGATGACAGCTTGCATAAACAATTTTATGCCACTGAGATCAGTTGATAGTGGCCCGAGCACAGATGAGAGGGAATCCTGGCCTTCCAGCGAAGTGACCGAACCTTCATAAGGAATGCGGTGGCATGAGGGTCTCAAGCCGTATATCCCATTCATCGCCGCTGGGATGCGGATAGAACTAGCGGAATACGTGAACACGTCCCGCCACTGTGGTAAGTAAAGAAGTAAATCTTACCCGCCGATATCAGAGCCAACTCCTAGGATACTTCCCCTCATCCGAAGTAGGGCACCTTCACCCCCAGAGGATCCTCCACAGGTCAAGGTGCGATTAGTAGGGTTGACAGTCCTTCCGAACACAAGGTTGTAACACTCCGGCCACTAAACAAGAGAGTTAGATATAGTTAATATTAACCACGCGAAGCCATACCATGAGTGTTTGTGGTACGTTAGTACGAACGTACAGAACAGCACCACATTCGGTCAAGATCTCTGTGAGGGCAGCATCGCGTTCTGCTACTCTCCCGATCCAAGAGACATATCCTAGAACACGCAAAAGTGTCACCGGCGACGTCGCCGAGATACGTACATGAGTTACACACCCATAGTTGTTTCCAATCCCTTTATCGATACTTGGTCCTTGAGCGAAATTGGAAGGCCATGGAGAGGACCAACAACTTTCCCTGTCGATTTGAGTTGCTCATCGAGCCAGGCGGCCCTCTCGAGGGCACGTTCAATGAAGATTTCCGTGAGACAGTTCGTCTGAGCGGTAGCACAGGCGAACGTGAGTTGGATGTTCAGGGGGAAAAAAAGACAATGCACGTACAACTTGGTGGGCGACGACCGCCCTCTTGCAGAACGCCGTAGTGACTTCAATAGACGACCATGCTCCAGTCGCGATCTTGCTGAGTAGACCCGCGACGCTGCTAACCTCCGTGATCTCCAGATCCCGTGCCGATAACAGACCACACTTGGCTGGAATGTCCGTCACATCTAATACATCATCCGAGGGAGGAGCAATCAGCCACTCCTTTGGAATGGACGCAGCCTGACGGGCTTTCTTCTCTGCAGCGAGCTCCTGCCAAGTCGTGGGCATGACGGCAGGCGGGTGTATACAGAGGTGGAATCCCACGGAGATGGGGCAAGTATTTATCAGCCTGGACCCCAGGCAAGTGATCTCATCATCAAAAATTCTCATACTTACTAACCGTCTGATCCAACTTTAGAATCGGAACAGGCTGCGCAATGGCAGATAATCATGATGAGAATGAGAACTGAGGCACGACTCGCCAGTTACAAGAATATGCTTATTTAATAATACCGGCCCACGGGTTCAAGTTCTTTCTCAGAGTGTTCTTCGACTGCCAGTTGATTCCGCGGTTGCGAGTCTGACAAGGACGGCGAATTCATAATGTTACAGTAGCCAGAGGCAAGCACAATCCACTCCAACCTCGTGTTTCTGTCTGTCATGAAAATGGGCCTCCACGACCAACTTGTCAACGAACGTCAGTCGGGGCTGACTCTGGGAATACACCATCGGAGTCTTTCCCAGAAGTGTCGACCTCTGACGACATACCCGTATTTTCCAAAGATGGCAGATCGCCAACGAGTCCCTCGAATATGCTTTTATCCAATCTGAGAAGCCTGACATACTCCTGTGCGCTTTCAACGGGTTGAATACCGAAGAGAAACCCGAGGACTTACATCGCGCACAGACGGTGCCACCTCGTATAACCCTGCACAAACACCTCTCAGTGCACCTCTCAGTTTCTCGGACTCTGCTATCGTTCATCAGATCTGCATTCGAACACCCGCAACAGCAAAAAGCGTACATGCCTTCATCCGCTTTCTTTGCGTCCCAAAGTGCGACCCAACATTTCGCCACACCTTCGACAATTGTGCCCTTCCAATATTGTATGCGTGGAGCACACTCCTGCATCACTGTCCCCAAAGCACGAAGGGAAGATAATTGTAGCGCAATATGCGGCTTCTTATAAGGAACGGGATGGAGTGGGTGCGTGAGTTGCGGGATTAGCGCCTGACACTGGTCAACCTTCGAGGAGGGTCTGAGGGTGTTCATACTTACCTTAAGGTATCGCGTTGCGCCTACTCCTAGCGCGTGCACGACAATCGGTAATACGTCGACATTCGCTTCAACCGTGTCCGCATCCTCCGAACTATACATCCATACGCTCCCGATCATGCCGTCACCCAATAGCGCAGACAGCTGGGAAAAACGCTGTTCCGAACCAGGCTCAGTCGTGCGTTCGATGAGACTTGCCGCTGCAGGGACCGCAGCCCGCAATACAGCGGGCGTGAAAGGCGAGTGGAGGAAGGTGAGGGCGCGATTTAGGGACTATGCACGTTATTAGGGTCGGTGCAAGACCAGGGGAAGAGGCAAAACCACACAGCGAGAATGAGTTCTGAGATGCCGGTACGATTGAGAAGTGAGAGCGGCACATGTTCGAGCATCGCATTGACAACCTGGACACCCAGAAGCTTATACCGTGCTTCAAAGTCGTCTAATAGTGTCATCATCGGGGGCACAACAAGGTACCACAGGCGCTCGTATGCATCAGTCTGTCAAGACGAAGCTCAGCGTGTACCAATATCAAGACATAGAAGCCTACGTCAATTCGCCGAACACACCAGAGGATGACGTTACCGATCCCGGGGTGCGCCTTCCATATCTGACCTTCGTACGCGTCCTGGGCAGCCGCATACCCTCCCGCCGTGCGTGGTAGCTTACGGCCAGTTTCGAGGTTCAGCATGGGGTGAGGGTTCGCTTGGAATACAGGCTTGATACGTTTCGTAAAGACTTCCTCCAGGAGATGTAAGGAGGGCTCGCCCCACAGTCCTAGAATTTCTAGGGGTCTCTTGAGCTACCTTCGGGACTAATGTAGAACTAGGTCAAGTGCTTGCCTGACGATAAGGCACCCATCTCCTCGGAGGTCCATTCACCATCTCCTTGGAATCCCGCGCAAGTATAGACAACATCCGAGTCCAGAACATCATCGTGTTTAATCCCGAGCATACCGCGAAGATCTTTCAGTGCAGCCAAAGCGTCGGCCTTCCATTCGTCGAGTCGGGCAGTGGCCACCTTATCCTCCAATATGTCATACCGAGCAAATTCCTGGGGTATACAAAGACTCTCTAGGTGCCCAATTGCGCCCTGAGGCTCTTCATCTACGTGTTCGGACAAGATCGCCATTGGGTTAGCCTGAAGCGAAGAGACTCGGATGACATTGCTGCGTCCCGTGATAAGACAAAATATCGACGTGATAAATATCTCCAAATAGTATTATTACTTTGACCAAGACTTTGACCATCTAAAAGTTAAACAATACCGGACATGGATACATAGATAGTGTGCTTCAGCATATGTGTGGATTGAGAATAGGAGTATAATAGTTTAGGATCGAGTCTCAGTTCTTGACGTACCACGGGCCCTTACAACTAGAAAACATGAGCATGAGATGACCACTTCGGCGTGAAAAAAAATACCCTGAATAAGAAAGACAGCTGGTAACGCTCTGATGTGAGTGATGCGAGAAGGTGCAGAAAGAATAGGACATACGTCTTCGGGAGTAAGTCGGCCCATTGCCTAGGGTAGCGTGGTCAATCAGCAGACTTTTCAACTTAAAATAACCCTGAAAAGACACACCGAGTCGTCGGTCGAGAGAGTGGCGTCTACCATCGCCGACTTCTTCTCTTGTAGTTGCACAATGCGACTCTCGATGCTATCTTCGACGACAAGCTTGATAGCCTGCACGGGTCTACGCTGGCCAAGCCGATGGATACGATCCATAGCCTCTGTACGCGGGGTGAGAGTCAGTAAGACACAAGACATCACGTGTACTCACGAAATTCAACCTGCCAGACCAGAATAACGTCAGGGATGGATCCGGTCAGCAGGAGGAAAGGCGAACCGCGGGATTCCACCAACTGTCCATGAGGTACACGCGAGACGCCTCCGTCAGGTTGAGCGCCACACCGCCGGCTTTCAAGCTAACAAGGAAAACAGTGACATGTACGTTATTCACTGAAGGGAATCAGCTGATACGGCAATCGTTCCGCGCGCGAGACTCACTGAAGTGCTGGATGGTAGCATCTCGGGCTTGAGGGCTCATTGTACCCTCAAGGCGGCAGATCTAAAGATGGCATCATTAGCCAATATCTAGCTGGGCGAGACGACCGACTCACGGAGAAGCCAGCGCGCTGCAGCCGGAACGCGATCAGATCTAAAAAATTCACAAACTGGCTGAAAACAAGGCTCTTCGTGGTAGAGTCCTGATTGCGCAAATTGCTCAGCTCCTCAACCAGTGCTTCTATCTTTGAGCTTGAGCGCCATGCGTCGACATCTAAACGGCCAAGAATGCCCTGGCGCGCAGTGGTTGGCATTTCCAATTCCAGCGCTGGCGCCTCGAGGTCAATCGTGAGGCCGAGGTGACAAACGGGGCAAGCAGGCTACGCCCGACATCAGTGAGCGCTGCAGGGCGGAAAAATGGATGTCGGGCGCACTTGTGCTTCGATGGACGCAGTCAGGTACTGCTTGATGCATTCGCGGTCAAAAATGTGCCGGCATTTCGCTTGGATGGCGTCCTCTGCGACATCGTTGCACAACCGACATACAGTCGCTTCCCCGTCTTCTTCGCCGAACACCCCGGCGTTGTTCTTGCTGCGAATTACGAGATCGGGATGGCACGCCATTTGACGCATGCGCGTAATCAGACTGAAGACATTGGAGTAGTCTATAAATGTCCTAGCGTGAACCAGCGTAGGTCTGTTTGGAGCACCGAACTCACTGTTGAGCAGCGTGCCAGCATCAAGGTACGTGCTGAACTGCCGCTTTGCGTCCGAAAACAGACTCAGGTACAGTTCTTTCTCCTCCGGACTGAAATAGTCGCGCCGCACAATAACCGTGCGCGGAGGTAGGTCCAAGTCGTCCGCGCGCTGTATCTTCGTACGCCGCAACATGATCCGGTCAAGCAAAACACGCAGCTTCTTGAACGCAATCGCGCCGGGACCCAACATCCCGTGTTTCTGAATAGGGGTGAGGATCTCGTTGTTCCAGAAACACGTGTGCATCATAGGACTGTGACCGCAATCTCGATAGGGCTCAACGCGGGTACGAAGATATCCAAAATGAATGTGGACACACCGTCACATGTCCGCTTATCGCTGAACTTCCAATGCAAGGACTTGCATGCACATTTCTTACCTGAGCGCCGTCGGCTTCAAAAGGGGATACAGGATGGACAAATGGGAGCGCGACGTACAATAGTAGTGAGAGAAGGGATCACAGCCCAAGAACCTAATCAGACTGTACAACTCGCCGACTCTGTTTTGGAGGGGCGTCCCAGATAGGCACCATCGATACTTTGCGTTCAACTCAAAGGTTGCCTTCGCGGTGTTTGTCGCACGTTCTTTTATGTTATGGGCTTCATCCAGCTGGGGGTAAGCAGATACGTGAGAAGCACCAGGGCAAGCCGACATTTTCACACACGATAATGCGCTCCCACTCGACAACGTGGAGGGGCGACTTCTCCTTGATAATCGCGCCCTTGCGTTTAAAGCCCGTCTGCTGTTTACGGAAGCAACTCTCGAGCACGGCGTACGTGGTGAGGACTACGTCGTATTTCTTCAGTTCCTCAGGGTCAGTCATGCGCGACGCGCCATGCCAGACAAGCACATCCATGCTAGTTGTATGAGTTCCAATCTCATTGCGCCATTGCATAATTGCAACTGTGGGACTACGAAGCAGGTCAGATTAAAGTTATCCAATAGAGACAGAACCAAAATGAAACGCACGCTACAACCAGATTGGGCTTCGCGGAGCCCGACACCATGAGAGCGATCATCTGGATTGTCTTACCCATCCTATTCTATTGTCAGGTTACGCCACGAACCTCCCGATATGTCAACTTACCCCATCTCGTCCTAATACGATTTGCGTAAGCAAACGAACCCAATTAGAGGGTGCGATAGACTAACCGCCAGGAGACCACCGGTGTACTGACCAAACTCTTGCTTACGCATCCAGAAGAGCGACTCTTGTTGGAACGGCAAGAGTGTTACTTTGAGTGCAGAAGGCTGCTCCGCTTTTTGGGGCTCCACAATTCCGAGCGTTGCCTCGAGGTCACCCCATGCATCGCGAAGCTCAGGGTGATGCCTGTGTAGCTGAACTGTAGATCTCTCCGCCTGTGCCAGAGTCGAATCAGCACCCGGGAGAGTATATCAGACCATGGGAACGCTTGCTAGACTTACGTAGGTCAAACGTCTATTGAGCTGGTGTTCGAGCATCCTTATCTGTTGCTTCTCTAGGCGAGAGTGTCTGCGCGCCTCTCTCCGGGCGGAGAAATGGTCAAGATCAGGGCTGTCCCTATCATTTTCGGTCTTCTCCTTTCCCTTCTTCTTGACCTTGCGGTTTCCTGACCTTGACTTTGGCTTCTTCGCAATGGGTTCGTCCTCCGAATCGATGGGTATAAGTAACTCGCCCTCTGGATCACTATCAAGGACTACATCCGAACCGATCTGGACACCTTGCTCCATGGCAAGGCGGCGCTCCGCGGCCGCAGCAGCACGTGTAGCACGCGTGGAAACAGTGCGACTAGCATGAGTTGTACTTGTTGATGCGTCTCCGTTGGTAGAGTAACGCATAGAGGCTGCAATGGCAGCATTGAGCATGGTTTCTTCTTCCTCTTCAGGATCATCAGAATCCACAACTTTGATACGAGATGCTTTCTTGTAGGGCGATTTCCTACCACCGCGAAGAGAGATACCTTCGTCACTACCGTCGCCGTCGTCATCGTCGTAACTGAGCTCGCTGCCTTCGAAATTCGAGCCATCCTCATCCAGAATTGCAAGCGCATCGTATCCGAGACTGGCTTCAGAGTCTGGAACGATTTCATCCTCCTGTTCGCCAGCCGGGATAGAGGGTCCTTTTCCCTTTCCCTTATTCTTCCGAGTCAAATGATAAGGATCAATCGAAGCCCGTCAGAGGTAGGGCAAAACTCACGCTTACGTTCCCAGGTCGAACTGGAATCTCAACGTAAATGCCTTTCGTGACTGCACGCCTTTTTGCAGAAGGTTGGGTGGAAAACGACAATGACTGATCAGCAGACCTTTTCTGGCGCGTTGTGAGGGTTCTCTCGGATCGTTCGTTGACTTTCTTATGTAAATGGAATTCTTCATCTTCTACGCCGCTTGTGGCAGGGGTATCAGTGATGGAGCCCGCGTTGCTATTGGGAAAGGGCACAGAGGAGGGGGTTGTCGAGGCTGTCGAGGCTTCATTTTGCTCTGTGGTAACCTTTCCCCTGATCCCTGCCATGGTGCCTCAGAACAGGACACGTCTGACTTTCACCAGACAAGAAAACAGTGGTCTGTTTATTCGTAGGTCAATGGAAGACGGAGAGAACAAGGCTGAGTTGAGGAGGCTGAGTCAAGATGTCTGAAATTTAATTGGTCCGACGCGACGCGACTCCGCCTTCGGCATGCGCCGAGGCACGCCACAGGCGCGTCGATTGCCCCTGCCCGTGCCCGTTGCCGGCGACTGGTGGGAGAATAGCCGGATGCCTCCCGGCGGAATTGAACAGGGACCAGGTTGACCGGTTTGACCAGCGATAGAACCCTGATCGAGCCAGATATGAGCGGGGTCTATGGATTAGCCTCATGCGAGGTTATTTCATATCCCGGCCCCTCTACCCACCACGTGCAGAAATGCGTTGGACACCTGACCGCCAACCCACACTGGGATAAGAGACAAGCACGTCTAGTTCCGGGACGTCCTCAGGAAATGGCTAAAAGACCGCAGGCGTTGATGTATTGAACGTGGCGCACTTTCAACCGCATGGCCAATGTGCAGCTCCTACACTCGATGTAGCATGCACTTTTCGCCCAAGAGCACTGAGACTTCCTAAAGGCGCTCAAATAGCGACTGAAATCCCGTGCGGAATTTGCCTTCCTCTCTCGCTTCTGAACCTGTCGCATGACCGATCTCGGAGACTGGGATAGTTACGCAATGTAACTTACATGTTCAAGCTTCCATCTTCTCACAGTCCCTCCACCGAGGACGAGATATACCAGTTTGATATAACGACCATGTTGGATATCTACAACCACAGAGCCGCCGGCCGCGCCCCGTAGATTCAAGTACATCAATCAAATATGGACTGAACCATTCCTGGAAGAAACATTATTCTAGCGCTAAAGGAGCCCAGCCCACTCGAAACGGGGGACAGATTATACAATGCCAACGACGATCTTGCGCGTTGCGCTGCACGTCAATGCATTTACCAGTCTCCTCAAAAGTCGCCACCATCATAGTCGCCATCTTGGCCATCAGCGAAGCCTGCAACGTGTGGCACGATCGAGATGAGTTTTCACCTAAGGGAATGTGAGAGCAGTAGGTTCAGCTGACCTTCGTTGTACGCATCCTGGTCATGATCCTCGAAAGCATCGGCGAGCAGGGCGCCACCCAATAAACCTCCACCGGCCGCTGCAGTCAGAAGATAAAAGGGTCAGCCTAGTCACGTGCCCGAACACCGCAGCATTCCAGTGCGCACCTAAGGCCAGCGTCCCCATACCCATACCACCGCCACCGCCTCGTCCACGTGACGGTTGCTGTTGAGGCTGTGTATACACTAAAGGGCACCAGAGCGCTTGAGTGTCTCCAAATCCTGTGCGCGAACGGGACATGTACCTTGCGGTGGCGGTTGCTGCGACTGCTGCCAGCCACCTTGGGGCCATCCTTGACCACCATAGCCAGTGGAGGGATAGCCGTAGCCCTGCGGGCCCGGATATCCGCCTTGTGGTTGTGGTGGCACACCATGGAAATTACGCTGATCTGGCTGGCCGCCTTGGAATCCGCTCGGATAGGGCGAAGTCTGATTATACTGCTGGGGACCACCGTACTGACCCGGGAATGATGGGCCACCGCTGTTGTAGGCACGGTTCGGTGGGGGATTAGAGGGTGGCGCGTAGTTCGTTGACTGCTGGGGAGACGAGGGTGCGCCCAGTGGATGCGCCCAGGATGACCGCGGTGGTTGCGCACGTGTATCTACGTAATACCTACCCAAAAGCGACAATCTCATGAGTTACACAAAGACATCACTACGAGAATGTGCCGACGCACCACGCATGATAACTGTTGAACAATCGCACGAGATCGGGTCAGGGTAGCTCCGTTAGGAATAATAATAGAGCACGACATACTTATCGTCCCAGCGAGTGATCCAGCCATCAGGGAGCTGCCTGCGGTCAGGGTTTACAGTAGGGGGAGATGCTGGCGGGGGGGCAGACATCTGGATATCGATGAGTGGAGGAAAAAGGTGGTACGCGGAGGGGAGTCATTGATAAGTTATGAGCATTATATATCCGACCTTGGGGCACATCGCCATTGATCACACTGGACCTTGCTGACAGCGTGCTCTTCTTACGCAGCCTCACCCTGCCGGGACGAGACCGGCCGAGCGCCGGATGAGTCTGTATGAAGTCCGCGGAAGTGCGGATGGACCATCGACCAGCTCAGTTCAGTTCAGTCCGACTTGGATTCAGTTCACTGTCTCCAGATCTGGCACTCTTTGTTCACGGACCGCATATTGCTGGCTCGGAATAGGTGCGATCATAATAGCACCCTCGCAGAGTTCCTCCATATGGCATCTGGCGCAATGTCAATTTAGGAGATGTACCATTTGGGCCAAGCAGGGACCGATCAAGATAAGCATATAAGGTATGTAACATCCAAGAGGCATGCGGAAGTACTAAGCACGAGGACGTACGGTAAGTAGAAAAATCGGTCGGTCGGTCGGTCTTGTGAGCGGCGTCAGGTGGCGCTATCCGTTTCATGCCTTGCTTCTCTTCTTTTTTTCCTGGCGTGCTGGCATCGGGGCTGTGGGCGAACTGACCTTGCTTTTTGGTTTCGCAGCAGAGGCTGTGGCAACCTCGGCTTTGCTCCTTGTCTTGCTTTTTGGGGGTGGTGGGGGTGGGGGTGACTCTTTGTCCTCATCCTCCTCATCCTCCTCGTCCGAATTCCCGCCTGCGCCATCTTCCTCCTCCCCCTCGGATTTGTCCGACGGGCTCGTGTCAGTGGACGAATCATTTGACTCGGAAGGTTTTCGCGCTAATTTGGTGACCTTAAAACCGTTTTAGTAACTTCGACGCGCAGATACAAGAATAACACTGACAGGTGAACTATTTCGGTGAACAGGTTCTTCCACAGGAGCAGCCACCGCCTTGTGGCCGGCGGGTTTAGTTGTTGCCACGATCCCGCGGCGCTCGTCGTAGGCTCGTTTCTCTACCTCCCACTTATGTTTAGCCTCGGCTTGGAGGCGTTCGTAAGGCTAAGCGACTGGGTTAGAGGGAGCTGAAGACAGAACTCAAGTGGGAGACTAACGGCCTTTTGCTCGCGTGTCATTTCTGCCCACTGCTTCGAGACCCTGGTCATGACCTCTGCTGCGCTGATGTCCGGGTGTTGCTTGCGCAGCTCCTGACGCAGGTCATTCTGGAAGAAAATGTAGGAAGATGCCGCGCGCTTCGGCGCGTCTGGATCCTTGGTCTTCTTATTCGAGACGCGTCTCTTCTTGGTCGGACCGTCGATATAGTCGTCCTCCGTCCCTTGGCGTTTATTCCCATTTCCCACATGAACCGCTTCCAGAGAGGGTAGCGAGCTCCCGCTGAACGAAGCCTGTGAAAGCGTCTGCGCAAACTGGTCGGCGACGCTGGCACATTGGCGCATCTGCTGTGCAACAGAGCCAAGGCTCGCAAGGAGCTAGGGGGAAATAGGCTGAGGAGCAATAAACGGAATAGAGGTGGAAGACCCACCATTAATTTTTGGTATTCAAGTTGGGCAGTGACTGAGTTTTGTTGTGAGTTTGCCATAGTGTCGAAGTGGCCTCAAGCGGAGGACACGGTTCAATTAACCCCAGTTATACTGTTGGTTTTCTGACGCATAGAGTTGCATTGAAATCGATTGAAAGACCCTTTGCGGAGTGTGAATGAGACCGAGCGGAGATTGAAGCTGGGCCGAAGTTCATAAGGTGCTTGTTTTGTGGGCGATAATAAGCGTCAACGACGACAGTGGCCATTCAAGACTTTATCCCAGCTGACGGTTCTGTTAGCGGTATCGTCCCGGAAATTTCGGTTTTTCTTCATTCTCTCCTCGTCTTTTGCGGTTCGGTTACGCCAGTTTTGAGCCGTAATTGTGTGTTGCCAGTCGCCCGGGAAAGTGCAGTAGCGCCTCACAACAGAGAAAAGAAAAAAGAAAAAAAGAGATTAAAGAGACGACCGACAAATGGACGTATTCTCGAATGCGTCCGCTTGGTTGCAGCATTCTCCTACCCAAATATCCCAGTCTTCCCAAGTTGGACAGAATGACCATGCGGACTCCCAACGACCTCCCAGCTCGACCGATTGGAAAGACCCGTCACCGTCCGCGTCGGGCTCAAACGGAGCCTCAGCAGTCTCGGGAAACATCGATCTACACGACTTCGGTTTGGGAGACCTATCTGGTAAGCACCGCGTGCCTGCCTCATGATTCGCCTAGCCTATCCAATCCAATGCGAGAGCCTAACTCGAAAACCTATCCAGCCCCCCAAACATCCTCAACATCTCTTACCGCTCCCTCCACCTTCTTCAACTACCCCAGCAATTTCTTCCTTCCTTCCGTCCCCGCTCCCTACAATGGCATGAACTATGGCACGACAAACTGGTCGCCACAGCCAGGACAAGTCCCTTTGTCGACTTACTCCACCTTAAATGGTGCTACATCATCAACCTCTCAATCATCATCTTCTCAATCTTCTCAACCCAACATTGAGTGCGTGACTCGACTCACCGCCCATATACTTGCGTTATTTACCCATAGATTTCAGTCCTGCATTAACGACTCTTAGCACTTCGACCCCCCCACTTTCATATTCCCCAGCAGCCAACGGTTCTCAACAACAATCATCACAGCATCACCTATTACATTCCCAGTACCCTCATTTATCTTCATTATCTATTGCATATGCACAGGCCTCTTCTTCCCCTTTGGCAACGACCCTCGCTCAAGCGCAAAGCCAAACACAGTCACATCCGCAGTCCCAACAGCCCGAGTCCTCGCAAGGCACGCTTTCTCCTTTTGCCCTCCACCCCCCTCAGCACCTTTCCTCCATACCGCCGTCCTTATTTTACAGCGCGACATCGCAGTCCGATTCCCCCGCACCCCCATCCCACACTCGCAGAGAGGCGTTTCTCGAAGCTATCAAGCCCTCTCTTCAGCCAAAGTGTTTTTCCGGCGGTGCCCGTAGCGTGCAGCAACTTGTCAGTCGGATCGTAGAATACGGCATTTCAGAAGTGAGCGGGCAAACCAGACTCGATATCCTCACCAAGATCCGAGATAATGCTGGGAACAATTACTTCCGGGCCTGGCTCGAGAATATATCCGCAATGGATGTCACACGGGATTGGATGAAAGCCGGGGCAACTATCAATGCAGATAATCAGGTGCTGGAGACTGTTATGCCGTTACTCCACGTGGGTTTTTTACGCTTTATTCCCCATTTTTGCGTCTCATCATTTTTTTTTGGGTTATCTTTCATCTCCCGCTGTCATCCCGTCAAATGACCCTGATCTCTCGTAATGGCTAGATTGCGGACCGCCTGCCTTTTACGGGTGATACACTTGTTTCCTCTAAGATTGGCAAAATTGTGCGCAAGCTTGCGAAGGATGCCCCGATACCTGGTGAGTACCAAGTCACAGCTTATCTTAAGTCGATACTCCCTTGTGGTGTCAAATGATACGGCATCCTCACATGTCGGCTGCAATTGATGCGCCAATTGATGCCTCGCCCTTCTTTACCTTTTGTAAATGCTCAACGAAATTGGAGTCTCGTGTCTGACCGTGATATACAATAGCGGTCAAGGATATGGCGGCGAATCTCGAACGAAAGTGGCGGAATCAGTTTGTTTACATGCAGGACCAAGTCATGGCTGCCGAAGATGACATACAGGGTGGGTTTTGTTATCAGCCTTCCGTAATAGGTCCATTGAAATAACGACTAGTAGACGCGAAACAAAAGAAGCGTAAGTTGCCTGACGCTCCGTCCAAGGCAGGCCCACCAGCAAAGAAGACCGCCGTGTCGCCAGCACCTACGTCGCGGCCTTCCGTGGTGGTTAAGAAGGAGGGGAGGCCGTCAACGACAACGGCGGCGGGGGCAGCAACGGTGAAAGACTCAAAGTCAGACTCGTCGTTCTTCTCGGCGCCTAAGCAGAAACCAAAGCTACCTAGCTTCAAGAAGGCACCTACCGGACCAACGGCATCCACTGCAACCAAAAAGGAGACCCCCGCAAATGTTGCCCAGCCCTCGTCGACTGATGCGTTCCAGGAGGCATTGAAGGACATGGCGAGGGCGCGGAAGCCATCACCGGTCGCACCTAATATATCTAGCAACACCAGAACGACGCCTCCTGTGGTACTGGCTGGAACCAAACCGCTCAAAAAGAAGAAATCGGTAACGTGGGCTCCCGATGGGCAGCTCGAGTTGGTGAAGCTCATTGAGAGAGCAGTGTACGATGACGATCCCGTTGATGTCAGCCTCATTTTCCTATTAATATTTGTACAGTACATTAATTACGTGCCACGCTCGCTGATTTACAGGGTACACCACACGCGCTGCACAATGTACGTGAATTGGAGAGAGGCGAGGGCGCCGCCCTGCATGCTCACTTATTCGAAGAGCTTCTCGATTGGTCCGAGCCACAACGTAAGCATTGCTCACATGTGTCAAGCTACGCCGCACTGACACCGCGTCTCTGCCAGTCATTGATATGCCGGAGGACATTGGAGCACGTCCGCGGGGGGAAGAAAGCCAAGAGCGCGGTGCGCAGGAGCAGCGCGAGCTTACCGCTCTTGGTGCATCTTATCTCGTTCAGCCGATACCAGATTCGCCCGCGGAGCTGCAACCGAGTTCAATGCTTTCGCAAGAACAGGTCGACGAAAACGTGGTACAAATGCTCGCAGGCGCTGAGATTGACGCCCTCTCGTGGACGCCTGCCATGTCGATTGCACCGTTAGCTGGTGCCACCGTTTCCGAGCTTGTCGGACAGCTTGCGGCCGAGGGTGCAGCAGGCTCGGCGTTAGCGGCATCGGAAGCGGTGGCCGCACCGGCGTTTGATCCTGCGGTACTAGCGCAGCTCGCGAACAGTATTCCGCAGGAACAACTCCAACAACTTGCACAGATGTTCGCTGCGCAGCCGCCTCTGCCCCAGACACAACAGCAAGGCGACCAGCCGGGCTGGGATGCACAGACTCCGGCGGCGTTCCCGGCCGACGGCGGCATGAATGCTGGTGGCACGCCACGCGATCGCTGGCCAATGCCGGATGAACCAAAGTGGGGCGGCGGTGGGTCCGGCCGAGGGCGCGGGCGGGGCCGTCCGCTAGATGGGGTTAGACAGTTTAGATCGCGAACAGCCTGCTCGTTCTACGCACAAGGAAGGCAAGCACATCCCCATGCGCTACTGCGCCTTCTTCCAGCCTGAGCGCGAAAGAACTGATGACAATTTTATTCCTTTTTTGTTTTTTTTGTTTGGCAAAACAGATGCAAGTACGGTGATCAGTGCAACTTCAGTCACGATCAGGGTTTTAGCTAGGAGGAGAGGCTAATTTTGGAACGTTGAGGGGTAGTAGGCGATCGGTCACGGGGACCACCTACGCACACAGGGGGACGCGACATGCGTGGTAACCCGCTAGGGTACTGGGTGTACTTTCTACTAACACGGCCTCCAGTACCCTGTTTCTCGACTAGCATAATTCATTTGGTATATACTGGGGTTGGGTCGTGCAAACGAAGCACATCGTCGAAGGTCATGAGACGAAAAACGTTCACGGAGATGACAAGCAAAATGCCCCACAAGGGACACGCGTTCTTTACATCCATCGATCCGAGGTGTTTCCCTCGATGAAATCGATCCACGAGAAAACACTTAAAGGTGCATTACTAGAGTAGCTTTGTTGCGCACCAAGCACCCGGGGAGATATAGGATACGTACAATGTTGTGGATAAATACGACGCTATAAGACATACGGCAAATCCCGGTGCGCAAGAACAGGAGGCAGAGCAGGATCTTAAGAGAAAGAGAAAGAGAAGGGGCAAAAAAAAAGAATGTGTCCGTAAAATACATGTAACTTCTAACATATTGCAGGACGAGATGTTTGAATTACCGAATGCGTGCAGGCTAGCGAGCAGACAGAAAGAGAGGAGAGGGGGGAAGGGGCGGTAGTAGGACGAGTACACGAACAATTTCAAATAGGACGACGGACAGGGGGAGGACAGGGGGACAAACAAGGGGGGAGGTGTCAATTTCCGCCCTGAGTCCGTCCTCGTTTCCGAGGATTGCGTTTCCCGGCTGCAGACGACGTTTCCGCGTTCGAAGTTGTCGGCGATGAGGTCTCCCCGGCACCCTTGCGCTTCAGCTGCGCGTTCACCATCGAGGGCGTCGATGACCCAGCAGAAAGAGGTGCGAGTGGGTTAGGGGCATTCGCTTGCTGCGGTGTGCCTTTCCCTTTGTCGGGCGATGACGCGGGAGAACCCGTTGACGGTGCCCTCTGAGGGATCGTCGCGGGTGTGATCTGTGCTGAAGATGGCGCGGTGGACAAGTTAGGCGTATATAATGAATGTGTTGATGGCCCTGGGTTCATGCCCTCAGGGAAGAACTGGCCCTGAGGGTGAGGCATCTCCCGAATTTTTTGCGCGAACTGCTTTAACGTATCTGGTAGCGGTAGTGGATAGACACATTGGTCAGAGCGCCCGAAGTTTCTTTGGCAGGAAATGGCACGTACCTAATGGACCAACACCTATATCGTGAGAGTATTGCATGAGATCGGTCATTTGTGCTACACTTTCCGCCAACTGATATGGTCAGAGCCGTTCTTCAGACTTGGGGCAATGGGGGCCAAGACCTGGAACACGTACCTCGAGACATCTCATAGTAGCCTGCGGGATGCCGAACGCGTTCACGGGCTCTGCCGGAATGTACGCACGGTCATACGTTATCCGAGGCTCCTCCCATCTCTCATCGTCTCTCTGGCCAGCCTGTGCAGGAGGCGGCTGTGGTGGTTGCGGCAGTGGCGGCGGCGGGATGCCTACACCATTCATGGTTGGTGACGGTGTCGGGGCGTTGCGCACCTGTGGGGTCTTGTTGGCATCGAGCCGATTACCGCCTATCACATCTACCGCGACGTGCTTCTCATACAAATTGGAGTCGAACTGGATGTGATCGATCTTCAGTATAAAAGGTGAGTGCGTCGCAGACTGCGCTGTGGCACCGTTCTGAGTTGTGTTCGGAACCACAAAGACATGTGCCGTAAATGGCCCCCGGAGTGTTACGGTGTACCCATTGTGGTACCGGTACGTCCACATTGCAGAGACGCATTGGACCACCGCATGGTTGGGTCCAACAACGCGCTCTCGCGCGCCATCCAAAGATAGTGTCATAGACTTCACACCGGACTGGCTCGTGACAAGAAAAAATCGTGGTAAGACCGGTGTGCCAACCTCTGCCGGGTCTGGTGAGCCGAGTTTCCGGCGGATCAATGGAAAACTCATGACAAACCAAATACTTTTGCTTCCACTTTTTGATTGTCTTTCCAGAGTGTAAGTTTGAGTGTCGCTGATGCAAGAAAGAACTCTTCCACCAAGCTCATCCAATGTGAGAGTTGTAGTTTTTGGGACTATACAAATGAGACGTCGGTTATGATCAACTCAGATAAGGAATAAAAGAACACACTTTCTGGTCTTCGGCCGCGAGCATGCCACTAAACTGCAAAACACGCATCAGAGCCTGACCAAGCCCGATGGTGGGTGCATGACTGCTAAATAAAGGCGTGGTGAGAGGGCACACTTGGGCTAACAATATAGGTACACAAACTTTGACATAGGCGGACGGGTCCCAGGAGCACCGGGTTGTCGTGAAAGATCACCATTCTCGGCCGACGATACTGGGACCAAGGGCGGAGGACCAGCCCCTACGCCAGTGCCCATGGTAGGGCGAGGTGGCGGTAGAGGGGCCGGTCCACCACTCATACTTGCAGTATGTCCCTGAAGAATCGTTGCGTTCGGCGGGAGGGTGTTGGGTGGTGGGTGTGGAGTAGGCGATTGTCCTATCCGTTGCTGGGACGACGGTCGCTGTGGCTGGGACTGCGGGCGGGTTGGGTTAGGAATGGGCGCACTAAATCTATCAGGCAGATGGGCCGGAGGTATGTGAGATTGTTGGTGTGGTGTCTGCTGTCTCGGTGGGGTGGGGTGTGATAGGCCCTGCGATGACTGCGCTTGCTGGTGCGGCGGACCAAGAGCTGGATGCGACGAAGAGGACGGTCGCGGTAGGGGAATGGCTGAGAATGTCTGAGAGAATCCCTCACCCGTACTACTACCGTTACTCCCAGAGGAAACACCAGAACCGTGGGCAACATATTGTGCTGGTGTCACCGTAAAGTCCGGACGGGTGGGTGATGTACTAGAGGGCCCTGCACCACCACTAGAAAGACTGTGAGCCATGTCCATGTGTTGAGATGGCGAAGACGTGGGAGGCATGAAGCCGAACTGGTTCGCAGATGTAAGGTTGGATATATGACTGGCAGGGGGGTGGGGACCGCCTTGTGAAAAGTGACCGCCTGAAAATCCTTGTATCGCACCAAACGTATTTGCACCTTCTGATGAAGAGAGCGGACGATGCATGGGTTGTGACATGGAATTCGCTGGACCTTGCGGGCCCTGCGGAGGTGGCTGAGGTCCAGGGCCACCCATGCCTAGCGAATTGGGAAAACCTTGCTGCTGTTGCGTTTGTTGAGGTACATTGCCAATCATCCCTGATGCCATGTTTACGCCCATGCCGCCAGGTCCTCGCATCCCGCTTCCAGGTGGAATACTTGACATACCAATGGGGGGACGAATTGGACCAACGCCTGGTTGTCCAGGCAGGGAGGGTTGACCAGCCCGCATCCCCATTTGTGTTTGAGTCTGGGACTGGGGCCCCGGACGCTGCGTTTGGAGGCCACCTGTAAGACCCAACCCGGGATTATTCATGCTCACTGGATGAGAACTCGGATGAGGGGAGGTGAGGGGGGTGCCAACGCCCAAAGACTGAGATACAACGCGTTGGACGGGACCATTCTGTGGTACCATCCCCGGATAACCAACCCCAGAAGGCTGCGTGGGGACTACACCATTCATAGCTGGAGGACCGGTTTGTGCACCACCAGAGGTTGCACGCTGCGATTGGGTGAGCAGCTCGCGCTGACGGTTGTCGGATCGTAGGCGTGTCAGGTGAGGGTTTGGGAAGGAGCTATTGGATGGGTGTGCGTTCTGAAGGAAGTTCACGCCTTGGTTGGTGCCGGGGAGAGGGTTGAGATTGTGGGGTTGAACGGGTGCCGATTGGCCATGCTGTTGGGTGAGGAAAGTCGGGTTCATGTTCATTGTTGGTATCATGTTTTGAGGATGGGAGCGTAGCATATCCGGCTGACCAGTCGTCTGCGAACCCGGAAAGAGGAAAATGTTTTCAGCCAGGATGTAAAGATGGTGGGGTCTCGAGCATGTACTGCAGATTCGCAGAACCCAAGTAGAGCGCTAGCGGGAAGATCAAGCAACTGAGATAAGCGGTTAGATTTCCTCGCCAATACAAGCGGGCCAAGAGAAAGGAATAAAGCGCTGTCGTAAAGGGCGACGAGAAAGACGTCGGCGTCGTTGTTGGCGTCGAGCACGAAGTGAGGCGAATCCCTACAAAACTCGCACGGTCGGAGTCACACCAAACGTGACACCCATTCTTGTCACGCATTAATCCGGCTCAGTCCACCACATCTTCTTGCACCACATTGCCAATTGTCATGGTTCGTCAGTTCAAGCATCACGAGAAGAGACTCTTGAAGAAAGTCGACTTTCTCAACGTGAGATAAATGCTACTATATTATCCCAAGGTTGACATCGTTCGCAGTGGAAGCAAGATGCAAATCTTCGTGAGATTAAAGTTATGCGCAGGTATCACGTACAGGATCGTGAGGACTACCACAGGTCCGTCAAACAACGCGCAGCATCTTCATCTTTCGCTCATACGTGTCTAAAATAAGGTACAACAAGCTGTGCGGGTCGCTGCGATCCTTAGCGCATCGCATCTCACTTCTGCCTTCGCAAGACCCGTTTCGTGCTCGGATGGAAGGGCAGATTCTCTCAAAACTTTACGACATGGGCGTTCTCAGTTCCCAGGCAAAGCTTAGCGATGTCGACAACAGGCTTACCGTAGCCTCATTTTGTCGACGACGCTTGGCTGTCATCATGGTAACCTCGAAGATGGCAGAAACCGTTAGCGCCGTAAGTACAGTCTTGTTTTTCGGCAATCAAATTTCATTCGTACGTGAGATCAGGCAGTCAAATTTATCGAGCAGGGCCATGTCCGCGTAGGACCAGAAAACATTACTGACCCAGCGTACCTCGTTACACGGTGTGTATCCCGCTTAGTGAGGCACACATTTTTTTTACCTTGCACCTCAGACATATGGAAGATTTTGTCACCTGGGTCGACACATCCAAGTTGAAGAGGACAGTCATGAGATATAATGACGAAGTATGCCGTCTTTTGCTATTATATGCGCTCCGTGTTGATGTTTGTCTTTAGCTGGATGACTTTGATTTATTATAGTTTATTGGTTGTCCTGTATGCGGCGCTACAATAGGCCCTATTTCGGTAGTTGTTCGAGACTCGTGTATAATCGTAGACACTTTAGTCCAGCCAACAATGAGGTTTAATTAATTGTTCATGCACGCCAACTTAGCGATACCTGCTCAGGTCCCTGGACCACAAGCCACGGACCGCGGACAGACACAGACTCGGAGGTCACGCGTCTCCACGCCAAACCCGCTCACTCTTGTCGCGAGCCTGTGGCAACCTGCCGAGTGTCCGTTTTCAGTCATTCCCTATTCTCTTGCTCAACCCTGGACTGTGCATCATAATCAAGCTGCACCATGGCCGATCATGGCGATGGCAATATCAAGGTCGTCGTCCGATGTCGTCCACTTAACGCGCGCGGTGAGCCTCTGCCCAACGTGAATGCGATGTCCACTCGCCCCGCTCATTCGAGAAACCGCAGAGCTCGCGCGCGGTGCAAAGCCGCTCGTTCGAATGTCCGGAAACCAGACACTTATTGATCCGCCAGAGCTTGGCTCTGCCCAGGAGAAGGCATCCTCAGGTCGCGCGACAGAACGGAAGACGATGGCATTCTCGTTTGATAAGAGTTACTGGTCCGCAGGCCCTCGAGAAGAGCCAGGGTACTGCTCGCAACAGACCCTCTTTGATGATCTCGGGAAAGAGCTACTAGATCATGGGTTTGCTGGATTTAATGCGTGTATTTTAGCCTGTGCGTGTCATTTCCACTGCGTCAGGCATGAACCTAACTGACATCATCCTGCATGCGAAGATGGACAGACTGGTAAGTTCACTTGCGCTTCGTTGTTCTTCACACTGACCTTTGAAACAGGGTCTGGAAAATCGTATAGGTACGTGAGGAACCCGTCCAATATATGCTACCATTCATCTGTGTCTCCTTCTCCCCGTCCCTTTCGTTGGCCTCACTTCTGTCCTGCTCCCTTGTTCCCCTGACCCGTATTCCCGCATGATACAGTATGATGGGCTGTGAGTTGCACAATCACATGATTTACACGTCACCTCGTTAAAGGAGCGTGCTCTCAGACGGACTGGACAAGGGTATCATCCCGCAGACATGTAGTGAGCTGTTTGTACGCGTGGCAAATAAATGTGCGGCGGATGAGCACCTCAAATTTACCGTTGAAGTCTCTTATATTGAGGTACGTGTTTACCTTACTCCATGGCACGTATTTAAAGTTGTAGCTGTACAGATATACAATGAGAAAGTGCGCGACCTGCTAAACCCAAAGAACACTGGCAACTTGCGTGTGCGTGAGCACCCGATCCTGGGTCCCTATGTGGAGGATTTGTCGAAGCTCGCGGTGAACAACTATGATGAGATGATGACACTCATGGATGAGGGTAACAAAGCACGAACAGTTGCTGCAACCAACATGAACGAGACGTCAGTGACTGATCAGTTCTGTGACGCAAGTCTTCTCACCCCCACAATCCCTCAGATCCTCGCGTTCGCATGCTGTTTTCACTCTCATACTTACTATGATGCGCCATGATGTGGATACGAAGCTAGACACGGAAAAGGTGTCACGAATCAGGTACTAGCGCTTGAGAATACTTCTATATCTGAGTCTGATACTTCATAGCCTGGTTGACCTTGCTGGTTCCGAGCGCGCGAATTCTACCGGCGCGACAGGCCAACGACTGAAGGAGGGTGCAAACATCAACAAGTCCCTCACAACTCTCGGCAAAGTTATTTCCTCGCTTGCAGCAGCTTCGAGTGGCGAGGGTAAGAAAGGCAAGAAGAAAGGCGAGGACTTTGTGCCTTATCGTGATTCGGTGTGTATGCGAACACGAACACTACGCAAGGTGTAACGGTTGACATACCTTTACAGGTTCTTACGTGGCTTTTGAAGGATTCCCTCGGTGGGAACTCAAAGACAGCCATGATCGCAGCCATCTCGCCTGCAGATTACGAAGAGACCTTGAGTACGCTGCGGTATGCGGATCAAGCGAAGAAGATCAAGAATAAGGCTGTCGTCAATGAGGATCCAAACGCTAAGCTCGTGCGTGAACTCAAAGAGGAGCTGGAGACGCTCCGAGGTAGTCCTTGTCTCTATCAGTTGTAGGCACTAACCAGAGCTTGAGAACAGCTCGCGTGGCGGGCTCGAGCGGTGAAGATGTTTACAACTCAAAGGTCCCACCAGAGAAGCAAAAGGTTACATACAAGGCCAAGGACGGCACGCTCAAAACCGTTACCAAAGCTGAGCTACAGGATCAACTCGAGTCAAGCGAGAAGCTTATGCAAAGCCTTAATGAGACTTGGGAAGAAAAGCTCCAACGCACGCAAGAGGTGCAGAAAGAGCGCGAAAAGGCTCTCGAGGAACTTGGCATTACGGTTGAGAAGAATAACGTCGGCGTACATACACCAAAGAAGGTGCGAATATCGCCTCATTAGGTCCGCTCTCTCGACTGATGCTGCATCTCAGATGCCCCACCTTGTTAACCTGGTACGTAGCTTATCTCATCCGATTGGAGTGTTATGATTCTTATTTTCCATAGAACGAAGGTGAGTTTTTGTATTGAAGGCGACGTGGGGGATTCATCGTGCACGGCAGATCCACTCATGAGCGAATGTCTGATATACCAACTAAAGCCTGGTAGAACAACGGTAATAACATTCGAGCGCCACACTTTCCTGTCTGACTCTTTGTTTAGGTCGGGCGCCTGGACAGTGAAAAGGCTGCTCACATACGTCTAAGTGGCGACAATATTCTCGAGGAACACTGTTACTTTGAGAACACGGACGGTAAAGTCACATTGCACACACTGACCGATGCCATCACTGTACGTGTCTCCCACCACTGCTTCACGGTCCACTTCCGACAGTATACAGTTCTTGAACGGAAAACAAATTTCTGCTGGACAGGTGCGCGTTTGCCCAAACTAAGCCACTGGATGCTGAAGGTCTGTTCAGCCTCATAAGCTACGCTCCGGCTTCCGTATCATTCTTGGTGAGGCATCTGGTGGTCGTTGAGTTGAGCTCCCACTCAAGACATTGTATCAGGTGAACACCATGTCTTCCGTTTCAACAACCCAGAAGAAGTTCGGAAACAACGCGATCGCGCGACCATGAGGTCCAACCTACAGTTCAGTCTGACTGCAGCAGACCTAGAGTCGCGCCCTGATTCCCCTACCTCGTCGTCTGGCGAACTAGAAGATGTCGATTGGACATATGCTAAGCGTGAGGCAGCGCTCGCGAGGCTTGGCCTAGACCCAGCACTGGACAGCCTCCCTGATGAGGACCTCAACAAATTATATGAGCGCATCACCCTGGTCAAGAACATCCGTGACCATAATTTAAAGCACCGACCCGAGAGCAGCCTCAGCCAAGCTGATGACGTGTGGAGCGAGTCTGGGCGCCCTTTTTCAAGCGATGCCCTGACGGACGATACGAGCGTCGATGCGGGTCCGAGTCGTGGCAGCCCCGACGTCGATGCTCTAAAGGAGGTCCAGAACCAGCTCGAAACCCAGCGACAAGAATTCGAGTCTCGATTACGGGTAATCTCAGAGTCTACGGAGGCAGAGGACCTGAAGGAGGAGAAGGACCACATGCAGCATCAGCTCAAACTGGTCCAAATGCAAATGCGGCGCCTACTAGACGCCCGTGCTCGTGGCGAGACCGAGTTGGAGGCAGAGGCTTTTGAGCCAATCCTGTATTCCGCGAAGCAGCTCAGACTTATTCGAAAGGTTCTCGACAAATGGAGGGCACATCGCTCGTTCTCTATGGCCGAGACTGTCCTTTCCGCGGCTGTCATAATGAAAGAAGCCAACGTCATCAGGTCTGGGTTTTCATCTCCGGGTCCGGGTGCTACTGGATGCTGACTACAGACTTAGCAAGGAGCTCGGCAAGGACGTGAGTTATAATTTCACCGTAGCCTCCGGAGGGTCTTTGGCCGCGCCCATGTCATCCATCAACACGATTGCAGGTCTGGATGAATTTGGGGACGTTGCTGATCCCGTCTTAGCATCGGCGACCCAGCCGACAGTCGCGGTCAAAGTCCTAGACAAGAGGCACAACGCTATTTACATATGGTCTCTGGATCGCTTACGACACCAGATACAACGGATGCGAAACCTCACCTCCTTCATTGATCGCCCATCGTATTCTCAGCACTTTTCATCCGAAGAACCCTTTTATAACTCTCCGCCGCCCGAGTATTCCTTCGTTGGCAATGCCCTACTCTCACTGGCACCCCTGTCTCGTCGTCTTTCTTCCATTTCTGTTGTACCGATATTTTGCAGGTACACTGCTGAAGCAATTGGATCGTGCCGCGTGGACATCAAGATCGTCAATGTTGTCATGGCGCCTAAACACAATTCAAGTTCTACAACCTCGACTCGCTCCTCCTCACCCGTTCCCGGCACGCTCCCCACAGGCAGTAAATTGAGTTTTTTCCTTACTGTGGACTCGGTTAAGGGACTCGCCCCACACGACTTTTCGGCAGCTCATCTGCAAGTGCGCTTGTCGTCGTTTGTTGGCCCAAGTCTCAAGGCGGAAGAAATCTATCACTCCAATTCAGTAGACTTAGACTCAGCTACGCCATCGGATCTAAAATTCCGTCGTAGTTTCTCTATCGTAGTGAACTCGAGAGTTCTCGCTCACTTTCGCCAAGGCTATGCCCCGATCGAGCTGTTCGCATCCATGCGGCCGCAATACCTAGAGAGGATAGAACGATGGGACGAAATGCGGGAGCAGAAAAGTTATCCACCTGCTCGCCCCCCGCCCCCCGACTCCAAATCCGGGACCTCGCAACTTATGCGTCGCTCCGAGACAGATTTCTTTATGGAACAATCCCATGACGTAGTCGCCTGGCTGCAAGTCCGCGAACTTGGCCCGGACGGACAATATGTTCCGGTCCCCGTTGTCTCACAAGGGAACTTGGACCCTGGCGCTTTCAGCCTCCACCAAGGGTTACAGCGTCGGCTTGTGCTGACAATGACATCAAATTCCGGGCGGCAGCTCCCATGGACAGAAGTTGTCAAGACTAAAGTTGGAAATGTTCGCCTCCTCGACGCCAAGGGACGCGTGCACGAATCATTCTCCCGACCTCTTGCCACGCTTCCGTTACAGCAAGATCAAGTCGTGGAATTCAAACCAGATGGCTCTGGGCTTTTGTCCGCGGAATCGTTGTGGGACTCGAGCATCCATAACTCGATATTGCTCAACCGAGTAACACCAACCAATCAACGCGTACTCTTACAGGTTTCATGGTCCGTGGCTGTAGAGAGCTGCGCCGATCCAGTTCAGTTCTCCATGGACATGGCAGTCACAATGCAAACACGGGATGCGCGACCGCCTTCTCGGCTTCTAGCATTGCTCAGTTCCACGAGAATTCTGTCAAAGACGAGCAACGTTTTCAGGGTGAGACTATCACCTCCGCTTACACGTTCTCCGAAGGACCTCTGGCGGCTCGACACGTCTGAGAAGTACGTTCGTGGAGAAGAGATCCTCAGAACTTGGCGCCCACGTGGTATCGCCGTCGTCGAAGATCATACAAAACTTGTCGCCATGGAACGTCGTGCAGCGGACGTCCAAGCAGTACGGGTCATTTTAGCCAACTCGTCTGTGGCTGCCCAACCGCCACAAGCGGACGCGGCGGTTTGGGGCTCAGATCAGCTCGTCCATAAGTCCCTTGAGCTTTGGCAAAAGCAATTTGGTCATCGTGGCGAGGTAAATGACTCAGATCAGACGATTCATTTTTATTAATCACGCTTTAGATTGTCTTGAGTCAAGAGCCTACCGAACTAGAGGATGCAAGTAAGCTAGGTACCCGAAGACCAACCACGGTCGACGCGTCAGAGTCACGACAGCTCGTTTCAAGCACAAAACTCGTGCCACGCAGGTATGCTTGACGGAATAGACTTGAGTCTCGTGGTTTCATTGAGATCCCTTTCTACAGCGACGTTCCGACGAAAAAAGGACATCTCATGATTCTTGTTGACGCCAATCAGGACGTCTGGGAGAGACGGTGGTTCGTACTCCAAAGGTATTGTCGTGTGATTTTATCTTCCCTTGTTTCTGGCATTCACACGCTGCCAAGACCATATCTCCATGTTTACAAACAATCCAATGAGGTCGAGGAGATAACCGTCATTAGCCTAGACGGCGTCAACGTGGAGAGCAATCCAGACATGGAATCTCTTCTTGGTGTGAGCACAGGCAGATTACTCTTTTCCGCGTATGTGATATTAACATACTGAAAGAAACGCTTTACCTTTACACTTTTCACCTCCTCAAACTCACACGCACTGGCGGCGCCGAGCCTCAAAGAACTGCAAGCATGGACTACTAAGCTTGATCCCACACGTCTACCGCCCTAATAACAGTCCCCTATCATTGATTGGTTTTCTGAATGCCGGTTACTAGACCGTATATCATATCTCCGTTCGAATAGTACCATACCTCATGTTTCCTATCGCTTACTTATTCCCTAGAGGCCATGTATGCTGCACATTATCCCACTCACGACATTACGTTTATCACGAGCTCTACACGCGTAATTTTCTGTCGTACCCGTACCCGCTTTTCCACTGTATGCTGCTGCGTGCAAACGCAGTCTCCACCACTCATTTATAGATGCAGGAAGGTTTTACAAAACGTTACATCAAGATGCGCACCAACCTGAAGGTAGATCCCTCACCTGGGTGACACCCCAGTAGCGCCGGTAATATTGACTTAGCAAATTGCCCCATCAGTCATTTAATTGCGGGTTTGCCTAGGTCATACTTGAGACCCTAGTTGCAGGGATAGGTCACCTTTTCGGATGTCATCTGAAAAAAACAGTCTGAAAAAAACAGACTCGGAGACCCGGTCTTATACAGTGATTAGGCTGACGGCGACGACGTCGGTCTATCAAGGCCGAGGGTGTTGATTTTCCGGAGAACCCAAACTACAGGGAGGAAAAGGAAAGACGGAAATTGTGAATGTAACGTGCTACATAGAGTTCTGTACTCGCAGGTGCACGAAAATGGATTTAAAAAAAAAGAAAAAAAAAAGAAAAATAGGCTGACGGCGAAAGGAGTACAGTAGTAACTTTGCAAAGAAATGAGCTCTAGAGAATAACTTGGAATTGCGCGTTGTAGCTTCAAAGTAATGGGTGCGGGTGTTGACACCGAGGTCAGGCATGAAAAGGTCATAGAGTTGATCCAACAGCCTTTGTCGGTGACGAGAGAGTGGGAGAACCACATCGGGCTGGTGATATTGGCGTAGAAAACTATGGCAACAAAGTCATTAAATGGCGAAGTCAGGATGAAGGTGATGTCATTGCTACTCTGCTGCTAGGGCATTGTTTCTGACATTCTGGTACTACGAATATCGACTGTTCGAGTCCTCGATGCTCAGAGTAAAAGGCCGGAGTCCATGTGTATCCCATCGGTGATATAAAGTAATAGCACTTCGTGCGACTCTGACTCAGAGCGTTGCACCAAGAGCATAAGGAAACCTCGAAGGAAGAAGCCTCTCGCGCGATGCTGATGATGGCGTCTTGGGTGGAATAAGCTAATGCTTGACTCGGTCTGCGCCGTTCACCGAGATACGATAGTCGAGGAAGTGAACCTTGGAGCAGAAGAGCTTTTTTCTTCTTCTTTGCAAAGTTTGTTGTCCCTTGGGCTTGCAAAACGGTTGTGACGTCGGAGACTCGGATGTGTTCACCCAATGGTTAGCGCCGGGTAATTATATGGATATGACGAGGGGCGGATGTGTGTGAAGAGGGGCGAAGTGTTAGACATGCGGCCTGCTGGTGTAGACAGTTTGGCTGGCTGCTAACGGGAGCGAAGTACGACAGTGATGGAGTCCATAGTCGCAACGACGAAACGAGCGACTGAGTAGGGGCGACTGGATGGTGGGGAGGAGGAAAGGGGGAGGAATATGAGGTGCGAGCGGTGAATAAATACGAATGGGAGAAGTCGGTGGAGTGCGACCAGTAGAACCGAAACGTACACGCAAGCTGGTCCAAGTCTGAGAACGCCAAGACAGTATGAGAATAGCGTTTTCAGGCCCGGCAATGCTGAGCTGGCCGGTGTGACTCCAAGCAGCCGTTGCAGTGGCGGCGAGAATGGCACCATGGGGTCCGTCTGGTGAAACTTGAGAGGTTGCTCGGCCGGGATGAGGGTGCTAAGTTCACTGGCAGCAGCGGCAAAGAGCTGTGTTATTTGTGCGGGCGATGCAAGGTAGACTAGGTGGTGTCAATATGTCCAAGCAGTCGAGGGATACGCTGCAAATTAGGATATGCTGATGGTCCTTCGAGTGGATGGGGCCTCTGGATGTGGAACAGAATAGACAGCAAGTGATGAAGGGATGTGTATTGAGAGCCTCGGGGAGGACATGTCGACAAGCCCGCAAGGCAACAAAGGCTTGCCGAGGGACACAGACCGTGGCAGAGGCAGAGCAGGCGCAGACTCAGAATCAGGAGATAAGGCCGTGAGCACAGATGGGACAAGCGGGCAAGTTGGGGTCAACAGCAAGAGCTCCGAGCGAAGGCAGGGTCTGAGGGTCAGCACTTTGTCAGCGTGGACTGGGGAACGGAACGCGCGGCTGTGGATGTGAGCTGACCTGCAAGCCAATAGTAATAGACGTATCAGACTCAGATCAGGAAAAACAACATCCTGCAAATGATTGGCACTCTGGTAAGGATCTACGTGTGGTGTCGGCGCTGTCGGCGCCAGGAACAAGGCGCCAGGAACAAATATCTCCGGCTAAACACTCTTCCGGCGGCGGATTACTACACCTTCGCTCTATCTGACGTCATTCGTTCGTCTGCTTTGTCAACACTTCCTTCGTTGATCACTCTCATACGATATTCCTCTTATCGCCCTCGACATCGTCCTTGAGCTTGATGGGGGCTTGATGCATGATGCATGACGCCCGATAGACCTATTCCAGCCATTGTTCCTCGCCTCGTGCTTGATTCCATGTTCGCCACATCTTGTTCCTGCATTCTATTTTTTCGTCTCGCGTCCGGCCTCTCTCCCCTTTCGTATGCCACCTATTCCACTTCTTTACCTTACTCTTCCCTCCTTCACTACTTATCATCATATCGTGCCACGCTACTCACAGGTTCTGGCCTAATGGACACATTATGTATACCCTCTTCTGCTCCCTGCATGGGAAGGGGACGTATGATGATACAGTAACAAAGCACCCAGAGGTAGAATAGAGGTAGGACACACGGCACGCTTCGATATCGTGCCACATAAGGCACGGCACTCGTTACGGTAATGGATGACTAGATGACTCCCTGTAATTGTGGAACGAAACCTTCCACATTACCTTCACACAACGGCGTTTCGATTCACAAAGGAGATAAGCGGATGGGGAAGTGAAAGAATAAACGCGAAGGAGCCCCGGAACAATTATAACCCCCATCAATAATCCCGACCAACACACACCACCACCTCTACAAATACGACAACTCACACAACTCCACAACTCGCCGAACCTACCAACAGGTTCAATCAAGACACGAAGAGAGAGGCGGATGACGTAGGAAGCGAGCACGAGACACAGCCCAGAACACATGAAGACCAACTCGCGCCTCACGCCCTGGCGACACGCACGCCCCACCGACCTCAACGCTTGACGAGAAGCTACGCCACTCCCCGACAGGGGAGTTGGGGGTGAACTAAGATGATAAGGAAAGACATCGGAAAGCGGAATATGGAATGGACGCGCAATATATTAGAAAGTGTAGTGCTACATAGGGTGATCTGCCCTCAGGGCAGATACAAAAATGGACTCAAAAAAAAAACCGGTGTTTCGAGGGTCTTCCATGCGATGGCGCACTTACCGCCACCAATCTTCGTCTGGCATCATCATCTTCGCTGTCCACGTCGATGCCATCACCTCGGCTACATCGTCCCCGAACGAAAATTCGCGCTGGGCATCGCTATTACCTGCGATCGCGCAAATCGCCTACTTTCTCTTTCTCATACGGCCAAAGTTGATCGTCTGGTCGAGCAGTATAACCAGAGCGTTGCGCATTCGGTAGACACGCCAATGGTTGCCGGGCCCCAATTGCAAAGACTGGACAACAATCTGTCTACCAGCACCACCCATCAGAATAGGAATCAGAATAGGGAGACTGCGCTCCTTATCGCTCACCTGTTGGCGGCTCAATATACCTCGCCATCGCTACTAGACTTGATATTGCCTACGTCGTAGGACGCCTGGCCTCGTTCCTAGACTGCTACAGGCCCGACCGCTGGGCAGCTGCTATCCGCGTACCCTTGTGATATCGTATCGTATTGGAAACTGCTGCAAATCTATTCCTATCCCTGGACATCGGCGAGATCAATCGACACAGTCTTACTTTCACACCACAGTGATCTACGGCATGCACCGCCGTTCTGGACCCTCTTCATTCCTCTTTTTCTCCTCACCGTCGACGCTATAATTATATCAAAGAAATATTTACCATTAAAGAAAGTATAGTTATCGCTACGCTCGCTCTTGACTTGTCTAAAGTTTTATTGGGCGTCAGAATCCGTGGTTGTTAATTGAAACCCGCCTTCGCAAATGTATATAAGGACTTGACCCTCTGCTGCTCTGTACAGAACCAGCTGGTTTCCTTCCTTCGTCTACTCTTTGAGCAGTCTTAAGAAAACAGTTTTTCTCGCCTCGCGCTCCGGATCCAGTCCATTCTTCTGTCTCAATCTCGCCTACAACATCTCCCTCGCGCGATCTCTTTGTTCTCGTAACTACGCGACTACAACACCATCGTCTGGACATCCTGCTTCCTATTCTCCTTCCCTCAGAGCACTAGCTTCTAATTCCTCTCACTTCGTTCCAAAGTTTCGATCCATGTTCACTGCCGTCGGTAAGCTCGCTGCTCCTCTCCTCGCACCTGTCAGCCCTATAAAACTACGTGGCCAACAGCAAGAAGCTCAACATTGGCCGCTCTCCAGCGAGCCGTCCATGTTGGAGGCTTAGAAATTGAAGAATCCGGGGTCATCCATCGTTTCGGGTCTCCCAAAAACAGTGAAACTCACATTCGTATTATCGTTTTGAACGACTCCTTCTGGAAACAAATCTTTCTGTGAGTCCAGACCTCAACGCTTTTAACGGTAATTGACTCGTGAAACTAGTCGCGGCGATCTAGGCTGTATGTTGCGTTGGCCGCTAGATTGACTGCGTACACTGAATCATGTCTTTGCAGTCAGTGAAGCCTATATGATAGGTGATATAGAACTTAAATCGGACGACCTAGAAGGCTTCATGAGTGTATGCGTTTATCATTGATGATTCTTTGGAGCATTGATGTCGCTTTCCAGCTCTGGCTCGAGAACGAGTCTGGAATAGCCTCTCTCAACTCGGTCTTCAAGCGGTTCAGTTCTGCAGTGTCTGGCGTGTACATCGCCCTCTTCGGGCAGACCCTCACTCAAGCCAGGCTCAATTGTATCAACGGTTACGATCAATCTAACGAATTGTTTAAGGCGTGTTTTCCAGAGCTACCTCCGATTTCTCTACTAGGTGTTGACGATTTCGCTCTTTCGGGCAGGCTTTCCTAAGCAAGGAAATGATGTATTCATCTGCTCTGTTCAGCGAAGA
>WNGR01000767.1_pt1 | contig 49183 bp, 38 predicted proteins | sample 5407581 | NCBI WGS metagenome assembly WNGR01 (sample SAMN13153383, study PRJNA577476) | soil metagenome | isolation source: 80 cm soil or saprolite under Garry oak tree replicate 2 | place: USA:California | collected 2016-06-15 | reverse complement strand
GGATGCCAGGGTGGCCTGCGTGCCATCGGCATTGATGAGTTGCCCCCCACTGGCCCAGATGTATGGCGAAAAGGTGAAGATCATGCACCCGGGGCAGGCCCCAGAGAAGTAGTAGCCATGGATGCCGTTGCCCAATGCCGTGATCTTCTTGGCATCCGCTTCGACCTCTGCCCAAGTGGTGGGTGGCTAGTTGGGGTCGAGGCCCGCCTGGCGGAACAACCCTTTATTGTAGACGAGGAAGGAGCCGTCTGTACTGAAGGGCAGACCATAGAGCTTGCCCTGGTAGGTGACCAGGCGCATGTGCGCCTGGTCGAGTTTGTCAAAGGAGGGCAGACTCTGGGCAAACGAGGTGATATCCGTCAGCTCGTTGGTGGAGGCGAAGTAGGGACTAAAGATCAAGTCCGTGGCAACGAGATCAGGAACGTCGCCCGAGGCAACAGCCGTGCCGAACTTGCTGACAAACTGGCCAGCAGGGATAATGTTCGGTTTGAGCTGCGTCGTATGGCTCGAGTTGTAGGCCTTGGCGATGGTCTGAACCAGGGCGGCATCACTGTCTCGAGACCAGAGCGTGATGCTGCTCGCGTTACTGCTGCCCGTGGTGCCCCCGGAGCCGCCGCAGGCCGCGAAGAGTCCGACAAGAGAGAGAAGTGCGATGAAGTTGAGCATCATCGTAAATGCTCGACGGTTGACCAACATCTCTGTATCCTTCTGCATATGCTATGCACTGCAATATCAGGTCTGTAGATGCACTACTCAAGATGCACTACGAGGACATCACCGGGAGCCAGAGACCGCTCAGCAGAGGTGGCCCATTTACATCCCTCTTTACCAATTTGTCAGTACGGGAGGTAGGAATCTCACAGGTCAAACACATGAAGATACAATAGAGCAACGAGATGATGTTTCCTCATCTAAGCGTGCGTCTTAAGCAGCAAAGCAACACGGTAAAGCAGCGCCTGACAGCAGACATCAGGTATGCGTTACGAAAGTATAAACACATCTTGTCTTGACAAACTGATGACCTTTCGTGATCCAACGCAAACACTCTTCACTCCGCGTCGTGATGCACTCTGTTTGACGTGACCGATCAAACCCCTGTGGATGGTCTCCAGGACGCTCCAAAGACTGCCTAAACCCTCCTTTCTGTGCATCTTCTTGTCTACGCGGTCACCACTTCCGACTTTCACTCACTTCGTCATGGTTACTATGATTCGGCTTCTCCGGACCCTTTTCTTAGAGGGTCAAATATACCTTTTTCGTCTCAACGCCACACATGAGTCGGATGTACACCACAAGAAGCTCGTACAATTAAACTACATGGGACATAAATAATCCCCGCCTCTTTCTCCGCACTACTCGCGTTGGTCATCGCTAGCATTTTCGTCCCGGCAAGTTTCCCCAGTTCGTACAAGTTTAAATCCACAGTAGTTAACGGGGGGCGAGCCGCAGCGGCCATAACCTCCCAGTTGTCAAAGCCAACGACCGCAATATCATCGGGAACCTTCACCCCACGCTCGCGGAGCGCATCAACGACACCGCGTGCAATCTGGTCGCTCCCACAGAAGATCGCTTCGATGTGCGGCTCTGAATCCAGTAAGATCCCTACAGCTTCGTGTCCCCAGGACTCCGCCCATGGACCAAATAATGCCAGGCGCTCAGGCAGGCTAAGGCCGTGTTCGTTCAGTACCTCGCGCATTCCCGCCAGGCGTCGTTGCACCGCTTCGAAGTATGCCGGCCCAGTCACGTGTGCGATATGCCGCCGACTATGTTCGAGCAAATGCTGGGTAGCAAGGCGTCCTCCTTGCGCATCATCAGTCAAAAGGCAAAGCGCATGCGGGTCTCCTACCTGCGTAAAGGCGTAGAGCACAGGCATACCTGTATTACCGACATCGATGGGAGGGCGGGGGTCAATACGTCTTCCTGTCACAATAATGCCATCGACCCGCTTAGCCAGCAACGATTCAATATGCTGCTGCTCACGCACAGGATCATCACGTGCATCACACAGGAAAACCGATATCTGCGCTGTGCCCAGCGCGTCCTCTATACCCATCATCAATGGAATGCTGAAGCGCCCGGAAATGTCTGTTGTGAGCAATCCTACAGTCAAGCTACGTCCTCGCATCAGGCTTTGTGCCAGATCATTGGGACGAAAACCCAGCCGTTCCGCTTCTAGCTGCACCCGCTCCCGTGTCTCTGCCCGGAGCTTGCCGCGTCCATTGAGCGCCTTGGAAACCGTACCAATCGTCACACCAGCGGCACGCGCAACATCATAAATAGTAACGACCTGTTGCTGATCTGCTACTATTGCTTCCATCTCGTCTGAGTGACTACTCATACATACTACTGTGATGACCTTTACTACTGATGCTTTTCTTGTCCGTTGTAGCGAAGGAAAGGCTTTTCCTTCTCTCGATTCTTATTGTACATACTCTAATAAAGAAAGTCAAGGGCTCACATTGGTCATCGTTGACAGACAGTTCATAGGTCACTCCTCAAGAAGATGTGCTGAACGACGCAGTATATCATATGAAGAGGTTCCAAATTAGGTTTGCTTCTTTGTTCTGACGCTTCTGCTTCCCTTTCATTCTTAACGCGGCGTGGAGACCCCTGTGTTTACACATGGGGAGGAAACGCCGCCTCAGAGCTGTTGCAAGATTGGGAATAGCAAGCTTTCAGACAGGCATCCTTCAGTTATGTCGCAACCTTGAGATGGCTTCATCTGCGAAGTTACTTATTAAGAACAATCTTGTGGTGCTAGCAGATTCATCTCAGATTCTCGACTTTGCAACAGCCCTGCTTGCCGCCCTCCTTTCTCTTGACTTCTCTTCCATTTTCTGCTATCCTCTTCTTATGAAGGAAAGCATCATAAGGACTATCAGTATTAAGTTGGATGTCAATGGACATGAAGCCATCTTGCAAGCCACGCAAGCCCGTTTCAATGAGGCAGCATCGTGGATTGCCTCTATCTGCTGGCATGAGCACATCACCAACACCAATACGGCTCACCATCGGGTCTACAGGGAAACTCGTTCCCGCTTTGGACTCGGTTCCCAACTTGCCATCTGTGCGCGTGCCAAGGCGGTTGAGGCGGTCAAGGCAACTCGGAAGAAGGAACAGGAACGCAAGCCGTACCAGAAACCCTTCACCTGTCCTGAATTTGGGCCACGTGGCTCGGTTCGCTATGACGAGCGTTCCTTCAGCCTCAAATCCCTTGATCGTGTCTCGCTGCTCACCCTTGATGGACGTATCACCTGCCGCATGATCTTGGGCAAGCGACAACATGACATGCTGATTGACCCGACGTGGCAGATTGGTGGCGCTGATCTTGTCTGGAAGCGTGGCACCTACTATCTGAACATCACCCAACACAAGGACAGACCAGAAGAGATGGACACGTCTGATACCATCGGAATAGACCTGGGTATTGTCAACCTGGCAACGGATAGCACGGGTGAAACCTTTAGTGGTGCTCACGTTCATACCGTGCGGATGCGCTATCACAAACGTCGCCAAGAGTTGCAACGTGTGGGGACACACTCTGCAAAGCGTCGCCTTAAGAAGATGAGTGGGCGGGAAGAGCGTTTCCAGAAAGATGTGAACCACAAAATAAGTAGAACCCTCGTCAGAAAGGCCGTTATATCGCGCAAGGCACTTGCCCTGGAAGACCTTACGGGGATTCAGGACAGGGTTACGGTTCGTCGTGAGAATCGCTATGAACGGCATTCGTGGGCCTTCTACCAACTTCGTTGCTTCATTGCCTACAAAGCAGCCTGGGCCAGTGTGCCTGTACGGTTTGTTGATCCTCGCAACACGAGTAGAACCTGCTCCAACTGTGGGCATTGCGACAAAGCCAACCGACAATCCCAAGCCACCTTTCTCTGTCAGCAGTGTGGTTTCTGCTTGAATGCGGACGTAAACGCCGCGATCAATATCTCACGGGTACCCGTCAAGGTGCCTTTGGCGACATCCGTACGTGGATAGTCGCAAGCCCCCTGCTTTAGCTATGGGGCACTTGACTTGTGTTATTCTCTCCGTGAGAAGTCTTATCGTGCGCTTTGGGTCGAATACTACACGACTCCCAAGTAGAGAAGAGGAATACTATGCAACGGGATACTCATCAGCCAGCAGTGATTGTTGACACACGGCACAGTCCATTCTGCCGCTTGCGTCCTTTGAGTCTCACGGATGTGCACCTCAACGACACCTTCTGGCAACCACGCCGGGAGATCAATCGCACTGTCACCCTCCCATCTCAGTACCAGCGATGCGAAGCTACCGGGTGTCTTGACAACTTTCGCCGTGCGGCTGGACTCTCCAGGGGCACGTTTCAAGGGAGGGTCTATAACGACTCCGATGTCTACAAGTGGCTAGAGGCTGTCGCATGGACCTTAGCCACTGATCCAGACCCCAAGCTACTGTCATGGGCCAACGAGACCATAGCGCTCATCGCCGCTGCTCAGGATGACACTGGATATTTGAATACCTACTTCACCTTCGAACGGGCCGCTGAACGCTGGACGAACCTGCAGGTCATGCACGAACTCTACTGTGCCGGTCACTTGATACAGGCGGCGGTTGCTTATCACCGTGCCACGGGATTGCGCACGTTGCTTGATGTAGCTATGCGCCTGGCAGATCATATTGCTGAGACCTTCGGGCCTACTGCACGTCCGGGGACCTCTGGTCACCCTGAGATCGAGATGGCGCTCGTGGAATTGGCACGCGAGACGGGCGAGCAGCGCTACTTGCAAGAGGCACAATTCTTCATTGATCAACGCGGTCGACGTCCCAGTGCTTTAGGCGGCCTGGAAAGTACAGTCGAGGCCGATCTGCGTCACCAGGAATACGCTCAAGATCATGCACCAGTGCGCGAACAGCATGCGGTTGTTGGTCACGCAGTTCGAGCGCTCTATCTCTATGCCGGTGTGACAGACATCTATGCCGAGACAGGGGAGCAGGCCTTGGAGAGGACACTGGAAGCCCTCTGGCACAATCTCGAGGAGCGGAAGGTCTACATTACGGGCGGGGTAGGCGCACGCTACGAGTGGGAAGCGTTGGGTGAAGACTACGAGTTGCCCAATAAGCGGGCGTATGCAGAGACGTGCGCAGCAATCGCCCATGTCATGTGGAATTGGCGGCTCCTTCTGGTGAAGGGAGAGGCACGTTTTACCGACGCGTTAGAAACTGCACTCTACAACGCTGTACTGTCTGGGGTTTCCCTTGACGGCCAGGCGTACTTCTACCAGAATCCTCTGGCGGACGATGGTTCCCATCGCCGACAGCCGTGGTTCAATTGTGCTTGCTGTCCAACCAACATTGCCCGCTTCCTCGCCTCCCTACCAGGCTATTGCTATGCTACTTCGGATGAGGGACTGTGGGTGCATCTCTATGCCTCCAGTACGGCTACAACAGTACTTCCGAATGGACAGAGGGTGACAGTACAGCAGCACACCGATTATCCCTGGGATGGTGAGATCGAACTAGAGCTGCACCTCAGCAGGCCTACCTTGTTCAGCTTGTTCGTGCGCATTCCGGGCTGGGTTGCCAATGTCACTGTCCAGATCAATGGTGAGATCCTCGCTACGCCGGTAGTACCAGGAAGCTATGTGGAGATACGACGTCAATGGAATGCGGGCGATTCAGTACATCTTTCTCTCCCGATGCCGGTCCGTCTCATAGCGAGCCATCCGCGTGTGGAGAGCAATCACGACCGCGTGGCGCTGATGCGTGGTCCGCTGGTCTATTGTGTTGAGCAAGTGGATCACCCAGACGTCGATATTTGGAGTCTTGTCTTACCCGCACGAACCGATTGGGAGGTGATTCGCAAACCGGATATGTTGGGTGGAGTCGTTGTGGCTCGAACTGAAGCGCTGGCGATCAGCGGCAACACGTGGTCAGGGAAGCTCTATCAACTGTATGATGACTTACAGCCGGAGTATAAACCGGTGCAACTGACGGCGATTCCTTACTATGCCTGGGCCAATCGTGAGCCTGGGGCTATGCAGGTCTGGCTCCCAATAGAGAACAGAGTTCACCATGGAAAGAAGTAACAGGAGACCATTCCTCCGAAAATCCCTCTACCGGTACTTTGTTGACAGGGGAGAAAGGGTGAGAAGATAAGGGGAGAGGAGGAAAGTGAGATGACGAAGCGAAAAGAGATCACCCAAGAATTAAGCCAGATCACAAAGAGAGAAAAGATGGAGTGTAGGATTGGCTGCGGAGCTTGTTGTATCGCTCCCTCAATTTCATCGGCTATTCCTGGTATGCCGGATGGCAAGCCAGCAGGAGTGCGCTGTGTTCAGTTGACGAGCGACAATCGCTGTCGCTTGTTTGGCAAACCTGAACGCCCAGAGGTGTGTAAGCGTTTACAGCCTTCTGAAGAGATGTGCGGTCACTCGGCACAAGATGCGTTTATACACCTTACATTGCTTGAAAAAATGACAAGCCCTCTCTGAATCTCTATTAATCTGCCTCGTCGGCCATTTTTCTTAGCTGGTGAAGGTCTTTCAAGGCAATATGTCCGGCATGCTGGACAATCAGACCTTCAGCAGCCCAGCGATTGAGGGTGGCGGTGATCGTTTCACGCCAGACGCCGAGCAAGGCAGCCAGATCTTTGTGATAGATAGAGATAGTCGGTTCCTGATGCCCTATGGAGTTAGTGGCGGTCGCCAATTCTATAAGCATCCAGGCCAGGCGGCGGTCGAGCGGTTCAAAGGCGAGCCGGGCCATGTGACGCTGCTGAATCAAGAGTCGTTGAGCCAAATGTTCGGTAATGGCACGTAGTAGGTGGGGATTGTCATTGACCATCTGAGTGAAGGCGTCACGAGATACGATATCTACTTGACTGTTGAGGACCGTTTCAAAGGTACTTTCACGTTCAGGGACGTCCAGGAGGGCCTCTTCACCAAAGAGGTCACCAGGGGCGACGAGTCCTACGGTCAGGCAACGCCCGGCTCCCTGTTCCATGCAGAGACGCCCATAGCCTTCGACTAAGAGCATAACATCATTAGCAGGTTGGTCGGCTTGATAGAGCTTTTTGCCACGCGTCAGGCTGATCCGCCGGGCTATGGAACTCAAACCGGGTATGAGTATAGCACCGGCTTGAAAAACATCCACGGGAAAAATGTAAGGAAGTCTACATATGTTGGCAATAGTTTGCAGCACGAGGCCAAATAGATGGCCTATGGTGATGCCAAGGCTAAGGCGTACTCCCACGTGAGTTTGGACCTCGTGATGGTAGTAGAAGTGGCGCAGCTGCCAGGGGATGAGGCGATCACGTAGATAGAGTACACGCCGGCGATGCTGACCAAGCCAGTGCAGGGTAGGGTAGGCTGGCTGCGAGAAGCTATGAAGCTCAATGGTGCTGATTGTGTTCAATGCCATTAATCCTCTTAAAGAGTCATGTATATTTCAGGCAAAAAGTGGAACACCGTGCATGTTTCAAAGTTAATTCGAGAAGTCCTTTACATGTTATTGTATGTGGGCTGAGGGGCTTTTGTCTAGTCACCCCCATGACGACCGCAAGGGTCGTCACTACTATACTACGTTTCATGCCCGTTCTACCCGCCGTGTATAGTAGTGACGACCCTTGCGGTCGTCATGTGGCGGGGCGGGAGCCATGCCGTCGTTTCTCGCCTCGTGTGGACTGTTCAATCGCCCTGGACTTGCTGTTTTGCGACTCGTAACCGGCGTAGATACTATGGAAAAGAGTATATAGATATATTACCTGTAAAACAAGTTTTACGTTTTTCTTGACTTTTGGAATTTTAGCGGGTATACTTCTAGCAATTTGAGACTGATTTTTGAGTGTTGCCACTTCGTGGAAGAGGATTGGTATTGGCATGTCTTTAACGCATCGGGTACAACAGAGCAAAGCGTCATTGATACAATTGGCTCTTCAGTTATTCCATCCCATTGATGGACCCGGTGTTGTTTTACCGAAGGATGATTCTTCCTCCCTCCGTTGATTCGGGGGTGAGGAATTTTTTTTGTCCAAATAAAGATGGTCTCAGTGAGAGTACATGTAACATTGGATTATATGCTATCTCGATAAATCACTTAGTGGTAAGGAAGATCTTAGCTCACTGTGAGATAAGAAAAGGATGACCTATCAACCTGTTGTCGTATAAAGGTAATGCTTGCAGGAGGTTCTATGCTGCAAATTCAGGCGCATACTCACTCGGTCCAATCTGAAACGAGCATTGGCAGTGATGTAATACAGAAGATAAATGGCGATTTCAAAGGGAAGGATATTATTTCCCTCGATCAGTTTTCGGTGCAGGACCTGCGCGTGCTTTTTAGCTTGACGCGCAAAATGAAAGAGATTGCGGTACATAATGAAGCATCGTCGCTGCTCGCCGGGTATCTTATCTCGCTACTATTCTTTGAGCCATCGAGCAGGACGTTTGGCTCGTTTGCTGCGGCGGTGAAACGCTTAGGCGGACAGACGATTGAGATTCAGAATCCGGAGACGGTTTCTTCAGTTGCTAAAGGGGAATCATTTGAAGATACTATTCGCACCTTTGAGGCCTACTCGGATGCGCTTGTGCTAAGGCATCGCATTCCTGGCTCGGCAAAGCAGGCAGCTGAAACTGCGCATGATATTCCTGTAATCAATGCTGGTGATGGCAACAATGAGCATCCTACACAAACGCTACTTGATCTGTATACGTTGTATGAGCAGTTTGGGCGGCTGAATAATCTGACCTGCTTATTTGCCGGCGATCCACTCAATAGTCGCGTCATTCATTCACTCATTCGAGGGCTCTCACTTTTCAAGAACAATACCGTGTATCTACTGTCGCCTTCACAGTTGCGCTTGAGTAGAGCCGACTTTGCGTATTGGAGTACACGCGGGGTGAAGATCATTGAGATTAGCAGTGAGAACGATATCCCTGAGAATTGTAATCTGTGGTACTGGACACGTATCCAAAAGGAACGCTTTGCCTCGCTGGAAGAATATAACGATGTAGCGAAGGATAGGTTTATAGTGACACCACGACTGTTGCGTGAATATGGCAATTCAGAGATGATTCTCATGGATCCTTTGCCGCGTGTAGGAACTATAGACCCTGCGGTCGATGCCGACGGGCGAGCGGTATACCTGCGCTCACAGATTCGAAATGGATTATATACACGTATGGCACTATTGGCGCTGGTGCTAGGGAGAGTATAAGCAGATGAGCATGAACACTTTGGAAAGATGTGGAACGGTTGCGGAGCGTCCCGTACAGAGTCCTTATACTGAATATGCTTCTCGACTTCGACGTGGAACATTGGTATTAGAGGATGGTACACAGTTCGAGGGTACTTCATTTGGCTATGAAGGTCCTACAACTGGTGAGGTCGTCTTTAGTACCGGCATGGTAGGATATCCAGAAGCATTAACTGATGCCTCATTTGCTGGTCAAATTTTGGTGATGACCTACCCTATTCTTGGTAACTATGGTGTGCCGGAACAGACGTGGTGGGAGGATGACAGGATGCATATAGAGGGCTTGGTTGTCTCCAACTATGTAGATACGCCATCGCACGTGCAGAGTAGTATGACACTGGCCACATGGTTACAACAGGAAAAGGTTCCAGCCTTGGAAATTAAAGATACCCGTCTGCTCACACAACATATCCGCACAGCAGGAGTGATGTTAGGTAAGATCGTCTTCGACAATGATATCCCCTTGTACGATCCAAACAATGATAATCTGGTAGCGCAGGTATCGGCGAAGCAGGTGAAGCACGAAGGAATGGGCGATACCACTATTGTCCTGATTGATTGTGGTGCGAAACGCAATATCGTGCGCAGCTTACTGGCACGCAATGTTCAAGTTATCACCATACCATGGGATTATGACCTCTTCGGTCTGGAGAATCATTTGAATTTTGATGGTATCCTGATTTCTAATGGCCCTGGCGATCCGAAAATGGCGGATAAAACTATTGAGACAGTGCGGAAAGCCTTAGAGCGCAAGATACCGACGATGGGTATTTGTTTGGGACATCAATTGCTCACTCTAGCGGCAGGTGGCGATACCTATAAGATGAAATTTGGACATCGCAGCCAGAACCAGCCTTGCTTGTTGTATGGGACGAAGCGTTGCTATATCACGACCCAAAATCATGGATTTGCAGTGGGCGAGTTACCGCCAGATTTTGTGCCTTGGTTTATTAATGCGAACGATGGTAGCAATGAAGGGATGCAGCATCGGGAACTGCCCTTTTTCTCGGTACAGTTTCATCCAGAGGCGGCTCCTGGCCCAGTAGATACAGATTGGCTTTTTGACTACTTTCTACAGCGGGTAAAGGGTTCGGTGTCGTGAAGTCTCTACAGAAAGTTTTAGTTTTGGGTGCGGGTGCGCTCAAGATTGGTCAGTCAGGAGAGTTCGATTACTCTGGCTCGCAAGCTCTGAAAGCCCTGCGTGAAGAGGGTATTCGCACAGTTTTAGTTAATCCCAATATTGCAACGATTCAGACCTCAAAGTTGCTGGCTGATGAAGTGTACTTTTTGCCGGTGACAACCTTCTTTATCGAGAAAATTCTTGAGAAAGAGCGACCGGATGGTATATTGCTCTCCTTTGGAGGGCAAACCGCACTCAATTGTGGTATTGAGTTATATCAAAAGGGGATCCTGGAAAAGTACCAGGTACAGATTCTGGGCACACCAATTTCGGCGATTATGCTCACAGAGGATCGCCAGGCGTTTGCTGAGCATCTGCAACGTATTGATATTCCTACCCCACAAAGCAGAAGTGCTGAGACACTGGACGAGGCCCTGTGGATTGGTGAAGAGATCGGTTTTCCGGTAATGGTACGGGCTGGCTTTGCCTTGGGTGGACAGGGTTCGGGTATTGCCAGCAACGAGGAAGAACTGGCAGGGATCGTGAGCGGTGCGTTGGCTTTTGCACCTCAGGTGCTCATCGAGCAATATCTGCATCACTATAAAGAAGTAGAGTATGAAGTGGTGCGAGATGCTTACGATAATTGCATCACCGTCTGTAACATGGAAAATATGGACCCACTGGGCATCCATACCGGTGAGTCCATTGTGATTGCGCCGAGCCAGACGCTGACCAATGTCGAATATCATACCCTGCGGAGCGCAGCGATCACTATTGTGAGAAGTTTAGGTATTGTCGGTGAATGCAACGTGCAGTTTGCGCTTGATCCCCAAACGTTGGCCTACTATGTCATCGAGGTGAATGCGCGTCTCTCGCGTAGTTCGGCTCTGGCGAGTAAGGCAACTGGTTATCCATTGGCCTATGTGGCAGCTAAGCTGGCTCTGGAATATGCGCTGACCGAACTGACCAACAGGGTGACAGGTGTAACTCAGGCATGTTTTGAGCCAAGCCTGGACTATGTAGTGGTGAAGGTACCACGTTGGGACCTGGACAAATTTAAGGATGTTGATCACACGATTGGCACGGGTATGAAATCGGTTGGCGAAGTGATGGGCATTGGGCGCACATTTGAAGAAGCCTATCAAAAAGCTATTCGTATGTTAGACCTGGACTTTGAGGGCGTGACCTCGGAGAAAGCCTTTGCCAACGATGAAACAGTAGACGACATTCTTGCTAAGTATCTCTACACCCCGACGCCTAAACGTATGTTTGCGCTTGCTCTGGCCATGCGGCATAGCATGTCGATTGAGAAAATTGCAGATATTACTGGTATCGATCCCTGGTTTTTGTACAGAATTCGCCACATTGTGGAGGCAGAACTGGAGTTGCAGATAAGTCAAGAACTATCCGAGTCACGCCTGTGGGCACTGAAACAACTGGGCGTATCGGATAAGCGTATTGGAGAGTTGACTGGCAAGACGGGGTTGGAGATACGCGCCTTGCGTAAGAGGTGGGGTATCTTGCCATCGGTCTTTCAGATTGACACGCTGGCCGCCGAATTTCCTTCAGATACCAATTACCTGTATATGACCTATAATGGACAGCATCATGATGTGACTCCATTTGAACATGAGGGAGTCATTATTCTTGGTTCTGGGCCCTACCGCATCGGCTCATCGGTTGAGTTCGACTGGACATGTGTGAGTACGGTCGAAGCTCTGAAGAAGTATGGCAAATGTCCTATCGTAGTGAACTGTAATCCCGAAACCGTCTCAACGGATTACGATACATCAGCCCGCCTGTATTTTGAGGAACTGACCTTTGAGCGGATTGCCGATATCTGTGAATTCGAGTCTCCCTATGGGGTAGTTGTCTCAGTTGGGGGACAGACACCAAATAACCGTGCCAAAGCTTTGCAGCACTATGGAATACCGCTTCTCGGCACGGATGCCCTACATATTGATCAGGCGGAGGATCGCAACAAGTTCTCGCATCTACTGGATACACTGAATATTCGTCAACCCGAATGGAATACCTTCGTCAATCTGAGAGAACTGGTCACCTTTGCAGAGCGCGTAGGCTATCCCGTACTGGTGCGTCCATCGTATGTGCTTTCGGGCAATGCCATGCGGATTTGCTATACACAGGAGCAGTTGGAGCAGTATACCCAGGATGCGGCGGCAGTCTCACCGGAGCATCCTGTGACGGTCTCCAAGTTCTTTGAGAAGGTGAAAGAGATTGAACTGGACGTAGTGGCACAGCATGGCGAGATCAAAGCCTTTGTCATCTCAGAACATATCGAGAATGCGGGGGTGCATTCCGGTGATGCCACGATTGTGCTGCCTCCACAAACGCTCAATGCGGAAACACTTGGCAAGATAGAAGCAGCTGGAAGAGCCATTGTGAGTGCCTTAGCTATCACTGGGCCATGTAACATCCAGTTTCTTGCCCAGAATAATGAGGTCTCGGTCATTGAGACGAATGTGCGAGCTTCGCGTACCTTTCCTTTTATCTCGAAAGTGACAGGCGTTAACTTCATCGAATTGTTTGTGGATGCCCTCTTTCAGCCGGAGATAGCTCCCGTAACCTTGCCTCCTCTGCACTTTACCGCTGTCAAAGCCCCACAGTTCTCATTTTCCCGCTTAACCGGAGCTGACCCTATCTTACGCGTCGAGATGGCTTCGACGGGAGAGGTAGCGTGTTTCGGTGAGGATGTGGAAGAAGCCTATCTCAAGGCGATTATCGCTACAGGTGGCAATGTACCGAAAAAGGGTATCTTTATCAGCCTGGGTGGCGAGGAGAAAAAGGCAAAATTTCTGGAGAGTGCCAGGCTGCTCAGCAAGCTGGGTATACCCTTGTATGCGACGGAGAAGACGTGTGCCTTTTTACACGCACATGGCATCGAAGCAACCATGCTGTATAAGATACATGAGCAATGTGCGCCTAATGTGCTGACCTATTTTCGTGAGAATAAGATTGACCTGGCGATCAATGTGGTGGATGGGTATATCCAGAAGGAAGTGGACGACGACTATGCGATGCGTCGCTATGCCGTTGACCACAACATCCCCTTGTTCACGAAAATCAAGCAGGCACGTTTGTTTGTGCAGGCAATAGTGGAAAAAGACCTGGCTACTGTTCCCATTAAATCCTGGAGGGAGTATGAGTTATAAGTCTGGCCCCTACATGTTGCAGTTATTCATATAAGGAGCTTTATTATGTTTTCACAATCAACCGTTGAAAGAATAGATACCGATATCCTGATTATCGGCTCAGGTGGTTCAGGGCTACGGGCGGCTATTGCTGCAACTGAGGCAGGGGCACGAGTATTGGTGGTGGCAAAGGAACGTTTACAAGATGCACATACGGGTTGGGCGATGGGCGGAATAAATGTAGCAATGAAGGCACCGGCCACGCCGCAAATCCACTTTGAGGATACGATTCAAGGTGGCTGGTTTATCAATAACTATCGGTTGGCGAGGATTTTTGCGCAAGAGATGCCTGAACGCATTGCAGATATGGAACGCTATGGGGTCAAATTTGATCGCTTGCCCGATGGATCATATTTTACGTGGGCTAGTGGTAAGCAATCGGCTCCCTTAAATCTATGCGCTGGTGATTACACGGGACGTGAGATGATGCAAGGGTTACTGGCAGAAGTATACCGCTTGAACGTCTCTTTCCTGGAAGATCACTATGTCACACGTCTGCTCAAACAGGACGACCGGGTAGTAGGTGCATTTCTTATCGCCAATAAGACGAATACCTATAAAGTAGTGCAGGCGAAGGCGACAATTGTGGCCACGGGTGGTGGTGGGAATATGTACAAGATTAACACCAATGCGCCGAGCAATACGGGTGAGGGCTATGCATGGGCCTTGGATGTGGGTGCTGAACTGGTAGATATGGAAATGATTCAGTTTCATCCAACCGGTATGGCTTTTCCTGCTGAGAAGCGCGGAACGCTGGTTACAGAGAAGGTACGCGGCAATGGCGGTATTCTCAAGAACAAGTTTGGTGAGCGTTTCATGACGCGGTATCAACCACAGCGTCTGGAATTGGCCGGACGTGATGAAGTGACGCGAGCTATCTACCAGGAGATTGCGGAAGGACGCGGTACCGAGAACGGTGCTGTGTATCTGGATGTGACCCACTGGGAGGAGGGCAAGGCTGAGAAGTTAGTGCCCGATGTCTTTGCTGAACATATGGAGATCGGGGTGGATATTCGTGAGCAGATGATGGAGATAACGCCATCTATGCATCATATGATGGGCGGTTTTGCTATCAACGAATGGGGTCAAACGAACGTAGCTGGCTTGTATGCAGTTGGTGAGGTGACGACGAGTGTCCATGGCGCCAATCGTCTGGGTGGTAACTCGCTCGCAGAGGGTCAGGTATTCGGCAGGCGTGCAGGTATACATTCAGCAGAACACATTAAGACAACACAGTCAGCGCATATTACCCAATCAGCTATTGATACAGAGATACAGCGCATTGAGTCCTTGTTGACCAAGAAGACAGGGGCCAAGGCAGCAGATATGTTGAGCAGTATTAAGGCCGTGATGTGGAATAACGTTGGTATCATTCGCGATGAGGAGAAGTTGACGGCGGCCTATCAAGAGATTAAACGACTTCAGGATGAGGCACAATTGCTGGTAGCCGAGGATAAATCACAGTTGCAAGCATGTCTGGAAATTCAGGATATGCTGAAGACAGCAGAGGTAATTGTGCTGGCAGCATTGGAACGCAAAGAGAGTAGAGGGGCGCATTACCGCTCTGATTATCCAAAAATGGATGCGGCCTGGGAAAAGAATATTCGTATCTATAAGGATAATGAAGGGAAGCTTGTAATCAGAGTTGTGCCACTGGTTAAGGAATAGGTATGCGGAATGTCTACAACACTGATTGGCTCAATCGTCCTGCCCGATACCATTCTGCAAGGTACCCTATATGTGCGCAATGGCAAGATTGAGCGCATTGAAGAAGGTTTCTCTGAACATACCGACGATGTGATGGACTTTCGAGGAGAGGGCAAGTATCTTCTGCCCGGCTTGATAGAAGTGCATGGGCATTTACGGGAGCCGGGATTAGAGTACAAAGAAGATATCCCGCATGGCACACAAGCCGCCCTGGCCGGAGGATATACCACCGTCTTCGATATGCCCAACACGCGACCACCAACAACCACGGTGCAGCGTGTAGAGGAGCAAATCCAAAGATATACAGGTCGTTCGTATACCGACTTTGCGATCAATATGGGAACGGCGGTTGAGGATATTGATGAACTGAAGAAGATTGAGCGGGAGAGGATTACGGGTGTCAAAATCTTTACGGCAGGACATGCCACGACGCCGACGACTATACCCCATTTGAGTGATATTGCCCGTATTTTTGAGATCCTTGGTGAGCGTAAGATCATGGCTCTGCTCCATGCCGAAAATCAAGAACTGGTGAATTATTTTACGCAGAAGTATCGAGATGATCTACAACGCAATGATCCGGCCGTGTGGACAGATGCCAGAAATACTTCAGTGGTTTTGACTTCAGCATTAGAAATGATTGCGCTAGCAAAACAGTTTGGAGTAAAGCTCTATCTTTTGCATCTTTCTACGCAGGAAGAGTTTGCTGCCGTAGAATTTGGGCGCAGCATTGGGGTTGATGTTTACGGCGAAATAGCCTCTTATCAACTAGCTTTTACAACCGGTGACTATGTCCATTATGGCAACCTGATCAACGTTGCACCAGCCCTGCGTACTCCTACGGAGCAAAAGAAGTTGTGGCAACTCTTGCGCAGGGGTAAAATTGATGCAGTGATTTCAGAACATACACCACACACACTAGCAGAGAAGCACAAGGAACGCGTATGGGATGTGGCATCAGGTATGCCAGGCATGCAGGAAACGCTGCCTGTCTTATTGACGCACTGGGTGAAGGAATTTGGGCACGAGACGCTAGAAGAAGGGCTAATGAGGCTCGCTCAGGTTACCTCGCAGAACATTGGCAGCATCTTCGGTTTTGCACAAAAAGGTGGCCTTGCTACTGGTAAGGATGCTGATGTAGTGGTTGTGGATACGAGCCAAGCATGGAAGGTGCAAAAAGAAGATTTGTTTACCAAAAATAAATGGTCAGCTTATGAAGGCATGGAGTTGATTGGCAGACCTGTTGCGACATTCTTGCGAGGCAAACTGGTCTATGCACAAGGAAAGATCGTCGGTCAACCGCAAGGTCGCTGGCTTGAAAGGGAACACAGATGAACGATCAGCAGATATGGCAAATGTTCGCTGATGCGAAGGCGATTATTCGCGAGAGTCATTTCGTGTACAGTTCAGGTCGCCATAGTTCGGTGTATGTCAATAAGGATGCGCTGTACCTGCATACAGAAGTGATAGCGCGACTTTGCCAGAGCATGGCTCAGCCGTATGATGCCGACGAGATCGATGTGGTTGTTGGTCCTGTGCTGGGTGGCATTGTGCTTTCTCAATGGGTGGCACACTTCCTCAATGTGCGCCGTTCAGTAGGTGAAACGCTGGCAGTCTACGCGGAAAAAGAAGGGGATGGGCCGGATAAAAATTTTCTCCTGCGTCGAGGCTATGACAGATACATCGCCGGAAAAAATGTGCTGGTGGTAGAGGATGTGCTAACCACAGGCGGCTCGGCACGTCAGGTTATTGAACTGGTGCGGCAGTATGGAGGGAAGGTTGTAGGGTTGAGTGCGCTATGTAATCGCGGCAATGTGCAACCACGAGATGTGGGAGATGTGCCGATTTCTACATTGATTGACCTAACTTTGGAGACGTTTGCGGCGGAAGAGTGTCCATTTTGCCAGCAAGGTGTACCTATAAACACAGAATTGGGCAAAGGAAAAGCGTTTTTGGCGAAACAGAGGTAAGCTATGAGCGGAACAGCGACATTTATTTCAAAATTAGAGCATTGTTGGCAACAAGGCAACTTTGTCTGTGTCGGTCTGGACTCCGACTATGAGCAACTTCCTGTAGGGGTGCAACGCTCCACCTCTATCGAAGAGGCTGTGTTTGTTTTCAACCGTGAGATCATTGATGCCACTCATGACCTTGTATGCGCATACAAGCCCAATGCAGCTTTTTATGAGGCCCAGGGTGAAGCGGGTTTACGTGCTTTGATGCGAACAGTGTACTATATTCGGGAGATGTATCCTACTATTCCTGTGATTCTGGATGCCAAGCGGGCGGATATTGGCAGTACAAATGTGGGTTATGTGGGTGCTGCTTTTGATAGGCTTGGTGTAGATGCGATTACTGTACATCCGTATCTTGGTAAGGAAGCACTAGCACCTTTTCTGGCGTGTAAGGAGAAGGGAATTATTGTCTTAGCAAAGACGTCGAATCCTGGCTCTGGCGAATTTCAAGATATGCTGGTGGGTGAAGCACGAGAGCCACTTTATCAGGTAGTGGCACGGCATGTCGTGCAGAGTTGGAATGAGAACAGGAATTGTGCCGTTGTGGTAGGGGCAACCTATCCGGCAGAATTGCAAAAGGTACGAGCAATCGTGGGGGATATGCCGATTCTGATCCCAGGCATTGGTGTGCAAGGCGGAGAAATTACGGCAACCGTGAGTGCTGGAAGAGATAGCCGAGGCTGGGGAATGATTATTAATTCGTCGCGAGGTATTATTTATGCATCAAGGAGCGAGGATTTTGCGGAAGCTGCGAGGAAGGCGACGAGGCAGTTGAGAGGTGAAATCGTGCGTGCAGCTGGTATTCATGCAGGCGCCTGAGGGAAGAATAGAACCCTATGGAGGTAGGCCCAGGATACGTGTAAAACGCGTAACTATTCAATAGGGTCAGGAAAAAGCGGGAAGAACGGGATGGCCCGAGAGGGCCCACGATATGCGCAACGAGACATAACAAGCGAGCAGTAAAAATCCCAGGACTCTCCCTTCCTCTTCCCAGATGAGCAGGACACGTTGTCATATCATACCTCATGTATCTCGCAGCGACCCAGAGAAAAAATGAGGGTCATCAGGCTCTTCTTGCCGATGTCCTATTAGAGGGTGTACGAAAAGGCCAGAGAAGCCAGTTTTCATTGTTCAGTTTCTATTGGCTTCTGGAGCCATTTGCGCTGTGAGCGAAAGCCAATTTGGACAAAAACACCTACCGTTTGTTTTTGGAAAGGCTTGTCAGGCCAAAGCAGCTCATCCATACCAATTGGCTCCAGAAGGCTTTTCGTACACCCTCTAAGAGGAGGAACCTGCTCGGGAGCAGGCAATGGAGACTACCGCGAGGAACTGAGGTCTGCCTGTCGCGCCATTCACACGTACCTGGATAGTTCTGACTTGCCACATGCCATGGGATTGGTCCATCTTGATGGGCAAGATGGGGATGGAGCCGTCATGGCCACAGCAGCCCTGACTTCTCTTTTGAGGCGACACCGCGGAAATGGCGGTGTCGCAAGACGAAGACATAGAGCCCATCACTCTTGGTCGTAATCCTCCAGTGCTCTTGAGGGGAAGGCAGGCCTGTCCTGTTTGATACCTCGCCAAAGGAACCTTTTCTAATGAGCTTATGACAAGAGGTCAGCACTTCCATTCGACGCCGACGAACTTGCTTGTTCGCTTGCTTAGAGTAGACAATCTCGTTGCGCATCTCGTGGGCAGAGCCAACCTTTCTGACAACGTCTCTCTGGAAAGCTGAACATTTCACGCTCAACTTATGGCAAAGGTATGATTCAATGCTGGCAATAGCGCCTGACAAAGCACAATAAGAGCAGATATTTCCTCTTGACACATAGCACGATAGGAATTATGCTCTCATAGCACCAATGGGTGTATGTCACCAATGGGAGGATTAACCAATGAGCAAGGCGATTAATCCAGCACTGTACTACACAGCTGCTGAGGCAGCAGAAGTCATTAGCAGGAATAGCGGCAAAGAAGTATCACCAACGTACATGCGCAATTTAGCACGATACGGCGTGATCACGACCGTGAAAGTAGGGCATAGTAACCTGTACCTCAAAACTGATGTAGACAAGTACAAAGTTGAGGCCAGAGGTGAGAAAGCCAAGCAAGCCCGTGAGAATAGAGGGATGGGCAAGAAAGAAGAGAAGCCTGCTGCGTAGCCCCGGCGATGATGTTGCGAGCTGGACACTTACACACATCACCGCCACTAGCTACTAGTGAAAGTATAGCACATAGATCACAAACACATGACTATGTGAAAAGGGGATGGCATATGCCATCCCCTTGAGAAGACAGGAGAAAAGGCATGTCAGATGCCCCAGCACTCGTTCCAGTAGAACAAGATATCGTTGATTTCGACGGTTATCCTGTAATCGGCGTGCGACTGCCAGATGGACGCATTGGAGCGTCTTTACGCGATATGTGCGATGCCATGAAGATTGACCGGCCTAGCCAGGTACAGCGTATTCGTGGTGATGAAACAATAGCTGATAGCCTCGTTTCGGTGCAGATCCAGACACGAGGGGGCTTCCAAACCGCAGACTTTCTCACTGCCTGGGCTATTCCATACTGGCGTCGAACTTTCCCGTATTAAAGACGAAAAGAAACGTCAGGCCATTTTGCTGTTCAAGCGAAGAGCAGCCGATGTCTTGTACCAGCACTTCTCCCAACGCAAGACGCTCCCTGAACCATTCTATACGGTTGTGCCTATTGAACCAACAAAGCCAGCACAAGGTGCAAACGCGCTCGCTTGGGCAGAGTATCACCGTCAAATGGCGGCATTCTATGAATGGAAAGCAGCTACAGACACGAGGATTGATGTACTCGAGGAAAGGCAGGGCGCGATTGAGGAGAGACAAGTTGAAATTGAAAGTAGACTCGATGAACATAGGCGCGTTCTTGCCTTTATCCCTGAAATCCTGGAGCGTCTAGGACCTGAAACGCTCACAGTAAAGCACCAGCAGCGAGTGCGAGCATTAGTAAATCGCCTGAGTGATGCAACCGGCAAAACACACCAGAAAATTTACAGTGACCTCGATCTAGCCTTTGAAGTGCCACGTTATCAGGAGATTCCAGAAGAGGAATGGGACAAAGTAGAGAACTGGTTTCAAGTTCAACTTCAGCAAGCAGAGAAACGACAATTGAAGGCGGCAAAGCAAGATGAGCAGTCCTCCTTGTTTGATGAACCAGAAAAGTGAGTTTTACACGTATTCTGGGCCTACCTCCTATGCGCCTGCACGTCTTTTCATCAGTGCAGTCTGATCAAAGTGTCCACAGTTTTGCATCATTAAAAGCTGCTGCGGCTGAGGTGCTACTGCTAGTCAGGCTGCCGACGATGATACCGATCTGGCCAGTGTTGGCACTTTTGCTGCTGCTGACACTTGACAGGTGTACGCCATTTACGTACAAGTCCAGACTTGTGCTGGTGGTTACTACGGCAAGAACATTGGCCTGCCCTAACCCTTGTTGGATGGCTGTGCTGGAACCGTGGCGTACCGTCGTTAAAAGGACGTTGAGGGAGTTGAGTTGATAGGTGCTGTTGGTGCATATCAGGAAGGTGTCATAGGTTAAGAATAATGAGGATGCCTCTAAACACAGGTTCATTCCCATCTTCTGCTCTGGTTGACCTGCTCTTTCTCACGGAAAGCTTTTTCGAGATCGATCTGAAAATAGTTGGCTAAGTCGAGGAGGTAGCTGAGAACGTCGGCAAACTCTTCTGCAAGATCGCTCCTGTTTTGTTTGGCTTGCTCTACATAGAGGCCCTGTGTCTTACGGATGGCTTTAGCCAATTCGCCGACTTCTTCGGTGAAGAGTAAGAACTTTTCAGCATAGTTGTCCTTTGTCCAGCCACGTTCTTGGCAGATTTCATTTATGTATTTTTGGAGGTCTGGGAGAGTTGGGTGTTCTGGTAAGTGTGCCACGGTATTCCTCACTTCAAAGGTAATGACATCGCTCTATTACCACTTTACCACATGTAGGAGAACGGGACGAAACAAGAGAAGTAGCTAAATGTGATACTATGAAGTGGAGTCTCTCTATAGAAAGGCAATAGCATGAAACTTCGCTTTGGCATCAAAACTGCACAACAAAACACTTCCTACGACGACATACTCCGTGTCTGGCTTGAGGCGGATGGTGTTCCTGTCATCGAACATGCGTGGGCTTTCGACCACTTCATCCCGCTCGGCCCTGATCCAACTGGGCCGCAGTTGGAGGGTTGGACGCTACTTGGTGCGTTAGCTGCGCGAACAGAACGCCTGCGCCTTGGCCTGATGGTAACGGGCAATATTTACCGCCATCCTGCCGTGCTTGCGAACATAGGGACAACGGTCGATGTCATCTCACACGGGCGGCTGGACTTCGGTATTGGTGCGGGCTGGAATGAGCTTGAGTGCCGTATGTACGGCATTCCGCTCTATACGCCAGGAGAGCGTATCCGCCGGTTAGGTGAGGCGTGCGAAGTCATTAAGCTCTTATGGACGGAAACCGTCGCGAACTTTGATGGAAAGTACTACCAGCTTAAAGACGCACGCTGTGAACCAAAGCCCGTCCAGAAACCTCATCCACCCTTTGTTATTGGGGGCAGTGGTGAGCAACTAACGCTGCGTATAGTGGCAAAGTATGCCAGTGTCTGGAATTTTGTTGGTGGTGACATTGAGACGTTTCGCCACAAGAATGAGGTTCTGAATGGGCATTGCACTGCTATCGGGCGTGATCCCAAAACCATCGAACGTTCCATCCAGACGAGGGTAAACTATAACAACCTCAACGAAACTAAAGATGGTATACGCCCCTATATGCAGGAAGGAGCAACACATATTATCCTAAACCTGACAGCTCCCTATCCCGAAAACATCGTTCACAGGCTGGCAGAAGAGATTGTTGCACCTTTGCAAGCAGAGTTTGAAGGGTAATAGCTGACTATGGATAGCTTCAGGCAGGAGGTGGTAAGAGGACGGAATGATGTGGTTGAACGAATTGGTAAAGATGTAGAGGCGGCATTTATGACGCCAGTCAGCCTACAGAGCCGACTGGCGTCATAAATGCCGCCTCTACATCTCTATCTTAAAAATGCATGATCGCTTTCCTACCCGATCATATACTCTCGAGCGGTACAAAGCCTAAGACTCGTAACGCATTACCCATCGTTTGTACCGTTGCTTGTACGAGCGAGGCGCGGAAGGCTTTCACTTGTTCATTGGTCTCGCGGACGATAGGTGGCGTGTGTTCGTAGAAGTCGCTGAAATGTGCAGCCAGATCGTAGATATAGCTGGCGAACATGTTGGGTGCCAGTTCGGCACTGGCCTCGGCTAAGCGACGTGGGTAGGCATCAATCTGGCGCAGCAGTTCCCATTCGCTCTGCTCAAGCTGCTCTGGCAGGTTCTCCAAATTTTCAGGTATCTCATAGCCTGCGGCATCCAATTTGCGTAGAATGCTATTGGCGCGTGCGTAGGCGTATTGGAGATAGACCCCTGTTTCTCCGTTGGCACGTAGCACCTCGTCCATATCCAAAGCGATGACCTGCTGGAGGTTGAAGCGGATCATGAAATAGCGAATAGCTGAGGCTGCCAGAATAGCGGCGGTATTCTGGTCACCTTCTGTCTCCTGCTTGCCTGCTTCTAACATGCGCTCGGTGGCAGCATTGATCAGATCATCAGCTTTGATCTCGATGCCTTTGCGACCAGACATGGGATAGAAGCCGCGACCATCGGAGGTATCGACACCGAGGCTGGCTGCTGTAGCTTTGGAGAGCGTGACCACTTCGTAGGCCACATGTTTTGAGTTGTCGGCCTGCTCAGCGTAACCCAGGCGGCGCAGGCTCTCATAGACGACCTGCTGGGGGTACGATTGGCGCACATCGATGACGTTGATAACTCGTTTGGCGTGACCAAAACGTCGAGGATCGGCTTCCTCGTCGGTGGTCGAGATGCCGTGTGGTGTACGCATCGACCATAAAACGCGCCCATCGGGCTGCACGCCCCAGAGGATGTAGTGGAACTGTATGCCCAATGTGGGATCATCGACCAAGCCGAATTTCCAGAGCTGGTTGGCGATATCTTTAGCGGTATAGGTGGCAGTGCCATCACTGCGAACCAAAATCTTGTCCTGCATGCGCTCTTTTTCGTCGACTGTCTGCTGTTGTGGTGTATCGCTATCACCAAAGGGAAGAATCCAGCAACCAGCAGCAAAGCCGCTTTCCGGTTTTTCTAGGAGTCCCCGATCACGTAACATTTCAAAGGTGTGCTTCCATAGCCCTGCGCGTAAGATAGCCGACTCCCAGGTGAGCAGATCGTAGGAGATATTGAGTCGGGCCATCGTTTTCAGATGAGCCTGTACGATCTGTTGTGAAAGATCTGTGGCTTGAGCAGGATAATCGGGGCCAGCTTCAGGTTCATCGCCGTGTTCGATAGCATGCACAACCGCTTTCCGTAGTTCTAATAGTTCAGGTTGGGTTTCGTATGCCTTCCCAACAGCTACATATACCCTCGAACAATAGTAATCGAAGGGCTCATCGGGTAGTTGAGCGTTACCGCCGGGAACTTGTAATATGCCTTGGCGAATCAGTTCGAGGCCAACCACCACATCGGCGACCTGTACTCCTGAGTCGTCAATGTAGTTCTGCGCTTCGACGGAGTAGCCTTGCGAGCGCAGCATGCGTACAAGTGTATCACCAATACAGGAGTTGCGCAGGTGACCAACATGGGCAGCTTTATTACTATTGATGGCAGTATGTTCAATGACAACCTTGGTGCCAAGACCAACGTCATTCTGTCCAAAATCGGCTCCAGCATCCAGAACGCGCTGCATGATGACCTGCCCGACAAAGGGTTGGTTCAGCCGGAAATTGAGAAAGCCAGGTTTGGTAACGGTGATTTCTGCAATGGCGGGTATGTGCATATCCCGCAGAATAGTTGCCAGAGCTTCAGCCATTGGTAACGGTGATCGGCCTAGTTTGTTTTTGCCTGCCCAAGGCATCACCGGCATTGAATAATCGCCAAAGCTGGCCTGCGCCGAGAAACGCAAGTCGATGGGCAACTGTTCAATATCAAAATCTATCTTTTCCTGTGCCAGATAGCTTGTTATGGCTTGCTTAACGAAGGTTGTAAGATATTCATGCAGGTCGCGTGGCTGTGCTTCGGCCATGTACCCTGCCTTACTTGTGGTGGTCATTTTCTTCCCTCTCTCTATCTATCCTATTCAGATGAATGGTTGTACATAATGCCATTCACTATAACGCAGCTTTTCTATATGGTCAAGTGGAAGGAGTAAGCAGAACAGCATGAAGAAGGGCGCAATCTGCCAGATTGCGCCCTTCTTCATGTTGCTCTGCTTACTCCTTCCAGGCTGTCGCTGCAACCTGAAAGCCTCCGGTCTATCTTCTGTATATACATGAGCTAGAACCGAAGGCTTTCAAGGCTACTCAGGCTGCAAGAAGCTTAGCTTCTTGGGCCGACGGGCAGCGTGAAGACGGACTTGGTGGAGCTGAGAATACCTGCCAGGGCAGCGTACCAGGCAGCGATGGCGGTAAGAATGCCAGCGTAACCACCAATCATCCAGACGCCATTGCCGCCTCCTAGCTTTGCGATGGCTAGTAGCAAGAAGGTGATGAACAGAAGCGCAAATACGGCCATGAGAGCCATATTGCTTCTGAGAGCGCCGAGGAACATCAAGCCTGTGAAGATTGCCCAGCCGAGCAGGAAGACGCCAAAAGCTCTGTCTGATGGTATGAGGTTCTGCTGAAGGCTAATACCAACGGCGAGCCAGAAGCCACCAAAAGAGGAAAAGGCTGTTGCGCCGAGGGTGTTGCCTGATCTAAACTCCCACATACCTGCGAGAACCTGAACTGCGCCACCATAGAATAAGGCTAAGCCAATAACTATTTTGGCAGCATCTGCACCAGGGACTAGGCCAGCGTTGATGGCACTAAGGACAAATGTCGTGAGCGCGAAGGCACTCAGACCAAGGGGACCAGGATTGACAACTGCAGGTGCTGCAGTTTCAGAACGTTCTGCTGCGAATTGAGCCATGAGGATTCCCACCTTTCATTAAAGACTAGCATTACATATGCCACATTGAATATAAGCTGGATACAACGATGTTTAGACCAGCTTTTGCTTGCCGCAGGCGCCGTGCCTGCTGAGATAGGTAGGATACGTCATCAACCATCAGTAGAAGGGATGACTTCAATCTCGTCCGTTGATAAGACGAGGGACATCATACAGCGACTTACAGAAGACGATGAAGCGATAATGAAGAAATGTACGTTGTGAGTGAAGCTACCTCCTTTCCGAGAAAAAGACTCTCTAATTATATACGTCTAAAGTTTCTGAAAACTCACCATTCGCGTAATAAGCTAGGCAAAAGCGGAATTTTCTGGCATACTGAGGAGCATGAAAGAAGAGCTTCAAATTACAAGCGAGCGTATCGATGATTTTGTGGTGCTCTTGAGGCTGATGCAGCAGATGGACCTGCCAGGCATCCTTTTCCGACTTGAGGCAGCGTATTGATGAGATAGGATAATCACAGAGATACGCTGCTCAAATCGATAACTTAACTATTATGTAAAACTATGCGTCCAATGTACTGGTGTCGCCGACAGGCTCACCCAGCTCCCGGGCGCGGACAACACGACGCATGATTTTGCCCGAGCGGGTCTTGGGCAGACTGGGCACAAACTCAAGCTCATCGGGCGTGGCAAGCGGGCCGACCAGCTTGCGCACATGCTGCTTTAGCTCTATCGCCAATTGGTCAGAAGGCTCAATGCCGTGTTTGAGGATGACGAACACTTTGACACGTTCACCTTTGATTTCATCTGGCTTACCAATAGCAGCGACCTCGGCCACCGAGGGATGGCTAACCAGACTCGACTCAATCTCCATCGAACCCAGGCGGTGACCACTGACTTTGATGACGTCGTCTACGCGACCCTGGACGCGGAAGTAGCCGTCTTTGTCTTTGGTAGCAGCATCCCCAGCGAAGTAGACATCCTCGATGGTATTCCAGTAGGTTTCATAACGGGCTGGATCGCCGAAAATGGTGCGCATCTGGGCAGGCCAGGGGTCATGGATGATCAGGAAGCCACCCTTGTCAGAACCGACAGATTTGCCGTTCTTGTCCACGACATCGGCCTCAATGGTCGGAAGCGGCCGAGTGGCACTACCTGGCTTGAGGGGCAGGATAACAGTAGGGCTAATCAAGATCATACCAGTTTCTGTCTGCCACCATGTGTCCATAATTGGCAACTCATTTCGCCCAATGTTCTTGCGATACCATATCCAGGCTTCAGGATTGATCGGTTCACCGACTGTACCGAGAATGCGTAAACTCGTGAGGTCGTGCCTGGCGGGCAGTGCCTCACCGAAACGCATCAGACTGCGAATAGCGGTTGGCGCTGTGTAGATGACCGTTACCTTGTACTTCTCGACAATGGCCCAAAATCTGTCAGCTTCGGGATACGTTGGAATGCCCTCAAAAAGAACACCGGTGGCGGCGTTCATCAGGGGGCCATAAATGGTATAGCTATGGCCGGTGACCCAACCAATATCAGCAGTACACCAGAACACATCGTTGGGTTTGATATCAAACACAAACTTGGTAGTGGCGTAGACACCCACGGAATAGCCGCCCTGGACATGGACAACACCCTTGGGTTTACCGGTGCTGCCACTTGTGTAAAGAATATAGAGCATATCCTCGCTATCAACCGGTTCGCAGGGTACAACAGTATCTTCGGGAACATCCTTCAGCAACTCATCCAGGTACATATCGCGGCCTTGGGTCATTGAGACTTCTTTGCCAGTGCGGCGGATAACGACAACCTTTTGAATCGTGGGTGTCTCAGCAACTGCTTCGTCCGCAATTTTCTTGAGTTCGATGACTTTGCCACCGCGCAGGCTACCATCGGCAGTGATGAGTACTTTCGCTTCGCAGTCGATGATGCGGTCGCGCAGGGAACTGGCGGCGAAACCACCGAAGACAACCATGTGTGGTGCGCCCAGGCGTGCGCAGGCTAAACAAGCTGCCACGAGTTCAGGAATAAGCGGCATGTAGACGGCTACGCGGTCGCCTTTCTTTACGCCCTGGTCTTGGAGAACCTTTGCCATACGGTTCGTCATGACATAGAGATCTTTGTAGGTGATGGTACGGGTTGAGCCATCATCACCTTCCCAGTGATAGGCGACTTTGTCGCGGACAGGGGTGTCCATGTACCTGTCCAGACAGTTATAGGCTGCGTTAAACTTACCATCCACAAACCACTTGAAGAAGGGCTTGTTCGTCCACTCAAAGGTTGTCTGCCACGGTTCAAACCAGTGCAGTTCCTTTGCCATGTCATCCCAGAACTCGAAGCGATTCGCCAATGACCACTTATGGAAATCTTCATAGTTGTCGAGGCCCTTGGACTTGATGTAGGCGGTGATGTTGGCGTTCTGAACGACTTCAGAGGATGGAGAGAAAACGCGGTCTTCAATCAGAATAGTGTCGGTGTCCTCAAAGCTGAGATTGGTGCGGTTGGTGCTCATTCGCAGTTCGTCTCCTTACTACGCTGTAAATATTACTTACTACTTAAGGAAAAGCCACCATTGTGTGGTGTAAAACACCATTCCTGTTAATTACTGCCGACTCCTTGTTAGATAGGGGCGCCTGACTTCAGCTACCTACTTTTTAGGAGTACGCTACATTATACTATATCACTAAATAATGTGTGAAGCATAGGGGGAAGCAGGCTCTTTTTTGAGAGACTCATCCATTTTTTATATGTTTGTTTATACAGGACAATTGTTCATCAACGGTACGAAACTGCATACAACAAATGAACGAGATCTCTAAAAGTTATTGGCTTAGCCTTTCTCGTAGCCCTTCCACTGAACAGCGGAAAGGCTATGTGCGTGCCTAGTGCAAGGCTCACCGTGGCCTCATTTTGAGGAACACAGTGAGCCGATACGAGCATAGGGTGCCAGTCAAATGCCTGCAAAATAAGAGGGTTGGCTGCAACCCCCTTATAGACTCCCGGTACCCACTACTGACTAGTGTTAAGAACCGACGCTTACGAGTTCAGTCCGCTGCTGAAGAGCAGGCGGAGGTGAACCAATGAACTCGACCTCATCGTGTTCAAACCAAATGGGTTCTACAACCATAGCCCCTTCCAGGGCAATCAGATAGAAACAAAAAGGCTCTTCTTGATCGACATCGATGGTATTGATTTTTCGAACCGTTCCTTTGAGCCCGCGGAAGGGTGTATAGCTCGTAATACGTACCCGGCTTCCTACCCAAAAATGACTGTTACCCATTAAGGTTGGCCTCCTTTCTCATTAGCTGGATGCTTAAGTTTGGGTATCAAGCCTGCTCATACTTCATTTGAAGCGCATCGCTTTCACCAAGTGAGCGAAGAGGATTTCTTCACACATATAGCTGCTTGTGGCAGCGAGAGCGCATATCCAGGAGAGATGATCCTTCATTAGCAAAAATAGTTGCTTGTCGTTTGGACAAGCAACTTACTTCACTCAAAAGCAGAATGTAGCACAGAGATATCACAATCGTGTCACAAAATGCTTGCCCGATATCACAAAACCATCACAATCCGTTGGTGTCCTGAGGACTATTGGACTTTGTGTGTTTCCAAATTTAGACAACGGCCTTAATTTACATCATCATGTTCATTTGAATATATATTGATGTTACATTTGTTGTCCAAAAGTGCTACATTTACCTGAATATATATAGAAATGTGTGAATAGATAGGATATACTAGGGGAGGTCATGGAACCGGAACATAAAAAGGTTGATGATGTTTGGTAATTGGTTTTGAGGGAGTGTGGCACAATGCATGGTTTGATTTTTGTTACATGGGAAAAGTATTTGACTGAGCGGTTCGGTAGTTCCTTCCTTCACGCTTATCGGGAGGCGATTGGTGAAACACCAGCTACTGCACCCCTTGTTAGTCGTGTTTATGATGATGCGGTCTTGTTGGCTGGGGTAGGTGCGGCCAGTCAATTAGCCCACTTTCCAGTTGATACGCTTTTGCGTGAGTATGGTCATTATTTTATGATCAATGGACTGACCAGTCATTTGTGTTCCTATCTGTTGACTCAGGTTCATAGCGGGTATGATTTGCTGTTGTTGATGCGTAAGGCTCATGCCCAGATGCGCCGTACTGACGGTTTAACGCCGCCTGTTTTCGGTTATGAAGCTCTTTCTACCTATGCAAACGGTCTGGTATTAATCTATAATAATCACCGCCAGCTCTGTCCAGTTCTCTATGGAGCTATTGAAGGGGCTGCCGAACGTTATGGAGAAAAGGTACAGATCATAGAACGGACATGTATGAAGCGGGGGTCGGCAGAGTGTCGCTTCGAGATCTATTTCTCGGCTGATCCCAATAGTGGTGCATTGTATATGGAGACGCCTGAACAGTCGGTTCGTCGTAAGATACGTCGGCAACTGGCAGATATGGTTTTATCAGCTCTACCAGATCAGAATGGGGTGACGCTTATGGACCTGCAAAAAATTATGTTGCACTGGCAGGTCAATCCGGCTCATTTGCGTCCAAGCGTGCTACTGGAAGCATTAAAGCATCTCCAGCATGCTGGTCTGGTTGCTAGCAGTGCTAACCAGCCTGGCGATGATCTAGCCCGACGTCGCTATTGGCGTGTTCCTACTACCGAGCAGACTAATATCTAATTCTATGGGAGTTCCTCGCGATAAAACACTTGCATATTTGTATCTATCTCGTGCATAATAGCATTGAGAGCGAAATATTTCCTGTGCAGGAATCACTGCCTTCAGACGCTAATTGCGCGAGATAGCCATGCAAGGAGCTTGGTATGCAATCCACAGACGAGACAACTCAGAATACTGGATCAATTGAACGTATCTCCCGTCCCTTTAATCGACGTGAGGCTGTCAATGAAAAAAGGCACAATCTTTTACAGCAAAAACAAACTGATACGCTGCCACAAGTGCAGGCTGAGACTCTTAACAACAGAATCGCCTGGCGACAGTTGATTCAACTTCGCGAAGAAAATAAACGTCTACGCTGGCTCTTAGCTGAGGTTGGCAGAGATGAGGGAAACATTGCAGGTCAGCTAAACCAAGATCAGGCACAGGAGGCTGAGCAATATCGCGAGCGTATAGGGGTATTAGAGGCAGAGCAGGAGCGTTTGCAGGAAGCATATCATCAGTTGGAGTATCGCTATCAGAGCCTGTACCACTCCTTCCAAAGTCAGGTCGAGGAAGAGGCCCAGCGTATGGTCGAAGATGCTGCCCGTACTGTCGACTTCGCGCCAATTGGTAAGACTGGCTCACTCAAAGATGCCTTGAAAACCGTCGAACTCCAGGTTCGACAGATTCAGGATAAACATACTGCTGAAGCACTCTATCTGATGAGGCAGGCACAACGCAAAGCCGCCAAAATGGAACAAGAACTCGCCAAGGAGCGAGAGCAAATTGCTCTTGAACGTCAAAACCTGCACACCCTTCAGGCTAGCTCACGCGAACAGGCAGAACTACGTAAACGTATCGTAGAGGATCGTCTACAGCTCCAATATACTCTGACGCTGACCCTCATGACTACCTTCTTCTTGCTGCTCCTACCTATAGCCCAACTTGCTATACTCTCATTTATCCATATTCCTCTTACACTCCAAATGGGTTTTGCGCTCTTCGCCCCTCTCCTTATCGGTATAGTTCTTGTCGCCATCTTCTCATATATTCGTTCCTCGGCACGCTTGATCACAGCCGGTGTTCCACAGAAAAAGGCCGTACAAAACAAAGATCAGGATAAAAAAGAAGAGAAAAAGAAGACCGCTTAAATCCAAAAAGCTGGTGGCTTACACTCACGTCAGAAGGTGCAAGCCACCAGCTTTTTGGATTAACTTTCTATCCCCGCAAGCTCAGTACTGTTCGTACAATCTTCCGATTGTTTGACGCCGCCTCGCCTTCCAGGTATGCCTCAAAGACCGTTTGCTGAATACCGGTATTCATGGTTGGATAGGCATGGATTGTATTCAGGATATCATTGATCGTTAAATTATTCTGCATTGCCAATGCCATCTCTCCCAGCATTTCACCGGCACGAGCTCCCACCATATGCGCTCCTACAAGCTCATCTTTCTTTCCTGCCAGTACGAGCTTGATAAAGCCCGTAGTCTCTCCCTCGGCCTGTGCTCGATCAATATCGGCCCACGGAAACTTGACAATACGTACCTTTTTATACTGTTTCTCCGCCTCATCTGGCGTCAAACCCACCCGCGCTGCTTCGGGATCGGTAAACGTACACCATGGCACCACACGATAATCAACCTTCTTTTTCCCAACGGGTACCAGCGCATTGCGTACTGCTACTCCTGCTTGATACGCGGCCACATGGGTAAAGAGGTAGCCCCCAATCACATCTCCAATCGCCAGCACATTCGAGGCCGACGTCTGCAAGGCATCATCCACCTTGATCGCTTTGTTATCGTACTTGATGCCAGCCGCCTCCAAATTTAATCCCTCTACGTTGGGCTGGCGTCCCAGTGCCAGTATGATCTCATCAGCTTCAAATGTCAGGGTCTGTTCACCTCGCTTCGCCGTTACCACTTTCTTAGTGCCATTGCGGCCTGCCTTTACAAAACGTGCTCCGGTCACAATCGTGATGCCTTCGGATCCCAGCACTTTCGCCACTGTCTCTGAAACTTCTGGCTCTTCCCTGGGAAGAATACGTTCTGGCCCTTGGATGATCGTCACCTTCGCGCCCAAACGCTCAAACGCCTGACCCAGTTCTACACCAATTGGGCCACCACCCACTATCACGAGAGAGGCTGGCAGATTCGTCAGATCAAACACATCTTCATTTGTCAGATACCCCATCTCCTCCAGTCCTTCCACCTTGGGCTTTATCGGGCGTGAACCGGTCGCCAACAATGTATTACGGCTCGTAAACGTCTCACCATTCAACACCAGTTCCGTAGGCGATTTAAATGATACCTGTCCAAATTTCACCGTTACGCCTTCGGTATATACCTTCTCTGCCTCTGCTACACGCCGAATCACCCCTTGAATATAGTCAGAAACCTTGCCCATATTTACTTGCAATTCGGCAGGGGTGAGTCCCAACTTCGCTGCCTCTTTTGCCTGCTGTACTACCCGTGCCACATGGATCAAACTTTTGCTAGGCACACATCCATAGTTTAAGCAGTCTCCCCCTAGACGTTCCTTGTCGACCAGCAAAACACTCGCCCCCAGAGCCATCGCTATGCGCGCCGCCGTCAGCCCGCCAGAACCACCGCCGATAATCGTCATATCATACTTTGCCATATTGTCCTCCTCGTGATTGCTCCTTTGATACTATTTTGATCAGGGATAGTTACGTATTGTATTGTAAGGTATCGCTGAGCTACTGGCAACTATACGAGGACTGCGTACTGATGGATTACGTGCAGGTGAGTAATCTGGTATGAAATCCTTTTCGTATCGTCACAAACAAACCACATAATAATGTGATAGTCTTACATGCTATAATTTGTGGAGAGACTTACAACAACCTGTTAAGGAGATAAGTTGTTATGACACAACAAGTTCATCCCTCGGTTGCCCTTAAACAACACACTATCTGGCAAGATGGACAACATCCCGAGCCATGCACTGTGGTTATTTTTGGTGCAACCGGCGATCTGGCTCAGCGCAAATTGTTACCAACGCTGGCTCACCTTTTTCACGATCACCCTTTACCACAAGGCTTTTCAATTGTCGCCTTTGCTCGTCGTCCTCTCACCAATCAACAATGGCGGACTATGGCTCTCGACTCCATTACTAAATATATGCCTGAAGACGACAAATTAGATGAGAAGGCACAAGAAGCTTTCGCGCAATGTATGTTCTACTGCCAGTCGGACTTCAATGATCGCGAAGGCTACGGCAAACTCTCCGATCTGCTTGATAAGCTTGATCAGGAGCGTGGCACACAGGGAAACCGCATCTTTTACCTCGCGACCCCGCCAACCTCCGATTCAGAGATCATCTATCAACTCGGTGGCTCTGGTCTGGCTCGCCCCTCTCAGGCGAATGGTGTCGAGGAATCCTGGACGCGCCTCATCATCGAAAAACCCTTTGGACGTGACCTTGCCTCAGCCCAAAAACTCAATCGTGAAATCTCCCGCGTCTTTCGTGAAAATCAGATCTACCGTATTGACCACTATATGGGCAAAGAAACTGTGCAAAACTTGTTAGCCTTCCGTTTTGCCAACGGTATCTTTGAACCCCTCTGGAACCAGAAATATATCGATCATGTACAGATACTTGTGGCTGAAAGTCTCGGCATTGGCTCCCGCGCCGAGTATTACGAAGAGTCCGGTGCTCTACGTGACATGGTGCAAAATCACATCATGCAGATCCTCTGTCTGACGGCTATGGAAGCTCCTGTGGCTTTCGATGCCGATGCCATTCGTGACGAAAAGGTCAAGGTTCTACGTGCCATTCGTCCCTTCACCCAGGAAGATGTGGAAAAGAACGTTGTGCGTGGTCAATATATCGCAGGTGTGGTCGGCACTCAACAACAAGAGGGCTACAAAGAAGAAAAAGGTGTCGCTCCCAATTCCGCCACCGAAACCTATGTTGCTCTTAAACTCTTCATCGAAAACTGGCGGTGGGCCGATGTCCCTTTCTATATCCGCACTGGTAAAACCCTGCCCTCACGTAGTACTGAAGCTACCATCCAGTTCAAACGTGTGCCGCACATGCTCTACAAACCCAATGAAACGAAAGGACTTGTACCTAATCGTCTTACTATCCGTATTCAGCCCGATGAAGGGATATCCCTCAAGTTCGCTGCCAAAGTACCAGGTGCTGCCCGTCATCTCAGCGACGTTGACATGAATTTCAGCTATCAGACGGCCTTTGGCATCGAAGTACCCGATGCCTATGAACGCCTGCTTGCCGATTGTATGGTTGGAGATCAGACTCTTTTCATCCGCCGCGACGAGGTTGAAGCCTCCTGGCGCATTATCGACGGCATCACCAATGCCTGGAAAACCATATCCCCCGATACTGTCTACCCTTACAAGGCCGCTACCTGGGGGCCACCTGAAGCCGACGAACTCATCCAGCGTGATGGTCGCCAGTGGGACAATCCGTCAGTCACCCCCGGCTGAAGCACGGGGGCTTGTGTCTCAGCTCCACCGCAGTTCCGCATATCTTTGCAGACGTGCGGCTTTGGCTTCGTGGCTTGACACATCAGGGCTGACTGACAAACAGCCCGTGCTCACCCAGTCTTGCCGGATGAGCAACGTTCGCATCGTGATATTCCTGGCACCCACCAGGTCGGCATGGAGCGTATACTGGCAGTTCTGACAGACAAACAACAGACCTTTGCGAGGGCGGTTTTCATCACAAGTATGTCCACATCTGGGGCAAGCCTTGCTCGTGTAGTGGGCATCCACCTTGACGGCCATCGACCCATACGAAAGGGCTTTGTAGGCGATCATGGATTGCAGTTCGGCAAACGACCACTTAGAGTAGGCCGCATTGGCTTTGCGCTGTTTCGATGAAGCCTTCTTACCTTTCTTGCGGATCAAACGCTCGCGGATATCGGTCAGATTTTCCAATCCGATAAGACTATGTGGGTGTCGAGTCACGATGCGTTTGGAGACCACATGATTGGCGTCTTGCTTCAACCGTCTCTCTCGTCCGCTGATCGCCACCAGGCGACGGGTCGCGGCGCGAGTGCCTTTTTTCTGAAGACGCTTTCTCCGTCTCGCGTAATGGTTGGCTTGAGGAACAATGGATTTGCCAGAATGGAAGGATGGCTCTCCACGTGTGGTGCTGCTGACAGCCAGGTAGCGAATGCCGACATCCACACCAGCTATCCCTGTCTGGGTGAGAGGTGCGGGATCGGCTCTCTCAATTTCCAAAGAAACCAACAGGTAGAACTGCTTACGGGGCTTGTCATACCACAGTTTGGCAGCCCCGATGGACGCTCCTTCGCCGATGAGGGCCACGTGCTTGTTATAGCCCGTATAGGGAACCACCACGCGTCCATCAAGAGCAAGGATGCTCACTCGTTGTTCTGTTTTGAAACTGTAGTCTCGCTGGTAGTTGTAGGTCAGGGTGGGAGAAACATACTTGGGAGGTTTGTCCAATCCCTTGTACCGCTTCTTGGTCAAGCCAGCTTGGCGTGCAAGAGCGTTCTGCTTCACCTTCGTCCACAACCCTTTGTAGGTCGCACCCACCTGACGAGGAACGTTACAGGCCATCTGTGCTGGCAAACCAAACTTCAAGCGGATGTCATCGTAGCAGCCTTTCTGCAAGGCACGTCCACTGCTTGTTTTGCCATGCTCAAAGGCGTATTGGCTCACAGAGTTCAAGGCATCGCGATATGCCAGTTGCGTTTGGCGCAATGCCTTGAATTGTTCGGGCGTGGTCTTCAGTTTGAGCTTGGCTGTGAGCATCTGTTTCATCGAACAAGTCTACCAGATATTCACGCATTCTGTCAAGAGACAGATGCGTGAGCGGATTTGTTGAAAGGTAGTTGTATGAGAGAAGAAACAGCCGTAGCGGGTACCCACTACGGCTGTTTCTTCTCTCAGGTAATCACGTTTCTATCTTGCTCTCCTAATCAAAAGTGATATACTAATCTGGACAATATCAACAGGAGGTCTATTCTTATGAGTACAACAAACTTACTCCCTGGCATCACTCAACATACTCTCAAAACTCCAAGACTGACGGTAGCTCATCTTGAGGCAGGAAGCGGTGATACTCCCATCGTTCTCATACACGGCAATTGTGCATCGTCTCTCTTCTTTCAGGACTTCATGCTTGCTTTAGCTGCAACCCATAAATATAGTGTCTATGCTCCCGATATGCGCGGCTTTGGTGATACCGACACATTACCCGTAGACGCCACCCGTGGCTTGAGCGACTTTGCCGACGATCTGGACTCGTTTGCCAAAGCTCTCAACCTGACGGCTTTGCACCTGCTCGGCTGGTCATTAGGGGCAAATGTGGCCATGCAATACGCTATCGATTATCCTGGCACCTTGCGCTCTTTGACCTTGGAGTCACCCAGTTCACCTTTTGGCTTTGGCGGATCAAAAGGTGCCGACGGGAGCTTGGTCTGGCCTGATGCCGCAGGCAGTGGTGGCGGCACGGCTAATCCAGAGTTTGTCAAACGCATCGCAGAGGGTGATCGCGGCAGCGAACAGTTCTCACCGCGTACCGTCATGAATACCTTCTATTTCAAACCTCCTTTCCGGGCCGTACCTGACCGCGAAGAAATATATGTTACATCCCTGCTCTCAACCAAAGTAGGCCCAGGCAATTATCCTGGCGACCTTACTCCATCCGCGAACTGGCCCAACGTTGCTCCAGGACAGCAAGGACAAAACAATGCCCTTTCGCCCAAATACATGAATCAAGCCAATTTTGCTAAGATACATCCCCAACTGCCTGTGTTGTGGATCCACGGCGCAGATGACCTGATTGTCTCCGATACCTCTCTCTTCGATTTTGGCTTCTTAGGTCAACTAGGAGCCGTCCCTGGCTGGCCCGGTGCAGAAGTCTATCCACCTCAACCCATGAAATTGCAAATTCGCGCCGTCCTCGACGCCTATAAAGCAAATGGTGGACAGTACCGCGAAGTCATGCTTGCTGATTGCGGACATTCACCGCATATCGAGAAGTTGGAGACAGTATGCGAGCTTGTTCACGAGCATGTTCTGCAAAATAGCTAAGAGTTGCTCTTGTAAGGCGGCAACCTTATCCGCCCAGTATACGCGCTGTACATGGTACACGAAGAGGAGGAATGCATGACACACGTTCCAAATCCGCCAGGGCCGCGGGATACCGACCATACGGAAGGGCCACTGGAAGGGCTACGCGTCCTCGAGTTGGGGAGCCTCATCGCCGGACCTTTCGCCACGAGGCTCATGGCTGAGTTCGGGGCAGAGGTCATTAAGGTCGAGACCCCAGGCGCAGGCGATCCGCTACGGACGTGGCGTTACGTTGATAGCCAAACGGGCACGTCGCTCTGGTGGGCCCTCCAGTCCCGCAACAAGAAGCTGATCACGCTCAATCTGAGGCACGCGGAAGGTCTCGCTCTGGTTAAGCGTCTGGCTGCCGAGTGCGACATCCTCGTCGAGAATTTTCGGCCTGGTACGCTTGAGAAGCTTGGCCTGGGGCCGGAGGTTCTCCACGAACTGAACCCTGGGCTCATTGTGGTCCGCGTCTCGGGCTTCGGCCAGACCGGTCCTTCCCGTGATCAGCCTGGTTTTGGCAGCGTGGGTGAGGCCATAGGAGGTATCCGCTATATCACGGGGGAACCCGACCAAACCCCAGTGCGCCCCAATATCAGCCTGGGCGATTCCCTGGCAGCCCTCTACGCAGTGATCGGGGCGCTCATGGCACTGCGGGCCCGTGACCGGCGGGGAAAGGGTCAGGTGGTCGACGTGGCCCTCTCCGAGGCGGTGTTCAGCCTCCTGGAATCGACACTTCCCGAGTATGACGTCGCCGGAATCATCCGTGAGCGTGCTGGCACCTCCCTGCCCGGGATCGCTCCTAGTAACACCTACCGCTCCAGCGATGGTTCCTACATTGTGATCGGTGGCAACAGTGATGCCGTCTTCAAGCGCCTCATGCGGGTGATCGGTCTGCCGGAGTTAGCCGAGAATCCACGCTACCGTACCAACAAAGAACGTGCCGAGCATGCCGCAGAACTCGATGCTCTGATCGGGGGCTGGACTCAGCAATACCCCCTTCGCGAGATCGTGCGCCGTCTTGAGGAGGTACAGATTCCAGCGGGCCCCATCTACTCGATTGCGAATATTGCGCATGATGAGCAGTACCGGTCGCGAGAGATGATCCTCCCAGCGCAGATCGAGGGGATCGGGACCGTGGCTATGCCCGGTCTTGTGCCGAAACTCTCTCAGACGCCAGGAGAGATCGAGTGGTACGGGGGCACGCTTGGCACGCACAACGAGGAAGTCTACTGTGGGCTACTCGGCCTTTCGCCTGAAGAGATGGAGCGGCTTGCTAAGCAAGGAATCATCTAATGCACTATTGGCACCTACAGCTACACGCAGCTGCGCCGATGACATATCATCGGCGCGGCTGCGTGTACTCTCTGACCCGTGTAACGCTATACTTAACTATTCTTCAGGGTGTTGTCTACATTCTGCTCAAGCTGGCCGCCCTTCTCTTCAACCTTGCCACCCAGCTCACGGGCTCTACCCTTAGCTTCCATAGACTTATTTCCCGTGACTTGGCCTACCTTCTTTTGCACTTTGCCAGCAGTTTTATCCATCTTGCCCTTCAGCGTATCTTCCTGGCCCTGAGTGCCCAGGTCTTTGTCTGTCGTGTAATCGCTATTCATATGATCTTTCTCCTCTTCGAGTGTTATACTAACAAGGCTAAACCTTTGGAGTGTATCCCTCTTCAGAAGGACACACAGGCTTCTTCTATGAACACTCTTGCTGCTGGTGAAGCGTATACACAGCAGTGACTATTTTTAATGAAATCTAATCAAGCATCCATCTTTCTAAGCAAAGGAAAGGAGAGTTTCTATGTCAGACTACCTCGCACTCTATGACTATCGCTGCCGGGTTGCCGCAATGTACCGCGCACGAGCGCAAGGTTTGCTGAACGGGGTAGAGCTGCCTGCTGTTTGGCAACAATTTCGCCAGGCACGCGAGCAACTCTTTGCCACCCATCCTCAATCTGCTCTCGACGCCGAACACCAATCTGTCTCCCTATCTTTCTACTGGCTAGATATCTATGGTGGTGGTCTCTTCTTGCCTTTCCGTGATACTACCTGCCCGGCAGAAAGCTATGGCGGTGGTCGCTATCTCTTCGATACTATCAAGGGTAGCGATTTCTTGCCCGTCCCTGGTGAACAGCACTGGATGCGCATCATACTCGATTTCAACTACGCTTACAACCCCTCGTGTGCCTACAACTCCCGTTGGACGTGTCCCCTGGCCCCTCTCGAAAACCGTCTCAATATACCCATCCGTGCTGGCGAACTGAAATACACCTCTTCGTTGTAAGGTAAGATACTAATAGCTGAGTCGTGGAGCCTGATGCAGGTAGTGGTCATCATTCACTTGCTTCAGCATAAAATCAGCCACGTCAGCACGGGCAATCTTTGAATTTATACCTACGTGTAGCGGAATACCGACTTTATATGTTCCCCTCTTTGGCCCATTGCTCAGTTGGGCAGGACGCACAATGATCCAATCCAGATCGCTCTCATGAAGTGCCGAGTTGGTTTTTTATGTTCCATTTTTCCTACTGTCGCTTTGTAGTGTTATGTACAGTGAGCTTCTTCGATATATTCAGCAGGGAGAGAAAAGTGCTGGAATCACTCATGCTCGGCACTTCTTGCCCGAGCGTTTTTTCTCTGAGGAGCCTTTTTCGGATGGAGGTGGTGAGATTCCCTGCCTCGGTCTTTGTTTCTGTCCCCTTACGTCGATCTTCTCTCTGCCGCAAGGGCTTCCGCAGAAGTCTAGCAGGTTCCCTATAGAGGAGGCGGAGAGGTGAACACGAAACGTCTCGATGAACACGACAAACAGCTCGTAGCCAATACGCACACACTCCAATGTGTCCTTCGGGCTATCTGGCTCGAACTGGGCAGAAGCGGTACGCTCAGTGAAGAGACGGTCCTCTTCTTCCAAAGCATCTTAGCCCAGATGAGAACGCAGTTGGATATGCTGCAAAGGGAAGTCGAGGCGACCGCGGGCTTCTCCCGTGAACCTACCTGCCTCAATCTGATAGCGCACTTGACCCTTCAAGAGAAACGAGATGTGCTACAAGCACTCTATGAGCAATTTTGTGAGCAAGGGGAGGAATGAGACTCATTTTGAAAGTTAGGTAACTCCTTCCACCATCTTGCGTCAAACCTCTGAGTATGGTACCCTGAGCATATGCATATTACTATATACTAGACATAACTAATACACAGGTGAATGAATACATATGCCAATAGTCAATGTAATCCAGATAGCTAAATCTTTTGGGGCGGAACGCATCTTTGACAACGTCAGCTTTCAAATTCATGAAAATGATCGTATTGGCCTGATTGGTCCCAATGGTGCGGGTAAATCGACTTTATTAAACATCCTTGCAGGGTATGAAGAACCAGACGAGGGGACTGTTGCCGTTGCACGCAACATCCGCATTGGTTATCTTACGCAGGCAACCGATTTTCATCCACAGAATACTTTACGAGATGAAATGCTCACCGTCTTTGCTGAAGTACGTGGGTGGGAACAGGAGCTTAGCGAACTGGCCCAGGAACTGGCTACGGCAGCGGGAACAGCAAATCCGGCTCTGCATGAGCAGTTGTTGCAACGCTATGCTGAACTTCAGCACCGTCTTGAACATGCGGACGGCTATACCTATGAGAACCGTGTCGAGCAAGTTCTTGATGGTCTAGGCTTCACTTCCGAGCAGCAGAACTCACCGATTATGCAATTGAGTGGCGGTCAGCAGACCCGCGCCGCTCTGGGCAAGCTGCTCTTGCAAGAACCTGATCTGCTCTTGATGGATGAGCCAACGAACCATCTTGATCTGGCTGCGCTGGAATGGTTAGAGACCTACCTGACGAACTGGAAGGGAGCTATGGTCGTAGTCGCCCATGACCGCTACTTCCTTGATAAGATCGTCTCGCGCACTATCGAGATGGCCTTTGGACGCATTGAAGAATATCCCGGCAACTACACTCGATACCTGCACCTGCGTGAAGAGCGCATGGAGCGTCGTCTACGGGAATACGAAGCACAACAGGCCCATATAGCTCATACAGAGGAGTTTATTCGTCGCTATAAAGCAGGTCAACGCAGCCGCGAGGCACGCGGTCGCCAGAAACTGTTGGATCGCCTGGAACGGGTCGAGCGTCCCCAGGACTTCCAGGCGATGCACTTTGAGTTTAGTCCTATCGTTGATAGCGGTCTCGTCGTGATCTCAACACAGAAACTTATTGTGGGCTATCGCAACCCTACGAAAGAGCATACCGAACTGGTGCGCGTTGCCGACTTGGAGCTACTGCGGGGAGAGCGTGTTGGCCTGCTTGGCCCCAATGGTTCAGGCAAAACGACATTGTTGCGCACTATTATCGGTGAACTCCCTCCGCTCAGTGGTCAGGTGCAGCTTGGGCACAATGTACGTGTGGGCTACTATTCACAGACCCATGCTAGTCTCAATGCCGAACGCAGCATTATTGACGAAATTCGCCAGGTGAGCGTCCTGAGCGAAGAAGGGGCGCGTACATTTCTCGGTCGTTTTCTCTTCTCCGGTGACGATGTCTTCAAAGCCATTGGCACTCTCAGTGGTGGCGAACGCAGCCGCGTTGCTCTGGCGAAGCTCACTCTGCAAGGCTCCAATCTACTCATCTTAGACGAGCCAACGAACCATCTTGACCTGCAATCCCGCCAGTTCCTAGAAGAAGTGCTTGGCGAGTTTGAAGGCACCTTGCTCTTTGTCTCACATGACCGTTACTTCATTGATAGCCTCGCTACCAACGTCTGGGTCATCGAGGATGGTATCCTTATTCCCTATATAGGCAACTACACCGAATACCGCACTCACAAACGTCCCATCGTTCTTGATATTCCTGCTCGCCCTACCAATAGTGACGAGGTACAGGTGACTTTGCCCAAGCCTGCTCCCGTTTCTGCCAGGTCCAGCAGTAAAAAAGCGAGTAAAATCAAAGAGCGCACTGTTGAAGACCTCGAACAAGATATCGAAAAAGCCGAAGCGCAGGTCAAAGCTGTTGAAGCTGCTCTCTCCGAAGCTGCCCTCAATGCCGATGCAGCCCGGCTGACCCAACTTACTACCGACTATGAACAAAGCAAAGCCCGTGTCGATGAATTGTTAGAAGAATGGGAGCGTCTGGCCGAAGCCGAGACTTAGCGGTACGGACGTGATTGCTCGCGTCCAAGGGGCGGCCGGGTGAGGCTGTCGTTCGGCCCCCCACTCCCCCTTGGACGTGAGCAATCACGTCCCTACTTTTTTTGCACTCTCTTCACTATCAGACCTGCAATCAACCCGATCAGTGCCAGTAGGAATGGAACTGTCGCTGCTATCGCCAGCCATAATCCCAGGAACAGCACCGGAATTAACGTTGGAGGATTAGCCTTCACCATGAGTGTCAGGCGTCCCTGACCAAGCACATACACTGCTCCCAGAATGGCAGCCGTCAATACACTCATGAACAGTGTCAGAAAGAACCGTCCAAAGCCATGCACAAAAGAGCCACGAGCAGCATTCACACATAAGAGTGCCAAGCCTGTACTTTGTAGGCCAAAGGCGATAGCCACCGGTAGGTGGGGCTGGAGGATAAGCGGGGCTGAACCTGCTGCTCCCAAAATCAAGCCCACGAACGCGATACCCAATCCAATGAAGAAAGAAGCTGGTCCTCCTCGTTTTTGCGTTGGTGCTGCTTTCCGGCTATCTTCTCGCTGTTGTGTTATGGCCAGTTGGCCCGTAATACTTGTTTTAATGGCATGTGTTTCAGGGTTGTTTGGATTAAGCTCTAGCGAGCGTTCGACTGCTTGTATGGCTGACTGGTATTGGCCGGTATTTGTCAGTACTGCTGCACGCATGCTCCATGCTAATGCATTGTTGGGCTCGATCTGAAGTACCTGGTCAATAGCAAGCTGAGCCTCTGAAAACCGGCCCACGCTTCCCAAGAGTTGTCCTTTAAGAATGAGTGCTGAAGTATTTGTGGGGGAGATTTGCAAGACTTTTTCCGCCAGATTGAAGGCTTCACCAGGGTTATGCATTTGCACTAGGTGGCGTGCCTGGCGCAAAAGCATCTCGCATTGTTGCTCGTTGACCGAAAGTGCGAGTTGGCCTGAAGTGGTAGGTGACATCTGCGCGGTTGCAGTAACAGAGGGTGCTTGCTGAGCTATTGATGAATCAGTGGTGGCAGAAAATACTTGTCCGGCTGATGGCAATGGCTTACTTTGGGCAGAAGATGGCGGAGTGTTTCTTTGTGGTGGTAATGGGCCGCTTGGCTGTGAAGTGTTCAGTGATGGCATTTCACCAACTAACACTACCGCATTATGTGCTTGCCCAAATAATTGTGGACGCTGCTGTTCGCCTACTGTCTTAAAGAGGTAGACCTGCAAACGTTGTAATGTGATCTGGTGTGTGTTGGGGTCGCTGGCTGGTCCACATAAACCGACGATGGTATGATAGGCGAAGACGCCCAGTTTTTTTTCTCCTATCTCAGGGGCAAACTCGTTGCCTCGGCAGGAACCTAAGAGTATGCGCCCACTGGTTTGCTGCACGGCTGAAAGCACGCTTGGTCCGAAAAGTGGCTTCATATCATAAGGAGACGAACGGGACATGCTCCATCCACGGCCAGTTTGAAAGCAATCTAGTAGAAACACTATGGTAGAGGCCCGGCTTTGTCCCATTGCCTGTTGCGCCAACGATGGGAAATGCAGGCCCGTCGTTGGCTGCTGATAGTAGGTATTGGCAAACGCTAAACATCCTTCACCGCTGCGTTCATCCAAGAATGTATGCCCGGCAAAATAGACAAAAACCAGATCATCTGGTTGCGCCATGTGTACACACATTTGCTTGATCATCGACTCGACCAGTTCACGCGTGGCGTGTGTACCTTGGACCATTTGTACATCTGAAGGGGTCCAATTACCACCTTTGGCGTTGACCAGCCACTGTGCAAGTGCTCGTGCATCGGTCTCGGCGTATTGCAATGGCTGGAAGGCAGTGTCCTGATAAGAATTGATCCCCACAATAATACCCAGGCGTCTGCCCATATCCTCGCTCCTTAATTGTCTAACGCACTAGTAAATAATGTGCTATTGTACGACACACAAGAGCTGTTACGCTAAAAATAGCCAGCTATAGGTACTTTTGGACAGGCACGCTCCATGAATGATATACTCACACAAAGCCTTTTATCCGGAGTGAAAAATATATGCCACGCATTCTTGGTATCACCGGTAACATTGCCTCTGGGAAAACTGCTGTTGGGCGCATACTGCTTGAACTGGGAGCTGAACGCTACATTGATGCTGATGCAGTGGTACACAAGCTTTACCAAAGTGGTCAACCCATTGCTATACAGCTAGCTAAAGTTTTTGGTTCAAGTGTTATAGCTTCCGATGGCAGTGTTGATCGGAAAGCTTTAGGCTCCATCGTCTTTCAGGACGCTGAAGCCATGCGTCGTTTGGAGGCCATCGTTCACCCAGCGGTCGGCGTTGCACTTATCAGCGAGTTGGCTCAAGTTGGCCCTAGTGGCATTGCTGTGATTGACGCTGTGAAATTGTTGGAGAGCGACTCTGGTAAATTCTGCCAGAGCAAATGGTTGGTCATTTGCTCTGAAGAGCAGGAACTTGCACGCTTGATCACTCGTAATGCCTTGAGTGAAGAAGAGGCGTGGGCGCGTATTCATGCTCAACCTCCTATCGCCCCAAAACTTGCACTGGTCGATGAAGTGATTGATAATAGCGGCTCTTTAGAGGAAACACGGCGACAGGTTCAGGCAGCCTTTGAACGTTTTTGCCAGCGTTTTCCCGCTTAATTCGTCTATTTCTATTGACAGCCTCTAGACTGATAGGTATAATCAGCTTATCAAATTCCCGCGAGAGCAGGAACGAAGGCACGTGAGTGCCTAATAGTTATTGAGATTTGCGAAGAATTCGACGTATTACCGTAAGAGGGATGTACAAGTTCGTAGTGAATTGCACTCATCAAGTTGAGTTGGACCCTCGAAAAGATTCATAGTTTTTGTATTTGGTATTACTGAAGGAGGCTAGCTACATATGCGGAGAAGTTTGTCACGTATCTTTTCGCTAACCTTGAGTATCCCGCTCTTGTTAGCAATTCTTGTCGCTTGTGGTTCAGGTACTACTGGTAGCAACCCTGGTACTGCTACTACAGGCTCTACGATTATCAAGATTGCCACTGATTTTCCTACGTCAGGTAAAGACACGAGTAATGGAAAACCGGCTGAGAATGGCGCACACTTGGCCGTTGATGAGGCAAACAAGAATCACACCATTCCTGGCTATACTATCGAGTTTGTCCCTAAAGATGACGTAGGTCCGAGTGGTTCTCATGATCCCAGTGTTGGTGCGCAGAATGTTCGGGCATTAATTGGTGATGCTCTGGTGGCTGGTATCATTGGACCCTTTAATAGTAGTGTAGCAAAGGCTGAAATGCCCATCACAAACAGAGCTCCGATTGTTCAAATTAGCCCTGCTAACACAAACACCTGTCTCACACAGAGAGGAGCTAACGTAGATTGTACTGGTGCAAATGATTTTGTGCCTACCCTGCGTCCTACTGGAAAGGTCACGTACTTTCGTGTTGCAGGTACCGACAGCCATCAGGGGCCGGCTGGTGCTGACTACCTCTTCAAGACCCTCCACTACAAGAGCGTCTACGTCATCGATGATGCTGAAACGTATGGCATCGGTATTGCCGATAGCTTCAGCAACGAATGGAAAGCTCTTGGTGGCACTTACCTGGGACGCAGTAGCGAGCCAAGTACCACTACCTCCTACGTGTCTTTGCTTACCCAGATCGCTTCCAAGCATCCTGAGGTGATCTACTTCGCAGGTGTAGACTCCACCGGTGGAATATTGGTTCGTCAGCAGATGCGGCAGGTGCCTGCTCTGGCAAATCTTCCCTTTGCTGGTGGTGATGGCATCGTTACGCCTGATTTTGCCTCGACCATAGGTCTGTCGGGTGGTCCAGTCTATGGTACTATTGCTGTCAAGGATACTGTGCAGAATCCTGCCACAGCAAGCTTCAAGGCAAAGTACCTGGCTATCTATTCCACCATCAACGTGTACAGTGCCGCTGCCTATGACTGTGCCAATATTCTGATCCAGGCAATCAAGACAGCACTTGCCAACGGTGCTCATACACCAAAGGACTCTGGTGATGCTGCTGATGCTAAGAATTTCCGTCAGGCTGTCATCAATGCTGTCCAGGGTATCTCCTATGATGGAGTCACAGGTCACCAATCCTTTGATCAGAATGGTGATACCAATAACAAAGTCTTCACGATCTACAAGCTTGACACGCTGAATAACAAGCCCGACTGGAAGTTCCTCACGGCAGTGACAGTTTGATCACTGCCTGTAGCATGGTGTTTTTCACACCTACGTTTTGAATTAGATAGTTGTACTATCTAATTCAAAACGTAGGTGGGGGAGTAGTTAGCAGATAGATGACCTGTAAAACCACTCCCTCACTTGCTATTTGATCTTTTTATGTTGTATATACTTTAGTATACTTCCGAGAAAGGAGGCAATGCCGTACGCTATGACACTGCTCTTACAAGAACTGGTCGTCGGACTGACTACAGGGGCAATTTACGCACTCATTGCCTTGGGGTATACCATGGTTTATGGTATCATCGAGCTAATTAATTTTGCCCACGGCGACATCTTCATGATTGGTACACTCGTTTCCATCTCTATTTTAGGACTATTTGGCATTACCAGTACATCATCTCCTACAGGATTGGCCTTAGTTGGCCTCTTGATTATTGCCTGCCTCGGTTCTATGCTTGTCTGTGCTGTGCTAGGCGTGGTGATTGAACGTGTCGCGTATCGTCCGTTAAGAAATTCGCCGCGTCTTGCTCCTCTCATCTCTGCTATTGGGGTCTCGTTGATCCTGGAGGATCTTGGGAAACTCTGGAAGGGTATTACGTACGTCTCGTTCCCACAAATTTTTCCCAGGATTAATTATTCTCTAGGCTCTGTCAATATTAGCAGTGTGAATATACTCGTGATTGTGGTTTCACTGCTATTGATGGTCTCCCTCCAGTGGATGGTCACGAGTACACGCATCGGACGTGCTATGCGGGCTGTGGCCCAGGACCGTGAAGCGGCTGCATTGATGGGCGTCAATGTTGACCGTATCATTGCGATCACTTTCTTCATTGGTGCTGGACTGGCAGGAGCCGCTGGTTTTATCTACGGCTTAGAATTTGGCAGTACCATTTTCTATATCGGCTTTCAGCTTGGCTTGGTTGCCTTTACGGCAGCGGTACTTGGAGGTATTGGTAATCTGGTTGGTGCTATGCTTGGGGGAGTGCTCATCGGTGTGATCGAGGCACTTTCCTCTCTCATCCCAGACTCTAATGTCACTGGTTTTGGTCTCCCCCATGGAGGAGATGCATGGCACGAAGCCATTATCTTTGCCATCCTCATCCTGAGAAAGTGTAAAGAGCATGAGCATATTACCATATTGTGAACAAACATCTCTATTGGAAACGAGGTGATGCAGCTATGTCGACATCGATAAGCTCCCGTCTATTTCGCCCTGCACTCGATACTCGTAGGTTGCTCATTAAATGGGTTGTGGCCTTACTTGTACCTGTGGTTGTGTTTACTCTTTGGGGAGGTGAGGCTATCATCAACGCGGTGCTTGCCCCTGGTAGCGCGAGCGCTGATGTGCCAACCGATCCCATATCGCTTGTTGAAGCCGCTCTATTTATTATTGTCTTCTATGCTACAGTAACTGTGCTTGCTGGCTATCTTGTAGCTGCCGATAGCGGTCGCCGTAGTATGCTTGGGATATGGGTCGATGTACTCATTTTTGCCCTGGTACCTCTCGTTCTCGTCATCATCTTTGGCCTCATTATTGGCCTTGCGCTATGCGCTATTGTCTGGCCCTCCTACTTCTACATACGCAATCGTATACTTAAGGCACGCCGTGCTGCCTCTGTTCCTCCATTGGAGGATGTGAAGGTTCTCGATGCTGAGCAGAGGGCTACATTAATAAGCCGCGCTACCGCGAGTGGCTTCTGGTTTGCGACTGCGTTTGCGCTTGTTTGGTTGATTACCGATCTGATCTTTTATTTCTCTGGCTCATTGCCTTCACAGCTCTTGATCTGGGTGGCTATCCGTACCCTTATTTTCCCTATCGCTGGCTATTTTTTGGGACGATTGGGGGGAAGAGTTGCTGTACGTCGTAGCCTTGCTCCTAAAAGTAACGGCAATGGTGGAAATGGTAGCAATGGCGACGCTGCTAGTAAGCGTCGTCGGCTATCGCTTCTTTCTACTAGTCGTGCGAGTGAAGAGGCTCGAGATTTGGTGCCTAATGATCTACCTCTACGCAGCACTGGAGCTCAGCGTTTCTACCTGATACTGCTGGTTGCTTTCGTGCTGTTTTACCCTATACTTGATCCGTTCTTGTTTGGCTCTGGTACTGATGGTCGCTTAGCCGGGTATGGTGATGCAGGATATTATGTTATTCTGGCACTTGGCCTCAACATTGTCGTTGGTTTTGCAGGGCTATTGGACCTTGGCTACGTAGCCTTCTTTGCCATAGGATCATATGCATGGGGTATGTTCGGTTCAACGCAATTTTCTTTGTTGACAAATATTCCTGTAAATCCTCAAATTTGGTCCTGGTTCTTCTGGCCGATGTTGCTTGGAGCAGCTCTCATAGCAGCATTTTGGGGAGTAGTACTTGGCGCTCCAACACTGCGCTTACGTGGAGACTACCTGGCAATTGTGACGCTTGGCTTTGGTGAGATCGTCCCAATTGTTTTCTTGGAACTGGATAAATACACCAATGGAACTAATGGGATTGTTGGCGTCTATTCGCCTGCCTTTCCTGGTGCGGATTGGTCTACTTCGATTCCGTACTACTATCTAATCCTGGCACTGATCGTGCTTGTTATCTTTGCAAATGTCCGCTTACGAGACTCGCGTTTAGGCCGTGCCTGGGTCGCTATCCGTGAAGATGAAATTGCTGCGGCGTCTTCAGGTGTTAATCTCGTTAATACCAAATTGTTTGCCTTTGGTGCTGGCGCGTTTTTCTCAGGTGTTGCAGGGGCTTATCATGCGGCCAAGCTTGGATCAGTTTCACCTGATAACTTTAGTTTCGGTGACTCCGTCATTTTCCTCGCTATGGTGGTCATTGGAGGGATTGGTAGTATTCCCGG
>WNGR01000359.1_pt1 | contig 49226 bp, 39 predicted proteins | sample 5407581 | NCBI WGS metagenome assembly WNGR01 (sample SAMN13153383, study PRJNA577476) | soil metagenome | isolation source: 80 cm soil or saprolite under Garry oak tree replicate 2 | place: USA:California | collected 2016-06-15 | reverse complement strand
CGCGTCTCATACACGTGGTCAAAAGAGATTGACAATATGAACATGTGGTGGCCTCTGGACGACCGCTACAATCGGGCTCCCGGCAACAGCCAGGCGCCAGATGTCCCGCAGAACTTTGTCGGTTCCTTCACCTACCAACTGCCGTTCGGTAAAGGCCGGCTCTGGATGGGATCGGCAAACACTGCGGCGCAGATTCTGCTGGGAGGATGGCAAGTCAGCTCGATTACACTCCTTCAGGCCGGTCAGCCATTGCGGATCAAGACGTCGACCGATGTACTCGGGAGCGGCGTTACCAACAGTGCCGACGTGACTTGCTCTTCCGTAAGGACCTTCAAATCACTCACGCAGTGGTTCGATACGAGCTGCTTTGCGACTCCGAAGCTATATACCCTGGGCAATGCGAAGCAGGGCATTGTTCGCAGCCCTGGTTTTTATAACTCTGACTTCTCTTTATCCAAGTCCGTTGAACTGCGCGAGGGGATGCGGATAAGCGTTCAGGCAGATGCCTTCAATCTTGCGAATACGCCTCATTACTCGAATCCGGACACAACTTTCGGACATTCAAATTTCGGAGTCGTGGGCGGGGCAAACGGGGCGCCAAGGGAAATTCAGCTTGGTGCTCACTTTACCTTCTAGCATGGCGATGCATAGGTTGCCGGTGTCACTCACCTTGGGTGGCACCGGCGGCTGTTCGCGACGAACTTCGGCGGCACGTTGAGACGCCCGGCTTAAAAATCCCGGGGAAACAAATATGGAAAGGAAGCGAAGTATGGTCGACCGGAGACGGTTTGTAGGAGCAATCTTCGCCACCGCAGTCGCCTCATGGGGGGAGGGGTTTGCTAAAGATCGCCGCCTTCCCAACAAGACGGCGACCGACCTGATCCCAGATAAACCCTCGAACGCGCCGAGCTATTGGTGCACCTGGGCCGCTCAGAATTATATGTATGGCCATAATCTTCCGAACCTCGACCCTGAAGTATTGGAAGGCGATTCCGGAAGCCGACTCGCTCACAATGCAATGACAGAGGCGACCCTCTTTGGAAAGTCAGGATGGGCAGAGGACTTCTTTCCCAAGATTCGTGAGGATGTGCTCTTCCTCCTCGATGACGGATGGCAGGTTGGAGGTACCGCAACCTTCGAGCTGGATCCGAAGAAGTTCCCCTCCTTCACTGGATCTTCTGTTGACCGGCTCATGAAGCTGAATGGGGCGATCCGGAGCGCAGGATGGCGTGGAACGGCACTTTGGTGCCGAAATACGCCGGGAGGAGATGCGGATCATCGCCTCGAGAGTCTTAGTCAATCTGCCGGAATCAAGTATTGGAAGGTCGACATAGGTGACCCGACATTTAACTTGGTACGGCTCCGCGATAAGACGCATATCCCACTTACGTTAGAGCATGTCCACGGCGAATGGCCCGTGAATGGAGATTGGAGAAAGGATGGGCGATTCGGTGCGCAACCCTGGGGTTCCAATCGAATGGAAATCCTGCAGCACACAGATGTTTATAGAACCTATGACGTGACATCGATTCTCTCGCTGCCGACAACTCTTGATCGTCTTGCTGAAATGCTGAAGGGGGCTGAAGGGCATTCAGAAGTTCGCGGCCTGTTGAATGTGGAAGATGAAGTTTACGTGGCTGCGGCCATGGGATGCACGATGGGAATTTTGCGCCACCCACTTGTTGGAATGAGACCCGGTGAAGACCCTGACCTGTTCTTCAACGGGCCTAGACAAGTCAAAAAGCGGATGGATGAAGTTGTGCGGGCACTCCGTTGGCAGCGGATTGCGCCTCCGTTCTCTCCCGGATTGGGATCAGTAAAGCTCAGCGAAGAAATTCTCACCGACAGCTGGATATTTGAGCGAGGCCAAACCTGGCAAAGCGAGATCATCGGGCCAATCGTGCGGCAAGGAGCACCGGCCAGTATTGCTCGCAACATACGCTTGCCTTCCGTGAGTGCGAATGGCGATACACCGTTTGTCCTCGCAACAAGGTTTCCAAATGGCGCGGTCGCAATCGCAGCACAGGAACGAACACAGGTTGGCAACGCATGGTATATGCCCGCATGTGACGTAACGCTGTCGGTGGCTGACGCTCCCGGACCTTTTGGCATCTTTGGCTATTTTGCAAGCCTAACGCTGGCTTCGGACAAACCATTGCATGGCAAGCGCGTTCTCGCCCAGGACTTGGCAGGTAATGAGGCGATCGATATCTCGAGTACGGTGCAGATTCGGGGTAAGAATCTGTACATACCGGGTAACGTGATCCGCCGGATAGGGCTTCATAGCGCGACACCTGGGGACATCTCCGCACCTGGGCTCGTGATTGCTATCGGCTGAAGAAACGTGAGGGAAGTACGCCCGCTGAAAACTCGCGTGCGCATAGCCCCCACAGGAATCTCTTCAAATTCCGTCCAACGCTCAAGTAAGCCATTGGACCGACCGGCGTTCATAAATCCAAGGAGCAGAAAAGTGACTAGACGATGGAAGTTGTCTTTGATGGTAGCTGTTTTGGCCACAGTGGGGATGACCGCGTTGAGTTCTCCTGCTGCCATTGCACCGCCAATGGGCTGGAACAGCTGGAATCATTTTGCCGAAAAGGTGACTGAGGCTGATGTGCGTGCCGCCGCCGACGCTCTGGTTGCAAGTGGAATGCGAGATGCCGGCTACGAATATGTCAACATCGACGACACGTGGGAAGGCAAGCGCGACCCTCAAGGAATCATTCACGCGAATGAGAAGTTTCCGAATATGAAGGCTCTTGCGGACTACGTCCACTCTAAGGGGCTCAAGCTGGGAATTTACTCATCGCCGGGGCCGAAAACGTGTGCCGGCTATGAAGGCAGCTATGGCCACGAAGAGCAGGATGCGCAGACATACGCGGACTGGGGCATTGATTACCTGAAGTACGATCAATGCAGCTTCGGAGACATCATAAAGAAGGAGGCTGGGAACGATTTAGATAGGGCTGCGGCAATGCAGCGGGCAGCATACGAAAAGATGCATCTTGCCATACTCAAGACAGGCCGACCAATCGTGTATAGTTTCTGCCAATATGGCCTATACGCGGTTTGGAAGTGGGCGCCGGACGCGGGTGGAAATCTTTGGCGTACAACAGGCGACATCAGTGACAACTGGGAACGCATGACATTAATCGGCTTCCAGCAGGACGGCCTCGAAGAGTTCGCCGGCCCAGGTCACTGGAATGATCCGGATATGCTGGAAATTGGCAACGGCGGAATGAATCGCTCAGAGTATGAAGTGCATATGAGCTTGTGGGCGATGCTGTCCGCGCCCCTTTTAGCCGGCAACGATCTGAGCAAGATGACTTCGGAAACGAAGGCGATCCTTATGAATCGAGACGTGATCGCTTTAGATCAGGATGAGCTCGGACATCAGGGCAGAAGAATTTGGGCGGAGGGTCCGTTGGAGATATGGCTAAAAGAGCTGTCGGGCGGGAAAGCGGCAATCGCATTCTTCAATCGTGGCAACTCCGCAATGGACTTTGGTCCCGGCCTGAAGGTTCTTAGCAATTTCCAAGGCAAGCATCTGCGGGATCTCTGGACGCGGAAAGAGTTGATTCTCGACGCAACTACCGCACTGCGCGTTCCCTCACATGGAGTCTTGCTGTTGGAGCAGCGTTAGTCCGTGAGGGCGGGAGGAGTTGTTCATCGAAGCCTTGTGCTATGTGCTTTGTCATCCGCCCTTGCTGGCTATGCGCAGGATTTAGCTCCTAGCTCTAGCCTGCAATTAGAGTCTTCGGATACCAGGCTGGTTCAGGCCTTCCAGTGGGCAAAGTCGCAGGCACTGGCTTACGCCCATGACGGCTCCGCTCCTCTAGGGCCGTGGTATGAAGCTGCACTCCCTGGGCGTGATTCCTTTTGCATGCGAGATGTCTCACATCAGACCGCGGGAGCAGCGGCACTAGGCCTTTATCCGGAAAATCGCAACATGCTGGGACGATTCGCAGCTGCCGTTTCCCCGGGTCGAGACTGGGCGGGATACTGGGAAATCGACAAGCTTGGAAATCCATCCGCCGCTGACTACGTGAGTGATAACGATTTTTGGTACAACCTCCCAGCAAACTTCGATCTTCTCGACAGCATCGTTCGCATGTGGCGCTGGACCGGCGACACGTCATACGTGAGTGATCCTTCGATCCAAAGATTCTTTGATTCAACTGCTACGGCTTACGTGAGTGCCTGGGATCTCCAACCGGACCGGATTCTGAAACGATCCAGAATCATGAATCAACGGTTATCCAAAGGGAAGTTCGTGCCCGACCGCGGTATCCCAAGCTACACGGAAGGGGAGGACAACTTCAACCTTGGGACCGATCTTCTTGCGGCCGAATTCCGCGCCTTCGAGTCGCTCCGACTTGTAGCTATCAGCCGCCATGAGGTGCTACTGGCTCAACGGTATGGAAATACAGCGGATAGAATCTCAGATCTCATTGAGAACAAGGCGTGGTCCCAGCAGCGCAGCCGCTTCATGGGTTTTTTTTCACGGGATGGTGGAAGGCATGGCTCTGGCGACGCAATGGTTCTTTACTTCGGGGCCACTAAGGATCCAAGTCACATTCGCGCAGCACTCTCTCACGTTGAATCGGCGAAATACCTGAAAAATATTGGAATCGAAGCGGAAAGCTACCTTCCGGAAACGCTCTATCGCTATGGGGAGAAAGATGCCGCGTACCGCGTCATTATGGATCTAACTCGGCCAGATAAAGCAAGGCGTGAGTATCCGGAGGTCTCATTCTCGGTTATCGGTGCAATCGTGACGGGGATGATGGGTATGGAGGTAGTCGATGATAATCGGGGTCATCCGCTTCTCTATTCCATCTCACGGCTTCGGAGCGCGTCCGATAGAGCAAAATTGAGCAACGTTCGTGTACGAGACGATCTCGTTGATCTGGAACATGTGGGGGATCGCCGAAGCATTATGACCAATCGCTCGAAGATGCAAATAAGTTGGCAGGCTGCTTTTCCGGGCAGGGTTCCGCTCTTGATAGTGAACGGCCATCCTGTTCGCTCGCGAATATCCTTAGACGCTTCATCGTCACCAGTCAGTTGGATAGTTGCCGACGTGCCTTCGGGAGCCACGGTGTCGGTAAGCCGTCCAACGCCGTAAATGTTCATTCTTGAGCGCAGATGGGGTGATGTCCTAACTCTGCGTTGCTGACTTACTCAGGACACTCCCGGAGATCGTGGCCTTCTGACAGCTGAGCGCCAATTAGCCCGACTGCCTAAACTAGGTCCGAGCGGCTCCCAGGCCCTGGCGTTCCGCGCACGGCCACCGAGCAACTGGAGTACATCCCTGATAGCTTCAAGGTCATTCGCCACGTGCGCTCGAAGTTCGCCTACAGCGGATGTGAGCGCGCGATTGAAACACCCGCGCATCGCGTCCGATCAAGCGTGGCCTTGCTGGACCTGGGCTGCTGGCCCACGTGCTGGTTTCGAAGTTCGCCGATCACTTGCCCCTCTATCGCCAGTCGGAGATTTATGCCCGCCAGGGAGTTGAGATCGAACGCTCCACGCTGGCCGGCTGGGTAGGTGGAACGAGCGAGTTACTCGCTCCGCTGATCGATGCTATTCAGAGGCATGTGCTCGGCGGAGCCAAGCTTCACGCCGACGACACGCCGATGCCGGTGCTTGCGGCTGGCAGTGGCAAGACCAAGACCGGGCGTCTCTGGACTTATGTGCGCGACGACAGGCCTGCGGGCGAAGATACCGCGCCGGCTGTCTGGTTCGCATACTCGGAGGATCGCAAGGGCGAGCATCCACGGCAGCATCTGAAGAACTTCAAGGGCGGGCTTCAGGCAGACGCGTATGCAAGGCTCCATCACCTGTATGGCGACGGCGCCATCTATGAAGTTGCCTGCTGGGCGCATGCACGCCGTAAGTTCCACGAGATTCATGTTATCCACGCATCACCCACAACAACGGAGGCGCTGGCGAGGATCGGCGCTCTGTACGCGATCGAGGACGAGGTACGCGGCAAGCCCGCTGATCCCAGGCTGACTGTTCGTCAGTCGCGAGCAAAGCCACTGCTCGACGACATGCGCGTATGGATGGAGAGGGCGCTGCGTTCGATGTCAGTGAAGAGCGAAACCGCGGCTGCTATTCGATACGCGCTCTCGCGATGGCGTGCCCTCACGCGCTACACCGAAGACGGACTGTTGGAGATAGACAACAGCGCGGCTGAACGGGCACTGCGGGCTGTGGCTCTTGGACGTAAAAACTACTTATTCGCAGGTTCCGACAGCGGTGGTGAACGTGCCGCCGCCATGTACAGCCTGATTGGATCGGCCAAGCTCAGCGGTCTCGATGCGGAGTTCTACCTTCGCACCGTCCTGGCCGAGATTGCCGACCATCTCATCAGCCTCATCGAAGAACTTCTGCCATGGAACCTCGCCATTACTTTACAGACTCAGTCCTCCCAGGCCGCTTAGACACACTCATCAGGTGTCCACCAAAAAGATAGTGGGCACCTCAAGCATCACTCCGCAGACAGGTCAAGAGGGAGATCAGGATGCTCCGGTATCTTAGAGTATCCGCCAAGAGAAGCCGATAGGAAGGAGGAAGGCGCTGCGAGATGGAAGCACAAGCCAACCGTCGTGTTCTTCGCGAGCGTGCCTATGCTATGAAAAAACATCATGCAACGCGCCTCCATTACGACCTCAGGCTGGAGTGGAACGGAGTGCTGCTGAGCTGGGCCATTCCGGAGGGGCCCAGTTGCTGTGCCGGAACGATTCGTAAAGCCATCGAGATGGAGGATCACCGCAGCGCGAACCTACTGTTCGAGGGCGTGCATGAGACAGGTCCCATCATGCTCTGGGATCGCGGAACGTGGGAGCCACAACTGGAATCGGACGATATCCAGAGCGCCCTGCGCAGGGGCGTCCTCCGATTTACGTTACATGGAGAAAAGCTGAAAGGTGGCTGGACGCTCGCCAGGACGACTAGCGCGGGAAATGCGCCACGATTCATCTGGACACTCTGTAAGCAAACCGATTCGTTTGCCGAAAGCAGCCCCGATAAGTGCGTTTTGGAAGAGCAGCCGAACAGCATCAGCACAGGAAGGACCATGGAAGAGATCGTTCGAGATTGGACAAGCCCCAAAGATAAATACAAGCGGCAAAGGAGGCTTTTCGACGAGATGTAGGTTAATTAAAACCATTTCTTCGCGGGATCGAACATCGGCAAGTCAATATGGGCAGACCGTACACTTACCCTACTGTCGACGAAGTCGAGCACTCAAAATATCCAGCTATTGATCTTAGAGGCTTTGACCGCTGCGGTCTCGACTACGTTGGGACTTTGGACGATTTCGAAAAGTACTGCATGTTATTGATTTTAAAATGGTCGGGGCGAGAGGATTCGAACCTCCGACCCCCTGGTCCCGAACCAGATTCAGCTATTTATTGAAGTCTATTGAAATTAGGTGATAGTAACTGGTTTAGATTGAATAAGTTGTGGTGGCCTTGTTGAATACTCCGTTTCTGCGATGCTCTTGGAGGATCTGACCGCTACGATTTCGTCTACAGGTCGCCGGGGTGAACCCCTTCGTTGAGACAGTTTTCTATTGCTACACCGGCAGCGTCCATGAGTGACGGTCTCATTAAGACGTCAAGACGTCTTAGGACGCTTGCAATTCTATCCTGCCCAAAGAGAGAGAGACCCTTGAACTTGCACTCAGTATCACTGGGCCAGGAGGAAGCTGCCCATGCCATCAGTCCTCTCGATCAGGCTACGCGTCTCGACTTCGCCAGCGGATCCTGCTCGGTACGGAACTGGACACTCAAGAAACAGCGATCGAAGTGCCAACAGCTCCGGCCACCACGACCTCGCCCGCTTCTCACCTGGCCCTCCCTAGCCGACAGCAGCACGCCCGAAACCAATTCCGAGAGATCTGGCGGCGAGGTAGAGAATATCATTCAACCGAACGGTAGGGTGCAGGATGGGTGTGGCGACAACGCCATCTCGCTTGCGAGTCCAAGCGTGGTTCGAAGCGGCGGTGGCGGCGTATCGAGTTTCCCGCGGCTGGGTCTGAAGGAACCCCCTATTTTGCGGGGCACGGCTAATCTCAGTGACAATAGTCACTAGCAGTAATTAGAACTTTACACTGGTTATCAAATTTCCTTGACATGCCGTGCACTCATCAGTAACGTGGCTCTGTCGCGAAGAATATGGAGCTTTAACTTGTTGCCCTCCTTTGAGTGTTCCATCGTAACCCACTACATTCAGGTACTCGTTAGCTCCTGAGTCTGGAGTGTCGTAACCAAGCTGCGTGTTTTTCATAGCAGTGGAGGTTACGATGAGGCTCTAATCGAGAACCAGAGTGGTGGAGACGAGATTGTAAGAATTCTGTTTGACCAGCCAGGCTGCTCATTGGCTTTACTGTGGCATTCCTTAGATCCGTTGTAGGTTCGCTTGAGTGCGAACGTGAATAGGCTCCCTCAGAGTTTCTTCGGCAGACTATCCGGCGGTTCGGGATAGCAACGTTAGCGTAGTACCAACCCTGCCCCACCACAGTAGTGCTTGACTGCTCAAGGCCATACCTTGGCTTCTTAATGAAACTGTCGAGCCGTGGTTAGCGGGACGTCTCCACTTGGGAGTCTGTGCTTAACGCGAAGGCGTATTCGCTGTTTCGATTACGGAATCGGAGTGTGGGACTGTACTGGAGATCGCGATGAACCTTATGCGTTTATTAGCAATATTGATGTTCAGGCCGCTCAGCATTGCTCCGGCCGTAGGCTTATTGCTTTTCTCACCAGTGCTCTCTGCGTTTCAGTCCACTGCAAACTCCTCATCGGTTCTGACTGCGGCAGCGCCTAAGCTGAAGCAAAGTGATCCCAACGCTGTAGCCGTCGTGCAAGCTGCAGTCTCTGCTATGGGGGGACCGGGTGCGTGGAGGTCTATTGGTGCAGCGACTGCGCAACTCACACTAACGTCCAAGGGAATGCCGGATCAGCACGTCGATGCGATGGATGATTGGAGTACGGGGCGCACTCGGTTTCGTCGCGACGGCGGCGCTCGGGGCAGTTCCCCTAGGTCCGTTATTGGTTCTGATGAAAAGCAAGCGCGCATTTATCCAAACGGTAGACCCCACCTAGTTCAGCATGACAGCGGGATCGTTGTACTGGCCATGTTATATCCCGCCCCCGCCCTAATGCTCTCCTCACCAATATATGGTTGCACGTTTCTACTGGGCGCCCCCCTCAGTGCCCTAGAGTTGGACACGCCGCAGAACCCAGATGATGTTGTGGTTACGGAGGATTGCCCGGACCCGTTTTATCCCAATGCGAACGCAGAACTGATTTGGACATTTTCTCAGTCAACGCGCCTTCCAAAGACAGTCACCCTACCAATGATTGGACTCACCCACAACATCGTACGACCAGAATTCGTGTCGTTCGAACGGTTCCAAAGCTTCCAGGCTCGACTCTTGCCGGTTGAGCTGACGGTGAGGCAGGCCTCTGGCCGTTCAGAGTCGCTGACTGTTGCTAATACCAACTTTGTCGAGAAGCTACCCGATTCCACCTTCCTATTGGGTATTAACGAAAAGGCTCAACAATGAAATTACATGCCGTTATCGCAGGCCTGCCCTCTTTCATCCTCGCTGTTCTGGTTGGACTCAAGAGTGCGCCCGCCCAAGTCTCAGGGATGTCTCAGTTCGGGATCGTGCCGACTGGAAGTTACCAGAGCTATCACATAGACACTATGAACATGCAGAACGGGAACGCCGTAATTCAAATTCCACTATTCTCGTTACCCCAGCGTGGGAAACTGTCATTGAGTTTTGGCATTTCCGTGAACTCGACTGACTGGGAAGCGGAAAAGTCGTGCGATGATGGTACTGGAAATTGCACTGTAGAATACGTCAACGCAGCGCCGAGCTACCCAAGGGTCGCCAGCACATTTGCGATAGCGGGCTTTCCTAAAGGTGGTGCGGACGGGTTTGGCCCCGTCATCGTAGCGAACACGCCTCCTTGGGTGCAGTGGTCTAGATATAATCAACCGAATTGCGCATCAAGTTTCTGCGTATCTTCTTTTTGGAATGTCTACGCTCCTGACGGTGGGGCACACCGTCTTTACTATGATTCCACGAACGTATCGCAACTGCGATCCACGGACGGATCGGGCTTTCTCTATCTGAGCCAGCTAGCGAACCCATATGACTGGACCGCTGCTACCATGACTCCACAGACAAACCCAGTGCTGATTGATTCTCATGGGGTCAAGACGACATTTCCGATATTCGATCCGAGGTTGAACACAGACCTGAATGTACCCCAGCCAGACCCCCTGAATATAACCCAGACAGACCCAGACAATAACACTATTTCAAGCATTACGACGTCGGCCTTAACCAACTACGCCTGGGCGAGAGGCACGCAATATACGGATACAGTTGGACGAATCGTTCCAGCCATACCACCCCCCAATCAATCGACACAGGGATGCCCTAATTTGGGCCAGACGCTTCAACCCGCCACCGGGAGTTCTACGTGGACCGTCCCCGGCCCGAATAGCCAGAGCGCTAGTTACCTGATCTGCTTCGCAACGATCAAATATCACACAGCCTTTTTCGGGGGCGCGCCACGACTATCAGATTGCAGCGGAACTACCGATGGAAGTATCTGCACGTTCTATGACGAGGCCATCGGAACCGCTACCGTTATCCAAAGTGTTGTACTACCAGACGGCCATTTGTACTGGGGATTTTTGTATGATGCCGCAGATCCCAATGATGACTCGTCGTTCGCGTATGGCAGTCTCACGAAGGTAATTACCCCTGAGGGCGGATCGATTGCGTATGGCTATGGGTCCTATACCCCTCGGTGTGACTCCAGCTATGCGTCACAGCGAGTAACATCTCGGACGGTGGATGATGGAAATGGGAACAAGTATGTTTGGACGTATTCTGATGGGCTCACTACCGATCCAAACGGTAATGACACTGTGTATCAGTTCACTCCTCTATCGTGGCGCGCTAATGATCTATGCGGTGCTATCGAAACTGGTCATAGTCAGTACCAAGGGTCCAAATCTACAGGTACAAAATTGCGTACTATAGCCACACAATACGTGGAAACCCCGGAACCGGCCCCTATCGACGATGGACCTGCAGGAATAGCCGTAGGAATTGGGAATGCCCTACCGTATACCGTAACGACTACACTCGATAACGGGATTTCTACCGTGACTACGAACCATTACACTGGTTCATTTTCCTCGAATGCGCCCACGTGTGCCGTATATTGGAACAACCAAGCCAATGCTTGGCAATGTGACCTGATCACCCAATCCACGACAGCTTTAAGTCTGTCAATTCCGAAAGATAGCTCGATTGCAGATTACTCTGGAGGAGTTCTGCAAATGACGAGCAAATCCTACTGGTGGGAGACAAATCCAGCTTATTTTTCCTCCAACTTGTTAGATACCGTAAGTACCGAGTCAATCTATGATGGCGAGGCTATCCCCAATGTGGTTTCGCAAACAACCACAAATTACGATGAGACTGCATACCTATGTGGCAGCGCGGCGGGTGGAGCGTTCGGACATCCAACGACCATCGATCGGTGGAACAATCTTGGTTCGGATGTGCAAACACACATCGTATGGACCTGCAATGGCATGACTGACCGCACAATCGACGGCAAGGGAAACACGAGCGCTCAGTATGCCTATGATTCAACCGGAATATTTCCAAGTTCAATCAAAAACGCTCTGGACCAGAACACAACTTACACGTGGGACACGAATATAGGAAAACCAATATCCATAAAAGATCCAAATGACATCTCGACCCAATATAGCTACGATGCTCTTGGGCGACTTCTCCGAATTAAGAATGCGACCGGAATGGCCGAAGAGGCGTGGACAAGCTATAGCTATCCCGACGTCCGGACCGTGACGGCTAAACAAGACCAGGTCGCTAAAGGGGACCAGACGCTTATCTCGTCTACTACATCAGATGGACTCGGAAGAATAATAGGCCAGGTGGGGCCTGATGGCTCTCAAGTAGATAGGACGTACGACGGTCTCGACCAGATTATTTCATTATCAAATCCATACCTCTTGAAGACTGACCCGACCTATGGAGTGACTACGTCTACCTACGATGCGCTGGGCAGAAAGCTACTGCAGTGCCAGCCGGACAACGGGACAGCAGCTACGGCTGCTTGCACGGAGGGAACGTCCTTCCTAAAGTGGATATACAACGGAAGCACGGTCAAATTCCAGGACGAGGCCGGGGTGCAGTTCAGGCAAACAAACGATGCACTGGGAAGTTTGGTCCTCGCCGAAGAACTTGGCACCTCATCAAAGCCACTGTCGCTCCAAACATCGTATACCTACGATACCCCGGGCAACCTGACGCAGGTCCAGCAAAGTGGCGATTCCTCCGCAAATGAGGTTCCGCGCATTCGTACCTTCGCCTACGACTCCCTGTCTCGACTGATAACTTCTACCAACCCCGAGACAGGAACGGTCTATTATGGGTATTGGAACAAAGCTTATCCAATAGGTCATCCGAGACCACCGGTATTCGTCAGCGGCTATGATCCGAACGGAAATCTCCTATACAAGACCGATGCTCGCGGAGTCAGAACGAGCTACCTGTACGATGCCCTGAACCGCCTCACTTCGAAGACTTATTCGGACCTTGCGACTAATAATGGAACGCCATCCTCGTGCTATCAATACGACACTGCATCTGGCAGTTCGATTTCAAACGCGATTGGAAGGTTAACAGGAGAGTGGACCCAGTCGGGTGCATGCCCCACGACGGCCCAGACCCTTCCTGTTGCGACGGCACTCACTTGGAGGAATATCACGTCATATGATCCGATGGGTCGGATCAAGAGTGAGCAGCAATGTAGCGTCGCACCGTGTGCACTGGCCGACATCAACAAATTAGGTACGACTTATAATTTGGCCGGTGCAGTGACTTCGTCGTCAAACGGTGTATCTAATCAACGATCTCCGCAGATTGGCTTTATCTACTCCGCCGACGCCGCTGGGAGGTTAGATTCAATTACGAGCACGTGGGAAGATGCCACTCATCCCGCCAAGATATTCCAAGCCAAGGAGTATGGACCCTTCGCTCTCAAGGAGGCCAATTTGGGCGTCTTTGATACTCAGTCCGTGCTACTTGACGAAAAAATGACCTACGATTCCCGTGAGCGCATCACTGGCATCACTGCAACGGCACAACAGATTGCCACCACCGGTACGCCGACGACCACGACAGCCAACCTGGTCGTGAATCCAGTCTCGATTGGGGATTCGTTTACTGTCACTTCGCATGTGAGCTGCGGGTCAGCTTGCGGCAGTATCACCTACTCAGTTGATGGGACGGCTTACGAAACGACTTCGCTTGATTCAAGCGGAAACGCGTCCATTCTGATCGGATTGGGGTTGACAGTCGGCCAACACCCAATCGATGTGAACTATCTCGGGAACAGCAGCTTGGCAGCTTCCAGTGCACAAGTAACCGTCACCATCGCTCCGAGTTCGCTCCCGGTTCCAACGTTGACGGCCACATTGTCGACAAGTCCCGTACTTGTGGGAACCTCGCCTTCCGTAATTACTCTGCTCGGGTGCCTATCCGCCTGCGGAACCGTAAACTATTATCTCGACAATCAATTCTTTCAGACAGTAACCGTGAATGCGGATGGAACTGTAAACGCGCCAACCATAAGTTCGACGCTCGCGGCTGGGTCGCATTATCTTGTTGTGCATTACGGCGGGAGTGCGATCTTCTCACCAGCGACAACCACAATTCAATTCACTGAAAGCACAAATCTACCAACCATTTCGGCAAGCCTCGACGTGAATCCCGTTCCCGAAGGAGAAACGCCGCGTATCCATGCCCAGATAGGTTGTACTTCTTGCGGACAGCTTTCGTTTGCAGTTGATCATGTGACATTCCAGAGTTCAATCATTGACGCTAACGGAAGTGCCGACACTGTTCTGGCTCCCTTACCCACGCGAGGCTGGCATATCCTGACTGTGAGCTATGCGGGCAACGCGACATATTCGGCAGTGAGTTCTTCCTTCTCGTTCCAAGTCATACCGAACACCTTGTCCACTCCGACACTTCTTGCCGCATTGCCCAGTACATACGTTGTTCTCGGCGCGTCTCCGGGCGTTATGACCCTACTGAGTTGTGGGTCAGCGTGTGGCTACGTGCAGTTTTCGATAGACGGCACACAATTTCAGAGCGTTGCGGTTCAATCAGATGGGTCTGTCCCCTCCGCCCCCATACCCTCCAATCTCATAATTGGCTCACATGCTCTAATCGTCAGCTACGGGGGAAACGCCCAATATGCACCGGCGAGCGCAACGGTGCTCTTCAATGTCGTATCCACGCCTCCGCCTGCACTTACTGCGCATCTCGATGTGAACCCCGTTCCTGAGGGAGAAGACCCAAGGATGGTGGCCCAGATTGCCTGTTCGTCTTGCGGCTCCATAGAATGGGCTGTAGACGGTGCAATATTCCAGGGAGGCGCAATCGCTGCTGATGGGATCTCAGCCAATCTTCTCATTCCGCTTCCCCCAGTTGGCGCGCATTTCCTTACCGCGAGTTTCCCAGGGAATGGCACCCTTCCGCCGGCAGACTTTACGTTCCCTTTCACTGTTATTCCAAACACCCTACCAGTACCTAGACTTTTGGCGGCGCTCCCGAATAACTATGTCCTCGTTGGGACAACGCCTAATGTTATGACGTTTCTCAGTTGTGGTTATGATTGCGGATGGGTGAGGTGGAGTATAGATGGGCAGGTCTTCCAAGGCGGTGAGATCAGTTGGGATGGGAGTATTTGGAATCCTCCGATTCCTTCGAATATTCCATTAGGCTCGCATGCTCTTGTCGTCAAGTACGAAGGGAATGCACAATATTCACCGACGACCGCCACGATACTCTTCAATGTTGTATCCACAGCTCCGACTCCCGTGACGGCGTATTTGGATTTGAATCCGATTCCTGCGGGTGAAACTCCATGGATGAGAGGACAAGTGGGGTGTGGTTCTTGCGGTATGTTGCAGTGGGGCGTGGACGGTGTCGTCTTCCAAGGCGGTACGATCGGTGCGGACGGAAGTGCGGCGAACGCATTGGATCCGCTGCCTGCAGTTGGCACTCACCTTCTTACTGCCTTTTACCTGGGAGATAGTACCCATCCGCTGTCAACATACACCTTTCCCTTCTCGGTCATTCCCAATACGTTGCCGGTACCAACTCTGACGGTCTCTCTAGCGACCACACCGGTGATATTCGGAACGGCGACGAGAATTATTACAGCACTTGGGTGCGGCTATGACTGTGGCGCAGTGTCCTGGTACATGGACGATCAGAAATTCCAGAGGGGCGAGGTCGGATGGGACGGTAGTGTCGGCTATCTGGATTTCCCTTCTATCGCCGCCGATATTCCTATTGGAACCCATGTGCTGAAGGCGAGATACGAGGGAAATGCGCAGTACGCACCCGCAACCTCGACGATGCAGTTTGACGTGGTGGCAGGTCAATGAGAGGACTCTCGATGAGAATTCGGAAGCAGTTTGTCTTGATACTCTTGTTGTCGGCTGGCAGTCTCTCTGCGCAGCGCACCACCGTGTACAGCTACTCGGTCCCGGCTCCGGGACCGTCCGTTGGCTACAGCCCAAATGGCAATTTACTCTCCTATTCTGATTTGGTGAACGGGTCGTGGAGCATGCAATACGACAACCTGAATAGGCTGCAAACTGCCAATGATTCAGGCTCGTATCAAGCTCTCCAGCTCGACATGACATATGATTCATTTGGAAATCGTTTGACTCAAACACCGTCAGGTGCACACCCAGTTGGATTTATTCCTACCTATTGGGCAAAATACGACAACGACACCGTGAGTCCGCAGAACAACGGAACGAACAGGTTAACGAGTAGTAACTTTGCCCCAGGCGGCCTGGCATATGACGATGCAGGCAATATCCAGAACGACGGTCTCAATCAGATGGAATACGATGCCGAAGGTCGGCTTTGTGCTGTTTATAGTACAAATGGTATCGGGAGTGTGACGCAATATCTCTATGATGCGGAAGGGCGGCGTGTGGCAAAGGGGCACTCAGCGTCTAACACGAGCCTGGTGGCGTGTTCATTGGGAGGTTCAGACTTTGTCGCGACCGAGAGGTATGTTATTGGCCAATCTGGGGAACAGGTCAGCCAGTTGGACGGGGCTGGAAACTGGCAGCATACCAACGTATATGCGTCAGGGAAGATGATCGCCACCTACGACAGCCAAAGCCCAGGTCTTCATTTCCATATCGACGATCCCTTGGGCAGTCGGCGCGTGCAATTGTCATCAACCGGAACCGTTGAACTGACCTGCTCCAATCTGCCCTTTGGTGACAGTCAGAACTGTAACGGACCCGGAGCGGATGCCACCGAACATCACTTCACCGGCAAAGAACGAGACACCGAATCCGGATTGGATCACTTTCAATTCCGTAGTTATGCTTCTACGATGGGTCGCTGGACTTCTCCCGATCCTTCAGGCCTCTTCTTCGCGGATCCTGAGAACCCGCAAAGCCTCAACTTGTATTCTTATGTGATCAATGCGCCGACGGTTCTCTCAGATCCTAACGGGCTCTGGTTTAATTGCGATGCGTCGCAAACAAGACCGACGGCCACGAATGCAGTGGGAAACGTTATTGGCGCAATTGATAGCGCGACAAATTCGATTGCAAGCTTCTTCTGTCATCTTGAGGGACACGACGGTGATGCCCCTGTTTGGCTGACAAATCCGCCGACGAGCGGCCACTACATAGCAGTCGCTGGTTATACAAAAAAAGTCATGTTGCAGGGTCACATGGGCGATGCATTGGACTCAAATGATACAAACGGGTGGGCGACACGAAAGGACTTCACTCTATTAGATCGAGCATTGGTCGCGGTGGGTAAACCCTTTGCTGGCCAAGAAAGACGCGATCAGGAGACATACGTCGGAGTTCACCCGAAATACCTATATCATTCGCTCACAAATGAACAATTTGCCACCATACAGGAGCGTATCCGTCAACGATATGACCCAGAGTACGGGGACCAACATGTATATGAGTTATTCCTCAATAGTTGTGGGCAGAACGTTAGCGACGATCTTCGGGCAGCTCATGTGCATGGAGCACCGCCGCGGTGGCTGTTTATTCCGAACTTAGATTATCTCTGGCTTCGATTACAGGCGCATTAGGTTACCGGGCAAAGCCCATCAACCAAATTGAAGGTTATAGGGAGCAAAGAAGATGGTTTCAAAGGCGACAGAGTTATTATTAGTCTTGTCCTGCGTGTTGAGCGTGAGCGTCCAACTTCAGGCACAAGAGTGCGACGTCTGTACCAAGAATGGCATTGACATGCCTATATCACTCGCTGCCGGCACTGTGCGGACGCCCGAGTTCGCGGTCAAGGGAAAGTATTACAATATTGACATCGATGCGAAGTGGCTCATTCCATCTGAAGAATTGAGGTGCAGGATGGGCTTCGCGGCATCGCCTTCGGACAATCACTGCAAACTGGAATCGTTGCTTGAAATGAAATGGAAGGTCCTCGATGGAGGTAGGATTGTCGCCGAAGGGTTTGACAAAGGCAGGAACAATCATTTTGACGCTGACAGTCACTCGCTGACGAGAAACATTGGCAATTTTAAGGGGGAAAATCATCATAGATACGTTGTTGAAGTTACCTTCGTCAAGGATGCAAGTCTTCTCAATGCGACGCGACCTCGTCTGATTGTTGAGCCACCTGGATTTTCCTTCTAACCCCTACGTTTGCCTGGCAAAGAACAGGACACTGAATCAGGCAACGACTACTTCGGGGTAAGGTACTGTGCAAGTACGATGGGGAGATTTTCCAGTCCCGATCCCTCAGGGCTTTACTTCACCGACCCGAGCAATCCCCAGAGCTTCAACTTGTACAGCTATGTGTTGAATAATCCGCTGATTGCCACGGATCCAACCGGGATGGCCTATTGCCGGTGGGACGATGGGACGCATGACGATTCGGCGAACACCGGCGGTAATGGTGCAGTAAATTCACAGGGTGATTGTAAGGAGCAAGGTGGAACTTGGAGTTATAAGGACGGCCTAGACGACGACGGTAGTTCATTACCGGGTGGCGCGCCTTTGGTGCATGTAAATGTCAACGGAAACTCTAACAAAGAGACTCACGACGAAGAGTCAACCGTCACGAAAATACTGGAATGCACAGTCCAAGCTGGTAGGACGGTCAGTATCTCCAATGGCTTATCGCAACTTTGTGGTGGGCAGTATCTAAAGGACGGTACATGGAGTCGTACTGTCGCTGATGCTCTTGGTGGCGGAAATCCGTTCACAGGTTTGCTGGATGCGGGAAAGACGTGAGCGCTATGCGAACCACGGGTCCTACGCAGTAAGCGTATCGTCTGGGCCGTTCTTATGGGTGGGTGTCAGAGTTATGTATCCACATAGCGTTATGTGGATACATAGTTCAGGAGTGATCGCACTCGCAGGGCAGCGCTAGGTTCCACGGTAGGGATTCGTTGATCCTGCTGATTGGGTGGTCGACGATGCGTTTGAGGACGTGCAGGAGATATATCTCTGGATCGAGTCCGTTGCCTCCAATTGCGGCATCAAATTCCTTTTCCTCTAATGTGGGGCTTGACCTGCGGGCAACTCCCGCAGCACGGAAAAGCGATCGAGGCGAGCCCCGGTATCCTGAAAGTATTCTCTCCAAAAATGTTCCAGTTCCTGCCAGTAGGCGATTGCTTGGCCCGCGCCGTCCACACCCAGCGCATACACCTGCACCTGGTGGAGATCAACCGTAGCCGTGTTGGGTGCTTTGGCTGGACCGCGACGGGATACTACTGATGGCGACTCCAGGTCGAGATCGCGGGTATGGTTTCGCATGTCGGAGAAGAGTACTAATATCTTTCGCTCACCATTCGATGGCTGTTGGTTGAATATCTGGCTCGACAAAGACAGCACCCCCAGGATATCCGTGGACGGAAAGCTCGGCTGGAGCCGCGCGCTACGCATCTTCCAAATCCGGACGAGTTCATGTCTCGCCGCGCTCAGCCGCTCCCCAAAGTATCCGGGATCGTCCGGCACTGTGGCCGAGAGCAGGATGTACGGCTGGGCGAAGCTGCGGTCGGTAATCCCAATGATGGAAATGCGAGTTCCGGTCGGAACCTTCGCCAGTATGTGAGTGACCCCGTCTACATTCTTCTGAAACTCCGTGATCCCGTCCGGCCCTTTGACGGCGACCGACTTGGTGAGGTCGATGGCGATGACGAGGTTGAGGTGAGGATCAGTGGCGGCGTGCGCATGAGGAATGAGCACGATTCCCGCGACCAGCACAAGCAACTTCGTCATAGCATTGCGTACGGTATGGGTGAGCATGGAGCCGAAGAAGTCCCGCCAGAACTGCGCGACAAAGAATGCCGGCTCGTCTTCGAGCCGAGTGATCTCGACAGCAAGGGCAACCATCCGCATATGAATCTGGGTTCTCTCCGCCCGGAGTTTGTCCCAATCAACCGATTGTTGCGGCAACGTCCTCCAGGCTTCGCGGAGCGCCAAACCCGCACCAAGCTCCATCGCGAAGGACAGCAACACGGTCGCAACTCGGAGCAAGCCGAGGGTTGAGCCATAGAAGTTGTTGGGCGCGTCAGGCGCGGGCTGGTCGCCGTCGATGACGACTGCGGGAGGCGCCTGGATCTGCTGCGCGAGCAGATCGGCCCGGATGACGGCGAGCGTCATAAGGCTGGCGAGACCTGCTGTGGCGGCCACGGCGGTCAACACTTTGACCAGCTTCTCCAGCCGATTGTCCTCGAGCAGTTTGTCGACGAGGAAGGGCACGACAATGGCGATGCCGAGACAATAGACGTAGCTCTTCCAACCAAGCCGGAACGGTTCGAACGAGAGCAGTGCAAAGAAGAAGCCGCCTCCGGTTAGAATTGCGGTGATCGTCCAGTAGTAGATCGCCTTCACACGATTGTGGCGTAGGTCGCCCGGCGGAGCGTGGCTTAGGCGGGCCGCAAGCTGGTGTTCCTCATCTGACAGCCGGGATATTTCAGCCTTGAGGCCGAGGATGCCGGGGTGGTTCTTGAGCGCAATGCGTTTTTCTGCGTAGGCGCAATATTGTTCGGTCTTGGCAACGACGCTGTTTACGCCGTCCGAACCGAGTTGCCTGCCGATGTCGTTGGGGTCAAGTTCGGGATTCATCTGCGGTCTCCTTGAGTAAAGAAAAGGAGCTTGCACGGGTGCAAACTCCTTCGGGTTGTGATTGCCGGCTAGATCGCCTCAAGGACCTTCTTGGCTTGTTGAAGCTTCGAGAGTTCACGCTCCTCGCGGGTGAGTTCCGCGCGCATCCCGGCGACCTTCTCTTCCTGCTTGCCGATCTGTTCCAAGACGACCTCGACGGGCGTCTTCTTGATCCAGGGCTTGCGAATGGTGTCGGGTGCTGCGGTAGTCGTAGCGGTCTTTGCGGGTACTGCTTTTTGCGTTCTCATATTGCCTCCTGTTGGGTTGTGTGGGTTGAGGGTTAGCCTCCGAAGTATTCCCGGAGAACGAGCAAGATATTGCGCATCGCCTGAATCCGGGTGTCCACGTAAATGAGGATTCCGAGACTTGAGTTGTGGTTTTGCTTCTCGATCTCGAAGGTCAGTTCGGCAAGCGATCGTTTGAGCTGATGGTTCATCTCCGCCAACCGGCCGAAGAGTAGCGTTCGGATAGCGGCAACGGTTTCAGGGGGTGGAGCGGACTGTTCGTTTGGCATCGGTGGTTTCTCCTTCGGTGCTAGCGGTTGTCACAGAGCTGAGTTTGGCCGAGTGCCAGGCTTCGAGACGCCGAATGGCATCCCGCAGTGTTGGCAACTCGACGTGGGTGTAGAGCGAATGCACATCGCCGCCCTTGCTGTGCCCCATGAGTTCCTTGCGCACGTCCGCGATCACCTCGCATTCAACGAGGCGCGAGTTGAACGTGTGGCGGAGATCATGAAAGCGGTAGCGCGGTATCCCGGCCCGGCGAAGGGCTCCGGCCCACCCGGTCTTGAGGTTCTTCAAGAGTTCGCCTTCGTAGGTGAAGACGGGCCCTGAAGATTCGCGAGAGGCCGAGAGCAGGTCATAGACCCGATTGGTCATGGGAACGAGCCGGTGCTCGCCTTCGGCGGTCTTCGAGTGCGTGACCGAGATCAGGCGGCGGTCGAAGTCCAGATGTTCCCGGAGCTGGCCGAGCAGCTCGCCGCGCCGCATCCCGGTATCGAGGGCGATGACGACGATGGGCCGGAGGTGGTCGGAGCAGGAGCGAAGCAGTTTGATTTCCTCCGCAACCGGCATCACCGGACGGCGTTGCCGGCGCTCCCGCGCCATCCGGATGCGGGCAATGGGGTTGGCCGGGAGGAACCCTTCGTCGGCTGCCCAGAAGAGCAGATGGCGAATAACCTCGATGTCCCGGTTGATGGTGGTTTCAGAGAGCGGTTTCATACCCTCTTTCTCCTTGTGCTTGAATCGGTATTCCTGCTGGCGGTGTTTACGGTAACGGGCGATGTCGTTCCGCGTGATCTGCCCGATCTCCATATCGGAGAAGAAGGGCAGGAAGAGCTTCGATCGTTCGATGTGGTAGACCTTGACCTCCCCTTCAGCCAGGAACCGGGTATAGAGTTCGACGAAGGTCATCTCGGGTTTGAAGTTCGGACGCTGGAACCGTTCGGCGTGACGCTCGTCCTTGAGAGCCCGTTCGAGTTCCTCGGCCCGGCGACGGTTTGAGGTCTCAAGCGAGCGCATCTGGCGCACGCCATCGACCCAGATGGCGGACCAGTAGACTTTGCCTCGCTTGTAGAGACTCATCTGCGAATTCCTCCTTTTCTTTGCTGTTGGGCAAGTACCCAAGCGACGACCTGGTTCGAAAAAAACGTCAGTCGGCCGCTCGGTCCGGACCGCAGGTGCGGCAGTCCCAGGGGGATGAACTTCTGCCGTACGGTCCAGGCCGAGCAGCCGATCAGGCGGGCGACACCCTTGATCGAGAGCGGGGTACCCAGGGGGCTCTCCGACCCCGGGTAATGCTGCGGGTAGCTCTGCCCTATGCTGGATCGCGCCAGGGCCTTTGTTTCCGGGCCGTTCGCGGCCACGGTGAAACCTGACAATGTCTCTATCTCACTCGTCATGACTCTTCCACCTCCACAGAGCCCGGATGACTTTCTGCAGCCAGTCCGGGAGCTTTGAGTAGCACCACCAGAGGCCTCCGACGGCGAGGCCGATCAACACAAGGAACTGCTGGAACTCGGGCGTGCGGACGATGGCGACGAGCAGGGAGAGCGAGGCATAAAAGAGCAGCAACCCGAATCCCAGCCGGAGGACGAGGGCAATCAGCCTCCAGCTCATCGGAATCTTCGGCTGCGGCGTCGACATCTCCCGGCTTCCGCACTGGGAGCAGACTTCCGCTCCGCGCGGGTTCTGGTGCAGGCGCGGGCAGAGCTTCACATCGTAGCTTCGCCCGCAGTGGTTGCAGAAGAGCGGCTCTCCGGCTGTTAGGTGTCCGCATTGGTAGCAATAGGTCATAGGGATTCGTTGAAGAATGGTTTTGGTTGATCTCCCACGGGCCGGAGCCAGATGGAGGCGAAGAAATTGCTGCTGGCCGATTCAAGCGTCGCAAACCAGAAAAGCTTTTCGGTAACAACGGCGAGGGTTTTGCGAATCGACTGCAGGCGGCGCTCGGAGTTCACGAGGACGAGAACCCTGAACGAGGCCTGGCCGAACTGCTTTGGGAAGTCTCCGGAGAGCGCCAACCGGAGGTAATTCTCGGCCTTCCGCTGCCAGATCGAGAGACTCTCGTGACCGAGATCGACTTCGAGGAAGCAACTTACGATCCCGGAGGCGGTCCGCAGCTCGACCAATCCGTCGGGGATGAGACCCGAGGACGGCGTAATCGGCTGGTGAAACGAGATCCAGCGCTCGAAGGCGATTCCCGGAACGGCCTGATACTTCAACGTGCAATAAATCTCGTTGATCGAAAGTTGGTGGGCGATATAGTAGTCGGCGACGAGCACTTCATCTTGCCGTCGCCGTGGTCCCCGGTAGGGAACATCGACGAGGTGCGCCCCCTTCTGCGAAAGCGCATAGAGCGCTTTGCGTCCGCCGCCCGAACCCAGGAAGAATCGCCGCAAGAGTCCGGCGCGGACGAGTTGTAGCAACCGGGTGTTCGCGCGGGTCGTCGACCCGAAGCCGGCGACGACCTTGACCTGCTCGCAGTCTGCCACCTCGAGGATGCCAATCTCACGCAGGAGATGCCGGTCACGCGGCTGGATGATGAATCCCCTATTCCCAGCCATCGAGCACCTCGTCGGTTGTTTTCGAGAGCGCAGCGTGCCGCGCGGCGATCTCGCGCTCGACCTGGGGACGCGGAAGTGCGCGGAGTCCACGGGAGCGGTTAAGCAGGTCGGAGTAGTTTGCGCGGGGATCGTTTACGGTGGGCACCGACGCCTCGCGCCAGTGTTCGGCTCCGGACTTCACAACGAACCGCCTCTGCGGCAGGTTCTTCAGCTTCTCGGCGAGGGACTTGCCGCCATCGAGCATCTGGGCAACCGTGCCGGCATCCGCGCTCGACAACTGAAAGAAGATGTGGGTCCCGACCGAGAGGACCGCCGCACGCATCTCCGCCGGGTACTGGTCGAGGAACTGGTTGGCGGCGACGACCGACACCCCGAACTTGCGCGCCTCCGACAGCACCGTCTCGATGTCGTTCGATTGTCCGATCAGGTTCTGGAACTCGTCGCAGTAGATGGTAAAGAGCGACCGGCTCTCCCGGGTGAAGATAGCGTTTCTGGCAACCGTGAGCAGCAAGCTAGCGAGGGTGAGCGACTGGGCTCCGAGCCTGCCCTTTGGCAGGTCGGCGATGATCCAGTAGCCCTGGTCCATCGCCTCTTGGATCGAGAACGTCGATTTTGCCTGACCGACGATATGGCGGAAGCGCGGGTCGGCGGTGAAAGCCGAGGTCTTGTTCAGGATCGGCTCCCGCATGACGGCCTTCATGGGTTCGCTTGCCTGTCCGTAGCGGACCTCGAAGTACTGCCGGACCTCCGCGTTCGGGGTATTCTTCAGGCAATGGGAGCGGAATCCGGCGTCGGTGAGCAGTGGTGCAAGCTCAAGCAATGTGAGGCCGTTGGCCGACAAGACATAGAGGGAGTTCCGCAGCAGCTCGTCGGTGCGGGCGCCGAAGTGGTCGAGCCCCCAGCGCAGCCTCAGGATCTCCGCGAACTCCGCGATCTGTACGAAATCGGGTTCAGCCTGTTCGAGCGGATTGAGGCCGACCGACGAGCCGGGGTCGGCGGGCGAGATCACGATCAGCCGGTCGCTGAGGTGCTGCTTCAGCTCCTTCTCTCGCGCGGCGATCACTTGCAGGAGAAACTTGGTATCTTCGCCGTGGAGGTCGAAGAAGAGGAATCCCCGTCCGGCGGCGATGTCCTGCAGACAGAGATAACGGAGCAGGGAACTCTTCCCGCTTCCGGTCTTTCCGAGCACGATAATGTGCATTGTGCGCCGGGTCTGGCTCAGGGTTACGCGTTGCCCGGTCGTCTGCCCTTCGACGATCTGGTATCCAAGCGACGTGCCCGCACCAGTCGGCTTCCCGCCGCGCGGACGGTTCAGGCGGTTCACGATAGAAATCACGAGTTGTTCGAGGAAGCGAAGCATTTGAGGTGGAATTGTGCAGGACGCGGTGACAGTATTGGTAACAAGACCTGTGACACAAGGCTGCAAAGCATGGCGATGCAATGGCTTAAGACTCTGAAGAAAAGTTTTGACAAGGAATGCAGGAGGGGAATCAGAAGTTCGTGATGAGCAACTCCCGGAACCGGCGCCCCGCCGTCTGCTGTGCTGTGTAGGCAAGCTGGATTGTTTTCGACTTGAAGCGGCGGAAGATCGTCCGCACCTGGGGAACGTCGTTCAGCGACAGAACGAACTTGCCCTGCACGCCCTGCAACCGTTCGGCGAGGGTTTCGAAGTCCTCTCGCTCAAAGTTGTGGTTGTAGAGTTTGCGGTCGTAGTACGGCGGATCGAGATAGAACAACGTAGTCGAGCGGTCATAGCGTTTCAGAATCTCTTCATAGGGAAGGGACTCGATCTGCACCCGCGCCAGCCGATGATGGGTGTTCTCGATCCATTCCGGGATGCGCTCCGGATTGAACCCGGAAGGAATCACGACGCTCGCCGCAAAGTTGTGCCGCCGCACCAGACCCGCGAAAGAGTTCTTCTGGAGATAGAAAAACCGTGCCGCCCGCTGGATGTCGGTAAGCGTCTTCGCATCCATCGCGTTCAGAGCATCGAACCACTCGCGGCTCGCCAACGAGAAACGCAGGTGCCGTACGAGTTCTTCGTAATGCTGCTGGCAGACCCGGTAGAAGTTCACGACCTCATGATCGAGGTCGTTCAGCACTTCGACTTTGGACGGCTCTTTGCGAAAGAGCACCTGGGCTCCTCCCGCGAACGCCTCCACGTAGGTCGTGTGCAAGGGAAATATGGCAATGATCTGTTTGGCAAGCGCACGTTTGCCGCCAATGTACGGGAGCGGTCCGAGCATCAGGGTTTGGGAATGGGTGAGGTTTGAAAGGTAAAGCGCTTCGATCTCGACCTGAATCGAAGCGTTTGGTCATCTTAGCGGTTCCACAATAGAACAAAAGACGCAGGAATCCGCTTCTAAGGGCGGGTCGTCCGTTGAGGTCGTGTGACTCCGTAGGAGCAAAGCTACGTCTTTCCCATATTGCAGGGAAGGTTAAGATGTCCTCCTAATGCCACCAAGAAGGAACGGAGACAGTCCAGGCCGCAGACAACATGCGGACCCGAATGAAAGGACGACCGCCAAACACCGCGAGCAGAATGAGCGGGCCGATCTCGTGACGCTCTTCCAGCTCCTCTTGCGAGAGCCGCCAGCGGGCCATGATTTCAAAACATGCCCGACTTGTAAACGCTACGGGATTCGGCGCATTTGACTTAAATCATCCCGTCCTTACAGTTAACGAAAAGGCCGCTAACAAACTATTTCCCAATGGAGTGAACCGATACTTTAGCTACTGCCGTAAATCGTCCGAAGACGAAGATCATCAGGTGCTGTCGATTGAGTCGCAGCGCGAGGAATTGAGGCGCTTTGCCGAGCGAGAAGGCGTGGAGGTCATTGCGGCTTTTGAAGAGGCGCGCAGCGCTAGGCATCCGGGCCGCCCCGTCTTCAATGAGCTCCTGAAGCGCGTTCAAAACGGAGAGGCTGATGGCATACTTGCCTGGCACCCCGACCGTCTCGCCCGCAACGCGCTCGATGGAGGCATGATCATTCACCTGCTCGACACGGGTAAGCTGACGGGCCTCCGTTTCCCCACCTACACCTTCGAGAACACTCCGCAGGGCAAGTTCATGCTGGCAATCGTCTTCAGCCAGTCGAAGTATGTTGTCGATTCGTTGAGCGAAAACGTCCGCCGTGGCAATCGCACCAAGCGGGAACATGGCTGGTTGCCATCTTGCGCTCCGATCGGCTATCTGAATGGAAGATCACCTACAGGAGACAAAATCATCGTGAGCGACCCGGACCGCTTCGGAACGATCAGGTCGCTTTGGAAACTGATGCTCTCCGGCGGCTATTCGGTCGCTGAGCTGCGCCGGATGGCCGCTCAGGATATGGGTCTCTGCACTTTAAAGCGAAAGCGGATCGGCGGCAGTCCCCTCAGCGTGAGCGGACTTTATCGCGTCTTCTGCAGTCCGTTCTACGCGGGCCAGATTGCATATGGGGGTCAGTGGTATCCCGGAAGGCATGAGCCGGTCGTCACCGTCGAGGAGTTCGAGCGGGTGCAGGTGCTTCTTGGAAGACCCAATCGTGCGAGGCCGAAAGAGCACAGCTTCGCCTATGCAGGTCTGCTGCGTTGCGGTAGGTGCGGCGGAAGCGTAACGGCGGAAGAAAAGGTCAACCGTCACGGTAGCCAATACATCTACTACCACTGCACGCACAAGATGCACGGTGTGATTTGTCGGGAGAAGGTCATCGAGGAGCGGCAACTCCAGGAGCAGCTGATCGAGTTTCTATCCCGTATCTCGATCAGCAAGGAGGAACAGGACAGAGCGCTTGCCATCATCGACGAAGAGCGGAAGAGAGACCGTGACGCGGGAGCCAGTCCCAAAGAGGCGATCACCAAGGCGCTCGACCGCTCTAAGAAAGAGCTCGACAGCCTTACCAAGCTCCGTTATCGCGAACTCATCGAAGATGAAGAGTTCACCCGGCAGCGCGCGGAACTTCAAAAACAACAAGCCTCGCTCAAACAAAGGCTCGATCAACTCAATACAGAGACTTGGATCGAACCCTCGCGCAATCTCTTTTTGTTCAGCAACCGCGCGGTTTTCTGGCTGACGCACGGCTCGATCACTGAAAAACGTTTGATCCTCGCAACGGTCGGATCGAACCCTACTCTCATCGACAAAAAACTCAACATTTCCGCGTGTAATCCGTTCACCCTTCTGCAAAGGCCGCGGTCAAATTGCGACTGGTGGGCCATTGTCAACGACGTTATAACCTTTTTCCGGACGAAGATTGACGTGACGATTCCTTTGCTGCCTGAGCCGCCCTCAAAGTAAACTCGTCGCGACCCCAATCGGGGGCTATGGTAAATGCTCAACTTCTGTGGCACCGGTGCCGGGAATTTGAAGCAGAACAACGTCCTCGTCCCGCCGCTACCTCCTGTTGGAATTTGACACATGACAACGTCGCGGTAGAGTTAGGAAAAAGATACGCCCCCAACAATGCACTAACCACAAGAGATCTCAATGGCAGAGTGGAAGGAGATTATGCGGCACCCAGCGATCAGAGAGATGTGGGATATCGAAGATGGAGATGAGCCTGAGCAATTCATCTCTAGCGTGTATGGTGTGAAGTTTTACTTTGTGAGCGAAGATTATTCCGGGTATCTATATATAGTGCAGGCCGATAATTCGTTTGCCGCACCTGTGACATTGGTCCGGCATCGCAGGTCTTTGTATGTCCTTCATCGCAAGAAATAGCCTTCCGCACGGGCTGGTCCGCTTCCTCGGATCATGCCCCTTCATCGACTCCTTCATGTGATTTTTCTTGGTGGACTCGTCGAGTCTCGCACCAACTGTTGAAGGAGTCGATGAAGGGGCACGAAATGCATTTTCCTCATTGGGTTTCGGAGCCATCGCTGCCTTGCCGAAGCCAGAAGGCCAACCCAACTGCAACGGCATCAAATGCCAACATAGCGTGCGGCTCGCTCTGCCAGGCTCGTCGCTTGCGTGGGAGTTTGAAGAGTAGCTCCGGAAAGATTCGGGTCAACAGTTCGGCCGTCTCATCCTTATTCCCACTCCGGATAATATTAAGAGCCTGCCGGATCTGGTCCTGCCTCAAGATCACGATAGGGATGGAACGCCGCGACACTTCGGCGCGGACGATCCGCAGAATCACACTTTGAGAGGCGTCGGCGCGTGATTTTCTGACGACAACGGCTGCCGGGGCAAGCAACTTGAGAATAAAGAGCACACGGTTTCTGGCTCGTTCAGGGGCGTTCGACAACGGCGAAGGCGAAGTCGTCCCCCAGTCGAGCAGTTGTCTCGGTCCCTGGAGGACGGCATAGCCAATACACGACCTTCGGATCTCAAGTGCAACGATTCTCCCGGTGTCGATCTGGATATTCATAGACAGGTTAAGTCATACCTTGGTTCCTGCGTTCTTCGATCCATACCAACTTGCGAGCGATGTTTTCGGCCTCGGGACCTTTGGCGGTGCTCTGTTGCAGTTTGTGTTCGAACTCCGCCAACCGTTGCTCCACCCCGTCCCTAACGGCTTCGAACAATCCGGGCAACAGTTCGGAAACATCGGCACGGAAGATCACCTGATAGGCGATAGCCGCAAATATAGACGGCGTCGCCTGAAAGCCCTCATGTCTGGAGACCTGACGGGCTCCAATCGAGCCGAGAATCTCGGCCACGTCGCTCTGCGTCAATCCAGTCTTCCTACGAAAAAATAAAAGGCGGCTTCCCATGCTTGGACGTGATGATTAGTTGTCAAAGATCGACTCTCTTTGATTCGACGTTTGAGCTAAGCATACCAAGCAGGCCCGCCCAAACAAGACGTAGGAATTCGCCTCACAGGGCGGGTCGAGCCACGAGAAGGTGACTGCCGAATTATGCACAACAGCGATGACGCGAAACTAGACTGTTATCCGGCGAACAACCTGTGAATGAGGACGGGATAACCTCTGAACTGATATTCAATGGGTCGCCCCGCCAAAATGTCGGCACGCCGAGCGAAGAGCCAGGACGGAAAGGTCGCTGCCAAGCCTGCGTCGAACCGACAATTATCGAAACTTCATAAGTCTTTCGTCGGCCCCTCACCAGTGGCGCTTAACCCAGTGGTTCGCCAACTATTAAACACAAGAGGGGTCGGCGAAAGGATTCTCATTTCGACATGTTTTAGAGTGCCAAAGAAACGGGGAGCCACGAGGCTCCCCGCAACCTGTCACGCGATCAGTCTGGGATAGAAGTGCTTGTTGAGGGCTCTAATCCCCAGCACCGGATGAGTGCCGATCGACCAGTATTCCCGTGTTCCGGGCCCTAGTCTGCGGTCCACCCGGAAAGCAGCCGTCGGATATTCGCCATACTGCACGAAATCCTTTAGCCGCTTCATGAACGTGCTGTATGCAATGTCGTAGAGCCCGGCAACTTCTTTTGCCGAAAGGTAACTACGACCATTTGCTAATTCCACCGCCGACAATTCGGCGACGGGCCATTTGGCTTCGAATCGATCTGCCATTGGATCACTCCAATAGAAGATTTTCTTCTTGGCTAATGAGCAGAAGGCTATGACTCTTTAGCCCTACCCGAGAAGACCGGCAACACGACTGGGTACGGTTGCTTCGGAACCCGAAAGTGGGCGTAGGTCGAAGTTAGGTTAAAGGTCCAAACCTAATTCAGCGACACTTCGCGGTGCCGTCTGTTGTCAGAGCCGCCCTCAGAACTCAAAAATCCGCACATCCCGATCGCGGGCGGCGGAGTAAGAGGAGCGAGCCTTCTTGTTCTAAAGTCTACTTGAATCGGATCCACAGAATTGCTCAGATTCTCGCGATTCTCAAATCAGTTCATAAATTGGGGACGCTGTCGGATATTCAGAGTGACTATGACGTTCGGTTGGCTTGCGAAAGCAAGTCGTCTGAAAAGAAGTCCCGAGACGGTGCAGGAACACCGCCCCGGGATACCGCAATACACCGCGGTAGGTATTCACCTGAACCAACCAGGCGAACACCCTACGCGTCACCACTACCGGGAGTGCTGGTCGCGGGACTCTTTCATTCTGAGCCCCGCACTGGCAATGTCAAGGCTTCAGCATGGTGAGCGCGAGTGTGTATCACCTCATAGGATCAGGGAAGGCCCTTCCTGAAAAGGAGGAACCATCCCATGTCCCGCTTGCTCATAATTAGCCACAACATCGATCGCGCCAGCGATATAGCGGCTGCCCTTCATCCTGTCTCTCGCAGAATCTCCACGTGCTGTTCAATCCGCGAGGCGGCTATGCTTCTACGTACACAGCCGTTTGACGCCATCATCTATGTCTCTGAAGAGACCTACTCTTGGAGAGTTGCCGTAGAGCAACTCAATCGAGCGATTGCTTCGAAACCCGAGATGCCCCAAAGGTTCTGCGTGCTGAGCGGTCCGTATAACGGCGTAGCCGACCGGCTTTATGGCAAGCGGATCGGATGGAGGGTGATCCATGTGCCGGAGTGACGGATACCAACCACTATTGGAAGAGGTCGATTTCGTGCTGGCAGAACAGAGATTGCTTTCTTCCGAGGGCCCGCACTTCATTGTGAAGCACGGATACCATGTGCCCGGCACTTTTTGCGTGCCTGGCGAGACGGTGGAGGAAGTATGCCTCTGGGAGAACTTCTCGGAGTATCCACTCCTTCTGGCGCCGACACCCATTCTCTTGTTTGATTGCCTGCGCCGGTTTCGACGTCTGACGGCTGCGACAGTTGAGGAGATTATGTTGAACCATGCTTTCTATACAGACTACGGTTTGCACTGCTCCGGACCTAAAAGGCACATTTCGATACCGCGTAGACTGACGACCAAGGTGTACATCAGTCGTATTCACGAGGCAATGGCCAGGGCCTTTCGCGAAGCCGGTCTGAGGCTCGATCCAAAAAGAGTGTTACTGTCCGAATCCATCGGATCGAACATGGTGACTTATAGGCTGAAAGGTCAAATTGAGGTCGTACACCTGGATTCAACCGCGTAAGTGGAACCCCTCTGGCTCCGGGTGTGAAATTTCTACAAAAATAGCCGCGCTACACTAAAAATGAATCTGGTACAAGATCGGGCAGACCACAGTCTATCCGTCTATCCAATCTGCGACATTGCTTCAGCGCAAACCGCTTGAAGCGGATCGCGCGGGCTACAGTCGTCATCTTGAATAAGAACACGTCCGACCTCAGCCGAGGGGCAACCCCAATCCAGATAGCCTGGACGTACTACTGTGAGGTCCCAGTTACCGATGCAGGTTTTTCTCCGCCGAAGGTGATGGTGGTGATCGTCGGCACGGTCTTTGGAGGGGACTCCTTTGTCCCAATTGCTCCGCTGAATGTCACAGTGATGACGCCATTCTTGACGTCTGGCATCGGATAATTGAGCTGTGTCGTTGTCGCAGCGGCTGACGTAAGCGGCGGATAGGTTGTCGTCGCAGTTGGCAATTGCATTTGGCCTACCGCTGTCTCGAAAGCTGCTTGTGACTGGCTCTTAAGCGCCATGATTTTCGAGTAGAGCAGCGTATAGTCAGTCCCGAGATGTTTGCCCGTTCCGTCGTATTGGAGGATAGTTGTATCTCCCGGAATGTCTACAAGGATGCTATTTTTATTCAGGAGCGTCAGCACAGTCGATGTCATGGTACTGTCTTTCAGTATTTCCTTAGCTGCATCGAGCGTAGGCGCCGCGGCAAGCTGTTCATTGATAGTCCTTGGAGCCCAAGATGTTACTTTGCCGTCCGCACTGAAGGCCACGGTCTGATAAGGGCCCATACTGTAGGTATAGACCGTGGTCCCATCGGCAGCTGTGACAACACCCGGGGGCTCGCCTAAAGACTGCCGCACCTGGTCCTTCGTGTAAGTCAGTTCTACGTGATTCAGTGGAACAGGAGGATCTTTAACGCCGTTCAACACATCTGGATCGATGTGAACGTTCAGAATTCGATCAATGACAACTATCCGCTGGTACCCTTGTAGGCCGAGGATGCCGTCGCGCGGCAAGAGAACGATTGTAGACGCGTGACCGTTGGGCGTGAGCTGCACGGTTTCTTGAAAAGTCTGATTGACTAAGTTAGCTCGCAACCGATCATTACCAGGCGTATCCTGCGTGACCGCACGAAAGCCTGGGAGGAAATCTCCCGTAAGGATTGAGGCCGAATCGCGGAAGGCGGTGTTCCCAACTTGGGCGACGTAACCGCCTCCAGCGATCGTGTTCAGGACGCCGCCGAACAGTTCAACATAGCGAAGAATGCGGTCAACCTTTTCTGTCGCATAGTCGAATGAATTGAGTACGCTCATGTAGCTGTCAGGGTACACGCGTTCATTCTGCTCGATTCCATAACGATACACTTGGCAATTTATCGTCGTTTTGCTTCCAAATGGCCGACACTCGTTGGATGTCGAAAAGGGTGCCAGGTAAACATTTGCAGGAACCAGATCCAGAGTCAGGTCTGGCAACAACCTCTTCGAAGTCCCTTTAAATTTGCCCGATGACTCTCGGTAATCGACATCGAACCAGACCGCGCTCTTATTGAACTGCAATTTCTTTATGCTACGGTTCGCGACATCGAGGTTGACGGCGAGGTAATGCTCAGCGATCTGCGCGCCGAAATTTCGCCGGACCGTTTCTTGATCCATGATGGTCATGCTGATCGACAATAGCGATTGGTCATTCGCGGGCTTCGTCACAAGCCGGGCAATAGTCGTTCGTCTGTTGTTCAATTGAACAGTAACGGTTTCTGGCTGCTCGCCCTCGCGACCGATAACGCGCGTAAAAAGGAGGTCACCTTGCCTTGAAAGCAGGGTGATGCTCTGGTTGGTTGAAGGCATAACCGGCTGCAGAGTAGGTAAAGGATTTGTATCGCACGCGGCACTCGGGATGGTAACCGCGGTGGGCGGTGAATTCTTGCATAACTCCGTTAGTCCCGTTGCAAGGTATACCGCATCGGTAGTTATACTGGGTGTGGCTTGGAGGTAGGCGAAGGTCTGATTTGCACCCGTGGCGGAATTGTGAAGCGCAAACCATGAGGGCCGGAACGTGGGATCGGCCACGTATTCTATGTCTGCATTTCTAGACTGCAGCTGATGCACGGTTACTGGAGTGTAGCCTGAACCATCCGCGCCATAGACATACCCAGTGACCTGTGGCGTCCCACTCGGCTTGCCATCATCACCTATCAGTTTTGACGTACAAACAGGCACTCCATTCTCTATTTTGGGTTGGCAGAAATCACCGCTAAGCATGAGCCGCCGCATCATTGAGGTGTCTTTTACCTTCGCTGGCGCGATCAAATAAGGCTTGTCTGCGTGATCCCGTCCGAGATAGACCAGGACTGGCTGTGGACTATCTTTTGGCGAAGTGTAGGAAATCGTGACGGTCGAATCCGAGGAGCGAAAGGCAGTGACCTGCGTCGCTGCGATGGACAGCCCGTCGGCGGTCATCAGCGCAACGCAATAGTCTCCTTCATCTTTGCATTTTTCGCTCGGTTTTGCACCGGCATCGTCGAAGGTCCCGATCGCCTGCATGACATGTGTTGCCCCATTAGGGATTTGTTGAGCGACCAAAGTTGCAGGCGTGACCAAGCACAGGCTCACTAAGCACAGAAGACAGGCTCGAGACATTGGCTCACTTCTCCGAGTAAAGCTCAGGATGGTCGAAAAGGCCCGGTGAAGCGATCATCTAATTTTATGCAGTGACGAGAGCATACTCCAAATTTAGTGCTGCGCAACAAAAAAGCACTTTCGAGAAGGGTCAAATCCTCCGAATGAGTCGATGCGGCCCGGGGCCGCCCACTGAAAAATCAAATTTGCCTTCCTTACACCATGTCCGGAAATTGTTCATGCGAGCCAGTGTCATCAAGTCCCACGATTCCCTGATGACAGGCAGCTACAGAATTGGAGAAACTGGAAGTTGGGGGACCAAAGCGAGAAGACGCTCACAAGTACTTTAACAACTAACTGTCCTCAGTAATATTGGGTCCCAGACCTTTGCGGAGTTGTTCTTTGAGCGCACCCTTTAGCTGTCCGCTGAAGGGCCAGGCTGTAGCGCAGCCCGCTAGAAACTTGAGAAGGCCTGGGGCGTTTGCAAGCAGTTGCCCTTTGATGCTCTTGATTCTGTCGATTGCCAGATCGGCAATCCTATCTAAATCGTCGTCTGTCATCTGTTCGCGGATTGGCTCATCGACGACGATCTTTGCGCTACCGCACAGTGGAATTATTGGGAGCCATTGCTCGTTCTGTGGCATCGCCTTCGGGTTTGGAGCTTTTCGCTTAAACAAACTCTTGACAGAGCCAGAGAATGGTCCAGCTTCCGAGAGACCCGTCGCGATCACTTTGTTGTCGAATGGCAGAAGGAATTCCGTATCTAGGAACCTCTGACAGTTTCTTCGTCCGAGCAAGTAATCATGTTTTCGGAAGCGCCGATCTAGGAATCCGCCGAAGGCTCCGAGTGTCCCGCTCTGTAAAGCACTACTGTCCGCGTGATCGGGATCGGAGGGGGCTATCACGAAACGGCTAAAAGAAACGCCGCTGGTTAGGGCAGGCAACGACTCGCCAAAGAATCTAGACTGAGAAAGGAGCACGGTAATCAGGCGACCGACCATCGTCAGCAGATTTGTCGGATCCGATTTGCCTGGAGCGGGCGTGAAATAGTTTGCATCGTATTTTTCAATGGCAGGAAATGGAGCGATGGATAACACGCAACAGTTCGCTGTCAGCGAATCGGTCGGATTCTGGCATGGGGAGGGTTTGTCGGGACTCGGATTATTCTGTGCGAGAAAATCATGTGCAAGTTCAAAAGGGTCATTGTCCGTGAGGCCACCATCAACGTTAAGGGTAGTCCAGGTCGCGGGTGGCGGTGCCGGAAGATCTACCTTGATCGGAGAAGACACGGTCGGTGTGCAGAGCGACTGCCAAACCGGCCCGCGATAGTCGGATAGGTCTCGCGTAAGCTTTCTGGGAGCTAGAAACAGCGGAAAGGCTCCGGTAGCTTTGGCAGCATCTTTGAGGAGGGGCCACGCTCCATCTGCGCCACTATCGAGGGGAAGTGGCTTCGCCCCGTCTGCGACGGGCGCCGCAACACTGGGTACGATTTCAAATCGTAACTTATCTCCATAATAAGCGGTATATTCGTCAACCGACATGCTAGCGTCGTCGTAAAGTGGATAGGAAACGCCCCGGACATTGGTCATTGTCATCAGCAGCGTGAGATTGGGGGTGATGTAGGGTTTTGCATTCGGTGTTCCCAGCACAAGAGCGGCTTCGGCAATCTTATCGATGACGGTGCAATCGAGCAGAGAGACCAGCGGAGAGCCGTCAGCGAGATCGGTCGCTTTCAGAAATTCGCGGATGTCGATCTGATTTACCCAGCCTTCATAGAAGGTGTTGTTGGTGCCGGTTTCATCCCCGCTCTTTATATGCGCGAAATCTCCTTGCACCATGACCGCAGCGATCGCGGCACACATGCCTCCAGCCGATGCCCCGGTAAACGCGTCAATTTGGATATCATGTAGGGGTACGACATTAGTGATTGACCCGCCAGGCTGGAGATTTGCAAGCTGCTCGTGGAAGGCTTCCTTCTCCTTTTGCCACTCCTCTAGGGCTTCCATCAGGAAGTCTAGGACTCCCGCAGTGTAAGCGCCCGCCGAGATAGCGCCTGCCATATTGATCGCGACGTGGAATTCGCTTGGTTTCCAGCTCATCTGGACCTCCATTGCTATGATTGCTCTGCGCGCATCGGGGGCCTAGGACTGCTAGCGAGTGTTATACAACACTTTTTTGCTCAAGAGAAGAAATAAAAACCTCAAGAACCCTAAGTTGCTTAGTGTCCGTCTATGATTGGGGCACCATAACATAAGTTGTATTAAGGAGGCAATATATGGGAGTCCCGCCGGCTCTGCCCGCCGCTCAACAAGGAACAAGATTTCAGCGCACTATCGAGGCTGCAATTGCCCACTCGGAATTGTTGGTGTCCGTCATATTTCTAATATCATTAGCGATGTGGATTCGGTTCATCCCACGAGAGGACAAACCATATGTGGAAAAGCAACTGGTGCAGCTAGCGTCTACGCCCGGTGCCGATCAAGCCGAGTATAAGAGGGCCTCCGACGTCTGGTATCGGTATGAGGAAGATAATGCTCATTTCAAATGGGGTGTCGACGTCAATCTCTATCTGTATTCGTCATTGAAAAGTCTCGCGATAATACTGAGTGCGGTTACACCAGCTCTGATTGTGGCTCCCTCTCTGAAGGATAAGAAAGTATTAGTCGCTCTTCCAGCCGTCATCGTTGCCGTCGCAACCGGATTGATCGGTGAATTTGATTTCAAAAATGAAGCGGCGCGATTCGATGCGGCGAAAGTTCAACTTCAGACTGAGAAATCCATGTTCATAACTGGCGATGTGCCTTTCTACTTCGTCCAACCGCTTACATCCTCGCTGACGTCGCCGGGTCAGACCAAATCAGCGACAGCGAAAGCCTCCCCACCGGTCGCGGATCTGTCGCTGGTATCGGACCCAACGGATGTCCCCTTTCTGCCGCCGCACAATTACAGTGAAGCGCTCGCTAACTTTGCTTATCGCGTCGAGAAGATAAGACAGGCTGTCGCTTCGGAAAGAGACCAATTTCTACGGGGAAAGACTCAGCAGTCTTCTGCGAGTGAGGCGAAACCGGCAACTGTTCAATCGCAGTCAAGTAGAACGCGGACGGCAAATGCACCTGTCACTGGCAAGCCGCACTAAGCCAGTCTGCGGTTTGCGCGCAAATCCGGTGTGGGGATGATGGCACTTTCACCTGACGACTAGATCCCACGCGTAGATGTCCTCAGTCGTCAAATTGCGGACAGCCAGTGGTGCGTCGTCGTGCGCGAGCCCGACCCAGTCACCCATGAAGAATGGAGTGCGTTCGACATTTGTTAGGTCAGCAATTCTCTCCGTGGTCCCATCCACGATCTTTATACGGAATATCGCGCGGTTTCCGGAGGCAGTCGAGACAAAGTAAACATGTTTACCATCGTGCGACCAGTTTGGATATTCGCTTGGGAAGCCCACAAGGAGGCGCCACGTGTTTGAATTGAGGTCAAAAAGACCCAATGACTGATCGCCAGCATGCAATGCAACGATAAAGCGGCCGTCGGGAGACCAACGTGGGGAAAAGTAGTCCGCTGAGTCAGGAAGCGTGGAGATGCTATTGGCAGCCCAGTCTAAGATATGGATTCCACGTGGATGTGCAACTGGGGGAACCTCGCCAAAAGCCAAGTGGTGACCATCGGGCGACCAGTCTGGGAAGCCTTGCGCATGATCAGCGTGGGATACAGAGCGTATGGTTCCTCCGCTAGCTGAAATGGCGTAGACGCCCCATTCCCCACTGAAAGGTATACCCATAAACACGATTGTTTTCCCATCCGGCGACCAACTAGGCATTACCGTATCCTTGAAGTTCTGCGTAAGTTGGAGGCATTCTGTCCCGTCACCGCGACATCGCCACAAGTTATTGTCGGTCAGGCTTGTATACGCGATCCAAGCGCCATCTCTCGAAGATCTGAATGTTCGCGCAGAGATGCCGGGAAGCATGGGAAGGAATTCCTTCGCTTTGGAGTCGTATCGTACGAGTTCGTCCTTAGGAGTCTCGGCACGAACGAAGAGTCGTTTTCCGTCCCTGCTTGGAAGCGGCCCCCGATAGCTTATGGCCCCAAAAACAAGAGGAGATGGCGTGTCTTTGACTGGAAGCAGAAAATGCTGTTGTTCTCGCGAGGCCCATATCTGGAAGGTATTCCGATTGCGGACCTGGAATAGGAAGTACATTCCGTCGGGCGTCCATGAACCACAACAGAGGTGGAAGGGCAATTCTCCAAACAATCTATGAGGATCTCTGTCACCCTTTGCAAACTCCCATATCGAGGTCTCTTCACTCTTCTGGTCGATCACGGTGAAGCGTAGCTTCTTGCCATCACGCGACCATCGAAACCAGAAGGCATTACCAGGAATAGCGAACAGCCGATCCCGGGAGGTTCCCCCCGTGTCTGTCGAATAGACTTCGCCCTCGGTGGAATATAGAATCCGCTTTCCATCGGGATACCAAGCGGCATCGTAAGCCAAGACATCTCCGACCTTTTGAGCTGCGCCAGTGCCAACCTGGATGTAAACGGGCGCTTGCCCGTCACGCGAACCACCGAGGTTCCGAAGAAGCATCGCGTGCCCGTCCGGTGCCAGGTCGCAAAGCTCCGGATTACTCATGCCTGTGACTACAGTCGTGCTGTCCCCGCCATTGGCAGGCGTCTCCGCCACGCTGTACCGGCCATTTTCAAATCGCGGGTAGTAGATTTGCTGACCATCACTCAACAGGGGCGAGAGGATACGGGTCTGAGACTGGGTAACGCGAGTTGGATTTGCCACCACCAAATCTAGCCACGGCTGTCGCATGGCTACGGCGGTCGCAACGGCGACAAGCGCTACAGCCAATCCAATTCCAATGGGCCACCAGAGGTCTTTCCGAGTGAGTACGGCCGGCGAGACTGGTTGCTCCGCAGCGGCTTCGGACGCATGAGGAAGGGCAACCGCGGTCGAGATTTCGCGCGTGGAATCGTCATCCTCGGCGATCGTTGTGCTATCGCTGAGGAGCCATGCGTCAAGTTCCAACGCGTAGGCGAATACCACCTGCCTTCCGCCACCGGGTACTCGATGTACAGGCAAGCCACGCAGCTGTTCCCACCGTTTCGCGGTGCGTTCGGTCCTCCCGATGTGGGAGGCGATCTCCTTCCAGGACTCCAGCTTTCTTGCAGTGACAACTCTGTCAGGCATAGCCCTCGACCCCACAAATACTTGCAAATCGGGCTCCTTAGTAGACCATTGTCCCTAATAGTCCCTATCTGACATGAATAAGCATTTGCCGAAGTGTAGCCACCCGTGGCTTCCTAAACAAGGAAATTCGTCGTCCTCGACCGGGCGGACGCGTGCGTAAGCGAAGCAACGCCGAGCCGGCAGAGGTCTTGTGCGTCTTTATGGTGGCTAAAAGTATAGATCTCGCAAGAATGGTCCATGAAGCTTCATTGTCCGCCTTAGGAGTAAGTGTCATATGGCAAAGCACTCGTTGCAATTCAAGATCGCTCTTTGCATCCCGGCATTTACCGCTGGGATCTACGCACAAAATCAGTCTACCAACTCACTTGATGCGGGGCCTTGGCCAACGCCGGCACATGATAATCAGCGCACGAATCGAAGTCACTTGCAGGGTCCATCTTTGCCAGGAACGCCGACGCTTTTATATGACGCGGGCAGTCCAGTCAATCTCGATTACATCGCCGTAACCTCGGACGGGAAGTTGATGTTGTCCGCCTGCACCAACCAGGTGACCGCTATTCATGGTGACGGTAGCCCTGTCGGAACGCCTTGGCCGTATAGCTTGATGCAGACTGCGTACCCAGGGCACCCGGAGACGCCGTGGGGTGGCGTGACGGTGAGTGCCGACGGTCACATCTACGTGGCGTCGCACGAATGTCCGGATGTCCCGGGCGGGGTACCGGCCCATTTCTACTCCATCGAGCCCAGTGGCACTAGCACGCCAAATTGGCCTGTCGGCGCGCGAGCCATGTACTGGGCTCCCGCGATTGGAAGTGACGGCACCATTTACCAAATGGATGAATACAACTTCATCAACGCCTACCACCCAGATGGATCGCTTGCTTGGAATGTGCACTTGAATGGTTATGGGAATGCGGCGATTGCGCTTGATTCAGCGGATAATCTGTATATCGGTACGGATGGCAACAGTTACGGCGGACATGCGCTCTACTCGCTCACCTCGTCTGGGGTGGTCCGTCCCGGTTGGCCTCAGGACCCAGGGGGAATCGCGGATACAACCCCAGTGCTCGACGCGAATGGCATCATGTATATCGCTAACCTCTCGGGATCCCTGTTCAGTTTCAATTCGGACGGCTCTAAGCGTGGCGGATTTCCTTTCCAGTCAGGCGGAGCCGTTTCTCAGTTCCCTCTAGCTCTTTCTGGGGCAGGCATTGTCTATCTGAAGACCTCGCTCGGGTTGTTTGCGATCAATCCGAATGGGACGAGCGTTTGGAGTGCACCCTTCGCTCCTGGCGGAGACGCCACTCTGTCCCCGAGTCCAATTGTTGACAGAAATGGAGCAATCTACGTTGCCTTTGGCAGCAATGTTTATTCACTTAATCCTGACGGTTCTACGCGACAAGGATGGCCGGTTCCGATCCCGAGTGCTGGGTATATGGCTATCGGCGGTAATGACATTTTGTTTGTGGTGAGCGCGGGACAAAAACTCTATTCCATTAGGACTGGGTTTACAGAGCCTCTTTTGACAGTGACAGCAAACGATGCGAGTCGTCCATACGGCATGGCAAATCCGGTGTTGACGTATGCGATGAGCGGATTTGTGAATGGGGATACTCAGGCATCGGCAACAACAGGAGCGCCAACACTCAAAACGACTGCAACAGCAAGTAGTGCACCGGGAAACTATTCAATCAATATTGACGCGGGTACACTGATGGCAGCGGGCTATACGTTCAGCTTTGAAAATAGCACTCTGGTGATAACGCAAGCTGGGACCAAGACTGCTCTAGTATCTTCGAATCTAAGCTTACCCGTATACTCACCAGTCACCTTCACAGCCAAAGTGGACGCTACGACAAGCGGCATGCCAACAGGAATAGTTGCATTCTCTGATAGTACGACTCAGTCATCTATAGGAGCGGCAACGTTGGTCAATGGGACTGCAACATACACGACGAGCGGGTTTTCAGCAGGCGTACATTTTGTTACTGCTTCGTACAGCGGAGATACAAATTTTGTTAGTTCTGTGTCGAATATTTTGATGGAAACGGTAGGCTCCAATGCTTCGGCACCATGTGTTCCTGACGCCCTTAGTACTGGAATCGACCTCAGCGATAGTTGTTCGCTCCCAAGTGCGTTTCCCCAATGGTCGAAAACCTTCGGCAACAATTCTAAACTTGAAGTGACCTGCTCCTGGGCATACAACGACGGACGATTCTGGCCAGCACCAGCCTATATGGCGTGGTATTCAAACCCTCAGGGGCGGAGAGCACGAATTGCTCAATGCCTTTTCAGCGGCGGAGTGAACGATGGTAGATATACGGCGGGCCACCTCGCGGACAATCCTCAACAGAGCTGTCTTGCGTCAGTCGACTGGGAGAATCTCGATGGGGGACCAAACGATGGTCAGCGTTATGCTACCGATTTTCTCGGGAACTCGGTTATATTTACCACGAACGCTGAACCTTACTTGGACTTAGTTGATTATCATTACGATGGGAATCAAAATAAGCTGAGTTGGAGAGACGAGAAGTTTAACTATCCAGATGGCACGCAAGCGGCCGACGATGGCACTCTCTCCTCGATCGTTGTGGAGCAGCTTAAGCCTATCCCGGATCTTACTTATTCGCTAGATCCATTTGTTGGTGCGGAAACAGACGCAATGTTCAATACTGTGTGGGAGGAACTGCAAAGTGAGCCCAGACATGCCATGCGGTTTATACCGAGTTGCGATTTGAATGCTGATGGATTATGTGACAGCAATGATGCGGCAATACTTTCCAGCTCAGTTGGAACCTGTGAAGGGCAACCCGGCTACATTTCACGTATCGATGTCGATCACAACGGATGCATAACAGCAACAGACGTTTCGGCGATCTATGCCGCATTTCAGAGCTATCGGGCTGGATGCACATATTCACAAGGATATTGGAAGGCTCACGGCAACAGGTGGCCGACTAGTAATTTGAGAATCGGTGACGTAGACTATAGTCAGGCTCAACTGCTGGCTATTATGAATCAGCCAGTTCATGGTAATGGAGCGGTTGCGTTAGCCCAACAGTTGATTGCCGCAAAGTTAAACGTAATAGGGGGGGGCTCGCCTATCGCCCCTCCTATCGGTTCCGCAGACGCTCTTATTCTAAATTTAGCTCCTGGCCAGTTGCCGCCGCTCGGAAATATATCTTTGCCTGCCGCAGCCACGAGCAATTATGTGGGCATGTTGACTCGTTATAATGAGGGATTGGTCGGTCCGCCAAGCTGTCCACATTGAGACCGCCCATTATGATCACCACCTCGCAAGCCATGGAATACTTTGTGAGATTCGGAGTCTATCGTTGAATCAAAACTCTAAATGGACCGACGAAGCGCCTTATTTCTAGTGGTAGTCTTCTCAATTGCGCTCGGCGCGATTCTTTTTGATCGATTCTGGAATCAGAAGGAAAGTCTGAACTCGATTCAGATCGCGACACAACAAGTGGCCAGCGGCTCAACCTCGATCAGCGGTTGGAGAACTTACAGCGATAAGCAAGCCGGGTATAAAGTGCAATATCCTCAGAATTCTTCTACAGAGCTGGTCTCTAGTAGCGACGATGAATTTGAAGTTGTCGGTATTGGACTAAATCCCCAAGTTATCGCCATTGAGGTGATTCCGAAGACTTCTAATATGAAGAGGGCGACTACCGTAAACGGGCTCGGCGTGATTGTGTCCGACAATGATTTGCTGTCTCGTTTTTACTGCGAACAAGAATATTGGAAGAATCAGATGAATGACAATGCCATCGATCCTACCTATAAAGGTGCTACTGACTATATCAATAATGGGTGCCAACAGGACGGCTTGCACGATCTGCAGGAGGGTGGTGATTCGGTGGGAGGCAAGCCCGCAGTGTCTTATACGTATTATGGCGCCTCGTCAGAGACAAGTTTCGTTATTGCTGATCTCGGAGATGAAGTTGGGTTAGTGGAGTGGAATTGGAAAGGGGTTCGGCCCCAAGGTGCTTTCTTGCAAATCTGGCGGAGTATTAGTTTTTATTGAGTTGTTTCCTGTGCCCATAGGTCTTTTAGATGTTTCAAGTTATGCGTAGGGCAATGCCCCGGCTTGGGACCAGAAGGCCTGGAACCAATAACTTGCTACAAATACTTCGCACTCAATGATTTGACCCAGCGCACATGGTGTCACTGCATCTGCGATGTAGATAAAATTGTAGCGGTGATCGCATCCTCGCTGTAACGGTGATAACCACAATGTTCCACCTTGGATCATGAATCGGCGGAGCGCACTTTTCGCTACGATAAGCGTGCCTTGCTATTCTGTTCGGCGTTCATAAAGTCGATTCGCATTCTAGGAACATCCCCTATGCTAGCCAAACCGTTTACGCGTATATCTTCCTTGCAGGCGAGCCTTGGGATCGCAGCTGCGAAAGTAATCATCAGCCTGTTCGCCAAAATAGCTATTCATTGTGTCGGTTTAAAGCTTTGCGCGGGTGTTTCCGGTCCTCTTTCTTTGGGAATGCCTTGAAGGGCTTCATGGGGACTAAGATCTGTTCCAGCGGGCTATGAAACAGGCTTCGCTTCTACTTGGAAATCGTTTGGGAAGAGAACCTGATGTCGTCACCAAGCCGTAAGTTTAGCCTTTCTTTGAATTCTTCGGAATGTCGGGTTTAACATCGGCCGTGGCACTCGTGAGTGCCTTGATGACGAACTGGTTGAGCGTCAATTTCTCCCGGGCTGCCTTCTGTCTACAGTTCCACCTGAGTTGTGCGGGGAAATCCCGTATGTTCAGTGCGCACTTTGATTCCTTTTGCATAATATGAGAGAAAAATCATTGATTGTTACATTTGTATGTTAAGTTACAACTCATACAAGTGTTACAAATGGTACAACACGAGATAGACCCATCAATTGGAGATCACGCTCTATTTCATATTGACGCGGGGATCAAGGATGCGGTGCTCATCCTTCGAGCGAATGGGATCGAGACGGTTGAGTCATGCCAAGGCGGAGAAGGCCACGCATTCGCAGAGCCTACCGTAAGATTTTCGGGGGGAAAAGACGAGGGCTACAGAGCACTCTCTGTAGCCCTTCAGAATGGATTGAAGGTTGTAGAATTGAGGCGAGTCTGGCCTGTCCTAGATTGTGAGCCTACTGGCCCCTACTGGGATCTGACCTTTGTTCGCTAGCGTCCTTCGGCGTCAAGCTTTTGACAATGAGCGCAGAGAGGACGGCCTCCGGTTCCGGTTGCACGGTAGTAGGTTTCGATATTGTTGCCCTCGGTGCAGAGGGTATTGTCATGATGGCGAGTTTCCCCGGGGCGTTTTGAGTGCCACGGATTTGTCTTAGGCATTTGTTTGGCTCCTTCAGCGGTTGAACAACGGTTACGGGTGACAACCAAGGAGAGCCAATTAATTTCAAACTTCGTTGGCCACCCTGGTCGACGGGCCAGTGGAGAGGCAAATGGCCTTGAAAATCAGGTGCCTCTCCACTGGAGCAAATCCTCAAAACCCTTAGAAAATCCCCGGGGTTTATGCCGGTATCTTCGGGTTTTTGGGGTATTACCCGATGATTGTATGCCGATTGCAAATGGGATAGGAGATTTATATTCGCCTTTTGTTCTAATCAGATACGGCCATTCCCACAGATTGGCGCGTTAATGCACAGAAGACATGCCGCTGTCCTAGCCCTATAACTGTCCTGCCTTCCACGTAAGTTGTAGAGATCGGAGGTACGAAGTTTTCCTTTTTATTCGCCCTCTCGGATATACTATGTCCCAATATGCTTTGAAAGGGTGGTTTCAAAAATGCAAGTAAACGGCAAAATTGTAGTGGGGTTTCTTCTAGCGGCTGTGGGCCTTTGGTTGGTTCAGAAGCCTATCTGCACTAGCGGGTGTAAGACCGTTGCCGAGCATCTCTTAACGCACGGCATAGAGGATATAGCTGTTGGGCTGTTTGCCTAGCAGCAAACAATAAGGCAGCAAAAAACCTGCTGCCAAGGCGGGGTCATCGGTGTGGCAATTTCTCGCATGTAGTGTGTCCCGATGCAACGCGTCTGTCTTTCGTTTCTTGGAAATCACCTCGTGCTTAGCAATCGATATGCCCGATGGAAATTACAAATGCATTGCTTTTGAAAGTACCGTGAGGTTATGACCGCTAATCTTAATGAGTTGTATTGGTCGGGGCGGTCAGATTCGAACTGACGACCCTCTGCTCCCAAAACAGATGCACTTCTGATTAGCAGTCGTCAGAAGAATCAGCTTGAAGTTGAGTGCGGGAATCCGCCTGTTGATCTCGGAGGCTTTGACAGCTACGTTTTCGTCTACATCGGCGATTTCAGTCAACCCGAAAATCGCCGCATCTTATTGATTTTAAATGGTCGGGGCGAGAGGATTCGAACCTCCGACCCCCTGGTCCCGAACCAGGTGCGCTACCAGACTGCGCTACGCCCCGAACTGTGATGCTGACTGGATGCCGGTTCGAGGCTAAATTCTTGAGCCGTGGGAGGCTTCGCTCGACCGCAACACCGACTTAAGCAGTCTAGCAGAAATTCTCCCGGCCATGCGCATGTCGCCGCCTCAAGTTGTGGCTTGGCTCAGATAACCCACGCTTTACCGGTCCTGGCCCTACTAACGTTCACCGTTGCGGCATCCGTCGGGTCAAGATATACTGAAGTAGATGAAACTCTGCCCAGAGCGCGCCAATTGTTGTTGTCCGGCCATGTCGGCCGACCTCTGTCGACTCTAGCGCCATCATCTCTCCCGACTCCCAAATCCCAACTTTTGATTCTTAGCGGTCGTGGCCTGCATCCCTTAAATTGGCCCGACGGAGATTCCAACCTCGATGACGACACTGGCGCCAGTGGAAAACGAGAGTAACGAGGTTCATCCCGCCCGGTTGAATCACCTGCAGGCTCTCGAGGCGGAGAGCATCTCGATTCTGCGCGAAGCGGTGGCCGAATTTGCAAGGCCGGTGATGCTCTATTCCATCGGCAAAGACTCTTCTGTAATGTTGCGCCTTGCGCAGAAGGCCTTCTATCCGGGCAAGATCCCGTTCCCGCTGTTGCATGTCGACACCAGTTACAAGTTCCCGGAAATGATTCGCTTCCGCGACGACTATACGCGCGAGATCGGCGCGGATTTGATCGTCCATCGTAACGAAACCGCTATCGCAGCCGGTGCGAATCCATATACGCTGGGCACGCAGAATTGCTGCGGCTTACTCAAGACTCGCAGCCTCCTCGATGCATTGGAGGAAGGCGGATTTGACGCCGCGTTTGGCGGCGCGCGGCGCGATGAGGAGAAGAGCCGGGCCAAAGAGCGCGTATATTCGTTCCGCGATGCGACGGGACAATGGGACCCGAAAAACCAGCGTCCCGAGTTATGGAGCCTCTACAATTCGCGTTTGCGCAAGGGCGAAAGCATCCGCGTGTTTCCGCTGTCGAACTGGACGGAACTCGATATCTGGCTGTATCTCTACGCGGAGAAGATACCGATCGTGCCGCTTTACTTTGCCAGGGAGAGGCCGATCACCATTCGCGGCGGAGCCTTGACCCTGGTGCATGAGGGCATGAAGCTCTTTCCGGGCGAGAAAGTCGAGCAGATCAAGGTGCGGATGCGCTCGTTGGGATGCGCGCCATGCACAGGCGCCATGCGCAGCGACGCGGACACGCTACCGAAGATCATCGAAGAGCTCATTACATTCCGGCGCAGCGAACGTGAGAACCGCGTTATCGACCACGATGAAGAAGGCTCAATGGAAGTCAAGAAGCGGGAGGGATACTTCTAATGAGCGCAAATCTTGTGACGACGCCCGAGGAGGTTGTCCCGGTTCGATCGTTTGAGGACTTTCTCGAAGCGCATCTCGGGCAGGAGATGCTGCGCTTTACCACTGCCGGCAGCGTAGACGATGGAAAATCGACGCTGATCGGACGCCTCCTGCACGATACCAAGAGCGTCTACGAAGACCAGCTCGCGGCGGTGAAGAAAAGCCGTGTGAATCGTGCCGCGAACGGACACGTCGACTTCTCTCTTCTCACCGACGGCCTGAAAGCAGAACGCGAGCAGGGCATCACCATTGATGTCGCGTATCGCTACTTCTCGACCTCGCGTCGCAAGTTCATCATCGCCGACACGCCTGGCCACGAGCAGTACACGCGGAACATGGCGACCGGCGCTTCGACTGCGGATGTCGCGATCATCCTGATCGACGCCAAGGCATTCGCGAAGGCCGGCGGATTGCTCCCACAGTCGCGCCGCCATACGTATATCGCCTCGCTGCTGGGCATTCCGCACGTCGTCGCCGCGGTCAACAAGATGGACCTCGTCAGCTACTCGGAGGAGAGCTTCCGGGCGATCCGGAGCGATTTTGTGGCACTCTGCGCGCAGCTTGGACTGCCGGACGTCTCGGTGATCCCGGTCAGCGCGCTCGAAGGCGAAAATGTGGTCACTCCCAGCGCTGCGATGCCGTGGTACCAGGGGCCGACGCTGCTCGAATATCTCGAAACCGTACCGTTGGCGCTGGCCGAGACAACTGGGCCGATGCGCTTCCCCGTGCAGCTTGTGTTGCGCCCGGACGCGAACTTCCGCGGCTTCGCGGGACAGGTGGCACGCGGCACATTGCGTTCCGGCGACCGAGTCATGGCGTTGCCGTCACGGCGCGAATCGACAGTGCGCCGCATCGTCACTTACGACGGCGACCTTGCTGCTGCATCGTATCCGCAGAGCGTCACAGTTGAACTTGACGACGAAATCGACCTCAGTCGCGGCGAGATGCTGGTGGCTGCCGAGGCAGCCGGAGAAGCTCTGCCGGAAGTCAGCAACCGCTTCCGCGCGATGGTGGTCTGGATGCACGAGGACCCGCTCGTCGTCGGGCGCACGTACATTGCCAAACACACCACGCGGACCGTGCGTGCGACCGTCAGAGCCATCAACTATCGCGTCGACGTGAACAATCTCGATAAGTCGGATTCGGACACGATCGCGATGAACGAGATCGCAGAAGTCGAGTTCGAGACCAACCTGCCGCTGTTCTTCGATAGTTATCTTGCCTGCCGCTGGACCGGGGCGCTGATCCTGATCGATGCTCTGACCAATGCAACCGTCGGCGCCGCGATGATCGTCGGTCCTGCTGCGGAACACGCGGAAGCTGCGCAGGCCGTAGCATCCAGAACGTTGCTGATCGTGCTCTCCGGACGAAGCGAACTGGCTGCTCAGATTAGAGACGCGCTGATCGCACGCGGCAAAGCTGCTGTCGTTATCGACATCAACGACTCCCACATTCCTGACTCCGCCATCCCCGCTGTCGTGCGTGCGCTCGGACTCGCCGGGGTCATCGCACTCACGTCACGCGCGCTTTCCGACGCCACAATCGCGGAGATCGAAGCCTTCGCTCCAGGCGCAGTGCACCGGGAAGACGGTTTGGACGAAGGCGCAATCTTGAAAACTCTCGTGGTGAAACAATGAGTGCCATTGAAACCAGCACAAACTTTGAGGCCCTGACCGCCGACGCACTGGTGGAACAGGTGGTGCGCGAAGCCGCGGGCTCTCCAATCTGCCTGACCAGCAGCTTCCAGACGGAAGATATGGTCGTGCTGCACATGCTGCGTCAGCGTCTGCCCAGCGTGCCGGTGATCTTCCTCGAAACGGGATACCACTTCAAGGAGTTGCTCGCGTATCGCGACCGCATGACCGCAGAGTGGAATCTGAACCTGATCAACGCGATGCCGCTGACGACGCTCAAGGAGCACGAGGCGCAATACGGTTTGCTGCACATCGTGCAGCCGACGCAGTGCTGCGCGATTCGCAAAGTCGAGCCATTGATGCGTCATCTGGAGCCGTTCGACTGGTGGTTCACGGGCCTGCGGCGCGAGCAGTCGCCGACGCGCGCGGGACTGAAGAAGGTGGAAGACCACAAGACTCCGACGGGCAAGCAGATGAAGAAGGTCAGCGTGCTCGCCGACTGGACGATGGCGCAAGTCGATGCGTACGCCGAAGCGCACGGAATTCCGCAACTCGAACTCTATGCGCGCGGCTACACCAGCATCGGCTGCGAACCGTGCACAGCCATTCCAGAAGCCGGCGCAGACGCGCGCAGCGGGCGCTGGGGCGGCAAGAAGCTCGAGTGCGGCATCCATACCTTTTCTGAGAAGGTATAA